>Ga0179593_1333964_pt1 | contig 13990 bp, 12 predicted proteins | sample CZODoug2_1_08_16_FD_185931 | JGI IMG/M metagenome (GOLD analysis project Ga0179593, IMG submission 185931) | Vadose zone soil fungal communities from Angelo Coast Range Reserve, California, USA - CZODoug2_1_08_16fungal (PacBio error correction) | ecosystem: Environmental > Terrestrial > Soil >...
AGACCAACTTCAGAACTAGGCTCACTCTTCCAGGAGTAGAGATCGACGGCAGGAGAAATGCTGAAAGGATGAAACACACTACTAAGTAAGGGGTAGGTAAGGTTTATCTATCACAGGGGGAGGGTGGACTAGATCGAAAAACTAATCAGCTAGACCCAAACATAGTGAAGGGGGTAGAGGGCTAACGCCAGTCAAAAAGACGAAAAGGGACGTCGCTGAGAGGAAAAATACTCTCGTGAGGCCAGCGGGATCCTTACTGAAAAGACGAGCGCTGACGGTGGGAAAATGGATCTCAGTCTCCTCGAGGGAGTAAGAGCAAAGATCGAGTGCGGAGGGCGGCCTTAAAGGACTTAACACTTCCCCTACCGCTCCGAAGGGTAGGGGGGTAAAAGGCGGCCTGATAGAGGGGACGCCGGCAAAGGTAATAGTAGAGAAACGACCATGTAGGGGGGGGAATGATCTACACCCGTCCGGATAGAGAGCCGAAGGGGGAACGAACCTCTCTTTGCTGTCAGGAGAAGCGATCCTAGGGATCAAAACTCAATCGAGTAGAAAAGACGACAGCAGCCTGCCAGAGACAACCCTAGGCAGATGAATACGCCGGGAAAGACGGAGTGAAAGGGGGCGAAAAACGGGTAGGGGCCCTTCATCGATGGCCAATGAGGGCGCAGGGTACCTCCTGGTAGACGGAAAACCTGAAGGGCAACAGACAGCGGACGGGGAGACACTCTTTCCTATCCAAAGGTAATCAAAGAAGGGGGGATACATTGTAATCTATCTGGGGGAACACTATAATCTAATGACGGGAACCATCAGGCCTATGGGGGTAAAAAAACGGTTGTTGGAAGGGTATTCAGTAGTCCCCAGGGAAAAGGGAAAAACGGAATAACCGTGCGTCGGATACTTGTGGGTGCTTGGAGCCGTGGGAACCAGTCAACGGTAAAAAATTCGGGGGTCAAGGCCCCCGCAAACACCCTGGCGGGGCCACGCCAGGTTCCCCTCGAGCCGCCGACAATGAATTGGTGAACAGAAAAGAAAACAGAATCAGGTCCACCGGAACGAAGAAATCAGCAGGATTCATAGCATCTCGACGGCTAGGCAGTTCAGTAGGGGAGCGGTGACGGAGTGAAGAGGGGAGTTTGGACACAATAAGAGAAGGTACGCGGAGGGGAGGCGAAAGAGTCCAGTTCAATGCTCGAGTAAAAAGGCAGGGCAGTGACAGTTCGTCGGAGGGAAGAAATGGTGAGCACGTCAAAGACGCGGTCTCTTCGAAAAAAACCAATAAGCAGTCGAAGCCGAGGTGTTGATCTATATTCGGGGATACGACAAGTGGTCGGGATCAACAGGGCATAGGGGAACGAACCCGTAGAGCCCTTCTATCCTGCCGAAAGGAAAGAAAGAAGAAGGGAGTTACACATGGGCGGCGTGAAAGGGGTAGAAGGACTCGACTCTTGCTGCGTCTTGATGATGATACGGCCGTAACGAATGGGACAGAACTTCCTGTGGATTAGGACAAGAGTACCGAATACGATGACTCAAAAGGGGGAAATAATCGAGTTCTTGCTCGAGAGAGGGTGCCGGACAAAGGGTTCGGAACTAGGTAAAGGTAGGGTCATTTTGCCTTTAAGCACGGTTGGTTTGTCCAGATTTGAGGGAAAAGAACTGTTCCCAAAGGTAACAGTACCTGCATCGCGGGGTGGGGAAAAAAATGAATGATTACCGCGGGGGAGGTATTATACCTTATGGGGATGAAAGGGCCTAGTACGTGGAAGAGCAGTACAAAAAAGAAATGCCTCTCTCGGATCTGTGACAAGAGTGAAAAATGTACCGACATTGTCTCGTATCTATGTAAAAATACGGCAGATCCCGTTCACGCCATCTGCCAGAGAGATTAGGACTGCTGGAGAACGAAAGAGAAAGGAAGGGGTGTCTCGCCAAAGTGAACGGACCAAAGCAGGGTTAAGGGCGTCGGACGGTTAAGAAAGGGGGGCTCTCTTCAGTGTTACAAGGGAAGGAAAAGGAGGAATGAGCGGTCATTTGAGGCTTAGGGGTTGTCTTCTAGGAGGAGAACGGTCACTGCGCGAACGTCAGAAGGGCAAAAAATGGAAAAGCAGTTTCCAAAGTACGTCAAGCGGCAGAGCAGCACAGGGGGCTGCAAGAAAAGAAATTGGCAAAGAAGGACGAGCGGAGGCACGCGGGCGGCCGCAAGGTGAGGCTGGGAAAATAGCAACCCCCTATAAGTCACTTGGAAATATATGCCGGCCCGGATATAAGGTGAGCAAACTCGAGGACTCAGACTGCGCTCATCCGACTACCTCGTAGACAGCGAAGCCCCCAAAAACACCGGTTAGGCAACCGCGCCATACGCACCTGAGGCCTTTACGAGCCTAAGGGAGAGGAACGCCTGTCAGAAGAAACTACAAGTGACCAAGGGCTAGTTTGAAAAGAGCAACGGGCCGGGCCGATGAGAAAATAACTGGCGGAAAAAAATGCTCATACATTGCCTTTCAGGCAAATAGGAGAAAAAAACGAGGATCTACCGTGACGTGCTTAACCAGCCTGGAGAGGTGGTGGCATGTGTGGTCGTTTAGGAAAACTAGGCGCCGCCTAGCTGGTTCAATAAGCAGCAAAGGGGGGGGGTTTGGTTTGGAAACAAAAAAGGCTATGAAGGAGATCGGTCTGCGTCATCTGATACCGCCGAAAATTTGGACCTTCTCCTAAGGGATCACATAGGCTCGGAACAAACAGTAAAAGATCTCCAGTAAGACAGTAGACTGGAAGAGGACAACAGGGGCCGGATCGAAGACTGCGCGACGGGGTACATCAGACTAGAGAGTCTGTAAGGACCGTTCCGGGAATCCTCAAGAAGACGGAAAAAAAAACTCAAGTACTCCCACTATATCTTATGAAGGGGAACAGTGAGAGGGTGAGGGGATTGACCCTAGAAACGAGAGAAAACCAACATTCCCTGCCATACTTTGTGTCAAACAATTACCAATCACCGCGTTGTGAGTGAGGGATTTAAATTTCAACTCGTAAAGAAAACATGGGGAGGGGGTATTCGATTCTGTAGTCACCAAACTGGAACAACAACTCTTCCACCTGGGGACCGGGTCGGGGGTTAGAGGGATTACCAAATTACTCAAAAAGTAACCGGTAAGGGGGACGGAAAAGTCACATTCCCTGAAAAAAACGAGATGGGAGGGAAGAAAGGCATCCCATCATTTCTGGCTCTCCAGATACTTGACTACTGGGGGGTGGGGAAGGCTGGAGGGCAAGCGGACGGAGTATAGGGGTAGCTTTTCCTTCCCTCTGGAAAGAAAAACGAGATAGTAAAGAAGGGACCGGGCCACCGTCCGAGATTAACACTCAGATCGTCATCAGGTCTACACGAAATAGGCTGAAGGGAAGGGGTCCGGGAACGAACCAAGAGATCATAAAACAACAAAGGAGGAGGGGAAAGAGATTAAGGCGTTAATGCAGGACGGAAAAAGCCACGGGAAGACACCTCGAGGGAGTGAGACCTGAAGGAACCAAAGGAGTCGAAGCTTGAATCTCGTACGGTGGACCCGCAATGCTGTGAAGGCAGAAGGGGGGGAGGGGAACGGCGGAAAAAGAGCCACCTATAAAGACGAGATTCTTGAAAACTACAGAAGAGCACCAAAACAGGGAGGACAGTGACGAGGGAGACCTGACAAGAGGAGCCGATTGTCACTACCTAAATCGCAGTAGTTGATAAGGGAATTGGGAGGTAGGAGATAGAATAACCAAAATCCTTTACTTTGAGTAAAACTGGGGGTCAGAAGACAAAAGGACAAGGACAGGGTGTAGACGAGTGGGGGGCCAGTTAAGGACCTACGACGCGAGGAGCCAATAAAAGGGCGTAAGAAAACTTTAGACACAATCCTGCAACAAAGGAAATCCGGGAGGAAAGATTTGGGGTACCAAAGAGGATTCCGGAAAGGCAACCCGGAATTAGAACGAGGAAAATCCCGCACCCTATCAGGAGGGAGGGGCCCTGAACTCACTCTGCTCAGGGGGGGAAGGTAGAGCTGCGTGTACGATAGGAGAGGAAGACGGGAACGTTGAAAAGGAAGGGCGTAAAGAGCAATCATCTTCTATTCAATCAGGAAAGGGGGGCAAGGCGGGGGGAACTCAAGTCCAAGGGGTTTTGTATGGAAAGGAAAGAAGCAAGGATCAGACCGGTGTTTACGACCTGTACGATTGTCTATCCTGTGCAAGGAGAACGTGAAAAAACACTCTGGCGTAGGGAGATCTGGGCCGCAAAAGAGAGAAGTAAGACGGGACGCCCACGCCTCTCTCTCAGGCGGAACAGCGATCTGCGACCGAAAGAGGTTCGACCCAAAAACACAGCAAAAAAAGCACGACACCTTACTGCCTGGGAACATCCAGGAACGGGGGATATACTGGAGGGGTTGGGAGAGAGCCAGTCCAGTAATCAGGTCTAAGCAGGATCTACCTCGAGAGCGTCGCCATTTCCGGGATATATGAAAGAGCCAGTACAGGTGTAGGGAGTCTGAAAAGGCCGAAAGGAGGAAGAGTCAAGCGAAGAAAAAGGGGAGCGGCAGGAGTTCCGCCGACAAGGGGTTGAACAAGAATTTGAATACAGGTAGTCTAGAAACTACGGAGAGACCTCGGTTGACTCAAAGTAGGAGAGACGGAATCTCAGTGCTCGGGGAAAAGCTTGGGAGGGGGCAGAGGGGGAACCCCGAACGAAACCTGCGGCGAAATAGGAAAGAAAACAGCGCGGCGGCGGGTCAAATTCGGTGTTAGCCCAAAGGGAAAAATGAAAAAGAAAGAAAGTAGAAAGGAAAAGTCGCTTTAACGTCTGTCCGCAGAGGGAGAGACGGGAATGGGCCTAAGCGGGAAAGCAATTAAAGAAGCGCACAGCGGCAGACTTACTCTCGAGTCCTTTTCATAAAAAGTCAGAGGATCAACAAAAGAACGAGCGAAAGGACGTACCCAGCATTCTCTAACGGAGAGAAAGAAAGACCTCATGAGCAAGCTACCTGCCAAAAAAGGGCCCAATTCTGAAAGAGAGACTTGAAGGCTTATCAAGGTGAGACTTAGAGTAAGTCATCGTCTTAGAATAGGAGGGTACAAGTAGTTCCATGGGTCAAAAAATGAGGACAAGGAAATTTGACTCCTTTACAAGCCCGGGAAAAGAAGAGAGTAAAAGCGTGAACAATCACCGACAGTTCCGCAAAATAGTCCCCCCTCGAGCAAGTGGCAAGACGGGCATGAAGAACAGAGATTACGTGGAAACTTTACCGGAGGAAAAATGAGGAATGGACTGCAACCTAAGACCTCTTGGGGAACCCCAAAAACAAAAGAGAGAACCGGCCTAGACTTTAAGAGGAGCGTAAAGTCAGTAAAACTAGACAAAGCAGACGACCTCATTGGCGGAAAGTCAGGATTCGGGAAGGGAAGAGAAAAGACACAGTCCGTGATTGTCACCGTGGCACAAGCAAAGAAGCCGAACCGCAAGGAGAAAAAAAAGCTGCGACGGGAGGAAAGACATCTTCCAATCAGCCAAGGAAATCAATCTTATTATTCGGGGCAGGCCCAAGGGGCCTGTCGCCTGGCGCGACGGGGTCGACGAGCCCTGAGGGCACCCGACGGTGTGAGTCTCATACGTAGACGGCACCCCTAGGGAAAACGACTTCTATGTTGCACGGGGGGAAAAAAGCGCCCCTATGATGTACTTTTAGCAAGGAAGAAAGAACGGGCCCGGCCCGGGAAAGGGCGTTGCAACGAGGAGGATACGTCGTCTGCCAGAACGCCACGAGTACCGGAGCTTTCTTTAGTTAGAAAAGGCGTACCGTAAAACGAAAATCTGAAGACCTTCAGGGGATAAAGGGAGAAAAAGAAGAGTTCATTAAGAAAATGTGCTGCAATGGGGAAGAGTCCAAAAAAGGGTTATCTTATTTCTCGGCGGGAAAGGGGAGTTGAGCGGTGAACAGAAGTGAGCGCAGGTGAAAAAAAGGGGCCTTGAAACTAAGTTTACAGGTGAAAATGGGGAAGAATAACTTCGAAAATGAACAACAACAACTGAGAAAACCAGCGAAGTGTCCTTTAGGAATGTAGAAAGGGGGGAACAGTACATCACCGTCACAAAAAAAATGGGGTTTTTTTCCCAGTTCGGCCGATCTAGTGGCCGCCGACTCAGAGGTAAGGGGGTAGGAAAAGACATCGTTTCGTAGAGGGAATAGCTAGCGATGTAGTGTCCCGCATCAAGAGAGAGGCCGTACAAAAAAAAGGGGGGGGGAACACGCTAAAGGCCTGAAGTGTCAGAGAGAGGGAACGCTCCTGGAGAGGGGAGGGAACGAGAAGCACTCTTAACATCATAGTTTAGCAAGGGTCTGGAGAAATTTCCGGGGAGGGAGCTAGGCAGGGATCTGTGAGAGAAATGAAGGATGGGAGCAGACCTCTCCTACAGAGCTGTCGGAGAGCGCCTCGAAAAACATGACCTCGTTGAGAAGGGGAAGGGGGGAGTCAAACCATGGGAGGGCAAAGTTCTCGCCTCGTGGGGACTTGGGAAGGCTAACAGTACCGGCAGCCCGCTTCACCTACCAGGGTCGGATAGAGGGGGAGGGAAAGAGGACAGTCAGGAGGGAAAAAAATCAGACGGGGGTAGCATCGTTAAACGGGAGGACAGGAAGACGGGATGTCGTTCTCTCAAGAAAAAAGGACTCAGCGCCTCAAAAAACAGTACTGAGAGAAGAAAGGGCGATATGGATCGAAATGAAGAAGGGTCCCGGTCTCGGGATTTCTTTCCGAGAGAGAGAACGTATGGGGATCGATGCCTTCAGTTGGTCAGGATCTCGTCTACATCTAGTGAAATATTAAAACTGGAAAAGTTACAGACCTTACGTGGTAGGGGGCAAGCCTACCCCGGCCGAGTGTGAAACCTTGCGATGACTCTGAACTGTAAAGGCGATCGCCGGGCTGAAGGGGATATCTATCTCAACAACAAACGGAGAAAGGAGAATTATGAACACCTAACCTCCAAAATGATGAAAGAAATAAGGGACGCGCAATCTAAAGGACGCGCGAAGCGAGGGCCGTGCCGGAGCCACCAGAAAATACGTTCGTCCAGGGTGGCAAAAATATGACACCGACAATTTCAGACAAAAGCGGGGGGACCAACCGACAAGCATCGGGGGAGCCAGTAAAAGAGGAAAGCAGGGTCGTCTGCGGCTACTTAGGAAACCTGCGACCGGGGATCGCTCGGGAAGCGGCCGAAATACGACGCGGTCCAAAATCTCTGCATAAGAAGTTGCGAGAGAGCGAAGGCGCGCCGCGCCTCAGCTGTGAAGAAGAGAAAAAAGCGCGGGGGGACTAGTTCCGTTAAGGGGGAGAGGACCTCGCTCCGACTTTCTTTGAAGGACGGGAAAAGCGCGGCCGACAAAAAAAGAGGGAAGAACAAAAATGAGACATTGTTCTTAGCTAACAAAAGGGACACCCGGAAGGGAAACATTCCGAGGACAAAAAAAGAGATTCGAAAATCCGAATGAGCTCACCGATACAGGCGAAGCATCGACCGCGGCCTCTCCTACCCGAAAAAGAGAAGGAGCGTGAGCGGAAAGGCGTTCACCGCGATCCGAAGGACCGAAAGAAAAGAACAGTGCGACTGTTACCTCCTGGTCGACTCGAAGATCTGCCAAGGGAAAGGACAACGCTGGCCGGATCCAACTGGTACGCGATGTGAGGGAAAAAGGGTGGGGGGGGGGGGGGGGTGGGGGGTTGCCGTCAGAGACGTAGCGTCAAGAGGACGTAGCGCCGACTTGAACCAAACACAGGACTCTGGGGACTGGGGTTTTGGCCTTTGCGTGAGAGCCCAGAGGACTTCAAGGAATACCGTGCAGGCTGTGAGAAGGGGTGATTTTCTCCCGTAGGACAAACGAAACGGACACAGGAGGTCCAGCCAAAAAGAAAACTGCGGGGAAAAGGAGGGAAGTCCCCTCGAACTCAAGGGGCAGCGAATAAATATCCGGTCAACAGGAGGGTAAGGACACGCCAGCACGAAAAACCCTCTGTCTACCTTCAACAGGGGGGAATCGGAGGACGAGTACTACTGGGAAGGAAGTGGGAGTAAAGAAAAAACGCTCCGGTACTCGGGCAGGTATGCGAGAGTCACGTCAAAGGGGGACCTATATGGACAAATGAGCGGGGGGCACGTTCGCTGCAGTTAGAAAGGCAAGCAAAGCAGAGAGGGGGAAACAACACAATCGCCTAGGAAAAAGTGGGTGTCAGCTCCTTCCGGAAAGAACCCGGCGTTGCTCACAAAAGGGGAGAGAACGCCTTAGACCCGGCGTCCTCTTCTATCACCGAAGGAAAGGGGGGAGGAAGGGAGTTTTACAAATGGGAGAGTAAAGGGGGAATAAGTCCGCATGATCTTCTCGTCTTCAGGCGGAGCAGGCCGATGGACGCACTTGAAAAGAAAGAAGTTAGGCCCGAGGCACAAGAAAGACTACCAGCACTTATTAGGAAAGTAGATAAGCGAAGAAAAGGGGAAAGGGAGCGCACTCCTAAAGGAAGGCAGGTGCCGTAGAGCTCAATGGCAGTGTCCAGCCGGGTGAGGTGAATTACGTCCGCTGGGAAAAAAGGTAACGTACCCAATACTGGATGCCGAACAGTCGAGGTGACTCATTTAGGCGAAAAAAAGGGGGAGGTGGAAAGGGGACCTCGGTTTCTGGGAGAAACACAGAGGCGACGTAAAGAAAAAAGAGTCAAGCGGCAATTGGACAATCTGACCCGTAGGTACTCGAGGACGCAGTGCACTCGAACGCAAAGCCGAACCTTGGCAATGGGCTCCTCTTCCGGACGAAGGACAGGAGGCCGGGTGCCCGAGCGCTGTGGCGAGGAGGGCGTTGGGCGGCCACGTGACGCGGCCCTGCGTTACTGGAAGCTAGCCTTGAGTTCCCCCGTTGAATGGGGCAGAGGAATTGGAAAGACGCGGGACCTGTTCTCTCTTGAGGATGGTAAAATGGGAGAAAAAGAGGAAAGGGAACGGAGAGAATCAGAAGGGAAAACAAGCGACGCGAATGAAAAAAATCTCGTCAATGACCGGTCGAATCATCAAACTGAGGATTCAACAAACTGAGGGGAAAAGTCCGAAGAACTGCGGCTGCAAGCTGGTCAGCCTCATTTTCATCGTCAGGGGGCAAAATCATGAAAGACCAAATAGCTCCCTAAAGGTCCGTCGCAAAAAAAGAGTTGGAGAGCACCGATAAGATACAGAGAGACGCCGACTGCATGCCGAGCAAAGTCATCTCTACCAAAACCGGAACGTCAACCATCCATGCCAGGCGATGGAAAGGCGAGAAAAGAAAGCCGTAACGCTAGGAGGTCACTTCCGGGCGACGCAAAGCCATAAGGGGACTTGGAATATCTCACAAGACTTGCCAGAAGAAGAGGCGAAGCTTAGAAGACAGGACGCTACCGAAAGAAATCATCGCGAAAAAAAAAACGAGACGATCTCACCGGAATGCTAACAGAAGTAAGGGGGAAGGGAGGGGTTGGAAAGGGGGGCGGGCGATAGAAAAGCTGAAGGAGCAGCGAGAGGAGGGAATCTCAAGCCTCTCTATAGGTGGGCCCGCTGAAAGTTGAGAGCGGTCAGCTTCATCCGGGATAACTCCGACAACTGAGGGAAACGCTCCGGGTCCGTAGCAATAGTACAAGGCCGACAGTCATGGTACGGCGGAAATCCCCTGGGACACTAGTCTAGACAAAAGGGCCTGAAGAGAAACACAGTAGCGACTGAGGACGAGTCTCTGTCAGCGACCACCGAAGGAAGGACAGTCAAGTCCGCAGTCCTCTCTATCCGTACCGCATGCCGGAAAAGGAAAAGTGAGATCAAAGGACAGTCGAAGGGTGAAAGGACATCGTAGAACCGGCTCTATCACGGCAAAATAAAGGGAGGGGGAAAGTCCCTTCAAAAGGAGGATTGTTCAGACTTAGGGGAGGGATACGACGTACGGGCGTGGATCGTCTAGGGTCAGTAGCGCCACTAGGAAAACAAAGCGGTAAAGGGAATGTGTGATTCTATGAAAAAAAAGGACAAAACTTAAAAGGTGCAAAGGGTGGGGGGAAGCTATCTACATAGCCATAAAGGCAACGAGAGTCTTAGAATCGAAGGAGACATCCGAAGCTGTTCTTTCTCCACTCGGAAAAGTGGTAGGGGGGGGTGTCGGCTGGAGGGAGATCCAGGAACGGCGGTTAGCCGGGTCATCATGGAAAAAGCGGGGAACCTGCCAAAGAGCTTCGCAACGAAGAGGGAAAACCTGTCCCGAGATCCAGCGGCGAGAACGGAGGGTAACTGTCGTGAATGGGTCGAAAAAAAAGCAGGGCAGCACAAAAAAAGGCGTACCCCCTAAATCACTAAGATCAAAAACAAAACAAAGAGGAGATAAAAAGATATATATAGGAAAGGAGGGCCGGAACAAGAAGCGAGGAGAGAGCGTTTTAGGGTGTCGACCCCTTATGACGCGATACCACCGACGGGCCTTCAGAAACGGACTCGGAACATGGAGAGTCAAATGCGGCTCTTGGGGAGGGCCCTCTCTACTGTAGGAACCAAAAAGAAACCGAGAAACTCTTCCCGCCAGCCTAGAAGAAAGTGACGCGGCGAGCCCGAACTGCTTTCGATGGGGTCCGGGAGGTCAAAGAACGAATCAGAGGGAAGTTGGGGAAGCCAGCCATGTGGCTATGTATCGAGACCACCACTCACAACGGGAAGGGGGGGGGAATGTTGGGAAAGTCAATTTTCTTCCAAGCCCAAAACTGCCCAAGGTGGAGGAGGGGTTGTCCAGGTCGGCTCGGCTACTCTACTAGAACCAAAGAAGAGGAAGAGAAAGTTACCGGACACGAGCCTGCCAAGAAAGGGGGAAGAAAGAGGGGGGTGAAGCACCGCTGGATTCGGGACCGGGGAGAGATAAACGGTGAGGTAAAAGGGCAAACTCTAAGAAAAGAGGCGAAAGGGAAAATAAGGGAGCACTCCTTCTTCGTTGGGAAGAATGGGACGGAATGAAAACGAGACGGACGACCGCAGGTCCCGGGGCAAGAAAAAAAGAAGCGGGATGGCTAAGGTCCATAGGAAGAATAGGGCTCGTCATAAACGGTTAGAAACAAGGAAAGGGACGGGAAGGAGATCATAACCTTTGTACAGAGGAGGAAAGTAACCGGCGCGGAACTGTAAAAGGGCGTCAACTACTCTAGAAAACCTGACAGAAGAAAGAGAAACGGTAGGCACAAACGCACATTCGGGGACAGAAAATAGAGGCTAGAAGAGGTGCGCCAGACAAACACAGGCCAAAAAGACCGCGGAAAAAGGGAGAGGCTGGTCAAAAAAAAAAGGTCCGTTGTCTAACATCAGTAGGGGGGGTCGCTATAGGAAGGGAAGAAAAGTTCAAGCCATTTCGTCAGGATCGAAGAGAGTCAGGCTTCCTGGTCAATCAAGAGAAAGGAGGGGTCCTGAGGTAGACCACGAGCAGAGAGGTGAAGTCTTAGAGGCAAAAAAGAAGTGCAGGCCTGAATGGAGGTTTCCGAAGACCCGTGTTGGGTTTGCAAAGCTTAGTGACAAGATGACATGCTAGCGAGGGGAGGAACGGATAGGGGGAGATCCAAGGTATGATCTACGGCCTCTATGAGAGGGATCTTGGTCAGGGGTTTCGAGTGGGGAAAACCATGCAAAAAAACCCGCGACGAGGAAACACGAGGAGAGTCTTGGACAACCGTGGGGGGGGAAAAGCCTCATCATGTTTATGATTCAGGGACGGTAAGGTCAGAAGCGAAGGCAAAAAATGCTTTTTTCCCTGAGTGCGTCAGACCATGAATGTCAAGGATACTAGGAAGAAAACGAAGCCAGAACGCCCAGAGCCTCGTAACACTCGGATCCTTGTCAGAACATGAGCAGAGAAACAAACCGGACATGCCATATCTCAATTGACCAAAAGAGGAAAGCTTCAACGTTGGCGAGCCCCCGTCCGAAGGAAACCACAGCGCTCCAGTGCACGGACCTCCAGAAGTCCGAAGCAGATGAAAAGAGGGCCGGGGACAAAAAGTCCGTTTGTACCCTTCATTCAGCGTAGAAGGAGAAAGGAAGAGGGAAAAATCTTTTCACCTATTTGCCCAGGTGCCGGACGCAAGGGGGGGCCGGGGGGAAGCCTTGAAGTCTCGGAAACACGCAGGGAGGGTAGAAAGGGAAAAACCAAACGGTCAATCCCCCTCTGCGCTTGTCACTCCGCAGTTTCACACACCAAAGGGAGGACAAGTCGTAAAAGGAACGGAACTGGCAACCCAAGCTTTGAAAAAAACTGATCTCGAAGAAAATGCCTCCGTGAAAAAGGGCGTTGAAGAAAAAGAAGGAATAGGGAGGAGCCACGTAAAGAGCGGACAGAAGTAGGTTCATCAGTAGGACGTCTGCCCTACTAACCGGCCGGAGGACAGTGCGACCAAGGTCAAGAGACGCCTACAAACCGAAGAGGGCGAACTAAGCGTAAGCCGCCCATGTGGAAACGAAAGGGGATGAGTCGGTTCCTGGCAAGAAAAGGGAAGGAAAGAAGGGGGGACGGGGGGAGTCGAAAAGGGTTCTCGAAAAATGCCCTGCGGGGGGTAGACCCGACTTTTGAAGAGTGAGGTCACAAGGAAAAGGCGGACTAACTACGGGGAGGGGGTCGGGACCGACGCCGCACCGCTCTTGAAGGATCCCCAAATGAAAGGAAAAAGAACGGGTCCAGTGAAGGCAAAGGCGGCCCTCGGGAGATTTCCCTGTACGCGAAAAGCCACCGACCTCTGACCGAGAGGCGTAGGGGGAAACAAAAAAAGAACAAAGGCGTCAGGCACCAAGGGGGAACTCGTCCTACTACCTTCTGCTTCCGGGGGACTACTAGAGTGACATGAGGAACTTTGATGGGCATTGAATGAGTCCGTCCCCTGTGAGAATAAAAAGGTATCAGGCAGAGGAAGGAAAGGGGGACGCTAGTCACCCATCAAAGGGGGTCTTACGCTGGAATGGAAAAATTGACGCGCGGGTTCGCCTAAAGGAAAAAAAGAAACAAGTCTAAAAGAAAGAAGTCGCCGTTAAGGAAAGGTGAGACCAAGGAGAAAAGAAAAAGGGAAAAACCAGTGTAAAGGGCCTATTTGTTTTTCCACGGTAGGCGATCGCTTTGCAGAAATCCGAACCACTCAGTGACGGTGGGGTACCTCCATACGAGGGGAACTTGGATAAAGGAAAAAGAAAACTGGACCAGATGTATGGCCCTCATTCTTCTAAGAAGTCGACCCAGAGGGGTACACTTCAAATGGGGATTAAGAAAATAGATTAAGGACCGGTCATTGGAGAAGGTAAAACGACGTAAGGGGAGGGGAAATAGGGGGAAAACGTTTCGACTTTTAGGCATTGGGTAGGGAAAGGAAAGAGCAAGACTCTGGCGACTCCTCATTATCGGAGGGCACCCTACGCACGCAAGAGAGGTGAACGGGAAGAGACAGGTCTATGGAAGACTTTAAAGGTGTTATCGAAAACAAGGGAAGGTCATGTTCTTGGTCAAGAGCCGTAAGGTGTCTCGGCGTCCACTGAACAAAAGAGAAGCCGAAAATCGGAGAGTCTACCTGTCCTGAAAGGAAAAACGCAAAGAGATAGGCAGAGTAAGGACGAAGTGAGCGGGCGCGTCTGCGCAGTCGGCCCACGCTGCTCAGCGCCGGGAACGGAAGGTGGGGACGAGGCCGCCAAGTAGTCGGCGTATTCCTAGCGCTCAGGGGAGGAAGGGGACGGACGAGAAGAGACGCCAAGGAGGGAAGGTGACTGGAAAGATGCCGCGCGTTGTCACTTCTAGGAGCTGCGAGGGTGTAATCGTTAGGCGCGGACGAACGACTTGTTAGTTTTGGTGACCAGACGGGAAAGCCAGATGTGCAACGCGTCCTGGGCGAAGAACGCGAAGCCGAAGGGGAGAAAGGCGGACGTGGG
>Ga0179593_1440346_pt1 | contig 13990 bp, 11 predicted proteins | sample CZODoug2_1_08_16_FD_185931 | JGI IMG/M metagenome (GOLD analysis project Ga0179593, IMG submission 185931) | Vadose zone soil fungal communities from Angelo Coast Range Reserve, California, USA - CZODoug2_1_08_16fungal (PacBio error correction) | ecosystem: Environmental > Terrestrial > Soil >...
CAGACATTACTTGGCCCCGCCGCAAAGTGGGGGGATGACTTGGAGTTCTGAAGGGTGATTATCAGATGCGACGAAAAGGCTGGGGGAGGACTTCAGACGGTTACCAGACGCCCGTCAAAAAAGGGGTCAGTGTCATCGACCGCATTTACGCCAGGCGGCAAAACCTCGATTTAAAAGGGGAAAAAAGAAGAACGAGTTGTCTCTTGCAATTGGTAAACCTCTCTTATAAAAAAAACGGGGGATGCATCATCGCGACCCAGAAGACGGGGACGCGAGTTAAAGCAAAAAAAGCGAAACGGGCGAAACCCAGGGCGACGAAAAAAGAAATGACGAATGCCGGGGGGGGCAAGGGTGGCCGTTACCAGCAAAGCACAACTAACTCAAACCCCTACACCCGGCCCAGGATGACTCGGACGCGGGGGGATGTGGGCACTCACGCAGAAATTTCCTCCTCGATGATGTAAAGCGTGTGGTTGTCAAAACGGCGCGCCCTTGCACTAAGAAAATTGCGCATAGAGGGGCAATCTTGACCAACGTCCAGTGAGGACAAAAGGCCAGGTTCTTTTCAGGGGGGCGAAAAAAACTTCGAAGAACGAAACGCCACTCTCAAGCCAAAATACTCTGGAGTCTCTAGAGTATTTACCGTGGAAAACAGGCCAGCAGGCGTCAGGGCCAGAGGAACAGGAAACTATCGAATCCAATGGCGTCGATATGGGCGGACAAAAAAAGAGCCTGCACTCGCGCAGGGCGCGGATGGGGAGGAGATAACGAAAGGAACCGCGCGCAGGGGGCTCCCGAAAGGGAAAACTCTCGGAAGGTGAAAAAAAAAAAGCTTCTGAATCTGGCCGCGGGGGGAAAAAGAAAGTGCCGTGCCATGCATGCGGGGAGTGAAAAGAACATGAAAGGACACAAGCGTTTGCGTATCCAAGTCGCGGCCTGGTAAAAGAACCTGAAATTCACAGGATTGGTCTTAAACGGAAGGACGACGGACAACGGGAGTAGTACCGATCGAAAAGGCTCAGGTATGTCTCTTCTTCCTTTTGAAATGGAATCGCCCCCCTGGGCAGAACGCCCAGACATTTCTCGGTCTCGTCGAGACGAAAGGCTTGCAAAGAAAACCACAAAAGTTGGGGCGACAAGGTCAAAAATCAAAAACTAACGCAGTGCAGAGTAAACAATTGGGGGAAACATTCGGCCACCCACAACTCCAATCGAAAGGGCAGCAGGATCCTTGATCGGAAAAGGAACGGGGGCCACTCGCACGTGAAATACGGTGAGGAAAGGCGTGGGGTCGCGAACTATCAAAAAGAGAAGTCAAAAATTTCAGGTACGGCGAAAAATAACGAGGCAAAAAATTTTTCCGCACCCAGTTCAAACCGTAGTCAGAGGGAAAGGCAGTCGGTCAGACGAAGCTCAGGCCAGGGTTCACATTTGAGAGATGCGAATACAGCGTCCTTTGGATTTGACTGGGAGGTGGGGAGGCCCTGTAAAGTGTTAATCAGAAACCAAGGGGGGGGAATCAAAAGAGTACAGAAAAGGGGGAAAAGGCGGGCGTTCAATCCGGGAGAATCCTGTCAAACTAAGTCAGAACCAACCGAACCCAAGAGAAAAAGACGACCGTAAAAAAAAAAGCACACAAAATCTCAGGCTACCTAGTAGGGGGAAGAGGCTAAAGCCGTCAGGGGAAACGTGCTGTTGTCCACCCATCAAAGGGCGTCGAGGGGTCAGCGACCCGCGGTCGACGTCAAATTTTCATTTCGAGCGCGCGTAACCACGCGGCGCTGGAAGGAATCTTGGGGAGGGGAGCTACTCCTCAAGCGAAGGGAAGTTCGGGTGAGATCGGGGGAATGGCCGGTCAAGGATCTGAGACCGCACAGAAAAAACTAGAGAGAGTCTTCAGGAGAGAAAGAATGGCTAAGGTATCAGGGGGGTGAAATCGGTCACGATTGGGAGTGTTACCCTCGGGCTTGACGCAATCAAGACAATAAGCAGGAAAGTCAATCGACAAACCGCAAGGTACAGAGTGAAATTTCTGACCCGAGGGCAGGGTGTAGCTTTGGAGAAAGTTAAAAGAAGATCTGCGCGCCGCATCCTTGTTTCACAATGGCAGTCGGAAGGCGGAGGGGTCTAGAGAAGGACATGTTAAAAACTTCCGGGGGACCAAATGTGTACGATTTTCGACTCCGGGGGGCGATGCGAAGGAGTATCGACAGGAACATGATCAGAGCGGGCTGGTCACGATAATACACATCAGGAAAAATTTGACTTAACAAAGACGCCAACAAAAAAACAACGGATGAAAATAAAAAGTTCAGGCCAATTGCATTGGGTTAGAAAGATTCCGACACGCTCGCATAAGGTAAAAAAAAAAGTATAGGTTGAAAGAACTTACCGGAGAAGCACTTCTATAAAGAGGGGGGCAAAAGGGGGAGCATAGAAATCGGTCAAGCGGACCTTATAAAGACAGGAAGATTGGAGGAAAGGGCGAATGAAAACACTATGAGACTTACAGGCGATTTGACGTGCAAAGGCAAGCGACTCGTCAAAAAGGGAGTACTGTGACCGAACTTTGAAAAAACTCGACGTGTCACTGGAGGGGATGGCTTACGGGGAATTGGAACGAAAGGGGACATTTGGTTCTGTGAGGAAAGCACAAACCAGGGAGAACTTCGGAAAGAACACAAATAGACAGAAGATCAGAGAAGCATCGGGGGAGAGCGCGGGACTGGCAGCGGACCAGGAGGGAGAAAGATTGGCCCTGACCCAGGGTGGAGAACCGGCTTGCAGAACGAAACGCAGAACTGTCGGGAGTGGAGTACGAAAGTGATAACTTAATAGAGCCGCCGCGAACAGGGAAAACTTGCAATCGTGCGAATGGATCGGAAGAAGCGAAGAAGAACTCATCGGGTGGAAAAAATGGATACATCACGTCTCAATCGGAAGGGGTCGATGAAGCTCCCTAAGCGAAAACGGGCAATTTGTCAACTTGGGTCAGGTGGGGGAAAGTTTAGAGTAGTTCCCGGAGAGGGGTGATTGCAAAGTTATGGGGGTGTTTGCTTTTAAGGTTAAAAAACACTCGAGACAAGGGGTTTCCTTAGGAAAAAAAGAGGGTAATAGGAAATGGGGTGGGGATGAAATCTAACTGAGAACACTCATCCGAAAAGCGTGCGCAGCCAACTTGGAACCTCACGGGGAAAAGTGGCAATGAGGAGATGGGCGCCACTGACAAAGAGGAAAACTGGGCGTGGAAGCCATATCGGGTCAGAATGGAGGGGAAGAACGGTGTAAGTTGAGAGTTTGGGGATGGGGTCGCGTAAAAGAAAGGAGGCAACTATCAAGTTGCAATAGTTAAATCAGGGGGCACTTGACACTGCCTAAATCTCACGGGATGGAAAGTCTGAGATGCCTTGATGTGATTTTATTCTTTGTGGGCTTCGGCAACTGTGGGGGACCAAAAAGGGGGTTAGGCATGAAAGGTGGAAAATCTAGAAGGAGGACGTACGGGGACACTGACAGGGGGGGGGTAGGTTACGGAAGAACGAAACAGCAATTAATCTGGGTGAGTTACGACCGCGTTTGAGAGTAATACTGAACGTAAGGGGAAGAACGAAACGCTCAGATGACGGAAACGTGGCAGGGGGGCTGAGTCAAAAGGCCTTGAAAAAACAAAAGAAGTCACGGGGGGGGGCAAAAGCTTGCAGGCGCAGGCGTGGATGAACGTAAGGCAGGTGTTCCGGATAGGAGGTAAAAGACACGCAGTCAACAAGGGAAAGAATACAGACAAGGCGGACCTCACTGGAGACTTTGAAGACTAGGATGGGAACTGTGTCGTTAAGAGGAAGAGGCGTGGGCTTGCCCTGGAGGGTCAGAATAGATCTTCCTGATAGATAAATGTGCCCTTTCATCAGTACTGACAAATAATCGCATCAATGGATTCGATTCCTGGAAATCATACCTCGTACAGTGGCTTTAAAAGCGGGTGCAGAGGCCAGCATGGGGGGCAAGATGAAGGTCGCGTTATTCGTTGTCGAGAAAGCTTGCAAGGTCGAAAAGCCGAAAAGGAACTTTCCGGAGAACAAAAGTGGAAAGGGGGGGGGACCTCGTTCTGTGAACGTTGCCGGAGATGGTCACTCGGACCCAGAGGCAAACAAAAAGTTAAGACATTTGGCGGGCCTTAATCCGACAAACCTTTTCCGCTCAAATGCGAATTTTCTGTATTCTGGGAGGGATGGGTTGCTTGAGGAGGGGCTTGCGAACCAGGCGACGAATAAGTGGAAATCTGACAACATAATTGAAGTCGTGGGTAGGCCGGCACCGGGGGGAATGGAGGAAAAGAAGGCCAACGACTCGGCCTGCGCGATGAGAAAGAAGAATTTGCCCGTCAAAAGAGGATGGGAAGTGGGGTAAACGGGGGGAAAAACAACAGGTAGACCTTTTCGAAAGGATTCCATAGGGTCAGAGAATTTAGGTGAGAGGGGGAGTGTCGGAGTGAAACCAGTCCGATTGTGGGTGAGCGTGTCGAATCAATACGGAAGAAAAAACGTAGCCAGATTGGCCGGGCAAAGGTCAAGAAAAGTTCTTCAAAGGAAAAAAAAAAAAGGGGGGTGAAAGATAGGAAACAATTAAAAAAGGGACTAACAAAGGGGGCGTATTCCTGGAAGGGGTAATGCATAGGAGGGAAACAGGAGTCAAACATGCGAGGCACGCTGAGTCATTAAAAACACACCCATGAAAAACAGCCCCAAGTAAAAGGGATGTCTAAAAAGTCATCGGCCAGTCCCACGTTTACGCAAGAGAAGTCAACCGCTTGCTGAGGAACTCAAGAAGAGGCAATCGAGAGTGGACTGAAAGGGGTTAGTTAAGGGCGTCGGACCTGGCTTCCCAAAACTCGCAAAGCCTCGGGTGGACATCTATTGAAAAAATACTGAACGGAAGCTACACCGATAAGGAAAGACCGGGAGCAAAGAAAATGACCCTCGAAGATTAAAATTGGACGTGGGCCAATAAAATCAGACCATCATACCAGCCGCCACTTCCAACCTCGAAACTGAGGGGATCCTTAACGGGGGGGGGGTGAATGGTCAACAAAAAGTGCAATAGTCAGAAAGTGATGGCAAAAAAGAGGGGGAAGGGTGGAAGACGGTGAGAATACCAAGGGAGAATGGTGCAATCAGAGCATCTTAAAAGTTTCGAAGGGTCGCCAAGGACGTGGACTTAACGAAATATGAGTCTTCAGGAAAGAAATGGAATCTCACAAGAAACAAACCGAATGTGCTGGCACATCGCGAGAGAGGCGGGGGAAGCAGGACATGGCTTAGGGGTGCCAGATGGCCGCCAGAGAGACAATGGGGAGGAAAAAGGATGTTTGCGGACTGAATCTCCTGGCACAGACCTCTCGAAGTGGATGAAATGCACGAATTAGTCAACAAACACTCATTCGAGGGGGAGTAAAAAGACGATCTCCATTGGTGATTAACACGTTGGGAGGTTCCAAAAAGAATATTTCATGAAAAGGAAGAAATTTGAAGAGGGGTGCAGGGCAAAATTGCTCATGGCATGCACCCGAAGACTTTCATGGGTCATTATCTCCGAATTTTAACACCCGCCTAAAAAAGATGGAAAAAGGCGAAGAAAAAACTGTGTAGATGACTTGCGCCGAGGATCGGAGGGCTCTTCGGCGTAAGGGTATTAATCAAAAAAAAGGCCCACGGGGGGCTGGATAAGCGAGAGATGAGGCTTTAACCGACGCCCACAAAAGAGGGTGAATTTAGGATATCTCATCCAAGGAATCAAAAAAAACATCACGTTGAACGTAAAACGGCACAGGTGCCGATAGAACCCAAGAAAAAAATATCTAGGAAGGGAGAACGGAAATAAATGACATAGATGACCCGGGATCTCTAGTGAAACGGGGAGTGATCAAAAGGGAGGGTGTTCGCCGAACCGAGAAAAAAAATCGCCAGTTAGGGGACCGGGTCTTGAACGCGACGACTCTCATAGGAGGGTCTCACCGAGGTTGTCGTGGGGTTCTGGAGGCGCGCGGCTAAACGGGGGGGGGTGCCTATAGGAGAAGAGATTCAATCACGGGGATGTAAAAAGAGGGAGTGTTACATTCATAATTGGCAAGGAAAATAAAACAATTCATAGGGACAGGAAAAAAAGTATGCTTTTCGGGGAAAGAGTGGAAACTGAGGGTAAAAGCAGGGTGGGGGGGGGATTACCAAGACTAAACGGGAACAGTCCAAACTTAGGACAAATGGATAAAATTAGGGGGGGGAGAGGCCCTCCCGCGGGGTGAGGGGGTGGGTTGTCAAACCAAATCAAACGTTCTAGGGCTATCCGCACAGCACGTTTAAAGAGGAGGGGGGGAAAATCCCGATGGAGCGCGCCGCGCGCTTTGGAAGACAATCTTTTGAGGGAACTCATCGACAGTTCTGGGTGACAGTGGTAGAAAGCGTTCGCAACAACTGCTGGCAGACGGCGAGGACTCCGAAGCAGATCGGCGCGCTGTCGGCGAGGAAAAACCGGGGATGGCGTTAATGATCATCTGGGGGATCGGGCAGACGAATTTGTTCGTGGAGCGGGCGATCGGAAGAAAAAAAGACGGCGTAAGGGAAAGCGTCCTAAAAAGAACAAAATGACAACGGAAAGCAACTAGGATGGAGGAAATGGCCAATTAAAGAGAGAGAATGAGCCGCATGTTTGGAGGAAAAAAGGAAACTAAAAGAGTGTAATCCTATGAGAGAAAAAAATAGAAACGAAAAAAAAAGTTAAAAGGGGGAACGCCTTAAGGAGGAGAATGCTTCAAAAGATACTGAGGGCGCGAGAAAAGGCGAAAAGAGAAGAATTTTGCCAGGAACGAAAGGGTACAAAATCTCAACAACGGGGAAAGAGAGAAAAAAGTCCGTTGCACATTCAAATTGGCGGGGGGATAAACGCTGGAGCGTGCAAGAGCGCCTGAAGCGTACGCTGAGGGAGGAAAAAAAAAGAGGGAAAAAAAATTGCTCAAACTGGAGACTGTTGGGTCATAGCAGGAACGGGAGATCATTGAGACATTGTCTGGGTGCAGAAGGGGAACAGTGAAAAAAAGAAAACGGCGAGTGCAGCGAGCTCGATCAGGAAGCGGCAAGAAGAAATATTATTAACCTATGTCACAAGCAGGTGTAAGGGGAGGGGATATGGAGAGTGGTTTACGAGGGAAATGGGGACGAAGTTCTTGAGCAAGCCGCGCTGGAAACGGTCTAAAAACAAAAAAAGATCGCCACTCTAACCACAGAAGGAGATTCAAAAACCAGGGGGCGACGTCTTACAGAGGAGACGATTCTGCTGGAAAGGACGTTAAAGGAAAAGCAAAGGGTACAGAAACGGAGCAAACTCCAAAACTGGGTTGGTAGACTCAAAGGGAGGCCTGAAAAAATAGGCCGCGGAATGGGTCTCTAGAAAATCGTAATCAAAAGTAACTTGGAGAGCAGCCTAACGGGGAGAGTGCTCTATAAAAAGGGGGGTGGAAAAAATTCGGCAGTCCGAAAAGCGTAATGGGAAGGAAGAAAGAAAAGACAAGGCCGAGGTAAATGGTGCGTTGGGATGGGGTTGCTCGGAGGCGGTAAAACCTCCGCTTGGGCAAGTGCTAGGGATTGAAACAAAGGGACAACATGAGGAGGCAGCAGAAGGGGCATTTCTGAAATAGTGGGTGAATCGGGGTCAATGGGGGAGGGGGAAAAGAGAAAACTCCAAGAATACCTGCAAAGAAGAAGGACGAGGAAGGGCGGCAAAAGGCGACACGGTGAAAAATTGGACAGGATCGGCAGGCGACAAATCGGAAATTGAATATAGTTGTTCGCGAAGAGCGAGAGTCGGCCTCCTCTGTCAGCAACTGGGACGAATGATTTATAGGTGGGGAAAGGGTAACAAACTCAGCGGAAACGAAGTTGCAATTCTTACTGAAGCGAAGAGGGGGGAAACAAAACGGTAACTCTGGCCTCCGGATGAGCAGGAAAACCGTCACAAGCGGGGAGGGGGGTGCTAGCGGGAAACTGGAAAATGTGGAAGCTAAATTAAAAGGGGGAGTGTGTGGGAGGGTCGAAAGGGCCAAATCTGACGAGGGGGTGGGGAGGGGAACGAGCGACTACCGCTCGGGATAATGAAGATGGGGGGGGACTCGTTGAAGGGGTAAAAAGGAAATAGGCCCTGGCATCATTCGAACCAGAAAGACATATGTCGTCTACTGCAGATTTTTTCCGGCTGGCAGTAAGGGACGTGAGACAAGACCGTTCAGGGAGTGCGTTTAAGGAAGAGGGAGCCGGAATCGGGGTGGGATTACGGAAATTAGGAGGTCCAATGAGGGTTGCACATGGAACAAGCGCATAAAGCGGACTAATCAAAATCAATGAAGTCCAAAAAACGCGACTGGTGAACTGGGTCGAGGAAAGAGTCTTGGTTGGGAGGTTCCTTTAGGGGGGGGCAATCAAATCGACCAACGAAAAGGAACCGGGGGAAGTTTTAAAAAAGGGGTATCCCGGTATTTAGAGGGGGACTGAACACATGGAACAAAAAACTATTTCATTGTTCGGAGGGGAAGGCGCGATAAAAAAACCGGTTGGGGAGTAGTGGCCTCTGAGTACGTCCAGTAAAACGGAAAAGCATGAAAGAGCGTCCCAAAGGAAGTGAATTGTTGAGAATTGACCAAGTGAAAAAACATGTAAGATAGGGCGCCGGTCAAAAACTTCAGCGGCAAGCTCTGACATAAAAACGTCTCCTAAGCAAGTGGCGGGGAAACAGAAAAAAAAAGATAACGCGCCGAAAACGGTGTCGGTGGGAAATATCTGGTTTTCTTTTCTGCTGAGTTCGGTTCAACGGCCGACATGCTTGACGAGGGGCAATAGAGAGAATTTATTACGCCGGTGGTAGTGTCAAAGCCAGGAAGATTTAACGGAAAGATTAAAAAGATGAGTCACGGTTCGCGAGGAAGCGAGAAGTCAAGATTTGAAAACATTCTAAAGAATTACAATCGCTAAAGGCCGGGAAGCTGGGGGGGAAAATCAAGCTTTTTAAGACTTAGTCTGCGGAAATGGGAATAGGAAATATTTTAAGGGCCTGTAATAGTTCGAATCAAAAAAGGTCGCAAGAGTTGGTAGAGGTTAGGAAATAACTAAGACACTGCCGCAAAAGGCATACAAAAGGCAGAGGAATTCAGTCGTAGACTCCAACACGCCCGGAGGAGCATATAGAAGGGGCCTTAACGGGAAAATCCCGACAGTGGGAAGGCGAAGTGGGGGACAGTGTCGAAAACAAAGGGAAACTCATCCTGGTCGAAACAGGAAAAAAGCGGAAGCGCCCGGCAACTATTTAAGAAGGCATAGCAAATCTATCGGGTAAAACCCGGGAGATGTCCCTGAAGGGCCGAATCGAGATTTGGACATCGGGGAGGAAGTTCAACCTACTTAGCGAGGAAAGGAATCGCGAAAAAAGGTAAAAAGGGGGTACATAGGGAGCAACCTCGTGAAAAACGGAACGATGAGAAACCGACGAGTGGATAAAGACAGCAACTGGCAGCGTAGGTGGGCAACAGGCCCCTAAACAAAAACCATCTCGCAAAACAATAAAAGGGGAAAGAATGATACCGGGGGTCATTGGTCTTCATCAACCAAGGAAGTTGTCAGAATTATGCAGGGTGGTCGAGCTACCACGTAAGACTCGCACGGAGAAAGAGAGACGAGGGTCCAGATTCCAATTGTTCCATTCTGACAGCAGGAGGTCGAAAAACGGATGATCGCACGCTTGAGAAAACCGGAATTAAATCAGAAAGGGTCGTCTCAACCCCCCACAATTGCTAACGCGCAGGTGCCATAGCCAAACCGGGAACGGGGGTGACAGTACCTAAATCTCGAAGACCCTGAGGATGATGTGGGGAAACGGAAGATCACAGGGGGAATGGAGTCTGCAGAAAGGATGATAGGGGATTTAACGAAGAAAATTAAAAGGCTCGATTAAGCCCAAAAAAGTTCCCGAGCCGCAGGGGGTATGAAAGAGGGGACCTTAGGTGGGGTCAACGAGGGAAGAAGCTAAATGGGGAAAAAAAAGAATGGGCAATGGGCGTGAGTGACAGCCTGGAGGCACGCGAGTAAAACGGGGGGCTCCGGCGATCAGGGAAATCCCTTCCGACGAGAATCATTTTCTAGAAGACAAAAAAGGGGTTCAAAACAGGAAGTCACGATATCATCGGTCAGGGAAAGGGCGGGAATTTATAATCGCCCCCCTGGGAGGAAAGGGACGTGAAAGATGAAGTCCGGAAATAGTCCGTAGAAAACAAAACAGCAGGATTCGAGGGCGGGGACAACTTGAAAAGAGGGGTAGGGCACTCCTAGGGGCCATACAACAACTTGCCAGGGACGTCGGAAAAAGTTTGGCACCAGGGTGAAGGGGAATCCCGAAAAACTCAAAAGAAGAGCTCATCAAAGGGGGACAAAGGGAAAACGTAAAGCGTCTGGTCACACGAAGAAGGGAAAAAAAAGAATGAGAACGGTAGTTAGGCAAGTTGAGACCAAAAAAAACCTCTCACGAAGTTCAATCAACCGTGATGACAGGAGAGAGGAACAAGCAAGTCGTGGAAGAAGGGTGGAAGATTGGAAAGGGAGTCAGTTTGCGCGCATGCAGAAGTGTAACGAATGGAGGGAAGATGTCCATCTCGGTCATGCGTAAGGTGGGCAAAGGTTTCTGATGGGTGTAAAGAGTTAGAGGAAAAATCAGGATTCACAGGTACAAGGAAAGGAAGGTCGTCAAGAATGGGAACGAATCAAGGTCTATAACCGTGAGACCAAGCTAAAATATAGAAAAAACGAAACATGAAAAAGAGCAGTAAGAGGACGAAGCAAAGACGCTCTTATTATGTGTCAAAAAAAAAAGGGAAAATGGAAGGAAGATCGAACCCTCTCCATGGGAAAGAAAGAGGGAGGAAAGGAGGGGATAAAATTAAAGCAAAAAAGGGGGATTCTTGGGAAGTCAATAGGGAGAGAACGGCCCTAAAGAAAGGTCTCGGAGTGGAAAAAAGGGGCAGGGCTGTGACGGAAAAAAGAAGATGAACCGCAGCGAAGCGGGGTCGCGCTTGTCGAATACAAAAGGGGGGCATTCTTAATCTCAATGAAACAAACGGGGGGGAGACTGATATTTTGTGGAGTGTGTCGAAAACGAACGGAGCTGCTTGGGACAGGGAGAGGGACAAAACAAAGCCCCCTAAAAAAAAACGTAGGAAAAGATGGACACTCCATAGCAAAACTGTGAAGGGGAAGACAATAAAGGAATTTGTCGGGGGATATGTCCGAGTGCCGGGGGAAAGGTAAAGAGTACGCCTTCAGGGGTGGAAAAATTGGGAGCGCAATCGCAAGTCGCAATGGAACTAGAAAAACTTTCAGAGATGAACCCGTGGAAATACTGTGTAAGTTCAGCCTTCATCGCAGGAAGTCTGAAGAGGCACGACGAGGGGAGGGAACAACGGCGGAAGAGGGGACGCTGCAAGTTGCCCGAAAAAACTAGAAATCCACAAAGGGAAGGAGGAGCTAGAGTCGAGAGGGAAGGAAGTGCCAATTTAGCAGGGGTAATCGGACGAACGAAGCAGCAACTCCCGTGCTATTTTGACCAAACCAACCGCTGAAAGAGGGAAGGCGAGAAACGAGGGTGGAAACACAGATGACGCAACGGGAAATGTTGCCAATAGAACATAGGATCGAAAGGCGGGAGTGCAGGGGAAAAAAACGAAGGGGAAAAAAGTTCTTCTATGGGCATCAAAAGCTGAGATGAAAAAAGCTTAAATCTGAAAAATCTAAAATTAATATTTTCCCTTAAATTAACAAAGGGGGGGGGAGGAGGCAGGATTCTATCTGGACTGGGGGTACGAGGGGATTTCGGTCCTGAGGGTGCAGGAGCAATCACCTGGGGGAGAAACACCGAAAAATAAATGACAGACACACAAGAAGACCGATAAGGACAAATCTCAGGGGGGATCGGGGACAGAAAAAAAACAAGCTGGACATGCGCTATGACAGTTCAGGAAAAAAGGGGGTCCTCTTGGAGACTAAAAAAAGGCCTCGGGGATGGTCGGACGCTCCGCCAAAGGGGGGGAGCAGGGCAACCTTCAAAAGGGCGAACTGGGACACGGAAATTGCTCGCACTTGTAAAAAAAGGTGGAACTCTTGAGTAATATGGAGTGTGATCACGTCTAAAAGTACTGTTCGGCTTCAGCATCAATAAACTAATAATCAAAAGGTGCAGGGAAAGTTGGCTTGTTCTGACGGGAGGATGCCGTCAAGGGGGGGGTCTTATCAAGGATTAGAAGTTGAACAGGATACAATGTGAACAGGGAGGCGGTACACAATTTGAAAAGGGGGGGAAAGTGTAAAAAATACTCATGTACAAGGGGGGGTTGACGGACTCTAAAGGCATGAGATCAAGCCGAAATCCGGCAAACCGTATCGCATAAGGAGGGCCCTCTCCATGAAAGAAAAAAGTGACCTGGGAAGGAGATCTACTGAAAACTAGGCGGGAAACCCGTGGAAAGGGAAAAAAAAGAAGGGGGTCGTACCGCGCGATCACGGTAGGGAAATTGGGGGCGATGATAGGGGGAGGAAAAAGCGCGGGGGAACCTGAGATCAATAAGTTTAAAGGAGTAAGGGATCTCGTCGGACAAAAAACTTTAAGTCAGATCAGGGGAAAACCTTCCCGTTCGAGGGGGGGGCACGTGGTGGTTCCGGGAAATTTGCACAAAGGGGGCTAGGCGAGGGAAGTGGGGGTTTAGGAGATTAAGGGGAAAGAAAAAGGGAAAGTGTTGGGTGAGTGACCGCGCACCTAAGGAGGAGGCCGGAATTAATAGGGAGAGGGGGGAAAGGGAGGGTGGGCTTAATGGACGAAAAAAAATCGACGCGCGGAAAAAGTCGTCGGGTAGTAAAGGGGTGAATTCGATCAAATTCAGTGAAGACAAGAAGGGAAGGTGAGTTCAGCACGTATCGGCGAGGGGTAAGGGGGGGGATTCACTTTCGGGGGTCAATGGAACAGCTTCTTAATAAACCAGGGAAAATTCGTAACAAAACTAAAGGGTTGCCGAAAAAATATCGAAACTTAAAGAGAAAGCATTCAACTGGCGAGGGCGCGGTGAACGGGGAGCCCAAGGAACGAGAGGTCTTTTTGGGTCAGGGTCTGCATATCGGTCGTCGCAAGAACTACTAAGGGCCAATTTGGGATTCGAAAAAAGAGGTCAAAAGAAGCAATTATGCCGGGAAAGGAGCTCACAGCACGGTCAGAGGGCAGGGTTGAACTAATGTAAAGAAAGAAGGGCAGCTTCCCTCAATGCGTGGGGGGCTTGGGGGGGGGAGCGTAATGGGAGGGACTAATACAAAGCAGATCTAATCGGCAGAAAACCGGGGACTCATCCTGAAAGTGTGAGTCGACTGCGGCTCGGTGATAGGAAAATTGGAAGCCTGGCTTGCTCAGCGTCCTGGGACAAGACTACCGCAGCTGGAGGGTGAATTGTCTGGAATAACAATACACAGCGTCGAAGGCAAGGGCGGTCGATGGGGAGATATTTGTGAGGTTCTCGGGGGGCTGTAACTATCATGACCAGATTTAATCGTTTGGCTCAGGAAAAGAGGAATTACGGTACTTTTGTAAAATGTTCAGACCGGCAGGGGAAACCGAGAGTCAAGACAGCGGGGGAAAACACTGGAAGGGGTCTCGAGAGGAACGAGACTAAGCTGTTGGGAATGTCGAAAGAAATGAAAACCTCGATGAGCGCTGGAGTTGAAAGGGGCCATAAAAGGTTACGAGCTGGGTAAGTCTGTGCGTAAACGTGTAGAGAAAGGTTTTGAAGAAGGTGTACTGGAGGTGTGGGAAGGGACATCGTTCGGAAAAAAGTTGGGTTTGAGGGGCGAAGAAATACTTGAAGAACGGAGAACCAGGAAACACAAATTGGAATGGGAAAGGTTCATTGGAGGGGGGGGGAAGT
>Ga0179593_1665445_pt1 | contig 13990 bp, 14 predicted proteins | sample CZODoug2_1_08_16_FD_185931 | JGI IMG/M metagenome (GOLD analysis project Ga0179593, IMG submission 185931) | Vadose zone soil fungal communities from Angelo Coast Range Reserve, California, USA - CZODoug2_1_08_16fungal (PacBio error correction) | ecosystem: Environmental > Terrestrial > Soil >...
GCCGCGACCCCGCAAAACCTGGGCAGCAAGACCCCAGAGGAGGAAAAAAAAGAGGAAGCCCCATCTTTCATCGATCGTCGGCATCCGAAAGGGGGGACCACTTATCCGTCACCGCCCAATCAACACGCCGGCGCCGCCTCAACGGAGACGACATAAAAGGGAAAAAAAGAGGAGGAAGGAAAAAGAGGGAGATAGGGAAGGGAGAGCGTACCAGCGGTTTGGGCGGCCTTGGCATGACGGGGAAGAAAAGAACATCTGTAAGTGTAGCGGAATACGTCGGAAAAAAAGGAGGGGGGTGGGGTGGGGGGGGGTTTGGGGGGGGGGTTTTGGTTTTTTCAAAAGGGGAAGGGAGGAGGGGGGAGGGGAAAAGGGCGACCCTTTGATTCGTTCCTGCCGGCTCGAAAGAGGAGGAAGAGGCCCACCAATCCCAATGCGGCGATCAGTTGAATTAAAAAAGTCAACTTCAAGGGAAGGGAAGTTTGACGGCACCCAATACGCTCGCCGCCGACGGCAGCTTTGGAAGAAGGGGAAGGAAACAACCTCAACGCCGCCCTCAACCAACGCGTAAGAAAGCTGGACAACACCGGGGGAAAAGAGGGAGGGGGAGGGGCCGCCTTAGATAAATTTCTTCCAATACGACGGGACCAAAGGGAGAGGGGAAGGAGCCATCCCGGAGCGACCTATTGTCCGAGCACGACAAAAAAAAGGAGAAAAAAGGGGAGACGGGCTAACACCATTACCTTGAAACGCAAAGAGATCAGCTTTGGAAAAAAAAAAGGGGGAAAGGCCCACCGACATCGTCCAGACGCTGCTCTCCAAAGGCGACGGGATCACCGAAAAAAAGGAGAAAAAGATCTTTCGTCGTGATCACGCTGCATACCGACGCAAGGGGGAGGAAAGCGAGATGCGGCGCGTTTCGCAAGCGCTTGTTGAGGGGGGGAGAAAAGGAAGAAACTTCGGGTCGGCGGCGCGCCGCTGGGGGGAGAGGGGGGAAAACTGCTCGGCGAACACGGTCGCTGGGCAACGCATTAAAAGAGGAGGAGGGGAAAAGGGACGCATCGACCGTCTCAGACCGTGCATTCGGCAGGAAAAAAAAAAAAAAAAAAGGAGAAAGGAAAGCGCGGTTTTGCCGCCGTCCGTTCGCCGCACCAAGCTAAAGGAGAGAAAGAGAGAGGATCTCATCTCGCGCACGGTCACCACCCTGACGCCGAAGGAAAGAAAGAGCAACGCTCCGACCACGATTAAGGACGCCACCGACCGGCAAAACGACCAAAGGGGAAAAAAAGAGAGAGGAAAAAGGAGGGGCATCTCCCCGAACCATGTGCGAGCGAAATCCTGAAAAGGGGAGGGTACCAAAACCGCGTTGCCTTGCGCAAGGGAAAACCTAAAAGTTTCACGAAAAGGGAAGGGGGGACGCCCTGGCGTTATGTTTTCATTAACCACGCTTTTAACTGGGGGGAAGAAGAGAGGAGGAGCGAATATGAACGACAAATTCATCTTGTGTGCCACGAAATGCTGCGGACATTCGAAAGAAAAAAAAGAGGAGGAAGGGCAGCGGGCGCTCCCACGCCAATTCCAACGTCGATCTCAAGGTGCACTGCGAAAAAAAAGGGGGAAAAAAAAGGAGAGGTTCCGCGACGATCCCGCCCGCACGCATCTGTTGTGTTCGTGGACGAATTCGAAGGGAAAGGAAGGAGGAAATCGGGCTCCTGATTTCCTTCTCCGGCGTCTATCCGATCAGAGGGAGGAGGGGAAGAGAAGCGGCCGGACGTTCCGGGGCTCGCTCGATTATGTGCTCGAGATCTAAAACCCCGAAAGAAAAGTCACCTCTTTTTCGCTTATGCCTGAACCGGCGGGGAAAGAGGGGAAAAAGGGGGTGCTCTCACCCGGACTACGTAGCGAGGAAAGCTTCAGAGAAAAGAAAAAAATAAAAGAAGCCTAACCGGTTCGCATGTTCGGACTGCATGATCGATGAGGGGAAGGGTAGCGGTGATGCAATCGCTGACCGATATCGCGGCGAAGTATGGGCATCCCCAAAAGGAGGAAAAAGGAGGAGTTCACTGTTTGGTATTTTTGGGGGGGGAAGAGGGAAGGAGAGGAGGTCCCAGCCGCGTCGGATGCCGCGTGGATCCTGACAGGAAGGAAGAACGCATCCAAGAAGAAAGGGGGGGGAGACATCCGATATCTTGCCTTCGCGCGGACGTGCGTGAGCTGTTCGGAGAAAAAAGGGGGGAAAGGAGGAAAGGATTCGCGTCCTCAATGATTTACTGCTGCCGACCCAGGCCTGCCGCCGAGACCTGGAGGGTTTTGGAGAAAAAAGGAGGGAGAGACATCGGAGCGCGCTTACGACCGTGGCCGGTGTTGCGCGCGAGAAAGAACCGGGCTAGAGTCGGCTTTCGATGCGAGAAAAGAGGGAATTCCGAAGGAAGAAGAGGGAGGGCACCTTTCCGCTGCGGTATGTTGATTTGGTCTTCTCTCCGGTAAAAAAAAGGAGCATGCGTGTTCTCGCACGGTCGTTGCTCGGTCCTGCGCTTACGACGATTATTGTCGGATAGATCAAAAAAAAAAAGGAAGGGGGGGGAAAAAGGTCAGCACCCTGACGTCGTGCGGGCGCCCGTTCATAAAGAAAAAAAAAGGGGAGGGGGGGGGAAGTTTTCGCTGGGCGCGAGACATCATAAGTCGAGGAGGAAACGACAGGAAAAAAGAGGGAGGGGGGAGCGAACGGCGCCGCCGTTCTCCTTCAATAGGGATTCGTCGAAAGGAAAGAGAAGAGAGAAAGGGGGCGAAAGAGTTGCCGATCAGGTTTTTGATCGTCGTCGACGAGGAAAGAGAAGTCTCGTAAGAAAAAGAAGGAGAGGGGTCGCGGATCCAGGTGCTTGATCCCGGTCCAAATATTTCAGAAAAAAAAAAAAAAAAAAGGATGGGCCGACCGGGCTTTCTCGATCGCCGACCGGGGGGCAAGGAGACGGACTTAGAAAAAGGAAGAAGAAAGGGGGGGGGAAAAGCTGGACGTTCTCAAAAAAGAGGGAGAGGGGGAGAGAGCCTGCCTAACCTCTGGTCAATGGCTGCGAGGGAGCCAGGGGGGAAAGAGAGGAATCAGAAAAAGGGAGGAAGGAGAGGGGAGAGGGAGTCAGCTCAGGCCTGATCTATATCCTTATCATCCTGTCACCGTCGCTTCGCCCGGAAAAAAAAAGAAGGAGAGAAAGAAAAACGATCTTTCCGTTTCACGCTTCATCGTCCATCGAGTCACAGGGAGGAAACGACAATTGCCGTCGAAAAAAAAAAAAAGGAGGAGAAGGGGAAAAAAAGGCAGGAAAGGAGGAGACCCGGAATGTTTCTGTCGAAAGCGGGCCTTCGATAAAAGAAAAGGGGAAAGGACCGGAGGAGGATCCCTCCCTTCTTTCTTCCCTTCTTTTACCGACCGGGGGCGAAAGCGAACGTGACCGGAGAGTAAAAAGAGGAGAAAGAAGTAGCTTCTTCCTCTCCATCTCACTTACTCATCCTGCACCCGTAAGTGGTCCTGAGGGAAAAAAAGAAAGGAGGTGACGGCCGGACCTCTAAACTATACCGAGAGAGGTAGGCTTTTAGGAAAAGAAAAAAAGAAAAGGAAGAGGATAGGAGAGAACCCCCTTCTCCACCTTTCGACAGATCGAGAAGAAGAAAAAAAAGGGGAGTAAAAGAAAATATGTGAACCCGTTATCAGGCACCATGTATCAGAGAAGAGGGGGGGGGATATGTTTAGAAAAAAAGAAGGAAAGAATCTGGCACTCTTCTACTACGATCCAAAACCGGAGAAGAGGGAGAGAAACGAATCTCTCTTCGAGCGCGCAGCCAAGTTATTCGGAAGAAAAAGAATTTTGAAGGGGAAAAAAGGAGAGAAAAAAAGAAGACGCAATAACTTCCGCATCTTCGAAGCCCAGCTCTGATGGAAGAGGAAAAAAAGAAAAAGGGAAAATCTACTCTTTCCGCGGACGGCCGTCGATCGCCGCGGAAGGGAAAATAAAAGGGGAGGGAAATGGTGCCCACTTTCCTTTTATGCCTTTCCACTGCCGGTACTGAGGAAGAGGGACAACAATAATAGAAAAAAAGAAAGGAAAAGGTTGGCTTAACAATTCATTAAGCTTCGAGTCGGTGTGCCCGACGGGAGAAAAAAAGAGGAGAAGGGGGGGGGAAGAGGGCGCATTTCCTCGGTTGCGCTCATCGACGAAGATCTAGACAGGGTTATCGAAGAAAAAAAAAAAGAGGAAAAAAAGAAAGTAGTAGCGCTCTCCGATATCGACGAACGTAAGGAAGGGAAAAAAGGGAGGGAAAGTAAATATTGCTTCCTCTATCCCGGATAGAAGGAGCCTAGATCTTAAAAAAAAAAGGAGTGAGGAGAGAGACACTCACTCATTCCGAGGGAAGGGAGAAAAAAGGGAGGAGTCGGCCTTCCTTAAAACCGTGTAGCTGGCGGCAGAATTGTAAAGGATCTCAAAAAAAAAAAAAGGGGGGGAAAGCCGCTAACTTCTAGGCTATCATCACCGTGAATACGAAGGGGGAGAGGGATCGGCCCAGATTTCATCCTCCGATATCGGTAACAGAAGGAGGGAAGAACAAATCCTCGAGGGGAGATGAGAGAGGAGAAATGCATTCTAACAATTCTAACGTTCTGACTTCCGTGAGGTGTCCCGGGGGATGAAAGGAAAAAAGAGACCGGGGGAGCGCCATCCGTTTTCCCGCACCTGACGCAGGGAAAGAAAGAGCCTGGGGAAAAAAGAGAAAACCGGTTAATCCCCTGACCAACTGGCAACAAAAAAGAAAGAATAATCGAGAGATGTCCCCGTCACTTCCGGCCGCTCGAGTGGCAGCGACGAAGCCTTCCTAAAGGGAAAGGGGGAAGAGGGAGAGAAGAAGGGGCGACGACCTCGCGCCCTATTCGATCAGCCGAAACCCGGCTCGCTAGGGAAAGGGGGAAAAGAACAACAATGCGTTTCTTCTTATCGTCGAGGAACAGCGTCACCCAGGTTTGCAAGGCGCTGCGTCGGGGAGAGAAAGAGCGCATCTTCACCTTAGAATCGACGTGAAAAAGGGGGGAAGAGAGAGAAATGCATATATTCTGGTATACCTGCCCGCCGAGAAAGGGGCGGGGGAAAAACGAGGTGGGGAGGCATTGAACGCTCTGAAGCTTCTTACTTCTCCCTCAACTTCTGAACCAAACAAGGGACGTGGTATTACAACCTAACGTCCCTTGCCGGTTCACATAATCAGAAAAAGAAGGAAATGGGGTCCAGGAAAGGAAAAGAGGGGGTAAGGGTACTACTCCTGAGGACTGGGGAAAAAAGAGAGCAACCTGGGGTTTCTGGAGATTCCCCACGTTTTATCGAGGGGAAGAGAGAGTTCTCGGGAAAGGGAGGGAGGGTGGCGTCCTTCATCGTGCCTGCGCGTTGGCGAGGGTAGGTCATTGATAATACTGTACTTGAGAGGAGGGAGGAGGAAGGGGTTGTTGACCTTTCTCTATCTTAGCGAACGATCTGGGAGGAAGAGAGGAGAGAACTTGACGCGGCAAACAAGAGAGGGAGGGACAGGAAAAGGAAGAGGCTGCCTCTTTTTCTTTCTCTCCGTTTACATACCATTTGCACGGTCTGCAGAAAGAGACAGAGGAAAACGCGCGCACAGCCGGGCCTTTGCTTATTAAGGACAATTCGACCGTTTTTCGCCGAGCGTGAAAAAAAAAACGCCCGTCCGACCCCAGGGGCACTTCGGGGGGAAAAAAAGGGGGGGAAATCCTAAACCATCGCTTCTAACGCCAGAAGGGGGGAAGAAAAGGATGGCGCTTCTCTTTTATGCATCTTGATCAAGAACGAAGATATGGGAAAGGAGGGGATTTTTCTCAATAGCTGCTTCGATCAGGGGAAGAGGGGGACGGGAGTTTACCTGGTTGCCGGTCGCGAAGGCGGGAAAAAAGAGGAGGACTTTCACGTTAATGTTGTCCCCCGGCGTAAAAGGGGCGGAGGAGAGGAAAGAAAAAGAGCGTCGCGCCTTGATCGGCGCCGGAGGGAAGAAGACTTGGGGAAAAAAAAAGGGGACCGTCCCGTATTGAATAAAATACCCGGCGGCACCGCAGAAAGGGGGGGGATGAGTGAGGATCGAGTTGTTTTAGGCCGCGTTGAGTTGGGGGCAGGGAACCGGAGAGAAGAAAAAGAGAAAAAAAAAAAATGCGGTCCTTCTGCTCGGTCTTATTGTGCCCGTCAAACGGAACGGAAGGGTGAGGGGAAGTTGAAGTTGAAGAGAACCTGAGCACCTCATGGGGGGAAAAAGAGAAAGGGAAAAAGCCGCCTTCGATTCCTTCATTACCGCTCAACGGGGAAAAAGAAAAAGATTAAAACGAACTTCTATCCGCGAAGGCTTAAGCTAAATTCAACCTATGGAGAAGAAGGAAAGGGAAAAGAGGACCAAGCCTCTTTTTGCCGAGATTCGCCTGCGGGAAAAAAAAAAAAAAAAAGGAAGGAGGATGCCGTTTTTCCTGATTCGTCGTCGGAGGCGGGGACCCTGGGAATTCGTGTGGAGGAGGAAAAAAGGAGCGTTTCTCCTACCTGGTGGGTATTGGAGTGAGTGGGGGGGGAAAGAAGATGAAAGCTGGATTGCGCGTTCTGCCTGCGGACGAAGGTATTGTAACTGGGAGCCCAGGGGGGGGGAGGGGGGCGCTTCCGGCTCCTCTCTCTGCACTGATTCGCGGTGAGAAAAACTACTCCATCCGTTTTGGCCGCGGATAGGATGGAGTGAGGGGTTTTTCATAGGGGAAGGGAAAGTGGGGGGTAAAGCTTCTCCCGCCTCTCGATCGCAACACCTTCTTTTGGACGCATAGCCATCCAACAACAACTATTATTAGTAAAATAGAGAGGGAGTCAAAGGGGGCGCAGGACTCTCGTGCGCAAAAGGAGGGGGAGTCAAAAACACGATACCAACGTCAATCCCTCATATCCGCGGCAAAAACCGGATGGCAGGAGGGGGAGGCAGAGCTTCGCTGCCGCGACCAGAAAACCCGGGGCAAAGCGGAAAGAAGAAGAAAGAGAAGAAAGGGTCATCTACTTCGCATCCTCAATACCCAGGTAGGAAAAGGGAGAACATATGCTCCTGCAACGCCATCAACAGAAGGTAGGGTATCCGAAAAAAAAAGAGCCGAAAGGAGGACTGAATGCATTTATATCGGAAAGGAAGAAGAAAAAGAGTGGGTCGGCTTGTCATTACTTAAAGATCTCCGACGACCGAAACGTTGAAGGAGACGTAGGCGGGGCTCGCCTTTCTTTTTCCCTCTTAGTGTCAGGGGAAGAGGGACCGGTTCCACGTGAGCGGTCCTGCCCGGCCTCGCCTGCCGGGGGGAGGGGGGGGAGGAGGGTCGACCTCGCGCCACCGAGGAAAGGTGAGAGTCACCTTCCAATATACCAGAACGGAACAAGTGTAAGAAAGGAAGGGAAGGAAACCAATACTACCCTCCTTCCAAAAGAATAGAAGGACGTCCACAAACCTCAACTCCGCCCTCAACAAAGAGAAAGACCGCGCGAAAACTCTCTGGGAGGAAGGGGAAAGAGGAAGATTATTTCTTCAATACTTACTTAACCGCGTTTGGGGAAGAGGAGACCGCAGGAGCACTATCACCTTCGCGACAGCTATGTCACACGATCCAACGCCAAAAAGAGAAGGGGGGGGGGGGATAAAGAAGGGGACGCCTTCTACACCATTACCGACGCAAGCAGGGAAAAAAAATAAGAGCAAAACGGAACATTTCAACTTCACCGACAGCGTACAACGATGCAACTCCAAAGAGAAAGAGATCACCTTCACCGGGAGGAGAGAAAAAATAGAGGGAGGGAGTGATCACGCTGCATAACGAGAGGCCGCAAGAAGGGGGGGGAAGAAAAGGAGGGAACGTCGTTTCGCACTGCTTGGTTTCGGAGGTACGGGAAGGAGGGGGAGGAGGAGCGCAAGGTGTCTTCCTACACGCTGGTCAACGGCTCGGAGAAAACGTCTCAAGGGGGAAAAATGAAGGAAAACGTCACTGCTCTCTCGTCGTCGCCGGTAAAGAATCGAAAGGAGGAGAAAAGAAAAAATCAGTCGTTCCGTTCCTGAGATAAAAGTAGATAGCTTGGAAAGAGTCACTTTAGAAGGGAGGGAAGACAAAAACGCGGCGCTCAGCTCGCGCACGGTGAAAAAAAAATAAAACCTCAAGCCGGAAAAAAAAGAAATTCCCTTATTCCAGACCGACCTCCAAAAAAAGAAGCACCGTAAACCATAACCAGACGTCGCTGCAGAAATGAATCCGATCAGACCGAGGGAAATCAAAGGGGGGAGGGGAAGAAAGCCTTTCTCTTCATACCCAGCCGCAGCTCGTACAGCAAAGGGGAAAGAAGAACAAGGGAAGGACGTTGGCTTCTAGGGACCGGCCAGGGCCGTTAGGGGGGGACGGCACCACGGTAAGGGAGGGGGGGGGGAGAGAAGGGGAGGAGAAGTCCTCCTCTTCGTATCGAATAATGAACACAAAATTCTCGGAGGAGGAGGGACAGGGGCTCCAGCATCTATTTCCGTCTCGATCTTCCGGTTGCAGAGGGGAGCTAATCCAATTCAAAGAAGGAAGGAAAGGGAGATGGCGAGGCGCTGATCACTCTCTCTCTGGCAAACCGGGGACCTGTCCCGAAAGGGGGAAGAGGATATCGGCCTTTGCGCCCGATCAGGTGTTTTCGTCTGATCGCATGAGGGATAGGGATGTCGTAGGGAGGAAAAAAGAGAGGAGGAAGAAATGGGGGGGAGAGGCGAATATTTCCTTCAATCGAAGAGGGGAAGAGGAAAGAGGATGGGACATCGAGATCGAATACCCCGATCGCGGTGAAAAAGGGGTAAGTGATGCCCTGGTTCTCTATCTGTAAACCGGCTGTGCGGATGATCAAGAGAGGGAAAACAGGAAAGACGTAGCGCTGTCAATTCTTCCGCGAGACAGTAAAAAAAAAAAAGAACCGGAAGAAAAAAGGAGAAAAAGGGTTAGACTGCATTATCTATTCTAATATGCCTTACCCCTACCTCAGCGGATGTCGAGGGAAGAAAGGAGGGGGGAGAAAAATCTGGGAGATCTCGAAAGCAAATCTCGACCCGTCGGACCGTCGGTCAGGTGCGGATGAAGAAAAAAGGAAAGGAGGAACCCGAGGAGGGAGACGCGTTATAACCCCCCCCTAGAGAAAGGAGGGGAAGGGCATGAAGAGAAAGGTTTCTTCCCTCCTATAGCTGCCGGCGCGCGAACTGAGTGAGAGGGGAGGAGAGCCAAATGACGCTGATGAAAAGGAGAAAAGGAAGAACGAGACCGATCCGCCTCAATTAGTAGGATGCCAGAAACAGGCCGAGAAAAAAAGGAGGAGTAGAAGAGGAGCTGCTCTTACGACCGTTCGGTGTTGCCAGAGAGAAAGGAGTAGAATCGAGGGAAAAAGATAAGGCCGTCTTTCGATCTCTCACCTAGTAAAATGCGCGAGAAACTCAAGGGCACGAAGAAAAAAGGGGGAAGGTGGAACTCTCCGTCTTGCCCGACCGCATCTCATGAGGGGTCATCTCACGGGGAGGGGAAAAAAGGGAAGGCGAGGAACGACATTATTTTCTGATCGGATAGGGGAAGAAAGAACGTGGGAAAACCATTTCAGCACCCTACGTCTTTCGGCGCCCGGTGAAATAGCGAGTCCGAAAAAGGAAAAAGAGGAGGAAGGTGCCTTTTTTCGTCTTTCTCTATACATCAGAGCGAAGGGAGACGAAAAAGAGGAAGGGGTAGAGAAAAACGTCGCCAGCTTTTCTCCTTCAAATCATGGATGGAGGAGAAAGGGGGACTGGCTCGCCAGAGGAAGGAGAAAAAAGGGCAGAGAGGGGGACCCGATCATTTTTTGATCGTCGTCGAGCGTGCCAATGAGTCTCAAAAAGAGAGAGGGAGGGATAAATGGTGGGCTGATCCACGGTTTTCCAATATTTCGGCGAAACAAAGGAGCGGACTCTTGAGGGGGAAGGGGGGAAGGGAGAGAGAGTCGAGACCGGGTCGAAGTTTCTCGCCCGACTTCTCGACTACGAGGGCCGAAAAAGAAGAAAAAGAGGAGGTCTCGTGTTCGAGAGCCGGCCGCACCTCTGTCAATGCGGCGAGGGAGACGAACGGATTAATCAAGAAAAAGAAGGGGGAGGAGGTGAAGGGAGAGGGCGTCTTATTCATCTTCATTCCTTGATTTCGATAGCCTTATCAGAAGCCAGAGAGGAAGAAAGAAAAACACCGGGGATCGAATACGAGGAATTCGCTCCGCACTGATCTTTCCGTTCACGAGTAAGAGAAGCGACCGCTTTCCCGAAAAAAAAATGGGACAGGGATCGCTCGACAAACCAACACAACTTATTCTTCTTCCAGAAGAGATCCCGGGCAAGGGAAAAAGGAAGAGTGAAGGAAAGAGCGTTTGCGTGAGCGAATTCCTCGTCTTCTGACCAACAAGTCTTTCGTCAAGGAAAAAAAAGAAAAAGAGACGGGGAAAGATGATACTTCTCTCGATCCCGGCCTGCCGCGGGAAAAAAGAAGAAAGGAAGTAGTCCTGATTTCCTCGAGTGCGGCTTCCCAGCGCAGCAAAGGGGAAAAAGAGGTGCCTGCTCAGAGGAGAAAAAAGGGGGGAGGAAAGAGGAGGCAATCTCTCCTTCCCTCTTAGTCGAGAAGTGAGGGAGTAAGAAGAGGGAGAAAGCCACCGGTCTTTACCAGCACTCTCCCGCTGAAGGCGTCCGCAGGGGGGGAAAGGGGAAAAGAAGAAAAGTATCCGCTATCTATATAGTTTCTCATCCGGCGGCGTAAGAAGAAGTCTGGAAGAGAGGAAACCTACGTCAATCTCTTCGAGCAACTCCTCCGAGAGAGAAGAGCCAACATGGGAAAAGGAGGTGAAAGAGAAACTCGGTCGCCTTTCTCTACCAAAGCATAAAAAGGGAGGAAGACCTCTCTCTGATGTCCTCGAGAAAGAAGAAAAACGCCCGGAAGAGGGGCAGAGGAACATTCCTTCTATCTTCTCTTCCTTATGAACCGGGAAGAAAAGGGAAGGGGGTGAGGAGAGGGTGCCCACTTGCCTTTTAGGCCGTTCACACGGCCCGGGATGAGCAGACCGATAAATCTCAGGAAGAGAGAAAAGAAAAGGTGCAGAGAACAAGGAAATGGAAGTCTGCTATTCTTTTCCCTACTGAGAGAAGACCACAAAAGAAATAACAGAGGGGAAAGAGAGAGAAGTTACTTCCTCGTTGCTCTCATGACTCCGCCGCACCAGAGACAGTTATCGCCGATAGATCATTTAAAAAGGAGAGAGAGGAGCGACAGAGGAATCGCCGACTCCCTTGCTTTACACGCAAAATGCCAGTCTGAGAAAAAAAAGCAGTGTCGGAAAAGGAAGAAAAAAAGAAGGGCAGACGGATCCTTATCTACTTTCATCCTAGATCGCCCCACAAGGGGACAGGGCATTGACCGGCTCTAACAGCTCACTCGAAAAAGAGAGCACGGAAAGAATCGAGTCCCTCAACCCCTTATCTTCTTATCCGTAACACGGGGAGCAGAAAGAAGATCAACGCGAATCCTCCGCTTCTGGGACCTGACGGCATAAAAGGGAAGAACCTACTTTCCTACTTTTCGGATTGCTGTTGGAGAAGGATCGGCTAAAAAAGAAAAGGAAGTAGAGGTCCAATCGCTTTCATAACTCTAATCCTCGCTAGGGAGGTTAAAAAGAAAAAAAGAAAACGCGTTCGGACTTCCTGTTAGTGTTTCGTTTAATTCTCGCCACTGATTGAAAAAAAGGGAAGCGCTAATAACTTGTGCGCAAAAAAAGGGAAGGAAGCGCCGGAATAAAATAAGCCTTTTCCTCCTCGCGCAACCCGGGTGAAAAGAGGTCAAGGAGATCTCGATCACCTAATAGAGCGGAAGTGAAAAAAGGCCCGGACGGCCTCTTCGGATTGAAAAAAAAAAGGGGGGAAGACCAATGGATCCGCGTTCTGATAGAAGGCAGTTCAGACCATCAGGAGAAAGAGGAGACACGAACCCTGCTCTTGCCGAAAGCCGGAAAAAAAGGAGAAGGGATCGTCGATGAACCCCTCTTCACCATTTTTCCTCGCGAAGCTGAAAAAAGGAATCTCCCTCGAGAAGAAATGAGATCGACGTTGGACTTTTCCTTGTTATCTCCGCTTAACCCGAAGGAAGAGGGAAAAAGGAAGGAGAAGGGGGAGGGCCACCACACTATAATTTTGCGTTCATTATTCTCAGAAAAGGGAAGAAACAACACTTCTGGGGGGGGAGAAAACGGGGTAAGGAAACAAACGGACCTTTCCTTTCCCTATCTTCCAACGGCAAGGAAGAGAAAAAGTGGAGGGACGACGCCTTCAGGCTTGTCTGCCAAGGCAAGAAAGGCGCATCAGGGGGAAAAAAATGGGTCTTTATATTCCTCGGTCTGAAATAGGAGCATGGGAGGGGGGGGAACGGGCGGGGGCTTCCTTCATCGTGCAGATGGAGAGGGGGCGAGGTAAAAAAAAGGATCTTTATCTCCTTTAATGTCTGCTGGCAGAGGAGGAGGAAGGGGAAAGGAAGAATAGGGCTGCCTAATTTATTAAGAAGAGGGGGAAAGGGGAACGTCGGCAAAAAAGAAAGGGGATAGAAGAACCGGATCTCCTTCTCTTTGGCTTTTGCGCCGAAGAAGGGAAAAAAGAGAAAAAATGAGTACCGTCTGACATACTCGCGCGCAGGTGCCGGGTCCTGAAGGAAAAAAGAAAGGAAAAGAACACGTGTGCGCCGATCCTTTTAACCCGCGTGGTGTCGCCGACACAGAGGAAGAAAGTGGAGGCTTCTTTGCCGTACCGTAAAGCAGGAAAAAAAAAAGGAAACGCCGCCGCATTCTCTCCTTGTTTCCCCGAAAGGCGGGGAGGAGGAGGATCACTCCGCCAAGAGGGAGAGGCTCCGAAAGGGGGGGAGGGGGGTCGCGTTCTTATCTTTTCTAAGCAGCGTAAGGAAAAAGGGGGGTCCGGCGCGGCCGGCTTCGAAAAAAAGAGATGATTGCCGTTTCACTTCTTTTGTCGCCCGACGGAAAGGGGAGAAAGGGGGGGGGGGGGGGGGGGGGGGGGGTTTTTTTTGCTCGCTCGTAATAGAGGGAGGGGGACCGTGAGAGGGGAGGAAAAGGCGGCGTTGCGAACACCCTTGTTGTGAAAAGAGCACAAACCGCGGTCCGCTTCCGTATGAATAAATTATCTCCGGAGAAAAAAAGGAGAAGGAGGAAGGGAAAAACCAGCGCGGTGTTTGGCTATCTGTGCTTATCTCTTTGTTGAGGGCAGAGTGTGGGTGGGGGGAAAGAAAGAGAAAGAGAAACCGGTCGGCGGCGGCGTCGTATTGGTTGAAGGAAAAAAGGAAAAATGTAGGTGGTGACCTTCTGAATATTGAAGGTGAGAGACATGAATAGAAAAGAAGAAGTAGACCGAAACCTCCTCCTTCTAATCCGGAGAGAACGATCAAAGTCCGAAGAACAACGACTTTCACTTAACTCAGCTTGAAAACGAAAGGAAAGGAAGAACTTCACCGATTTCTTCGTCGGCGTAAGTATTGACAAGACGCCAAAACCGATTGGAGAGGAGAATATGACGTTCCGATATCACCTTCTTTCTCAGGGGGAGAGGAAGGATATCGCGGCGAGGCGACCTGCCGTCGGTTGATGGAGGGAAGGTGTGGGTTCGCAGGGAGAAGGGGAGTGGAGGGAATGCCGAAGTCGAGTAAACGCTTTTATTTGAAAAGTCTGGCTTCGCGAGGGGGGGAGAGGATGAGTGCCCAGGTTTTGCTTTGTCGCGGCCGAAAGGGGGAAAGGAAAGAGGAGACACGACTGCAAGCCGGTTTTTTTCCGCGATATGATGGATGGAAGGGGGGGAAAGAGTGGGGGGGAACCGCCGAAAAGGGGGAGGAAAGCTGCCTCCGCTCTTCGAAGAAGAAAAAAAAGAGGAAAGC
>Ga0179593_1343714_pt1 | contig 13989 bp, 12 predicted proteins | sample CZODoug2_1_08_16_FD_185931 | JGI IMG/M metagenome (GOLD analysis project Ga0179593, IMG submission 185931) | Vadose zone soil fungal communities from Angelo Coast Range Reserve, California, USA - CZODoug2_1_08_16fungal (PacBio error correction) | ecosystem: Environmental > Terrestrial > Soil >...
AGCAAAAAAAGCGAAGGAACAATACATTCAAGAAAAGAAAAGACAATTGTAGCATTTGGGGCGCCTTTCGACTGTTCAAGATTCGCAGGGGGTCGCCCAAAAATAACTCGGGAGGAGAAGTTGGGCACATAGGAGGTCAAGAAGAAAAAGGGGGGGGGAAATCCCCTGAACGGGGGGTCACAAAGGGGAGAAAGGGGCCACAACCTTTTTACCCGCTTGATTCAGATCAACTGCGTCGGCAGCCCGTAGGGGCACAGAAAAAAAAGGGGGGGTCACGGGAGACGATTTAATAAAAAAAAGGAACAAAGACGTGAGGGGAAATGACATGGGAGAAAAGTGACGAAATCAGGCAGAAATCGGGGAAAAACTGAAAAGAATACGGAGAAGAACGGTCAAAAAACCCAGGAAGAAGAGGGGGGAAAGTCCGCAAAATACTTCTCAAGGAAAGAAGAAAGATAACATGAGGGTTAATCTCCTGAGTGGCCGGGGATTGGTACGAAGAAAGGAGGGATTAAGGGAACTAGTAAAGGCGGCCTAGAAGTGAAGGGGAGGGTTTGGGGGCGGCATCATTGTTCTTACCGGGGAGCACACCGTAGGCGAATTAACAATTACAATACCATATAGACTGAGCACCAAGTTGGGAGAATCTAAAGTAAACGAGAAGGAGGGGACAGAGAGGAGTCGGTCTAACCTAAAATATGCTACTAAAATCTGCGCAGCAAAACGAAGGATGAGAACCCCATCTAAAAATCAGGAAGAGGGGGAGGGAAAAGAATACCGTGTCCCGGAAGCAAAAAAAGTTGGGACAACAAAAAGGAGAGTACAATGCAAAAAGGGTTTCTTGACTCTCTCTGTAACCTTAGAAATAAAAAACCAGGGCGGGCAGGTGGGTCAAAAAGTCACTCGGAATTTACATCTGAGAGAAGAGGAGGGGCAGGGGACTTCGGTGAGCTTGGGATAATCGTGATTGGGGTGGTCATTCCTAGTCGAATTGAGATAAGTTCGTAAAAAAAGAGGAGATGAGGTAACACTTATTGAGAAAAAAGAAAGGGATGTGGGCGGAGGGTTGGGTCGGGGGTGTGACAGCGCTTCGGTTGGGGAGTGAAAAAGGGCAAGAAAGACGTTTTCATCTCAGAAACGCGATCAAAGAAAGAGGACACGCATCATACGGGAAGATAAGAAAAGGAGAGGGGGGACTCGGTCACAGACGGAAAAGCAAGGAGTTCGAGGGAGGGAAAATAACCGTAATACTCACCCAAAAAAAGACTAATGCGTACGTTGATGAATAAAAAATAAGGTCTCACCGAGGGGAAGAAGGGTTTGTTACCAGAAGTAGAAGTGTGGGGGGGACAACTCCTATACCCTCTTCAACATAGGTCGTGGAGGTTCAACAAAAACGATGCATGAAAGGGTCGTTGGAAAAGAAAAGGAAGGAAGTAAAGAAGAGACATTGCTGGGGGGAAGGCGCTAAGGCGTAAAAGTAATATAACTCCGCAGAGCAAACAACAGTATGAGAAAAAAAAAAATAAAGTGGCAAGGAAAAAAGGAGGTATTGGAAGGTTGGCGGATGAACCACCACAAGAGTCTGTCACGCTGGTTGCGTGCTCCGATTGAGAAGGACTCCACAAGGAAGGAAGATGAGGATCTGACTCCGTACCGGAACTACGAAAAAATCAGACCACGTAAGGGGGCCCAAGGAGGGGGGTGGGGAAGGGGTACATTCCAATAAAAATGGCAAAATACATGGGTTATTAAAACTGGGGTGTGCCGAATCCCCGCGGAATACGAAATAAAAAAGGGACCTGAAAGGGGAGTGACGGAGTGGTGGGAATACTGTAAAGGAAAAAGGGGAAGGGATAGCCATTGGCAAATATACAACCAAAAGCCAGGCAAAAGACTAGGGCGAGGAAGAAAGAGGCGTTCCTCAACCAAAGGGGAAAAAAAGAAGAGAAGATCTCATAAAAAAGAAACGAGGGCCGGGGGGAGATTAGAGAGACAATTTCTCCTTTAACTCGGAAAAGCTTGTTTAGAGAAAGAAGGGGGCATCCTTGGAGATCGGACAGCCTGGGGTTGACGAAACATACTTTCGACACTGGTTCAAGAAGAAAGGAGGGGAAAGGGGAAATTCAAGTGAAAACTTTGCACATGTCTGAACATGCACCAAACAAAGTCGTCCTGTTAACGGATTCATTAAATACCATGAGGAGGGGGGATTGAAAGAGGGGGCGACAGGGGGGGGGGGACTCAAGAAAGTTCTCAGGAGTTCGAAAACCGTTCCGCCATAAGCGTGATGCGATTGATGAAGGAAAGGGGGGGTTCGGGGCAAAATTGGGGGGGGGGGGGAGAATTGGGCGGGATGAAATGGGGTTGTGGAAACATCGTGGGAAGAGGACCTTTTACTTATCGCTGAGCAGATTTCAGAAAAGGGGGTACGGTGAATGTCTTTCGGACGTGACGGCGGAAAGGGGAAAACAGTAAATCATCAAAGTGCGGGAAAGGGAAAGGGGGCCGGCGAGCTGTAATGGGGGAACGAGTAAAACGCCGCATGAAGGGGGAAAGGTCGTGGCCCTCATGTCAAATGAAAGCCAGTGAAAATAGTTAGGGTCTGCCTCAATTTATAAGACAGACCTAAAACGGGGCAGGTTGGGGTAAAAAAATTTGCTTGCCAGACTTCAAAAAAGATAAAAAAAGTGACTGAAGGGAATTTGGGAAGGCCGCAAATGAAAGTTCCTAGGAATATTACCCTGGGTGAATCGTCCTTTGGGAACCGGCGTGAAAAGAAAAAAAAAAAAAAAAAAAAAAAAAAGGGAAGTCCAATGCGAGACGAAGTTCCGTAGGGGAATAGAAGGACTCATGGAAATGAGGGTCTTACGTTACATACCGGCAAATCCCCCAACTGAATTATTTGAAAATAGGGACTTACCCGTGGAGGGGCACGTAAGGCCCTCTACTGAAATGTGAGTAGTCTGTAGGCAAAAGTTTCTTTCAAAGGAGGAACCTCCTCAGCGGGTGAGGAAAGGGGTCGGAGAAAAAAGGGGGGGGAAAAAGGTAGGTTCAGTAGCGCATTAAAGCTATCAGTTGAAAGAGATAAACAAGCGACGCACGTTTCTCAGGGGACATCACATCAGGGGGGAGGTTCAAGGGGGTGTATCAAATCACAAGAAAGGGGTTCTCGTTGAGGGACCAAAAAACCGACAAAAAGGGGGACCGGGAACATCGCAGGGGGGGATACACCAAATCCTCCGCTTGGCTGAAGCCAAAAATACAGGAAGGCGAAAAGAGGCGGTAGGTCTCACGAGTGGAATGGATGATTGGAGGGAGGGGTATATATTTCACGTTGAGATAGAAACGGAAAGAAATGCTGAGTTGAGGGAAGGAAAACGCTGAAGAATTCCGAAAAAAGAGGGGCCAAGGGGAGGAAATGAAAAAGGCTTGGGAAGAAAAAAAAGAGTGGAGGAAGGTTGGGGTGAAGAAAACTATAGGGTTGTGTTTTGGTGTGCGGAGGGAGTACTGCAAAAACAATTGGAGTAGAGGGGATATGCTGTAGGTCTAAAAAAAAATGGGAGAAGAGAAGCATGTGAAGCTGCAGGTGATAGCGGACAGAGCGCGGGAGAAGGGGTGAAAGTGAAGAGTGGTTGGAAAGTTCCAAAAAAAGGAAAAGGAAAAAAAAACCGTAGACGGCGTGGCTGATGGGGGGGAAAAAAAAGGGCACGCACCTCAATGGGAGGCAGAAAGGTAAAGGGGAAGTATCTGTGTTTGGACTTCGAGACAAAAGCCCGCCGCTTTCCTTAAGGGAGTGACACCAGAAAAAGCGGGTTGGCCAGAACGAGGAAAAAATAAAAGAAAAATCGATTACATACTAATGTGGGAGAGCAAAGTACGCTGGAAAGGCCATATCTGAGAGAGGGGAGGAAGCCGGGAGGAAGAAGCATAGGTCGATAATCCAACGCGCAAGCTGCAGTTACTGACAAGCTTTATTGCATCAGCGCGGGCGGGGAATTAAAGAAAAAAATTGGGTCAAGGAGGGGGGGAGACTTCTACGGCGGGGGGGGGGAGCGGAATGTAAATTTTGGCTTCAAGATCACCACGCTCGACGAAGTGACAAAGTGAGGGAACTGATACCAAAGGGCCTGAATAAACTGTGAAACAAAAACTAGGAATCGAAGGAAGGGAGGGGCTAGGGGGACGGAAAACTCACGCTGAAGGGGGGTATGCGTGATGAGGCCAACTGAAAGAACCAAAAGAACAAAAAAAAAAAGGAGTGAAGGGGGGAGGTCAGAGGAAAAGAAAGTGAATATCAAGGGGTTGGAGAAAAAAAATGGGGTAGAACTAATGCGTTTGCAATTTAGATGAAAATGGTACGCGAAAGGAAAAAAGGAGAGAAAAACACAACGTATGAGTAAGAAAAAGGATCTTGAGGGAAGGGGTAAATGGGCTTACCCTTCAAAACAAGCCTTCTTGTAATAGTTTTACCAAAGGGAGAGGAAACTTCAGGTTGGAGGCTTGATAATCCCTTGAAGCAAGGGTAGGGACGTTCTGTGTGTGGGGGGGGGTTGCTGGGGGGAAGGGGGTCCTGACCTCAACGCAGAATCGCAGAAGAAAAAAGGACCCTTCCCTCTAGCAAATCGGAGAACTAACTGAAAGGATTAAAGGGGGAAGGAATGCCGTATAGGCCAATTGGGGAGGGGGGGATCGGAAGCTTGGATAGTTGAAAGAATCCTGAAGTATTACAACCGACGACGCCGTAAGAGGAACCTGGAAGAGGAAAATAGGTCGGCCTAAGCGAACTAAAGAGGGAACAACAAGCAATTCTCTTTTTTCTATAAAGAAGAAAGCTTGAGACATAACGGCTGTAAGAAAAATCAAAGTAACTATTTTCAGGTCAGATTATTGGGCGAGAAAAAAGAGGTATGGACTCGATTGGATTTGATTGAAAGGGAGGGGCCACCATGGGAGATGGCTGGAATTTGTAGTGAAGGAAAGAAGTGAGGGACTGTGCTCGAAGGCGATCCACATATTATTTCTCAAGCGGGGAAGGGAGAAAGGGTGCTTGCAGGGGCTGAAAAGGAAAATCAAACAAGGAAATATACGGGGGGGGAAAACAGGATTTGAAAGAAAGCCATCAGTTAACAACCGAGCGGGGACGCCTAACCGGCAGCTGCCAAGGCCAATGGGAGTGAGACCCGAATATTGAGGCAAAAGGGGGGGGGGGGAAAGAAAGAATTGCCGCTGCACTAAATCAAAAACAAATCTCAATTAGGAGTTCAACAAAAACCGCGCACTTTTTCATCAGAAAAAGTTAGAAACTGGGCGCAAGGGGGAGGGAATATCGCTTCGTGGCCATCTAAAAAAAAAAAAGGGCATGGGCCTCTTGTAACAACTGAATCGCACCAAAGGCAAAAGGAAGAGGCGAAATAGGACCTCGAACCTGCCCGACCACTTAAGGGAGGGAGAAGGCCTAAGCCGTAGAGCAAAAAACTAAAAACATTAGAGGGGGGAAAAAAAAGTGATATCTTGGCTGTAGCAGGTCGACACAGTCAACGATAAAAGACTCACATGGATCTGTATCAGGCACCTCACCTTGAAATCCCATGTGTGCTAAAGAAAAGAACAGCTCCTGAGAAGAAAGGGGGGAAAAGGAGGACTCTTAATTGGGAAGAGGAAAAAACAAACAAATAAGGAAAGACTCTCATCGCGAACAATGGCAGTCACACGGAGGATACATATGAATATAAAAGTTCGAATCACGGAGAAAACCATTTAACGGTGAACGGGGAAAAGGGGAATATCTTTTAAAGATGGGAGCACGTACGCCACTGGGGGGGGATGGGCCGTTATGAACGTACTCTAAGGAAAGCCGGTCCGGTCGGGACACGGCGAAAAGTAGGGGCTCGACAGGGGGGAGTTCGGAGGCGGCCTCTGGCCCCGCAGGCCACGGCCCCGAGGAAAAGTCAGATAAGGAATTTTTCATTTGGGGTAGCTAAAATTCAACTTTCCAAAGCAATTGCCTTTCTCGGTGAAATGTTCTTGGGAAACGAACAGGTGGTGGACTCCAATAGCTAACCACGGTTAGGATCCCGGGAACTCCGATCTAAGCTCTGAACAGCGCAATGGGGGAATGAGCCAGCCTCACGTCGATGAGAGGTGGCACGAGCGACGAAGAAGACAAAAAACTCACGACACGCCAAGGATGCTTCATAGGGGAAAAAGGACGCCAAGTCCACGGAAGAACTACACAGTAGAAAGGGTCGAATAGGGACTGGCAGCCGAGTGAAGGCCAGATTCAACAATAAAAACCAATCAAAAAAAGATAAAAGCCCGCCCAAGTATAATAAGCCAAAAAGGTGAAAAGAAAAAAAATGAACGCCGCATAGAAGAAAAGAGTTTCAGGAAAAAGGGTCAGAAATAGCCTTAGAAACTTGGGCGAAAAAACATACTGGTAAACTTGCCAACGTGGGGCAATCCCCACCCAAATTAAGGAGGGAACTGCAACTAAAGACGGGAGCGGGAAAAGACGAATCTGACGAAAAGGGGGGGAGGAGGAATAGAAAGTTAAAATTGCGTTAATTTCAAACAGGTGGAACTAATTGCAGAAATGGGAAACCTTTCATCAAAGAGGCGTGCGTAAAAGACGCAAGGCGGAAAGAATAAGAAGAGGCCTGTATAATTCAAAAACTTGGATTCAAGAAGAAGGGGAGAAGGATAAAATAGGAAACGATGCCGGCCGACAATGGTCGTTAATAGCATATACTACCGCTATTTCTGGGACACTGGCTTTTCGTTCGGCAGCCAAGCTCCTCCGGGAACTTTGAAAACTTGAGGGGGGGATCTTCATCCCACTGGAAAGAGGGGGGTAGGAGGAAGGAGATCTTTGCTAGTACACAACCCGAAACGACACTAGGCGGTCATCACCCGGGAGGACCTGTACAGAGGGAAGCAAAAAATAAAATCCCTAATTGTGCAGTGGTAAGGGGAAAGGAAAAAAAATCCAAAGCAGGGATTGGTTCCCCTGATGTAAGAGGGGGGGGGGGGGGGGGAGGGGAAAAGAAGCTTTACGGAGTAAGAGAGGAAAAATCTCTCTTTGGCGTAGAAAGGAAAAAAGGGGACGCAACCAACCCACAAAAGTTCCCTAAGAAAAAAAGCCAATAAAAGTGGGACGGACAGTCATCACTTATATGGGGGGAGGGGGCATACGCGGGGGCGATTAATTAAAGAACTTGGCAACGAAAAGAGACGAAACACGAATGGTCGATGTGCGCCGGGAAAGTGCATATACATAATCGCTTGGGACTGCAAAAATGGGCGAAATACACGATATCCTTGGGGAAGAAGGGGGAGAAGGTTGGCAAAAAATGTACGACGATGTACAAAAAGAGGACGGAAAGGGGCTTTTAAAAAAACGGTGAACATGGTCGGGGGGGGAGTAGAGAACGAAGTAGCGCGTGGGGTGCTTCTGCGTTTCGGAGAACAAGAAGAGACGGAAGGGGATTTCCTGGACGGACCGACAGAAAGCGTACTGAGGAGGGGGCGCGCTGAGTGAAATTAGGGGGGTATCAAAGAGGGGGAAGAAGAGAAGAAAAAACGGAGGATGCCCTTGTGAAGCCCCACGTAAAGATCTTGGAAAGCCCCCCTCAAAACAAAATGAAAGACATTTAATAATATTTTTAGCAAAAGAAAAGTTAAAAACCGAGCCTGGAAGGGGGGAGGGGGGGGAAGCGAAGGGGGTCAGACAGGTCTAAATTGACAAATATAAGAGGAAAAATCCGATTATAAATGCCAAAAAAAAGGAATAAACGATCAAAAGAAGAACCGACCGGAGGGACCGAAAGGGAAAAGAAAAAAAAGACTTTCTTAAAGGGTCTGAGGGTTGGGCTAAGGCGCCCGGGGGATAGAGTAAGCTCAAGGGGTGCAATATCCTCGCTTTCGGTGGGGGGGGAAACGAAAAAGGGCTCGCCGTGAAAACCGGGACGGTGGGGGGGGCCGAGAGGAATCTCTCTAGCGTTAAGAGACTTGGTGTCCGCTAGGGATTTGCTTCTGGCAAGGAGCAGCGCCGCGGGACTACCTCCGAGAAGGGATGAAAAGAAATAGTTGTTCCGGGTTATAGGGGAAAGGAAGGGAGGAGGACCTGTCGTGGTAACGGAAGAAGACTAGGTGAGGGGAAAGTCAGGCACCATGGGAAATAAGAAAAAGCACCACCTATATAAGAAGTAGAACCGATTGGAAAAGGACCGTAAACCGAGAGGGTACAGTCAACGTCATCAGTTAATGATACTCGCAGACCGGCAAAAGCCGCTATGCATCTAACAGAAATTGCGATGAAGGAAAGAAGGCGGGCTGTACGGAGTCGGGGAGGGGGAGAGTCAGGGGGCAGTTCCTTGGATGCAAAAAGGGTTCAAAAGTAAGTTGTGCAAGCTTCTGGAGATCACTTACGCCATCAAAATGGGAATCCATCACTTCTGGTGAAGGGGGGGGGGGGGTAAACGAGGCCGAGAAAGTCAAGAACTTGTTGTTTCCATGGTTGACAGGACTGATGCGAGAATGCAGGGGGGATAATTGACGAAAAAGTCCCAATTGGGTTTTGTCCAGAGGGAAAGGCGTGGGCCCTTCAAGTCGGGAGGGGCCTTGCACCCATGTGGGGTACATGCCTCGACCGCTAGGAAAACTCTACGAAGTCAAGGATCTGGCGACAAGCATCAGTATCTCAATCGGCAACTAAACAAGGATAAAAGGGCTCAGGGAGGAGGCAAAAAAAGGGGGTGGGGGTTTCAGGAGAAAACTGAAAAGGGTCTTGCTCGTCTGAGACCAATCTAAGTCTCAACACACAAAAAGGATTAAAAGAGGGTTGTCGCCCAGAAATGGAAAAAGCAGTTCAAAGCATGGGGAAAGAAGTCGCAGACCTACCGAGCAAGTGGAGAAGTGGGGGCTGCCGAAGGGGAGAGGTACTATTCGCTTTTCGCCCAGAGAACTGGCTGGCGTCGGGTCCGCGAAGCAGGTCAGGAAGAGCAGAACAATGGGGGTGAAAGAAGAACTGTCGCCACTCTGGGGAGAAAGGAGGGGGGCACAACAACGTGGGACAAAGCTTAAACAACAGATAAATAGATGCACCGTCCCGGGCAAAAGTAAAAAAACCTTTCCGATCTTATAGAGGGCGACGCCTTATCAACCTGAAACTTAGGGGGGAAGGTAAAAGGGGGATGCGCCAGCCGCGAGGAGGGCAAGTTGAAATAAGGGGAAATAAAACCGTAAGAAAAGAGACAACAAAAATAGCCTTCAATCCCTACCTCCGACGTAGGACTACGGAAAACTGGTACAGTGAGGGGGGAAGGAAAAATCGTCATAGAGGGAGTGGAACGAAGGGACTTATCAAACCTAATCTTGGGTGGAACTAGAATTAAGGAGAGGCTTCGTAAATAGGAAAGATATAGGAGGGGAGGGGGGGGTTGTCTTTTCATGAGGGTTGATCTTACTGTCCGAAAACGGTACGGATCAGACCCTAAATATACACCCGATCACAAGTGTTAGCCAGAACAGAAAAAATAATATCAGAGAGGTCAGTGAGACGCAAACGCATAGCTGATAAAAGGAACTCGGCGCGATCGTGCCCACAATAATCAGACACCAGAGAGACGCGAGCGAATCGGCGAAAAAGGAAGGAAAAAGGCTAGCCCTTTTGGAAGACAAAAAAGGCAGAGGGAGATATCCTCGAAAGCCCCCTGGGAGAAGGGGAAAAGCGGAAGAAGAACTTCAGAAACACGAAATTGTCGGGCAGGAAAGGAGTTTGGGTCGAACGAGGAAAAGGGACAGCTTCGCTAATTAAATTGGGAGAGGCGGCGGTTGGTCAGGAAAGGGGGAATCGAATTTTTTGGAAAAAGAAGAGACGAATTGAGAAAAATGGAGGAAAAAGCCTGCGAAAAAGAAGGGTTTAAAGGTGGAAAATCGGAGTTATGGCTTATTTCCGAGGTTTGGTTTGTCTTGTTATATAATCGAGTTCCTGGGGGCGCAACATTAATGCAATTATAAAAAGCGAGAAAACGAAAGAGGAAACGGAAGAGCAGAGAAGAAGGACGAAAATCTGGAGAGTGAAGGACTGAAAGCAAATCTAGATTCTTTTGAGAAAAAACAGAAGCCCAAAAACAGCGCTAAGGGAGGGAAGAACAAAATTAACTTTGGTCAATACAGGAGAAAAGGGGTTGTAAATCGCGAAAGGGGAAGCAGATACAATCGTAAAAGTAGTTCATGGAGGTTCGACACAGATGCAGGCAAAATGGTTGATACGAAGGAAGAAGTGACAAAGGAGGGTTTGCCCAGGAAGCCTCGGGGGCGCAAAGGAGAAATAAGCAGAGCCCCCCGCGTACAAATAAATCTTCAAGAGGGTCAGTTCCAACGTCCTTTATAGGAAGAAAGGATGTCGAAAAAACCCTATAGGGACGCTGGTGTTGCGTCAAAAAGGGGGCTCAAAAAGGACTACGCAAAAATAAGATAACGCTCTGACTAAACCAACTGGAGGAGAATACTGACCACAGAAGGGGAAACAGCAGTAGAACCTTGAGGGGGGAAAGAGGTACAGTAGTAAAAAGTTAACAGGGGGGGAGTCGAGGGGGGGGGTAAAGAATCCCTCTGAAGGAAAGTGCATACTCGTGAGTACCTCAAGAACGTTGGCGTGTGACGGGGGTAAAAAATTACTAAGAAAAAGGAAGGGTAGAGCCATGGGGAATGAAAAAAGAAACAAAGGAAGGTGGGGGGAAAAAAAAGCTAACGGGGCAGGAGGAGACTGGAGAAGCAAAAGCTTGTCAATACATAAGGAGAAATATCTTAACGACAAAAAAACATTTCAGAAGGGGTACAGGGGAATTCTCATGGAGAAGGGGAACTTGAAGGTGAATCAGCGTTGGCGATATAATTGGGGAAGAAGGGTCTTTACATGAAGGGGGGGGAAAGAACATCAATATTGGCTCGAAATTGGAAGGTCTTCAGTAGTTTAAAAAGGGAAAGGACAACTTGGACATGATCTTCCTCCCAAACGAAGAGCCATAGGACTGGAAAGCTCACTTTAATGGGGCATTTCTCAGAAAGGAGGTGTGCATGTCATACCACGGTTTTTGAGCAAACCGGGTGGGAAATAGGGGAAAAAAAAGGGACACTCCATCAATCGGGGGATAGGGATGGGGGGAGTGAAAGGGGAGTTGCGCAAACGTGTGTAGAGGCTCCCTTTGTGCTTTCTGGGATCGGTTGGCTTTGCAATCGGGTTAGCTTGAAGATGTTACCTTTCAAGCGGGCTGCCGAGAGAGAAGGGGCTCGGTGATGTGAGGTCTGAAAAAGGTTAACTTGGGAGGAAAGGGGGGATCAGGAAGAGAATCATTGGCTGTCTGATTTATGGTTGTCGGCTAGCTTCAGGGGCGCCTAGAATTGAAAAATTGATGACGTGGAAAGAAAGGGGAACTGGCGAATCCGGTACAGAACTTATCGGAGGGGGAAAGGGAGCACTAAACCTCAGAGTGTTTCATCTATGGAGGAACACAAATGTGATTGCACAGAAAGCAAACGAAAAGAAAGGAAACTTGAGAATTGGTGACGTGGTTGAGAAAAGGAAAAAAGTTCAGACGAATGACATGGTGGGGGGACCCATAAAGGGGGCCCGAAGGGGAAAGAAGGACGAAATCCGGGAAACCTCAAAGGAAGACAGAAGGTGGACGGCCGTGATCAGACGACGTAGTGATCTGACGGGAAAAAATCTTTCATAAGAAAGGGTCACATCCCAAGAGACTGGTATGGAGGAAAAAATGCAAGCTTAACGGGGAAAAGTAAATCCCTCACCAACCTTTTTACTTACAAGGAAAAAAAAATGAGTGTAGAAGGGGAGAATTCAAGAATGTATCCGAAAGGGAAATGCAAATTGGGGGCGCAAAAGGGAGGGGGGAAGAAGGATAAGGCAAATTAAATTCGGAACGGAGGTGAAAAGACTTCAGTCTAACTGGTATGTATTCTCCAAAGGGGGGGTTGCAAGGGAGGTGAAAAAGAGATGAATACAAACAAGGAATAAAAAGGGGGAAGGGGGAAGGTGGCACCCGACCTGCTAAACCAGGGCCTTTTGACAAAATCAGAAATTGTGAGACGGAACCACAGAGCCGGCTGGGGTCTCAAAAAAATCGAAAGAAAATAGAGGGGGAGTCGCCGGCGAAGCGGAGGTCTCGGAGTGGAAGCTCAAAGAGGCGGCCTTGGGTTCAAGATTTCATCGTGATCACGCGGACAGAAGGCGGGAGTTCGTAGGATAGGAAAAATAGGAGAAAGCGCTCCTAACCAGGGGAAGAAACTGGTGAACGTTCCGAGAGGGAAAAGTGGCGCAGGGGGGGTGTTTGACGCTAAACTGGATTTGGGTTTTTGCGGATTGGAAAAGCTGTGACCACTACGGGGGGAAAAAATCCTTATCTAGGAGGAGGGGTCGCAAATCCAGGTGATCACGCAAAGAGGGGAGGCGGCAGGGTTAGAAAGGAGACGACTCTCGGAAGGGTAAAAGGAATGAGTTTCTGGGTTAAACTGAATTGAAAAAAGGAGATGCGGGAAAATTGAATACTTATGTGAAAATGCAAGCAACGCATAAGAAGACCGCTTGTCCACAAACAAGAAAATAATGGTTGGGGAGAGACTTCGGGTGACACATGGGCCCTAAAGCTCTTGACGGAAGGGGAGCACAGGACAAAAAAGGTTGTGGGAAAAAAGAGAAAAACTAAACCTCCATCAGGTAAGGAAGAATGTTAAGCGAAAAGAACTAGAAAGGGGAAAAAGAGGAGGGAGGGTAATCCTGTACAAAACAAGCTTCTATTCTAGAAGAAACGCGCAATGATGATTGGACACGCGGGTATTGAAGAGAGGAGCCAAATTATGACAGAGTGGCCAGGGATGTGAAGCTTCTAAGGGGGATGTCGGTGTCATCCTTAGGGATATGGAGGCAACTATAAACTCAACTAAGCTTACAAGGGATTCAAGAAAGGGAAAAAAGAACTGTGAACAAATAAGAGGAGAGAGAAGGGGGGCAAGGGGGGGAGGGGAAGCTATCGGCGACCTGAATTTCAGTGGAAAAGGGGGTCAAGCAGGCCGCAAACAAACATAACAGAACGCATACAGGATTGGCTGAAAGGGGCCAAAAACTAGAAACTGAAGTGCCTCGCAATGGTTGTAAAACAAGCGGGGGGGCAGTACTTTTTTGAAGGGCCTTAATGTACCTAAGAACGCAACGTATAGAAACCAACACAGTTAGGTAAGATATATAAGCGTGAAGAAAGTCCATTTTGAAGGCAGAAAGAAACAAAAGCAAGGAAAAAGTGGTACACAAGAAAAAAGGGTCAGGTTGACTGATAAAAAGATAATGAGCCGGGGCTTCATCTGTGGAGGGGGTTGGGAATTTAATGGGACTTACTCTCACAGAAGGAGTGCTCTAGGAGTGGCCCGTCACTTCGCAATCTCAAGACAAATGCCCTCGTCGTTTTAAAAGGTGGTCAGTCTCGAAGACAATTTGTGAAAGAGGAGGGAGGAAGTTTGTGATATGGGAGTATATATCACCGGAAGGATTCAAAAGAAAAAAATCAAGAAAGGGATACCGCCATGAATTAATAGGGCGTGCCTCACTGACCTAACGCTTTCACTCAATAAGAGAGTTTGAGGAGAAAATACTTGAAAGGCATAATAAAAGGATAGTGAAGGAAAAAGGAATTTCGAATTCCCACCGAGTATGGACTCGGGAGTTGGGTGGGGGAAAGCGGAGGGGGAAAACCGTGCAGATTCTTTAATGGGTAAAGTCACCGGGGAAGAGGAGGGCATGTGAGCGAATGCGAGAACAACCAGGACTCTGAAAAAAGGCTGAACATTATTTGCTCAGTGAGGGAAAAGAAGGGATCCTCATGCCTCTATACGGTGGAAAAGGGAAAGGAAGAATTCACTTCAACTTCCTCATTCTAGTCGGGGTCCTCTAACCCTTGACAGCTTCCAGAATTA
>Ga0179593_1420270_pt1 | contig 13989 bp, 16 predicted proteins | sample CZODoug2_1_08_16_FD_185931 | JGI IMG/M metagenome (GOLD analysis project Ga0179593, IMG submission 185931) | Vadose zone soil fungal communities from Angelo Coast Range Reserve, California, USA - CZODoug2_1_08_16fungal (PacBio error correction) | ecosystem: Environmental > Terrestrial > Soil >...
GATGCCAAGAACGCAGGTCATAATTAAATACTCCAATCTTAGTTTAAGGAGCCATTAGCGAGGGAAAAAACACGGGGGGGGAAAAGCAATAAGTCGATCCGGATCAAATGCTCTCCATACTTCATCTTCGGTTCTTGATACATGGGGGGGGAACATGGTCTGGGTAGGAGGGGTTGGAGATGTCTGATTCAGTCGCCTTATAGGGCCTTCAAAGAGGTGTCTTGAAAGGGGGAATCTGGGTAGTTAATGGCAAAAGGTGTCGCAAAGTGGTGTTCGCCGGCTCCGATTTCTGATGGAATAGATGGTATTCTAGAGGGGGGGGGGGAGTCTGGAGTAAATGTTCTTGTGTTTGTGCGCGTCGATCATAGCTGCGCAAAAGCGAGGCTGGACCGCGCGTGCTCACAGGTCTAACTCGTGCATTCCCCTCTGAGTAAAATAAAGACGTTATTTAGAAGGATAAATTGAAGGGGGGGGAATGGGCGTAAAGAGGCCTATCGGACGCGATGAGGATCTACGAGGAAGGACTCTTATGCGTCATCTGTTGGTTCGAAGATCGGGCTGATCATCTGCCTGCCGGAAGCTCACCGTTTGTGGGTCGGGAACTGATCGGATGAGATCGGTTGGGCGTACTTCACGAGCCGCTCAACCGCTGCGATCAAACCCTAAGGGAGAGTTAATGGGGAGTTACGAGGGAACGATTCGAGGGAGATCGAAAGTGTTTGTTCCTCTTCTCAAGGATGGGGGGCGTGGAGCGCTAGCCGGACAAACAACAACAAAACCACCCCAAACCCACCCAAAACGGGTCCATCTTCGAGGGGAGGACGGAGAGGAAAAAGGACAAGCCAGCCCCTATGCCCGAATCGAGCGGAGGACGATTCGCGTTAAGCCCTCGCTCGTCAATCTTTCACCTGTCGGCTGTGAGAGGGAGGGGGAAGAAAGAGAGGAAGGATTGGCCGCGATACGGCTATCGGGGTCCTCTTGGGTCTTAGCCGGAACGGATGAAAGCATGTAATACAATTTCTGGGCAGACTGAGAGCCGTCTTGCGAAGGGAATTTGGACTCAGGGGCAGCGTCTTCTAAGGTGCGATTGGAAAGAAGGAACGGGGATTCCACTGGGTGGAATCGCACGCAAAAAGAGTTTAAGGGAAATATTCGTCAAACCTGAAGATGGAAGAAAGACCTAACATTGCCCACGAAGAGGCAGCGAGGAAGGGGGAAAAAAACGAATAGAAAAAAAAATACGGAGGAGCCGAAGCTCCCGAATTGGATACTCTTACTCAAAAATCATCTCCACCTGAAGAAGGATTCAACTCCTATAAGTGCGCGGGATGGTTTCCCGAAAAAAAAGATCGGAAAATCGACATTAGTTGCTGTTGGCACAAGGCATGAAGTCGTTTGGGTCCTTTGTGAGCCGAAAAAAGGATGCGCCCGAGCGAAATCGCCTGCCGCTGGTGGAAACCACCACAAAAACGGGAGGATTTCTAAGATGCGAGGAAGAAGGGGGGGGGGGGTGAAAAACCAACAAAAACAGATTCGTTCAACGGGGGGAGGGTGGCAGATCTTCTCAAACGGATGAGGTAACAAAGACTGTCTGCACAGACCACGAAAACCGAGAACGACTCTGAAAAATCCAAAAAAACCTTAACTGAGCAGAAAAAGGAGTGGGAAAGAAAAGGGGGGGGGGGGTGGTACTTCAAACCGAGCCGTCATCGAGAGGGGCCTATGGCTTGCGCAACGGGGCAACACACGCCTCATGAGGATGAGACAGCCCTTTTTAGATAGGCAATTGGAAAACCAAGAAGCGCACGTAAGATCAGGGGGGCGTTTGTCAGAGATATGGGAGCAGGGTTTGCTTAAGAAAAAAGGCCCGGGGCGGCGCTCAGACGACGAGGGTTTTTATGAAGGTTGGTTCTTGGACAGGCGCCGCTGCTAGAGGGACAATGCTGTTCTTTCTTGATTCATCGAGGGAGCGGGAGAAGCAGCTTTCACAAAGAAAGTGGAGGGGGAAGAGGAGAGGGCACAACGAGCTGAAAAAACCGGGGGAAGATCCCAATCGCAAAGCGCGCTCATCACTGTTACAATTCCTTTTTGAGCCGCCTGCTCAGAGGAATATCAGATGGAAATCAGAGTAGCCCCAGACGAGAGGGAAAAGAGGAAATAGCCGGATAGGGAAAATCAGGAAAGTAAAACCTCTCATTAACGTTTAAAGGAGAACGAGCAGATTGAAAAAAAGGGACCGGATCGCAGGGGTGAAGAGACGAGCTTTTCGCGGAGAGGTGGCTTGAGCCACGTCCTCCGCGGCGAGATGCCAGCGGGGCAGTCCCAAGCACAAGTATAATAAGGCCCCAACCAATTCGATGGCTTTCAAGAATGAGGGTCAGCCCGTCAATAGGAGAAGAACGATATTTAAATCGTTGTGCCCCGTGACGCCCCAGCAGGATCTAACCGCAGAACAGATCGTGCGAAAAAACGACGTTCGGAATTTCGCGCGGCAGATCGGGGTATTTGCCCAAATCGGAGTATCAACCAGGAGACAAGCATCTCAACGAGCATCGCGGATCCTCAAAGGGGGCGCCGTTATGAACAGCGCAAGGCAAAATACTCTCTTAAGAAATAATCGTCCGATGGGGGCGCGCGGGCAGGAACAAGGAAACTGTCGGCATCGTGCCAGTCCTGTCAAAAAGGCGCAAGGCATCAATGGGAGGGGCGAATAATAAAAAGGATCCTCCTAACAACGCGAGGCACTCAACGAAATACCATAGGAAATCACTCCGGAGCGGAAAGGAAGCGAACAAACAAGGGCGAATCATCCATCCACACCAAGAGAATATGCGCGAATAGGGTGTACGTCTAATAAGAATCAGCTCGGCAAATCTGCCCGAAACGAGACAATGGACAAAAAAAAAAAAAATAAAAAACAATGGAAGAAGTCATGGTCCAGGTGTGTAGAGACATGGCTGTGTGCTGTGGAAGCTCTTTTAAGTGTGTGTATCGCGTCCTGAAAGGGGGGGGGGGGGGACAGTCAAGGTCGAATTTGTGGGCATCTGGGTGGTACCGACGTGGGTGGTAAAAAAGACACTCGGGATCAGCACTCGCCGCTTTCTCTCTATGGAGTCTGGGGTCACTACCGTCAAACATACTACAGTCTCTAGTGTCCTTTCGTGGTCGGTCGCGGCACTAAAACAAAGGTTGTGGCCAACGGGGGGCGTGGTGTCTCCCGTGTGTGGGCCGGTGCATAGGGAGGGGTGTGGGGGGGTTGGGGGGGGGTGGTGTGGGTGCAATGGCCAAAAAACTGGGGGGGGGGGGGGGGGGACAAACCTGGCGTGTTGTGTCGACTCACCCACCATTCTGTCCCGCCTAAACCCTCTCGCGTTAGTGTGTGTGAGGGAACAGGAAGGGGGGGGGGAGGAGCGAGTGCCGAGTTACGCCGATACCAAACAAATTCAACAATCCCACCAATACACAAAGCAGTGGATGGGCAAAAAAACTCCGATCCATCCATGAATGACCTCAGAAAGCTAAAACAGGGGGTTTTTATAGTAAGGACCGCAAACTTCCAACCAAGTAAGAGAAGATGTGGAAGGGGGCGATCCGAATGAAAACCAATTGAAATCACAAGAAAAATAGTCGCAAAGGCCGCGTGTACGAATCGCAATGCCACGGCGACTACAACCCAGAGCCACTTCCACCCTGCCGGGAGAAAAGGCGAAAAGAAAACGGACCCAACAAAGGGTATCCCGCTGCATCGGGCCGTACATCTTGGGTAGAGGCGAGCCGGAAGCACGGCAGGAATTTATAAGACCGCGGGGGAGGGTGTACGAAAGAGTGAGGAAAAATCAATGATCAGGGGGCACGGCATATCTGGATCGCAACCCCAACGACGGGAAGAAGTAGGAGGGGAAAAATGAAAAGCTGCAAAAAAAAGAGCCGTGTGGGACCGGGGCTAAAGTTACTCTACCAACGGAATACTGCCAATTGCGGCTGAAGGAGACGATGTGGGGCACTATGGGAAGGAGTCACCGGGAGGAATGGTCGTCAGCTGTTCCTCCAACCAAAGGAGATGAAAAGAGGAGATGGAACTAGGGAAAAGGAATAAGGGAAAGGAAAGGTGACATAGCAGGCACATCGAAAAGATAGCCAACAAGTCTAAACGGGGTAAGGCGGCCTGTAGAGAAAGGGGTTGGTCTGTCAAGGGAGGTGCTTGCCACTGGGGGGGGGGGAAGGAAAAAGGAAAAGGAGGGAGAGGTGGCAGGGCACGTCGTTTGGTTTGACGCGAGCGGAATCAGGTGTCTGCTGAGGCAGTTTAAAAGATCGAGGAAACAGCGAGGGCGAGAAGTTGGGCTGCGTAAAAATGAAGAGATAAACAACAGTCCCCACACGCTTCACATACGGCAGCGTGAAAAGGGGGGGGGAGAAGGGTTAGGAGGGAAAGAGGGGGGAAAAGTTGGAAGGGGAAGGAGAGGCGGGTGTGGTTTGTTGCAATACGGGAGGACACTCGGCCAGGGCGTATCAGTGACGGGATGTCAGTGGGAATGGGGGGGGTGTCGCAAAAAAAGAGAACATCTGTGACTGTGGCAGTGGAGGGCAACAACCTTGAACTTGGGTGAGTAATGAGCCATGTATGAGAGAGGAAAACGGGAGTTTTGAGGGGAAAGAAATGTGAGGAGGTATCTGCGGGAATGGGGACAATTCATATCTGCTTAACAAAACTCGGCAAACGAGATGGGGGGTCACCTCGCCGGGACCGGGGAGGGTTTAGGGGGGGTTCCGGGGGGAAGATAAAAAGGGGGGGGGGAAAACCAAAAAACAAAAACAGAACCTCCCCCGGAGAAAAAGGGGGGAGGGATAAGGGAGGCAAAAACACCATCGCGGCGGGCCAAGCATTTGAATGTCACGAAGTCCGAGGGGGAAAAAAAAAGTGGCAGAGAAAGACGAAGTAAAAGAGCAATTAGCGCCAAATGAGCAGCACAAAACAAAACCCCCGAAACAAACCCACCTCCAACCCCTCGATGGAGTTGGATTACATTCTAAAATGGTGCGGGAATTTGAAAGTATTCTGAAGGCGCTACCTTAATATTTGCAAAGATTCGCTCCTTAGGGAAAAAAAGGGGGTTGGAAATGGCGTTGTGCCGACAGTGGTGGACGAAAGGGGGTCAAGGAATAGGGAGGATTGGAATGGAGGGGTGGAGAATCGGTTTCCGGGCCTGTGTTAGCACAGGGGCGCGCGAAAATAAAGTCTGCAAGGGCAGAGGAGAGGGAGAGGCCTAGTCTTATCCTCCTGTTGGGGTCCCAGCGCAAAGAGCCACGAGATTTAGCAAGGAAGGTGACAGGGAAGGCTGCTTGATAACTGCGGCGCTGAGGATTACGCGTACGCGAGATAAGAGCGTGGGGGTATAGGAAAAAAAAAACTATACATCTTCCTCAGAAAATACCTGACTTGACTGGTTGTGAGCATGAGGGGGGAGGGGATCGGCATGCTGGTCTTCTTAAAAAATACACACAGGGAGGTGTCTTAATCAAACGCCGTATGGCTGTCATGGAGTGGGGGAATGGGTCTCTTGGATAAGGAGAACCGTAATGGTTGGATTGACATTGATGGAGAGACATCTAGGACCCAAGCGGCTGCTCGTCGGAAAGGAGACGTTTAAGCAGCCGAATGGAAAGAAGATGATGATATCTTTCTCTGCTCAAGAAAACGGTCAATCGTGGAAGGTAAGGGGATTCTATGCGCTCTGAACCGGTTAAATCGGAGAGGAGTTGAAGAAGGGATGCCTTATAGGGAAGAGTTGTCTGGAGGGGTTATTAATGCAAATACTTATATTCATGTTCGAATGGGAGCAAAAGGATGGGCGTTTAAGACAGAACTCTGGCGTCTGCGATTGGGGGGGGGGAAAGGGCAGCATCAGGGATTGAAGGATCATAGGACCGAGGGGAGGGGGGGAGGTTTTAGCTTATCCAGGGGGGTTCCGAGAGAAGGGTACGAAATCAGGAATGAATCCGAAAGAAGGCCCCAAGGAGGAAGAAAATCACGAGTTGCAGAGAATCAACGCAAAAGGCGAGTATGGTTTTCCAATAAACGGCCAAAAAAAAGGGGGGAGCCAGGTTCAGGAGTCAGGAGGGGGTCAGTGCGCACGAACGAGAAAGACTCAGGCAGCGGGGGCAGCAAAAAACTTGTGATTTCGATACGCAGATGCAAGGTTTGTTTTCAGGGAGTTCAGAAGGTGATGGGAAGGGAGATCCGAAAAAAAAAAGGAGGATTGTAGAGGGAGATTCTTCCAAAAAAACACCCGGAGCCAACTTTTTGGTAAAGACAAAACCTTCTCCAACAATCCTGCGTATCGAAAAGGAATGGGGGGGGGGGTGGGGGGGGGAACTTCCCAGGCCTTCTATCTCCTCAGGGGGGGAGATTGCTGCAAAAAAGGAAACACGCCAATCTGCATGAATGAATCCTGCCTTGCAAAGAAGGAATGGTTTAACCAGAACAGTCTTTCTATCGGGCTTGATGACAAGGAAAAAAAAAGAGGAGTGTGTGAAAAATAGAGACGGGCAAAAAAATTCGGGGCAGGAGACTAGGTTTCTTGAAAGTGGCGTTTAACCGAGCCGATAATCCCGGCGTGGCAATGAAGTCTTCTTCGGGCTGGGAAGGTCAAGAAAAGGATCCGGGCATCTTTCAAGGATTTGCGGGCAGAAGGAGTCACCAATGGGCTGAAAGAAACGGGGAACTTCGAAAACTCTCAAAACCTAGATAAACTGGGGACGGCAGAAACTGCTCGAGGTGCGAACTCTAGGGCCACCAAGAAGAGAAGATAAAGACTCAGGAAAAGAGAAAAAGGGGTTCGAAGACTTCACGTTTTCCAGAAGCGAATCTAGACGAGAGCGCTCAGGGAATCAAAAGTTTTCGAATGAGGGGAGGGAGGGGGGAGGGTGGGCATCGGAAACTCAACCATTCAGGAACGATGACCAGGGGAGGGTATCTCTCCATACACATCAGCACAAAATCGCTCAGGCCAGCGACCTGCGAAGAATTCCCAAAGGCCTCCTCTAGAGGCGGTGGTAGAACAGGGCGGTGGGAAGCGGCTCGTTTCAACGCCACAAGAGCCATATAAAAAAGGGGAAGACAGAGGGAAGGGGGACAAGAAGGTGCAAGAGGGGAAGAGAGGGAAGTTAAATCGTAGGAGTGGGGTGGAAAAGGTCAACTCAAAGAATCAACCAGCCTTAAACTCGCAGATTACATCGGGTAATCTGGACCTGCGAAAGGCTTCAGAGCCGTCTCAAGAGGTACCAATGAACAATAGGCCTCCTCTTATCTATAGTCCAAGGGGAGCTAATCTATAAGTATAAAGAGAAGGACACAAGGTCAACCCCAGGAAACAACCAGAATCGGCTCATCTAAGAATTAAAGCAGACATACCACGAAACGATCTAGCTCCGAACACACTCATCAACCACCGCCCCACGAAAGAAAGGGCTCTCCATAGTGGCATTGATAAAAAAGAACTCAGGTGGGGGAGTAGAAAGAAAACACGAACAGGGATCCCGACTCAGACTTCTTGGCGAAGCTCATTGGTTATTGAGTGTTGAAGGTAAGGAAAAAAATCGGCAGATGTACTTGAAGACGAGGGCACAGATGAAATTAAAGGTGTACGCCCCTTGGGTCGAAAGAAAAAGGTGCGAAGGGGGAAGGGAGGGGGTTGTTTTGTGTAGAAGATCAGACAATGCGCGAAAAACTAGCCCCGGAGGCTTAGGATTACGGGACGTTACGCTACAGAATTGTAAAAGAGTAAAGAGGGAAACGAAAGAGAAGGGGGGGAAGGTCACAGCAAAAAAAAAGAAACGTATCGGAAAGCAATGGCTGATCCCGCAAAAAGCATCTAAACTTAAGTGGGATTCCGCAATCCAAAAATGAAAAGAGGAATTGGGGGAAGATGGGCGATCACAAATCAAATTGGCAAAAAAACGGTACACAAAGCGGCGCAAATGCTTTAAAAGTCCCAGATCATCAACAAGAAAGAGAGGCGGCAAAGGTCAAAAAGGAAAGAAGCGATCTCTAACGGAAATAAGCCATGGGGTCGAAGTCGTCTAGTGATCAGCGGTGTGCTCCTGCGGAATCCGATAGAAAAGAGGGCGGGAAAGGGGGGGGAGAGAACCTTTTTCACTAAGCAGATGATCACAATCAGAAAAACCCCTGAAGGTAGGAATCAACCCAAAGAAGTGGGCCCTCACCGGGAAGAAGGAAGTAAATGCTAAACCCCAGACCGACGGGACAGGACAAAATTTAAACGAACCACTTGGGGAAGGGTTTGAAAACTCTGATGCATGGCCGAAAGAAAGGGGAAAGGTACGGAGGAAAAGGTCCCAGGGGGAAGAGGCAGCCTCAGAATTGAGCTAGAAAGAGAGGGGGGCAAGAATGACGAGACGACGTAATCGGATGCCATTAGAGGAGGGAAAAAGACAAATTGGAGGAAGTCCGGGAGCCAGGGTCCCGCAGGCTTTTTGAGGAATTGAGATGTAGGGGTTGGGGGGAGGGGAGGAAGAGAGGGGGAAAGGAGGAATTTCTGGCTGAAGTGAACGCTTGGGCGAACTCTCGACCCTGTCGAGAAGGACCTCTGCAATTTCACGAGTAGAAGGAAAAATATAGGATGAAGAGCTGGGTACTTTATAGGAAGAAAACAAGTTTAGCGTGAATTTTATATATCTGGGTAATGCCTGGGGTGCGGTTGTTCTGGGGGGGGGGGGTCGACATTGGCGCTCCTTGAGGAAAGACAGTTGTGCGAGAGAAAATGGTGGACAGAGGATTTGACGGGGGAAAGTGAACCATCTAATCACTGGAGGGGGGGGAAGTTGAGGGCGTACTAGAAAAAGAGGGAAAAAGTGGGTGTTTGTGTGAGGGCAGGCAAAAAGTAGTCCAGAACGGGAGTGGGGGAGAAAGGTTATGCGAGGAGCATGCGGGATTGGCCAATTATTAGGGGGGAGAGGGGTCCGGGGAGAGAAGGGGTGGACATCTTCCTTCTCATGAGTTGAGCGCGGGGGCGTTTTCGAAAAACCACCCAAAACACAACCTAAAAATTATGTTGAGGAGAAAATGGAGGCCAAACCCGGGGGAACATCCGAGGGGGGGTCCATCGGTTAAGGGAGGAAGGAGAGAGGTTAAGAAATCACGTGCAGCGGAATAAGAAGTTAAAGGACAAGACCAGGTCCTCGAGAGTTAAGAAAAGGTAAAGGGTAGGAAAAAAAAAAAAAAAAAAAACCTTGCAAGGAAGAAGTATTAAAGGCATTATGGAAAAAGAATCGATCGGGGAGGGGGAGTGAGGAGTGGAGATTGTACGAACAGGGGGTGGAGGACGCTGGGAAGAATGTGTGGCTTATGCTGAGAAGGTTTCGCAGGGTAATGGGTAATTGGGTCCTAATGGAGGAATCAGGAAGAAGTCATGACCCACACGCGCTGTCAGGACCGAGCGAAAACATTCCGGGAAAGACTGGGGTGGGTGCAAAAGGCGCCAAAGGAAGAAGATTCTCAAGCGAGGACCTTTCCGGGCGCCGCTTCCGGGGGGAAAGATAAGACGGATGAACGCGGATTGATGCATAGAACTTTGGTCTGCCGTAAGATCTATACCCAAAAAGACGAAACGATTAAGTCGAGGGGGGTGGGGGAGGCGGACGGACGGGCGAGGGTAGGGCCACAAAAATCACACCGGGAAATATCAAACGCAAGGCGGGGGGGGATTAAGATAAGTTGGGGAAAGGGTAAGAGAGTGAGCGGGGTTGACATCTAACTTGGTTTGTGCATGATTCTCAAACAAGTGATGTTAAGAAGGATAGCAAGACGAGAAGAGTAGCGTATCGGAAGAAGCACCGATTCAAATCAAGAACGTCCTGGCTAAAGAGATGAACGCCTTTAGCCCCTCACTAGTAGAACTGTCAGTTTTCAATCGCTTGCTGTAGAAGAGGAGAAAACGGTGATAGCGCGAATTATTTTCCGCGAAGTCCGGGAGGATGGCCTCGGGGAGGAAGCGGTGGAAGAAGGAAAGCTTCAGAGGAAGAGCAACTATCATAATTCTAATGCTTTTGAAACTTGGACTGTAGAGGAAAGAGGGGGGGGAAAAGGAACAAGTTGCTTCAGCCTCGATTGTGGGAAGGCAGAAAAGTCCCGAAAAAGATTTGGGGAAAAGGGCTAACAAGAAGGCGAGAAATGAATAACGTTGAGAACGGAAACGAAGGCATAGCGGACGAAGGGGGTAAAAAGAAAAATAAGAAAAGAAGGGAGGCGAACTAAGGTCCCATATCGTAATAAAAGAGCACATTTCGAGGAGAAGAACGTATAAATTGCTCGGGGGGGAAATGAGGAAGAAATAGAAAAAGAGGGGGGCTGATTATTAATGGTGTGCTTGGGCGTCCCATACCGAGGCATAAAAGGTGTGTGCACGAACCAGATTTTTAAGAAAGGTCGAAGGGAAGAAGGGTTTTGTGAGAAGTAGGATGATTGGAATATAGCACCATGAAGATACGGGGGGGGAACATACAAAGAAGCCACCGTCTGAGAGAGGAAAAACCAAAACCAGGCAGGCCCTGCGAAAAAGAATGCAGTAAAGAGAAAGAGAAAGGGTGTGTGGTTGGGGGCAGAAACAATCGCGCCTCGGGTCAGATGGAGTGCCACCGGCCGGTCATAAAGAGGAATAAAAGGCACAAAACTTGGCATAGCCGGTGGGGGACAAAAACCATCACGAAAGAGAGCGATGGGGGCGCAAAAAAGACAGTGAGGTTTGTTGGAGTACTCAAGTGCTTCGCAAGGCGGACGGGGACTCGGGGATTTTTACGTTTACAAAGGATCCCCAACTCGGGGGAAAAGGAGGTTCTGTCTTCTGAATGTCCTAAGACGCGTTAACATAAAGATTTTCGGGCAGAGTGAGAAATTAAAAAAAGAGGGAATGAAAGAAAAGGGGAAGTCAACCCATAGGGAAAACCAACTGGCAACTGGACAATGACTGTGCCAAGAAGAGAAAAAAGACAGATCGTGTCTGCTCATCCAATCGGAGAGGGCGAGCACTTAACGCCAAATCAGTCAAAAAAAGGAGCGACCGGAACAAGGAAAAAAATTGGAAAAATGAGATGGAGAAAAGCGGGGTTTCGGCAAAAGGCAGGGGACTGAGGAGGAAGAAGGTCAAGGAAGAAGGGAAGGGAGGCAATCTCGGAGCTGCTCAAAAAGAATTAGAAGCGCCCCAGCGATCGCTAGAATCGAACGATAAGAACTCAATCTCAAAGGTCGGAGCGAGATAAAGTTGCGGCCCCTAAAAAAGCGAACGGGTCGATCAAAGAGAACAGGACCAGAAAAATGAAAAGCAGTTTGGTTTCAGGGGGGTTGACAAGAGGTTGTAAAGATCACAGGCGATCCACTTATACATCATCAGGTCCGACCGAGAAATACTGAGCTCGTTTAGGGCTGAAGATGCACTGTAAATCAGCCGAGAAATAATCGTCCGGGGACTGTTGTATGCAAGAATCAGGAATGAAAGGCGTCTCCGACTTCGAATGAAAGAGATAATACTCTGGCAGCGGGTGGAGGGGAACGCGCGTCGACGCGCGAACATTGAACAAGACCTAAAGGGAAACACCTCCGAACCGACTACAGGCAATCACCGCCTAGCGACAGGACACACCTAGAGAACTCTAATACTCCACATAAGGGCAGAAAAAAAGATTAGAGGGGGGTCAGGGCATAATGCAGAATCAGCTCCGTGAAAATCGAAAAAGTAGCCAATTTAAATACCCCGCCGGAAACGGGGTCAGTTTGGCTGAGAAAGAAGGGTTAGGTGAGGAAAGAATTGGCTTTTCCAATCGGGCGAAACAGGAGGCGACCTTACTATTTGGGCATAATGTAACTGTGCAGGAGGAAGGGTAAAGGGTAGGGCCTCCCCCGGAATAAAACGGCTGGGTGGGGGGGGTGGTGTGGTAAAGGGATCAATAAACGCTCGAACCCAACAACGTAAAGGACAGGGAGGGATGGGTACCCAGTGAGTTGGCCAATCCGCAAATAAAAAGAAAGGGTTCACAGCAGGAACCTCAGACTATTAAGCTGCCATCAATGGAAACGAAAGATGATTTCAAAAAAAAAAGACAGGGGGGGGTGGGAGAAGACCATCAAGTAGTTCTATTGGCGCTAAAAGAAAAATTGGGGAAAGCAGAGAGGGAAATCAGCGAAAGGGAAAGTGGCAGAGGGTGGAAAGAAATTAGCTCCCAATGAAAAAACAATCAGCAGAACTGACACTAGTGAAAGCACAGGAAAAGAAAAGGGGGTCAGCCTCTTGGAAAATCTAAGTTCAAAAAGCATCGGTTGTCGATTTCTGGGGGGAGAGAAGAATCAGAAGAATTTCGCTGGAAGGAGAGACGGTATTATAAAAAAAAGGAAGGCAAAAAGGACGAATTTAATAGATCTGACCCCAACTCAAAGAACACTGAGAAGAAAAAAACAAGCTGACAGAAAAAAAGACGCGGAAAAAAGAAAAAAACAAAAGTCTAGCAAAAAGTGGGTCTGAAATCAGTCATTGGGATCAGGACTTCAAAGGGGGAGTAATGGTTAGATCGGCTGAGATAGAGAAAAAACAACTGGGATGGTGAAGAATACTCTCTGTTAAGGACAAGGAAAGCGAATCGTGGTCAGCCAGCAGAGGCGGTTCACCGAATCAAACTTGGGGGGGAATTGTGGTGGAAGGGGGGGGGGATCCGTTGTGGTCACTCCTGAGGGGTTGTCATGGGGGAATTTGGGAAGGGGGGGGAGCGGTGAAGGGAAGTCGGTTGTGTGCTGAAAGGCAGAGCAGTCGTCATTTGGGAATTGAGAAGGGAAAATTCCTCTGAAAAGATTAGCAAGAAAGGACTCTGAAAAATTCAGCTGGCGGTCGGCAGAGATAACCGGTCAAAGGATTTGAAGCATGCTCGAGTCACAAGGTTGAGTACTGGGTTCTCTTCGGGCAGGGTGTTCAAGGGAGCACGGAGGGTTGGGGAAGAAATGGGGGGGTGGTCATGGGGAACCCTGGGGAAGGACAAAAGTTGAATATTATATAGCTGGATGGAAGAAAAGGTGTTGAAAACCATCTCAGGGGACGTGGGGAAAGGGGGGGAGGGTAGAGGAAAAAAAAAATAACTTGTAGCTGCGGTGGAGAGGGCCAGGGGGAGGGAGGTTTGCGGAAAGTCTAGGGAGCTTGATGAACGGGAAGGGGGAGGTACCCGATCGGACTGGAGGGGGGGGGGGAAAAAAATCTTCCTTAAACGAGGGAGGGGGGGGTGCCGGAAGGGGAAAGGATCGGAACATCATTGACACTGGGGAGCAAAAAGCCGGAATCAGTGAAAAGTCTTAACAGAGGGGCGTGTCTGACATGGACACTTCTGAACCGACCTGAAAAATAGTCCACAAACTTTACCAACAGCATGTTTAGGAGTTTCGCTGGATCTGTTAGGTGGCCCGGTACTGAAAGAAAGAAAGGGGAGAACTTCAAGATTTGGCGCCGAATGGGGGTGTCTTCAAGTTGTAGAGAGGAGAAGAGGGGGGAGGGCTGGCTGCTGGAAGGGGGTAGTGCGAGAGGTGGTTCCTTTCGGGGGGGTTTGTAGGGGGGAGGAAGCAGAGAACAGGATCAACTGGGGCCCGGCGCGTGAGATGTGTACATTCACTCAAAGGGGAGGGGGACAGCTAAGATCCAAGAGCCGACGAATTGGCTTATGAAGGGGAAATAGGAAATGTGCCCAAGCCTCGACGGAGGAGAGGAGGAAGAGTGACTGAAATCAAATTTGTATCTGAAATGCAAACACGCTATGACTCGTCGAGAAGGGAGGGGGGGAGCGGCTTGGGGGGGTGGGGGGTGTCGGGTATGAGACCTGAGAGGGTGGATTTCGCCGAAACATCACACCTCGGGCGTCATCACCGAAAAAATCGTACCAGTCTGGTCATACGGACTCTATTAATAAAATGGGGGGGGGGGTGGAACTCTCATGATGTGAAGG
>Ga0179593_1589665_pt1 | contig 13989 bp, 23 predicted proteins | sample CZODoug2_1_08_16_FD_185931 | JGI IMG/M metagenome (GOLD analysis project Ga0179593, IMG submission 185931) | Vadose zone soil fungal communities from Angelo Coast Range Reserve, California, USA - CZODoug2_1_08_16fungal (PacBio error correction) | ecosystem: Environmental > Terrestrial > Soil >...
AACCCACTACCAACTCCAATGCTAGAGCTTCTGAGAGAGATTATTTCTATTTCAGGCTCTAGAAAAAGGCGCTGCATCGGCACCTCATAGGAGAAAGAGAAAAAAAAAGGAAAGCAGGACTGAACCCGAAAACCCCCTATTCTATGCTTGGCATCGGCAAAAAAAAACGCTTCTCGATCGCGGGAGGAGAAAAAAAAAAAAAAAGATCACCGCCTTGCCTCAAGCGTCAGAAGTTAGAAAGAAAAAGGAAGGGGGGGGAGGAGCAACAAGGTTCACAAAACTTTGGCCCTAGGAAACCTTTCCTCAGATTCACGTCCCAGGGGGAAAAGGTTCGCAATGCGAGACCCGCTTCGGCCAGATGGGGAAAAAAAAAAAAAGGAAAGGGGAAGTAGCTACGCCGGCGCAGCCTGGAAGGAAAAGAAAACGAGGAGATGTATCACAAAGGACCGGTGGCTTTTGCCCACGAAAAAAAGATTGCTTTACCTTTAACTTTTCCAGAAAAAAAAGTCGCCTCCTCCAGCTCGGCGGGGAAAGAGAGGGGGGGAAATACGGAAGCTCCCCATCTTTTTTCGGAAAAAAAAAAAAAAGATGGCTGCATCGGCAACGGAAAAAAAGCAAATTCTCGACTTCGGCGGGAGAAAGGAGAGGAAAGAGACAGGGGCAGGAATCAGGAAGACGATATAGAAAAAAAAAAAAAAAAAAAAAAAGGGCGCGCTTCGTCCGAAGGGGGAAGCCAGCCATCAGGGAAGGGGAAAGTGGACCTGAAGACGTTTTTTCCAGTAGCCTGGCGTGATGGAAAAGGGGGAAGATCTCGCCGACGTTTGACAAAACACGTCGCTGCCCCTCGTCGGGGGAAGAGAAGGGGGGGAGGGGATGCATCAACGGAGTTCCGGCGAGCCCACCGTGCAAGGCCTCGGCTTCGTCTATCATCGGGAAGGGAAGTGCATTCCCCAGCCCTGAAGAAAGGAAAGAAAGAAAAAAATTCGAGGGGAAAAACCTCACAGTTCGCGCCGCAGAAAAAAAAAAGAGAAGAAGATCTTCTCCCTGTAACTTCGTAAAGAGGGCGCCGCACTAAAAGAAGGAAAAAAGAGAACGCGATGAGAGATTCCTTCTATCGACCGGGCCGGGAAGAGAAAGATTTTTTAAGAAAAGAGAAAAAAACAAAAAAAAAAAAAAAGGGGAGAGGCAGGTATGGAACGAAGATCACGATCTGCACGGTCTCGGGATTGGATGAAAGGGATGCGTATATACGCAAGAAAGGGAGTGATGATGGCGCCCTTTGTTGAAAGGGAGGGGGGAAGAAAGGGAGAGGTCGTCGGTGGACGGGCCACGGCTGCATTCGTCTTAGGCAGCCGAAGAAAAAAGGGAGGAGCTGTCCGCCCTGTCATGATCGATAAAAAAAAAGGCAGAGCCCGGCGAGCTCGGCCGCCGCGGAGGAGAAGGGAAAGAAAAAGAAAGGGGGGAAGGGGGTCAGCCAAAGGATTTATTCCACGCTCCGCACGTGAGACGCCAATTGTGAAAAGAGGCCGCATGCGAATTTTCATCTCGAAGTAGGAAAAAAAAAGAAAGACCGACACTATCACCCTTGGCGATGAAGGAGAAAAAAGAGGGGAAAGAGGAAAGCCGGTATGGCGAATGTTCTATATCGGCGTAGGTGAACTTCCGAAAGAAAAGCAAGCTTTGTCGGCCTGCGGCAGAGGGGAAAAAAGGGGGAGCGAGGGCATGCTAGGGTCGAGACTAAGAGAGAAAAAAAGAAGAAGGGGGGGAAGTTTCGAGCCAGAGTAGAAAGCGTCTTAATTCTTTGAGGGGAGGAAGGGAGGTGCCGTTTTGCTGTAGAGGGAAGGAAAGAGGAGGGAGGGGTAGGTAAGGGGGTTTGACACGACGCCTTGGGGCCGAAAAGGAAGGGACACCATTTTCTCAGCGGCGCGAAAAAATTGTCGCCGAGAAGCGTAGGGGGAAGGGGGAAGCGACGGGGAAGTCTCTTGGCAGGTGACCATCGTGCGCAGAAGGAAAGAGGGCAAAGAAGACGTCCTTGAAAGGAAGGGATCTTCGTGTTGTCGCCCGAAAAAAAGAGAGGGTGAGGCTCCCCGGGGGAGCCGAGTCTTATCTGTGCGCCTTGATGTGAGTCGAAAAGAGAAGGGATCTGTCCTATCGAACCTAAAAAAAAAAGCTTCTCCCAGACGCCCCTTTTAGCCCACCGCGCGGGGGGGGGGGAAAGGGGAGGAAAGGGAAGAATTGTCATGAAGGCCACCGACAGCCAAATCACACTGCAGGACAAAAAAAAAAGAAGAGGTAAAAAAGTTTCCTTGCCGCGCACGTCGGTCGGCAAAAGAGAGGATGCCACTGATGTTCGTCAATCCAGAAGAAGGGGGAAAAGACAAAACAACGGAGGAGGGGAGGAGAGAGAGGAACCAATCTCATTCTGTGCTGACGACCATCAGTGGCCAGAAGAGAAAAAAGGGGGGGAAAGGGGGAGCGTCCTTACCTTTCGACGATAGGAAAAGGGGGATGAGGCGTTTCTGTCGTTGGAATTATGCAAAAGGAAAGGGGAAAAGAGGAGAAAATCGCGGAGAGAGGGGAGAAAAAGGCTTCTTTTATACTCTTTTCCGGAGCTTGTGCGGGAAAGGAGGAAAAAAACATTATCTATTCGACGCACCATCAATGCGAAAAGGAAAAAGGGAAAAGGTGTATCAGAAACAGGAGGAGGGGGGAAAAGAAGGAGGAGGGCGCAAAGGGAAGAAAATAAAACGCAAGCGCACGATGCTAAAGTCCGTCTTCTTTGCCTCCTGCTGACCGAAAAAAAAGGGTCCACCGCGCAGCGAGAGAAAAAAAAAGCCGCCTCGAATCTTCTCGGAAAAAAGGGGGAGGAGAAAAAAAAAGATGGAGACAATGGTAAGAGTCTCGTCACACACGGCCTCGTTAAAAAGGAAAAAAGCACTCAGCTGGAGAAAAAAAGAAATCCTACAGACACCGGCAAGAAGAAAAAAAAAAGGGAAAGTAGAATCAAAGCAACGAATACTCGCCACTCCGGCGACGAAAAAGGGAAAAAAAAGAAGGCCTCCTTCTTCCTCGTGACTGAGGGGAGAAAGAGCGAGCATGCCCTCTATCGCCCTCTACGACTGGATAGGAACGCCTGCCGCCGGCTACCAAAAAAAGGAGGAAAACCTCTCGAAGTTCCCTACGCAGAAGGAAAAAAAAAAGGAAACGACCGGCAGGACTCGGCCCTTGCCGGGCCGAAAAAAGGGGAAAAAGGGATGTCCCCACTGGAAATGCAATTCGCCTGCTTCCTGTCTGAGGGGGAAGAAGAAGCAATGTCGGAGTAGAAGTTTGTCGGAGCTTGAAACATCCTTGGCAGAAAAAAAAAGGTGGTTCACGACAAGGCCTTAAAGGAAGGAAGGAGCTCGCCGGACAGAAAAAAAGGGGAGAAAGGCTCGGAGCGAGGACCTTGCTGACATCGCCTATGAGCGCGCGTGAGAAAAAAGCCTTTCCTCCGGGGGAGAAAAAAAATCGCCATGTTGATGTACACCTAGGAAAAGGGGCATAAAAAAGGGAGGACAAGGCAGGAACTTCATGAATTTCCTTGACATTGCGTCAAGAGAAAAAAAAAAAGGAAAAAAAAAGCACCTGAGCTCAGTGAAGAGAGGAACAGCGTCCTCACTTTACGGGAAAAGAGGAAGGGCGGGCACAAAATCATTCGCTACCTTCGAATCACGGAAAGGAAAAAGGACTCTCCTATCTCGTGTCTCGGGAAGAAGGAGGGCCGGCGCCCCTATCAGTTTCGAAGGAAAGGTTCAGGGCGCCGATTATGAGGGAGCCTCATTATCTCTCGGCGTCCGGCGGCGAAAAAGAAGGTGTCATCCTCCGAGAGAAAAAGCTGCGTGCCTCTGTTGAAAGGGGAAATGACGGAGAACAGACCCTCCTGCCACGCAGGCTGACAAGGCCGATTGCATCCGCAAGGGAAGATGATGTCATACCTGCCATAAAAGAAGAGAAAGAAGAGAAAACGTGGGCACTGAAATCTGCTATCTCTTTACCAAGGGCCCCAATCAAAGGAGAGGAGAACAAAAAAACGAAAAAAAAAAGATGTCTTTTCTTCACACCGTCGACAGGGAGGAAAAGAAGAAAGGAAAGTTAAGGTCATATCGTCTACCCGATGGGAAGGGAGAGCTTTTGGCGAGAACGTTTGAAAAGGAATCGAGAATGTGCTGGGGAAAGAGAAAAAGGGAAAAAAGGGCCATCATCGATGCAAAGCTTGGTAGAGGTCTGGCATGGTCCAGCATCGGGGCGCAAGAAAAAGGAGAAGGGGAGCCGGCACTGCCTTGGCCTGCTGGCCAATGGAAAAGAAATGGTGTTCGTCGATTCGGGAAAAAAAAAAAAAAAAAAGGGGAAAGGTGAGAAAAGCGAGTCTGCTCCTTCAGTTCGTAGGCAAGGGAGGAAAAGAAGGGACGCTAAGCCTTCGGCCGCGTGGACACAGAAAGAAAGAGCATTGCGAAACCTGCGTCTTTGGAGAAAAAAAAAAAAAAAAAAAAAAGTGGGGGAAGGGGGATCAGAAGTAGGACCTTTTCTCTGGCAAAGTGGAAGGAAAAAGGGGGTGAGACATCAAAACTGCGGACAGGGGAAAGAGAAAGCTCTGACGCTTTAGTCAAGGCGGTGAGAGGGGGAAGGGGAGCAGAGACCGCCGACGACATGAGCGCCACTGCCAGGCCCCAGGAGAAAGAAGAAGGGGGGGGTTTTCTTTATCCCATCGCCTAGTGCAAAATCGTGATGAAGTTTCCTAGCCTCTCTCGGAGGAGGAAGAAAAAAAGAAAAATCCTCGGCCTGAAGACTGGACGCTCTCCTTTGGCGTGGTCGGGGGAGGGATTGCAAAAAAGAAATGCTTGCGGCAATTCCGTGCTCCTCTATCGCATGGGGAAAAAGGAAGAGTCACCCCTCTATCTGAGGGGGGGGAGAGGGAAGAAAAAAAAAAAGAGACATAAGGTGCCGGGGAAGTTTCCTCCAATCGCCATGCTGGAGCAGAAAAGGGAAAAAAATCACTTCTCGTGCTGAATCGAGGGCCAGGTAGTCTCCTCCGAAGAAGGAAAACACAGATGTCTAGCAGACAGCCGAACCCGCGCGAAAAAAGGGAGAGAAAAGAGAAGGCGAATCTTTCGTCTGTTTCACAAAAGAAAAAAAAGTTTTCCTTTCGCATAAAAAGAAAAAAGGGGACGATGAGACATCACCTCATCTCTCAGCTCGGGGGATGAGGGGAGAAGAAGAGTTCCGTCCATGGGAAAAAAAAGCGCTGGTATTTCCTACCGAAAAGAGAACCAAACAACACGGAAAGAAAATGAGAGAGATCGTTTCGGGACGGGAAGAGAGTTTCCCTTGCATTGCCGGAAAAGGGGGAGACATCCGCCACGATCTCTCGCTAGGGAGAAAAAAAAGGGGGATTCGGCTTGATCAATTACAAAATTTTTTTCCTGCGCCGAAGGCCTGTTGGGGGGGAAAAAAAAAGGAGGGAGCACGATTGGGAGATCGTGCCGAACAAAAAGATGCGGTCTCGATCATGCTTGTTGGCCGAAAAGAAAAGAAGGAGGTCGGGGGGGCCTACCGAAACCGTCGTGGAGCTCCTTCATTCCGCGCCGGGAAGAGGGAGGGAGAGAAAGAAAGAAGGAAGGTCGGCACTTACCATGGCCCTTGGAGGGAGAGGGAAAAAAAAAAACATCACTCCGATCTGCGTGTGTGAAGGGGAGAAAAAGCTCTCGAGGCGCACGCATGCAAAAAAGCATTACCTTTTCTTCCATCCCTAAGACAAGAGAAAAGAAAGAAAGGAGAAAAGCTCTCAATTCCTAGGAGGTGATGGAAAAAAAGCCGAGCGCTGCATCGTCACCTTCATAAAAGCGAAGGAACTCTTCGCTGTTCACCGCCCACCCACCGAGTTCGGAAGGGGGGGGGGCTCTACCTGAGCCTGTGGCCAAAAGGCGATCTGCGGTCTGAAGAAAAAGAACGATCACCGACGTGATCAATCTTCAGACATTGATCAAGGAGAAAAAGAGGGCCTCAGTTTTGCTGCTCACAAAAAGATTGCCCGCGAAAACTGGAAAAATGTGCGCCACATGTTGTGTGAGGAGAGACAAAAAAAGAGAGAACACTCCTTCGGCAGATTGTGAAAAGCTCTTCGCTGGGGAAAAAAAAGGAGACGGCGCACCCTGCAATAGAAAAAGGCGCAGCTCTCGCTTCAGCACCGGGAAGGGGAGGGGGGGAAAGGAGGGAAAAAAAATCTACGAACCCACCGATGAAAAAAAGGGCCAGCCGGCCCAGGAAGGGAGAAGGAAGATTCGTCCTTCTTGACAACTATTTCCATGCCGACAGCAAAAAAAGGGGAGCTTTCACTCCCGATGATGGAGGAAAAAGCGGAACAGCACATTCTCGAAAAAAAAGGGGATTAACTTTCTAGCAAAAAATGTACATGTCCGTCCATAGGAAAAGAAGAAAAAGAATTCATCGTCCTGCGAAAAGGTGGGCATCCAGCCATGAAGGCAGGCCGTGGCCCTCCTGTGGGGGTCAAAGGAGAAGGGGGGGGGGGGTTCCTTGGTCAAGAGAAAAAGTTGTCCCCCCTTCGCCACGAAAAAAAGAAAAGTGCGGATGGCGGAGGAGCGCCTTGGTCCTGCAGGGGAAGACAAAAGGGGGAGAGAGGGAGTCCTATCATCGTGCCGGCCGGAAAAAAAAATCCTCCTTCCCCAGCCAGGGAAAGCGCGCAGCTCCAGCCTTCGAATCCAAGGGCACTTTCTCCCGCCGACGCCCCGGAGAAGGGAAGGGGGAAAGATCAATGCGGAAAAAATTCGAATCTTTCATCCAATGAACTGAGGTGCCTGCACTCCGAAGATCACTCTATCTTAAGGGAAAAAAGGTCGAAGGTTCTGGAATTATCAGGATGGGTGCAAAAAGAGAAGGGGGGTGTCCCTTTAACAGTTTGAGAAAAAAAAGGCATTATCACTAAGCTGTGCACGGAAGAGGGGGGAGGGCAGTGACAGAGAAACGCAATTCCATAACTTCTGCCGTTAGTGGAGAAAAGGGGGGGGGAGGCCCTTTGGTGCCCGAGGTGGAAAAAGGTCGTGTATCGTAGGCGCCACGCGAAAGACGACGCCAACGCGCAGCGAAGATCTCTTTCCGCCCTGGAAGGAGAAGGGAGGGAAAGGAGGAATCTTTCAGAGCCCTGCTAGCGAAAGGAAAAGCGCAGGCCTTGTCGTGACCACAAGAAGGAGAGAACGATGTATTCCAGACGGGACCTTCCATTTTAGTGCAGCAGAAGGGGAGGGGAAAGAAAAGAAGAGAGTGCATCTCGAAGATCTCGCGCAGTGGAAAAAGAAACCTAAAACACATTTTTTCCCAAAAAAAAAAAAAAAGACTAGCCACAAAGGAGGGAGGGCCAGCGGTCGGTGCGATGGTACGAGAGGCGGAAAAAAAGAAGCCGTTCTGCGGTCGTGGAGAAAAAAAAAAAAAAAAGGCTGATGCGATCCATTCCGGAGAGAAGGAGGGGTCCGAGACTCATTAGTAAAACATACGGAGAACAACTAGTCATACGGAGGCTAGGAAGGGTAGAAAAAGGGAAGGGGTTCGATTCGTCGGAGACTAAATGCATTCTCGATTCGGGGAAAAGAGGGTAGGATTCTTTTCAAGAATGCTTTAAAGGCTGCATTGGAGGGAGAAAAAGGGGAAGGGAAGGGTTTCCGTCTATCTTTCAACCAAAGAAGCCTTGTCGCCGATAAGCCGCAGAAAAAAAAAAGGAGACATGCGCTGGCAGGGGGGTACGTGGCGCCTGCGCCGTGAAAGGGGAAAAGAAAGGGAAGAAGAGGGAGAGAGTGCTGGATCTTCGTGTTGCCCCAGAAAAAACGGTTTTCTGCTCCCCCCTTTTCCGAAAAAAAAAAAAGAATGTGCGTCGAATGATTGAAAAGGGCTCGATCTGACCTCGAAAAGAAAAGATAAAAAGAAAAAAAAAGGGGAGGCCCCACCGCGCGAACAAGGGAAGGAACCGTACTCCTCGGGCAATCCTTCCTCCAAAAAAAAAAAGAAACATGGCAGGATGGCCCTGACAAAGAAGAGTCCGCCCGTTCCTTTCCGCGCACGTCGGGCAAGAGGAAAAAAGAAGAAAATGAGGTCGTCAATTCCCAAGAATAGGGAGGAAAAAAGGATGATGACAGAGAGAAGATGACCAAGCGGAAAGAAAAGAGACCGCATCTCCGACTCGACGGAGGCAGAACGGGCGTACTATCGGCGGTGAAAAGCAAGGGAAAGAGGGAAAAGAAGGGAGTGAAGTATGCCCCGCCGGAGTACGGTAAAAAAGAGACAATCTCTTTCGGCGCTTTGAAAAGGACGTAGCTTTGCGGGGGTTCAGGGTCGGAAAGAAAGAGGAGGGAAGACCCTCAATTGCGCACCGCTCAGCCTCGGAAAAAAGAACATTCTAGAAAAAACGCGGGGGCGCAACCGAAGATCCACGCAAAAAGGGATAAAGGGGGAAGATTCTTTGCCTCCTGCTGACCGTCAAGGGGTCCCCCTCCATCTCCTGCTCCGAAAAAGGCTTCCTCGTCTACAAAAAGAGGAAGAAAAAGAGGAGAACACTTTGTGAAAAAGAAAAGAACAACAATTCTAACCTCAATCACAAGGGGGAAAGGAGAAAAAAACAACGCAACCGCATCGAGAATGCCTGGGGGTAGAAGAAAAAGAAGAAAAAAGAGACACTCGCTACGACACGATGGGAGAAAAAAAAAGTTTTTTCCCCCCCCCCCCCCCCCCCCACCCCAGAAAAAAAGAAGGGGGGATCTAATGAGTCTCGGACCACGAAGCCCGCGATCCCCTACTACGACGGGCGAAAATAAGCCGTCCGCCGCCGCCCAAGCAGGGAAGAAAAACCGGAAGAAAAAAAAAGAAAAGAATCTACCATCGGCCTCCTCCCTTCTGGCAGGAAAGGAAAGGGGAAACTCGGAAGAGCAAAGGTTTATCTTGTCGGCTTGACTGAAAAAGACGAGCTGCATTCCGCCTGCGTCCAGAAAAGGGAAAACTCAATTGGGGAAAACAACCGGGCTGAATACATCCTGGACGAAGAGGGGACAAAAGGGGGGGGGGGTCACACAAGGCCTGTCCGTCCGCAGAAAAAAAGAAGGCTCTTCAAGATGCCACCTAGGGGATATCCCCGGAAATGAAAAAAAAAAAAAAAAAGGAAAGGAGGAAGAGCCTTGAGCGGAAATCGTCGCCGAAGCAGGGAAAAAGGGGGAGAGAAAAAAAAAAGATCCCGACCTACAAGCAAGGTGTTTCCCCTCGGGCAAAAAAAAGGGGAAAGCCCATTGCGCCATCATCAAGAAAAGGTTGTGCGTCATCGAGGAGAAAAAAAAAAAGAACGTGCAGCTCGTGAGAACTGGAGGATTTTCCATACCGAGAAGAAAAAGAAAAAAAAAAAAGGGCTGCTGCCGGCGGAAACGCAAACCTTCGATCCCGCCAGAAAAAAGAGAAGATCGCGTGCCGGTCCGAACTTCTTCTGTGCGTGCCGGAGAAAGGATCATGCTGAAGCAAAATTCCAGGGCGCGATCTCTCGAAAGAGAAGGAGGCTCGCCCTGTACGGTCAACTCGAAGATGAGACGGGAGAGGAGGGACATCTTCGTGCCGCGGTAAAAAAAGACAAGCCCGGCCGTCACGATGCCGAAAAAGAAGGGGGGCGCTGCGCCTGCAAGGCTGATGCATAAAGAAAGACGAAGAAGAAAGGGAAAGAAGGAGGGCCGGGCACGGGTCTATCTTAGGGGGGAAAAGGGAAAAAAAATCACGCCGCGACGAAAAAAAGTCCTTCACCGTGGCTTGCCTGAAAAAAAGACCGCGCGCCAGGAACGAGAGGGCTTCGTCTATATCGTCGCCAGATGAGAAGGAAGATAGGGGGGAGAAACTTTTATCCCGCCGAAGGGAAAGGAAAAACATATCTCCCGCAATTTTTCAAAAGGGAGGGCCCGACGAACGCTGGGGGATTCGTCATGAAAGAAGAGGGAAGAGAAAAGGGAAGAGGAGGTAATTCTACTTTATCCCGGCACTAAAGAACGCAATCGGTTGTGTTTTCGTCGATTCGGGGGGGAAAAAAAGGCCAGGCGCTAAAGCAAATTCGCCTTCCGTTCGTCGGCAAGGATGAGAGAAGAGATCAGCTACTACCTTTCAGAAGAGCGTGGACCACCTCTGCGAGTCGGGGAAAAAAATCCCAAAGTGGGGGAACACAGGAATCTGCTGACATTTTCTCAGGAGAAGGAAGGGGGAAAAAAGGGGGGGTGATACAGCAAACTGAGGACAGAGGGGGAAGAAAGACGGCTTGAAGGTCATGCGGTGATCGGGGGAAGCGCGAAGCCCGCGATAGATCAGCGTCGCCCACGCCCGGCCAAAAGAGAGGAGAGAGAAAGAGAAAAGAGGGTGGTTGGGCGGGAAGAAACAAAAAAAAAGGGGTGTATACCCGTCGATGACTGGCAGAAGAAAAAGGATGGTGGAGTCGCGTAGAACAATGCATCGTCGGGGGGGGAAAAAAATGGATCGTCTTCATGAAGCTAAAAGGAGGGGTCGATTACATTGCCGACGCCGTATCATTCTGTCGGCAAGGAAAAAAGAGAGAAAGTTGTAGGTCGCCCAAGAAAGCGGAGTTGATTGATCAGAGAAAAAAGCATCCAGGGCCAATGTTAAGTGAAAAGCACATCTCAGGCTGGGGGAAGGAAAGAGAAAGAGGAAAAATCACGTCGCGGCTGAAGGCAAAAAAAAAAAAAAAGGTTTCGAACTCCTCAAAAGGAAGGAGGGCCACCCAAGGATCGGGCTCAGAAGAAAGAAAAAAGGGGAAGGGCCACTCCTCTCCCAATCGGGAACTGTGTCACAAAAGCCTTTCGAAAGGCCTGTCTCCTCACAAGGCAAAAACCGCTGGGGGGGGAAGAGAACTCCTTCGCGCCGAAAGAGCCGCTTTTGCGGCAGGGACAGGGACACGGCGCTGTGGCCTACCCGACCGAGCTAGAGAAAAACAGACGGGAGGTCTTCTGTCGTCCATCGAAGGAAAAAGGGCCCGGCACTCTTCGCCTGGTACATCGCCACTGCCGGAGGGAGGAGGAAGAAAAAAAAAGGAGGTGCTTCTTGCTGATGAGCCAAGGGGAAAAAGGGGGAAAAAAAGGCTTTTGTCACATACTACCGAGGGAAAAAGGGGGAAGAAATCGTCGAACTTGGCGAAAGGTCTTCGGAGGAAAGAGAGATCATCTGGGGTGGCCTAAAGGGATTTCTAAAACAGGGGCGTGCTCGCGCCTTCAGAAGGAAAGTGAGGGGGGAGGGGAAAAAGGAAAAGAAGAGGAGAGGGGGAAAGCCTTTCGATGGGCCTGAAAAGAAAACGGCCTTCCTTTTCTCCTTATCCATCAGAAGAGAAAAAGGGGGGATACTACACCAAGGCGCTAGGAGAAAAGGCATTTCCGCCAAGGAGAAGGGGAGAAAGAAAGAAAGGGAAAAGAGATCTCATTAATACGTCAAGCTATTGCATTCCTATCGAGGGGGGAAAAAGACGCTGCAATCGGCAACCTTCAGAAAGAACGAGGTCTACAACAAGCAAGAAAGGGAAAGAAAAAAAGGAGAAGGAAAACCCCCTAGTTCGAAGGGGAAAGGCCGGGTCGTTGGCTACGCTGCGAGGAGGAAGGCCGCCCACGCCCCGATCACCGCCCGCCAGAAAATCAGAAGCCTTGACAATGATAAAAAAAAAGGAAGGAGGGGGGGAGAAAAAAGGCAATGCAACTTTGCCCGGAAACTGTCCGCAGATTAAAAAAAAGGGAAGAGACGCAGGTTCGCCATGCGAGACCCGAGGGAAAAAAAGAGCTTTCGCTGGGAGGAAGGTGTGATCTGCGCCGGCCATCCTTGACGAAAAAGGAAAGGGAGAGGAAAAGTTCCGTTGGCGTTGCAGGGGATAGACGAACACCACCGTTGCGGACTGGGGAAAAAAAAAAAAGGATCACGTCGCCTTCCCCCTTGAGAAGGCTTCGCAAGATTATGGCAATAAGGAAAAAGAAAAGGAGGGGTCGTCGGGCACGCCGATGAGGGAAAGAGCACTTGCTGGATCTGGAAAAAAAAGCGGGGCGGGATAAATTCTCGACCGATATGTACAGGGCAGTACAGAGGGAAGAAAAAAAAGAAAACTGTATCGTCCGGGCGGCGGAAAGGGGAAGCCAGCCATCGGTGAAGGCCTTTGCGGGGGAAAAGAAAGTGTAGCCTGGCGTTGTGGGAGGTCAAGAGCTCGCCGAGCGGGGCCAGAGGAAAAAAAGAGGAGCGGACGATTCGATGGCGGTAAAGAAAGGCCGAGCCCACCTTTTCGGAAGGGAACGGCGGCGCGAAATAGGGCCGGCCTGGCTTGTCTCAGGAAGAAAAAGAAAAAAGAACCTCGCGCAGAGAAGGCATCTCACATTTCTCTCAAGAAAGGAGATGAAGGCGTCGAGAGATAGTTATGTAACTTCGATGAGGGAAGAAGAAGAGAGGAAGCCTTCACTCCGAAGAAGTGCGGAAAAAAAAAAAAAAAGGAGGCATTCTAGCTCCTGGAAGGGCGCAGATCAGTATGGACCTTCATTCGCAGGGTGTGCGTAAAAAGGAACGGTATTTCACCAGGGACCTGCACGGTCTCGGTATTTATTAAAAAAGGGATGCCTAATTGGGGGAAAAAGCAAGGACATAATCATGCCGGGAGGAAGGGGGATTCCCTGTGGTGCCAAAAAAGGAGAGGTCGTCGTTACAGGATACTGCGTCAGGCGGATTAGGAGAAGAAGAAAGACGAGACATATTCTCTGTCCGCCCTGGAAGAAAAGAAAAGGTGATGGTCTGTATCTTTCCTAGCAAAAGGAAAAGAAGGATGCGCGAAGGCCTGGGAACTGGGAAAAAGCATGTGGGCAAGAGAAAAAGGTGAAGAGAAGGGCAACGTTAGCCGCTCAATTGAGTGGAAGAAAAAACCGGCCGCATTCCTAATGCAGCTCAAGGGGAAACGCAAGCAGCCTACACGATCACCCGTCGATAGATCCCGGCAAAGTGCGCGGCCACAGGGAGAAAAGGGAGAAAAGAGAGGTAGTTTAACTTCGTCCGGTCCTGCAGGGAAACCGGCTTCCGTCGTGCTTTGCGAAAAGAGGAAAAGGGATAGGGTCTAGACTCATTAGATCCCATGATAGAAAAGAGGCAGACGGATGGCGAGGAAAGGGAGAGAAAGGAGGAAGAGGGGAGGTTCTTCGGCTAGTTCTTTGAGAGAAAGAAAGGAAAGATGCTTTTCGTATATTTCTTGTCGAAGAGGGGGGGGAACGACGTCCTTTGTGCCGCCGTCTGGAAAAACCATTTGTCTCAGCGGCGCGCTGGAAGAAGAAGGGGGAAAAAGGAGGAGGCGTCTTTGCGCGAAGAGGAAGTGCTCCTTTCCTCCTTCAGAAGACAAAGAAGACGCCGTTAGCAATGCTAAGTGGATCTTCGTTGTTGAAAAGACGGAAAGAAAGGGGAAGAAACCCCTTTTCCCCCGACGAAAATCGATCATTTTCTTCTGTCTCGATCAGGAAGAAAGAAAAGCTTCTCCCAGACGCCCCGGTAAACCGCCGAATTGGGGGAAAAAAAGGGGAGGGGGGGGAGAAAGGGAAGACGGTCTGTCAATCCTTCCACCCGAAAGAAAAATACCCCCGCCGATCGTCGCCCTTGGAAAGAAAAAAAAGAGTGAGGCCTCAACGCTTCCACGTGAGGTAAAATAGATTGGGTCATCCTCTCTAAAAAAAAAAAAAAGAGAAAGGGAAAGAGAGGAGGGAGGGGAACTACCATCATTTGGCGTAAGCAGAGAAAAGCTGCGCTGCACGGACCGGGCGGAACGGAAAGAGAAGAAAAGAAAGGGGCTGAGGAGTGGCGTCGTAGTGAAGGGGGGGCCGCCCGGAGTAAGAGAAAAAAAAAGAGAGAGGCGTGTTTCTAACGGGGCGTCGAGAAAAAAAAAAGGGGAAAAAAAGACGATGGACTGGC
>Ga0179593_1486921_pt1 | contig 13988 bp, 13 predicted proteins | sample CZODoug2_1_08_16_FD_185931 | JGI IMG/M metagenome (GOLD analysis project Ga0179593, IMG submission 185931) | Vadose zone soil fungal communities from Angelo Coast Range Reserve, California, USA - CZODoug2_1_08_16fungal (PacBio error correction) | ecosystem: Environmental > Terrestrial > Soil >...
AGTAGTTCCACGGAAAGGAGAAGGAAACGTAAACCATCCGCGTAAACCGGAGCACCTGAGTCCCAAAGAAGAACGAGAAATAAAAGGCTAATAAGACCGGCCGCGCAATTTGAACGCGAGGCGAGAAAAAGCTAGTCGCTGGACAAAAGACGAATAACGAAACTCTGAGGAAGATATATACTCACAAAAATAGTTAAGCCTCGCAAGAAAGGAACGCAAGACATTAAACAAAATCGGCAAACACTATCGATAGAGAAGCGGACAATGCAATGAAAGGCCCGACAGGAACAATGCCAGAAGACCCATGGAGCCAGAGATCAAAGAAGGGAACGAGATGAAAAGAACCAAGCTGCGGACGCAGGATCAGAACTGAGAATCTGGGGTTATCGGCTCAGGAATCCCACATGAAGAAGAAGAAAAAGAGAGAGGAGCCTGAGAACGAAGTCTGTTAGGAAGGGAAAAAAAACGCACCGAACGAAAAACAAACAAGAGACGGAGGGAGTGCCTCTCAATCCAGGGTGGGAAGGGAAGAACCTAAGCTTCGGTGAGGAAGAAGGGGAAAAAATAGGGGGTCTTGTCAATATAAAAATTAGATGACCGGTAATAGGCGCCGGGGAGGCGAGACGACGAACCAACGGCGGTTAAAAGCCACCACTGGAGCACTAATAAGGCGCGGGAATATAAGGGAAAATAATATATATACGAAAACGGAATGTAAACGATAGTAGTCTTAGATGGGGACTTTCAAAAGTTCCAAGCCTCACCGATCAGAACAATTAAAACAGCCCAATCACATTTCTGGACTGGCCACAAAATTACAAGAGGCTCGGACCGCAAATACAAATATGCGATCAACATCCGTAGCTAACGGATGAAAACATGAAAAGAAAAGACAAAAACACAAAAATGCGGAAAAACACAGAATGATACTACCGATCAAAACAATTCAAACAAAGCAACAAGGGAGCGACAAAAAAAAAAAAGAACAGAAAAAAAAAAAACAAGGACTACGATACGTTCTAATAAGATATAAATTTCAACTGGGTCAACGTAACATTAGAGCACTACTCTAAGCAAACACAAACTGCAACAGCCAATATTACTTGAAAATAGAGATATCAGGTACACAAGAACAACAGCCCGCCAACAGGGAATACTCTACAAGAGTCACACATTAAAAAAGAACGAAAACAAGTCAAACAACCAACATGCTCAGGTCCGAAAAACCCAATATTCGGTAGAAGGAATCAAAGACCTCAAGACACTCTAAGGCAAAAGACTACACAATAAAAAAACTCCTCCTCTTAAATGAGGATCAAGAAATTGCAAGCAAGACAAGAACATAAAAGAAAACAACTACTTGAACGTTTTGCTGCGGGGCGAGTGGGAACGTGGGGGTCGGAGTGGGGGGGAGAAAAACAATCTCTTACTCGCCTCAAAAAAACAGATTATTGTGGTGCAACAAAGAACCGGTAAAGAAGGGACAGGGACCAGGACACTCTGTGTGCTGTGTAAGTCGGAGAGCAAAGGGAAGCCAGGAAAAGACAATTAGACAAGGAACAGGTGAGGAGCGACCGTGACTAAAAAAGAACAATCGCTGAAAATGGAATAGGGGTGGAGGCAACGATGACGCTCAGCAGGGTACTTGCTGAATCACAAAAGGCACAACATGAGGTGATGGAAGGGTGCTAGACGTGAAATTCCGTCTCACAAAAATGCACGCCTGGTAAAATCTGGAGGTAGGCCCAAAAACGGAAGCGGGAAAGAAAGGTTAGTCACGAAAAAAAGGGGCCAAACAAAAAACCGGTATAGTTGCTGAGGCGCAGGTGGACAATAAACTAAACCGATGAAGGGGGGAAAAGATAGGGGACATGCGGAACTCAAGAAGTACAAAATCAGGACACATAAAGGTCCAGGGTGAAACGCAGCACAAGATTAGTGCCAGATAAAAGAAACCCCCGAACCGAAAGAAAGAAAGACGGTACGACTAGGGGGTCCTTCGTGGAAAGGACCAGAAACAAAAAGGGATTCCCCGCAATAAAAGGAAAAGAAAGCACAATCGAGTTCCCAAGCAAAGAAAGAAAATACATAATGGACACAGGGAGGGGAGAACAATCAGCAAACCCCCAAACGCAAATCCACCCAGAAGGCATCGGAAAAACTCAGGCTATCTGTTGGGGAGAAGAGGGCGGCAAAGCGAAAAGAAAGAAAACGCTAGACGTGCTTAGCGGACGTTAAAAAACAAACGGAAAAAGAAAAAACCATAAAGATAGGCCAGGAAAAGTGAATCAACATAACCTGTGAACGTACCAAGAATCGCAAAAGAAGAACTACTTCACAGGGAAGTCGGCATGGGGGAGGAAGGGTTCACCAGAGGAAGACTCTTAGGACAAACATTAGAGGCATCAGGACCCGCACAAATGCACCCAACCATTGAAAAACATTCAGAGAAAAAATGTTACAGACTAAAACTAAAAAGGGGGTTCCGCACACAGATGAGACACGCTTCAACCCGCGCCGGCCAGGTAATTGCCAGAATCTCACAACAACCAACAACCATACGTCCTAACCACGCTAACCCGAAATCAGGTCGACCAACGAAAGTAACGACGGAATTTGACAAAAGTGAGAGGGGCAGAAGACGAAGAAAGCGGAAAAAAAAAACAGAAAAACGAAAACAGTCACGACTAGGGCATCACAAAAAGAAAAAATGAAAAAGCATACCACCATCCCCCACTGCGATCACCACAACCGCAGCAAACATAAACGAAAAGCGGTCGGTGGGTGAGCAGACATAAAGAGAAAAGAAAAAACCAGATAAAGAGAAGAAAAAAACAACGCTAAATCTCCTGCGGTGCAATCCCTGAAAAGAACTCCCAGGAAGAGGGGAAACGCACCTAGATCTTTCCTCCCAGTAATAACACAGATCATCTCCACCCCAAATTAAAGAGGAGGTAAAGAATAACTCGGTTATTCAAAGACCTCTAAAACCCATCAATCAAGACTAGCAATCTGATAAACAACAAAACTGAACAAAGAATAGCCCAATATATACACATGAATGCCGTGAAAAGGCAAGCTTCGTAAGAAACGAACGTATTCATAGAAGGTACCTCCTTACCGAGCATCCAAATGAAACCTTAACAAAGGGACAGTATAACGTCTAGGAATAAAAAAAAATTACCAAAGCTCAAAATCAGTGAACGGAAGTTCGGACTTGAAATGAGTGTGTAATAGTTAAAATCACATAGAAAGCAAGAATTCAAGAGCTCCCAGGCAAGAGGACCACGTACGACGTCTTAATAGCTCCAATTCGCTCCGCGGGTAAAAGGCAAAAACGGGGTTCTACACCTCGGACTCCTCACTCTGGAAAACTGCAATCGCCTTTCTGACTTCGCGGGGTCTTCAGATCCGTCTACAAAAACCTGCGCTTGCGGATTCAGGGGGTAACGCCGCACAGCGTTCCTACTAAGGGGTGCACAACCGGAAAAAAACAGCAGGAATCACCGCGGCTACGCAGTTGATCTTTGTCTTCCACGGGAACGTGACGTCGACTAAGCTCACCGCCTGAGAGGGGGGGGGGTGTCTGTATTTCTGAGTATACCTGGTCAAAGCTAGGCCATCAGTGCTGGCTGGACTGCCTGACGCCAGATCGTGATGATACATAAGCCCGAAGGACGAACACCGCCGCCTCGCCGCGCGTTTTCAGACCATAGGGCATCCCTCTTGCCCTGAAAAAAAATTGAGTGGATACACAACCCTAGACTCGCCACCCGCCCCCAGGCATCCTTAAAAGGCGAAGACAGCTGTTCAGGGTTTCTCCTTTTAAAGCTTCACCCAGTCTAAACAGCGTGAAGTGTAACAGAGGTTTCAACGGCTGGTGGGACTATCAATGAAGGACGAAAGGCGGTAGTCCTCATAGGTTCCCCCAAGACTTCAGCCGCAAAAACCCGATTGAATTAGGGCGCCATAAAAGGTGCGAAAACTTTCCAAACAGCGAGTGCTTGGGACAAGAACCATCGTGGTCCCGGCGGAGCTTAACTTCGCTGTGGCATCAATGTAGAAATTGGAAAAAATGTCGTACAAATTTTAACCCAGCCCACTTTCGCGGAGGGTCCGCCGATGTCAGAATGCCTCCCAACCCGTCTTCAAACCGTTCTTAACCTGGCAGTCTAAGCCTAGAGTAAAAGAAACAGAGGATTGTCCGATTAAAATACGAGTCCGTTTCCCTCAAATATAGTTCTCGGCCTTTTCTGGGGTCTTTAACGGTGGTGGGAGTGGCCTTGATAAAGGTTACATTCTGCTATACCCTTAAGGTCTCATTTCTCTCCATCAGTGCGCCCTACTTTCGATTTGCTGGCTAAATAACTACCGTCTCCGTCAACGGTGACTCGGGAACGCTCGCTGTCCCCTGCTTCGGCGTCTCTTCTTCGTTTAAAAAAGAAATGACCAATTTATGGTCACAACCGTCTGCAGCACGGTCCGGCTCTGTGGCCTGCACACCCACTCTCCAAGGGTGGGCGTCTCTAGCGGGTCGCCGTGACCTGCTCTCATAAAACCTCCCGTTGGAGGTCTTGCTTCTCTCGGTAGATGGTTTCTTTGCACCCCTCAAACATGCCATCTGACGGGGCTACCGCATTTTAGAATTGCCCTGTCTACAGGACTACCAGCAACTCGCTCAATGCCTATCTTGAATGGCACCAGGGGGGCGTTGGCACACGAAAAACCTTAATAAAACCAAAGACGCGTCCTTAAAAAAGTGGCCAACGGTTTTAGCTGAAGACCCCAATCGCCATACCCTAAAATCGCCCAATCGCTAGTACGGGTCCCTCAGTTCGCCATGGGGGATCTCAGCGTACTATCGCCCAGTGTTCCGAGCCCGCCGGTCCTCCTTAAAACGCTGGGCATTGCAGGGTTTCCTTCTGGGCTGCTTTCCGTTCCGGTTCAGGCGAAACTCTTAAAAGACCTCCTCATTGTTTCTGCTTCTTTTGAAAATCTACTGACAGCGAAGAGCGACTGATTCGAGAACAGGTGATTGGGGATCCGCTTTCCCTCTTGCTCATTAATCGGAAAAAATAGTAAGGTTGAGGACAGCAGCACAAAACCAGCGAAATTTTCGCTTTAGGCTGAGCACGCATACTCCTTCAAATCTCCTATCCGCGACAAGTCACGGCCGACGTTGACCAGGTAAAAGGGGGCGTCAAGCAGTTTGAACATTTGTAGCTCGTCTGTTTTTCCGGGTGCTCCCGTCCAGTCGAAAGAGGTTCGATCCTTGCTGGCCATTATTGCCCTAAATCAAAGGGTTAGCGCCTTCAACAACAACAAGTGGAAATCTAATCTCCGGAAAAAGTCCAGATGGGGGGTCCATGTGTCGAACTCTATAAGCTTCGTGTCACTACAAAAGACCCAAACTCAAGGGGAAAATTTACTTAAGGCTATACAAACCGAGAGGGCATCGTTCGATACACTCTTGAACCTAGATTCCTCATAAACAAAGTCCACAATTCAAAAACGGGGCGACGAGAGGGCTGGGGCTTCCCTTTCAACATAATCACTATGGGGAACTCTAATAGTGAGAAAGGGACAGTCCGGACTGCTCTCAAACTCTAGAGGGTTCTCGCGCTGAGGCTTCTTGGCTCTTCAGGTAAAAAGGATGAAACTGCGTATGATACAAAACGATAGATTCCTTAAGAACCGAATAAGATTGGAATCCAATCCTAGTTTGAAGTCCGAGTATCATCCATGTCTAACTGCCCGCCGAGCGACGGTGTCAGACGGGTCTTTCGGCGCTATCACCGCGGCTAAGCGGACGCGCTAATGACTCAAAAACGGCGAGTAAAACCTGAACATCTCCTCCGGAATCGGGATCCGAGGAAAAATGGTACGGATGAGGTCTGTCGCCGTTGCACGCACTCGCTAAGCCGCGCGAAACCACATTCTGAGTCGGCGAGCGTCCGGAGGCGAATACGCAGCGGAAGAAAGGGAACTCGCACGCTCCGTGAACCAATTTACTTAATCGAAGAAAAAGAGAATAGCGATCAGTCGTTTCGTGATAGGGGGGAACAGGTAAGTCGATTTTTCCGCCCTCACACTACTTGGCCGCCTGAGAGCCCGGGCGGTTCGCACTGATCCCGGTCTTCCCAAACCGTGAAAAAAAATCCGTCCATCTGACATGGTCTAAAACCTACTAACGTCGTGAGGTGGAGACCACTTATCTCCGCCCATAATGAGGAGGCAAAACCGATGTTTTCAGAAAGAGTCTACAGGCGGAGCATAAAAATGATACGAGCGGTTTCGGATTGCCTCCTTCCTCTTCGGTTCTAGTGCTAAATTTGGTTAAAACAATCCCAAATCGGCCAGCTTTTCCACGAGAAAGTGGAGAGAGTCGCTCCTTTAGCATTCGCAATTTTCCTCAGCCAAGGGGTTCGCTTTATCCACCCTCAGAAGCCGGGCTCGGATGTGAACTTAAAACAGGTTTGAACAAGACGTTGGTGCACATGCATCGAAGGCTCTCGCAAAGGTTTGGGGGCGGGGCTTTGGAAAGATATCTGTAGCTTCTGAGTTTAGCCGACAGACGTCAGCCCGAAGTTTGGACCATGGGGCTATCACACCACGTACCTGTGTCAAAAGAGCCGGCGAGAAAACCAGGAGGAAGGAGGAAATCGTGTGGAAAAAACAAAGAAGGTCCCTTTTGAGTCTTGGTAATGGGTTGTTGCACGGAAAAAAAAGCCATTCTCTCTGGTATCTGCGGGGTCAACTGCTTCAACCTCAGATGGTGTCCCAATCGAGGCAGGATCGATGCCAACCTCTCTTGGCAGATCCGTGCGAGGTCTTCGCTCACTCGCCCGTCCCTAGGGCGCCATCCAAGTCTCTCTTGGCATGTGCGGCGCGACGTAAGCCGCAACTAGAAAAGAGTGTCAGTCGTCGGTATGGGGAAGTGGAGCATATGTTCGACAAAGCAGGGCGGTAATACTCGAACTAAAGGTGCGCTGCTTTGATAATTCGGCAGGGCGGGGTTGCACCCACTTATCGGCGCTGCGCAACGGAGCAGGCGAACCAGCAAAGCTTCTCCGGACTGGGCCAAGGGGCCCGATCCTACTGCAAACCTCCACCAAGATCTGCATCCGAGGCTATAACTCGGCTGGGAGAGTCCGCACAAGAAGGACGCCGTTCTGGCATAGGCGCGGATAAAGAAAGCAAACCCCAGAAGTCCTGAGGAGCCGGCAAAGGTGAACACCTACAGAAGCAACCGGCCAGGAGACGCCAGCATGCTACGGGGGGCGGGGGAAGTATCGGCGGCTCGAATGAAACGCTAGAGGCGGAATAAGGCTCAATACATGGATCAGACTGGGGGAGGTCGCAGCACAGGGATACTCTCTCGGGCAAACCTGCGAGTCTGCAACGCGACAACCAGAGATCAATAGAGATCGGTTTTATCGAGCCCTGGTACGAAGAAAAAAAAAAACGAAAAAAAACACCGGTCATCCACAGATAAAATATAACCCGTCTCGATGTGCGGCTGGGCCTCGATTAGAGCGGAACACCTCAATTCGTTTCTCTCAGGGCCATATCCTATAGGTTGATTCACATAGGTCGTCATTCTTACTGGTTAAAACTGGGGGGGGGGGTGCTTGCTTTTGTTTCGCCCGTGATCGAAAAAACTGCTCGTCCGGGGCCGTTTCAAACCCCATCCGCCTTTAGCCCTCGTCCAGCAAATGTGGGGTAAATGGGGGTATCTCTCCCTTCCAAAACGGTTCCTCAAAGGCTTCCTTTAGCCAAGGAGCGGGGTGCTGCTGGGCGAGCACGCCCGGCACATATCGGGAGGCTGGTGAACGGCCGCAATGACTTAAGGGTAAAAAAGCAAAAAAAAGGCGCCATCGATTTGGGTGCGAAACTACTCCAAGTGTCCTGACACTCCCTCTATGAAGGAAGAGAAGGAAACTGAAAAGGACGGCTAGCGGGAGTGGAATTGGGAAAACCAATACCGGTTGCCTGAACCGGGAATAAAAACGGTGATATCGCAACTCACCCTCTAGGGGCAAACGGGACTGGAATCTCACTCTACTTTTCAACCTCGGAGGGATAATGACATATACTTGCTCAATTTTCGGTGATCCTCCACCCCTTTTAGGGGAGACACAGACCCTCTCAATCTCAGCGCATGAGAGCCTCAGCACTATCTGGCCTATCCGCAAGTGCGAGGGCCGAGCCAAAACTAAAACAGGGCAAGGTTTACCCATGAGGGGGGTCAAAAAACGCCTATACTCTCGGCCGTATCGAAATCGTCGAAGACTCGGGCCCAAATAAAAGCCAAAGGCCAAAGTGGGGCGGCGGCTGCCGAAAGAAGCTTCGTGCGAAAATGAGCAGGCATATTTGATTTTCAAAAAAAGGCCAACGAGTGGAGAATCAGGAGCCCTTCCTTCGTCAGGCCAGGTCGGTGCCGAGGTTGACGTGGGGTGACGAAAAAACAAGGTCGATGACGACATGTGGGGGACCGCAACACCCGACAGTCTAAGCGGCGATCCGGAACAGGAAGTAGTCACTCCCGAGGATCACTGGCCGTCCTCGATTCTTACATAATCACAGAGAGTTCGTTTCAAAAAACGGGGTCAGTGCGAACGGGGATGTCAAAGGGAAACTAAGAAATGTCTATTGAAAAACGGGAGAGCTACTTCACTCCTCCCGCGATGCCAAAAAGGGTACGACAATCTCGCTCTGACGAGCTATCAAGGGTTCGGCCTATGAACCCTTGAGGAACGGGAGCGCAAGTCCATCTCCCCCCAATGCCCAGGATCATACAGCTGGGGGTAAACTTCCGCTTCAAGCTGCAAGCCCCCAGAACCGGAGCACTATTTACATACTCGGGTGTCTTGGCACCCTTTAGAAACGTAATGGCTTCTAAGCCCCAACTTACTCCCCCTTGGGGTCACTATCCGTCGCCTTTCCCGGGCAAATGGGGGCCGGATTTCGTGCTTTCTCACCTGTGGAATTTGTCACTTTAGTGGGCACGGGCAGGGTGTTCTTACGAGCTAATTCTGCGAAATCTTACCGGCAGTCGGCGGGTGGATCGCCAACGCACGCCCCGTCGTTGCGACATCAGCGAGGCGCCTAACACCATGGATCGGGGTTAATCTCGTTCACCATAGATGGCCGGGCTGGCCAGCACTCCCATTCAACTGAAAAAAAATGAAATACGCGAAATCGTCGAAGAATAATTGCATGTTAAAACGCTGTGAAAATTGTCAAATCCTCAACGCCTCTCTGCTCCTGTACTCTCCGTTTTTTCTTTGACGGGAGTCGGAGCATCTTTCTCGCGCCACCTCACGGAAAGGAGTCAAGAGCGCCTATGAGCAGGAGCTAATGTTTGGCGACCGAGAAGAAGAGGAAAAGGTTAAAGACGATGCCGCAATCGGCGCCAACGAGAGGACAGAGCTGGAAAATCTGGTACCCAAGTGAGGAGTGACTGGAAAAAAGCTTCATGACGATTATAGGGAAAGTTTCCAGAAATACTGGATCGTCTCAAATTCCCCCAAAAAAGTATATTAGGGAAAATATAGAGCTGCTTCATTTCCAATTGGCTCTAAGACGGACAACAACGGGAATCGCCATACAGAATGGTGAACCACACTGTTTCAAGGCGGAAAGGAGGTGGAGCATACTTCCTAATGGTAGTCGGGCACTACGATTTTGCATGTCTGGAGAACAGGATTTACTTTAGTGGCATGAAAAATTGAAACAAGGGGAGCTCTATGCTTGCTCTCGGCGGAAGACTACAAAACCCCATGGTTGCATAAAGGAAAGATGTTAACGATACATAAACACAGCGTCGCGTCCGCGGTTCTGGGAAGGGGATTCTAAAGGTTCTGTAGGTACATAACCAAAATGAGATTTCTGAGGAAGAATGGTTAACGGAAACGCCGGACTACGAAGATCCGCAAAAGATGCGGTGTAAAGAGACAAGCAAGACGAGAAAAAGATGTATGCTTCCCTCTCGTGTTAAAGAAAGCAGACAATGGGGAGTCTTTCATGGGGCAACCGAGATGTTTAATCTAAACGAAATGCTCGTCGTCCGCACTGGTCTCAAAAAAAAATCAGGTAGCATCTATGACGCGTTTGTATTCTTCTCTGGGGAGACTGGCCTCCAAATGTTCAGCGAGTAGGGTTCCCGTGTAATCCAAGATACTCATATCATCAATTGCCGAAGAAGCCCTTACTGCTTTTAGCAGTGGGAAACGGTCCTTCTTCATGCATAATCTTTGTAATTTGGTTGTAAGTAGCAGATGCAAAAAGTAATCAACTGTGACTTCGTTCGTGGTACATTTAGCTCTCGTGTACGCAATGCCGCTTGACGACTCTACCTCTGTCCACATTTCTGGTACATCTAGATGTTCTGTTCGGATATGGGGGTGACCATGGTAAAATTCCGTCTTGTCAGGGATCTGCTCCCGCAACGACGCAATTTTCTTGGTTTAACGCTCCTTGCCTCTCCCGATTCTCAAGCGTCCTTTGGAAGTCTAAACAACCAGAGCATAACCGAAAAAATATTATTGCAGTCTAAAGACGACGCAGTTGAGTAGTCGGGCCCTGGAACGCACCTAAGAAGAGTAATCCCGGGTTAGAGAATCAGAGGACCGGGTTTAGTGTTCGAGAGCACTTCGTAAGCCATCGGAGTGGGGGTCTAAAGCTGATCGGCATCGGGAAAAAAATTGAGCTGCAAACGAGGAAAAATAAGACGGCGGACGACAACAATTCTGCGCCAAACCACATCTCTAGGCATTTGATCCCGACGCACCCTCGTGCCTGAAAAGCGTGTTGTAGGGAGAGGGCAATCCGGACGGAGAGTGGAAAGTTACACGGGCCAGATAAATTCAGGGTTGCGGGAAAAAAGGGAGACAAGCGACCTGGCTGGGTGTTAGAGATGCGTGAAAACTACCAAGATAGAAACAATCGGCACTGAATTCCGCGATCTTGCGCTCGACGAAAAAGGATCTCTCGGACCTTGGGCGGGAGAGAAGGGGGGGTAAAGAAAAGCACTCCAGGAGGAAAAAGCGGCACTCGTTTGCGTCGTCGACGCCGCTTGCACGCTGGATCGATTCCGTCTTGCAAGCTCCAGGAGTATCCTCAATTTCTCGGGGCAAGGAAAAACTCATACTCTGCAAAACGCCGGCATAGGACTACCCAACCCCGAAAAGGCTTGTCAACTTTGCTTGACCTCTCTGAGAAACGATCTCAGCATTGGCTTCTGGGACGATTCAGCTCTCGTAGTCTGTGAGCGGTGCAGAAATCAGGCAGGAAGAGTAGGCTGTCTGTCGTCCGAGTTTATGAAACATTATCCCTTTCATGTTGCTGATTTACCCCCCTAGGAAGATCACTCAAACGCAGGCATACCTGCTACTTGCATTCCCACCTCACCCTCAAGTCTCTTCAGCCGGTTCAGCTCTCTTCCAAAAAATTCGTATGCAGAAAAAAATGGCTCCTTTAGCACAAGCAAGCTTCCTCCGTCCCTTAATTAAAACACCGGATTCATGCCCCTATTTGCTGTTTTGGGGTGTGTGTGGGCATCCCCTTATCGTGTCGATAGCTACCTCAGCATGGGGCGCTATTAGGGGTGCGCGCTTCACACTCCCTCCAACAACCAACTGCCGATAAATATGCCGGAGCCGCCATTTGCACCATGAACCACCCGCTCCGTCATCCCTCCGTGCCCGTGTCGCAAAACTGGTGGGGTGGAGTACTCTACACCATAACGAGGTATAAAAAAAAAGGCGGGAAGCGCCGACTCGGTCAGCCTGTCTGGCCGCACGTTTTCGGGTCGGCTTTTGTTTCGAGGCAACGATCTGGATTAATCTTCAACGCGAAAAAAAAAAACCACGGGATGTAGGGTACAAGAGGTAAAAGAGAAGAGTCACAAGATACGCTGGCTAGGAACCAAACGTACCGTCATCCCACCGAGAGACATAGACTCCCGTAGTCTGAACTGTCCTGCTTTCGAAATCATTCTCTTCCTTAGACCCGCCGTCAGTTGTCACGACTTACCTTAGGGCTAAGGAGATGGTGAAGGATTCACCGCTCAATTCTTTCAGAACTTTTCGCAAACGGGCTTGAGTGAGCCATCGAATGCGCTAAGGGCGTCAAGTCCATCTTTGCAAAAAAAGCGCCTATTATCTCAGCTTCCGCCCGGGCCGGGGTACTTTTGTGGAGCGCATTACGAAAAAAACTTAAGCGGTCTGCACGGTTCTCGATCGGGTTCCTTCAGCATTCGCCTTACAAATCTTCAGGTTGCGATGCTCGTGGACACTGGCCCCAATTCCTGTAAAGATAAGCGTTCCCTGGACTGAGTTCCCCTTCGCGCAGTAAGCCCTTATGGATGGACCGCTCCCTTTGCTTCCGTGGCATTGGATCGTGGGTAGTCGGTTGGGGGCTCGCTCCTCAGCTATCATCTTTTCGTCGTTTGTTTGAATTAACCCCAATCTGATTACTCGGCAAAAGGGTCTCGAACCTCTTGGGGACTATGTTAATGGTGTTGCAAGTCCGGCTTCGCGTAGTGGATCTCATGGAAGGCGCGGGAGGAAAAGGGTTGCCGACCCCGCTAATTCTGGAGCGACTTCTTTTGTGCATTAGATTCTCCTGTTCCCTCTGTGCCCCGTCAAGCGGCACCTAGCTTAGCCGATCGTTTGGGGGGCCTCCCTCCGGGCGTGCAAACCAGGTCAGACTACTTTTTCGACGAGTGCCACTCGCTGCCACTCTTCCCAGGGGAACAGGAGGCGATTCAATTGGTAGTTCCTCCCCAAGGTCTCGCGCCCCGGCCAAAGAAAAAAGCGTCAAAACTGCGGTTGCTACCCCTTTCCAGAGTATCCGGGCAAAAGGAGCATTTCGCATGGTAGTTCGACCGTGTCGGACTCAACCGGAAACGGTAAACCGGAGGACCATTCTTTGGGGGAACTCCAACCGTGGCACCGGACGCACTCCTCCTGAAATCGAAAAAACGTTACGAAGAGACTGAAAAGAAGGTAAATTCAAAAGACACCCTCTTTCCGGGGCTCAAAGGCTTTATGTTCGCACCTTTCTCAAATGTCATTACGATTCGGGTTGAGGACTAAACTCTTTGTGAAATCCTTGAGCTGTAAAAACATTCTCCTGCCAATTGAGCATCTGGCGCGCGGGGGTGAGTTTACTGCCTGTCGTCATACCGGCTTTTCTCCAGGGGGGAGTGCCGCGCTATTTAACCGGGATGCGCTGTGGGATAGCCCCGTCACAACTGTGAGATGAGTCAGATGTCAAGGGTAACCCTTCTTCTTAACGAAGGGGGATTAGGACCTCCAGAGACTAAAAGCTAGTGCGTTCGGGAGGACTGTCACCTAAGAATTTGCGTAAAGGTTAGGTCCTGTTTCTGCGACTGAAAAAAAACGGATAGGGCCTACGACACAATTGAGGAAAAAACTCATGGATTTTCAAAAAATAATCGAGCCTTAACGGAAAGAGACGAATATAGCAAGATTGACTAGGAGGCTCGTTTAGTGCCGGAAGAGGAAACTTTTGCACTCTCTGAGAGCAAAAACTGGCTACCGAACAGCATCAAGACTACTAGGTCCACTTACGCAAAAACACATCAGAACCACGTTGAGGCTGGCATGAAGCTGGCTTGCGTTGTCCACAACCGTTCCCTCCTCAATCTCGTGCCCATATTCAAATTCGATATCTCAACAAAAGGGGGGAAGATCCTGGGCTGGTTACTCGGCGTTGGATGCGATAGACGAGGAGAAGAGGGCGAGAGTTTGAAGCTCCGCACTACACCCAGAGCGGGAAAAAAGCCGGGTGCGCAGAAAAAGACTGGTTCTGATATCTGACTGCAGGTCAAAAAAAAGGCGACTCCGGCGGCTCGGAAAAGTCACATTAAACGCGTAATCGGCTCACCAGCCTAACCGTAGGGCTCTCCGGGCGCGGACCCTGGCTTAAAAAGCCGACGAACACCCCCAGACAACGCAACC
>Ga0179593_1527111_pt1 | contig 13988 bp, 13 predicted proteins | sample CZODoug2_1_08_16_FD_185931 | JGI IMG/M metagenome (GOLD analysis project Ga0179593, IMG submission 185931) | Vadose zone soil fungal communities from Angelo Coast Range Reserve, California, USA - CZODoug2_1_08_16fungal (PacBio error correction) | ecosystem: Environmental > Terrestrial > Soil >...
GAAAGATTCCCTTCATGAAAAGACTTAGGGCCGGGGGGGGGAACTTGACTGCCGGGACAAGTCGGAGAAGAAGGGGCGACCTTTAAGGAGAGAACAAAGAAGAAAGAGTAACGAAAGCTAGGGTTTGGATTAAACAAGTCCCACCCTCTGGGCCATCAATAAAAAAGCCTCAAAGAGGCAGCCTCTAAAAGGTGCTGTCTGACGGGGCTCTGATGCTGACCACGGGGGGGAGAGGCCCTGAATCTAAAGAACCAACACCAACGGAGAGGGGAAAAAAAGGAAAAGGGGGGGGACCCCTCTCCAACCTATTCATTGGTGAAAGCAGAGCGTTCCCCTTTGAAGTGAGGACACTCCGGGGGGAAGAAAGTCGGGTTCCACCTATCTGCGTGTCCATGGTAAGAGTAGTATGAGCAATAGGTGGCTGAAAGGCACGTAGGGGACTAACAGGGGTTGCTTGTCCGGCATCCCGTTAGGACAGGAAATGACTCCCGTGCTCCCAAGAAACGACCAAACACGGGGGTGTTTTCCTTCTAAACAAAAGCTCCATGTTCAGCACGGGGGCGTTGAGTAACGAAAGCGCCGCACGTCCACGGACTCGAGGGGGGAAAATCTCTTAAAAAGAAGGCGTTTGTAATGGTGTTCTCCACAAGAGAAAAAAAGTAAGGCGCTCGGGGAAGGAGGATCCAAAAGAACGATCACCCTGGCCCGGGGGGGAGAAGAACTATTACTTCAGAGATCAAAGGAAGGTCTTAGAAGAGTTTCCAGAAGAAACGTAGCATCTGACCGGACAGCAAGAGAGAGGACGTTGGCCCGCTGTTTTCTTGTCGGAAGAACACTTAGCGGGGGATGAAGGGTGAAAACGGTGAAAAGTCGGATGCTAATCCGGAGGGAGACGCGACGGCCGGGGGGCTCAAAGGGTGTCGTGGGGAAGGGGGGGTGGAGGCGTTTGACGCTTTTTCGGTCAGGATGAGAAAATCAAGTCTCTGGAGGGGCTAATAGTCATAGGTGCGGTGGGGTGTCTTAAAAAAAGGGACGACGCTAACCTCCGAAAATATCGGGAGAACGTGTTAGCTCAGCTCTGGGGGGAGGGTGGACTGTGATGTCCGGTTCTTTGGGACCAGGCGCGGAGAGGGCTAGGAGATCTCCAACTGGGGCGGCCAAGTCCTCTTCCCTCCGAGGGAAATCGGGGGGGGGGACAACGGCGTTCTGAACAACACTGCATTCTCGCTGCGGCTACAAAATATACCCCTATCACACCGGTTGGAACTGGCTTGCGGTGTCACATATGAGTTTAGTAAACAAAGGACGCTTCGATTCGAGGCGGGGGAGGGGATTATCCAACCTAGAAAGGGAAAGTGCTTTCAACGGGGATAGAACGCAAAAAAGTCCCTACTATTTCTCAGAAAAAGTGGTCTGAAAACCATAAGGGGGGGGGGGGGGGGGGGGATTGGGTATCTTGACCTTTGAGTTTGAACGGTTATGCATAGGTCCCGGGTTGGCTGGGCAAACTCTTATCATAAAACAAGGACCCTGAAAGTGGGATCACCGCAACGCGCAGAAAGCTTCTTGTGTTGGAACTTTTCTATGCAAAGGCCGCAGAGGGTGGTTGACATGCAAGAAGAAAACCCTGGACCTCCCGCTGGCAAGGCGGTCTGCGCTCGTCCGTCTGAAGAAAAGGTCTTAGGCACTGCTTCCCCTGTGGAAAGGGTTTATTCTTAGTGGTGAATGGCCCCGAATCCGGCAGTCGGAAATCTGCTGCGCGAGGGGGACACCATTCGCTATGCCCGGGGGAAGTGAAAAAGGGAAAACTACGATTATATGTGAGTGGCGCTTTCGTAGGCTGGGCTACTATTCGCATTCAGAAAGCATTATAGGGAAAGAAGGTTATATATGTGTCGCGGAGGGAGTCTGCTTCTTTGGGAATTAAATCGAGACTTGTAGATGATCAGAAATTTCGAACACCCATCATAGGGAGAAAAGCAAGGGGGGTAACCTGGATTCTAATCTACGGGGAAAGCCGGGGGGGGTCTGGTATATATTAGTTAGAGAAAGGTGGGGAAAGGATCTTGGTACGTACTTACTTTGGGTTTACTTTCCGGGGTACCAGGCGCAACAACAACTTATTATTGACAAGAGGTGACGCAGTATCCACCAAAGAAGAAAAAAAAAGGACAACTCCCGAGCGACCAAACGATGAAGGGCCCCAGGATCGCTCCCCACGCACCTGAGAGGATTCCGGATCGCCATCCAAAACCGGTCTAAATTGTAACGCCCTATGGAACTCCACACCCCGACCACGGTCATCGTCCTCCAATTCTAAGAAAACCAAAAAACCAAGCGCCCATCACAAACTATACCCCTATCGAACCAACAAAAAAAAAAAAACCACCCCAACCCCAAACTGTGCTCGTCTGCGGAGTAGGCGTATACTTTGAACTAAAGATAGTCTCAAAAGTCCTCAAGCGCCACCCGGACGAGCGACGAGCTTCCCTTCTTCCACCGGAAAGGTAAATGCCCTGACTTCTACGCGTGATTCGTTCCTTGAAAGAACTCACTCACGGATCAAAAACGGACGCCGTTGCCTGCGACAGGGCAGACGAGCGACTCCAAGGGAACGCCGTTTATTTCACATGGGAGGGCCGAAAGAGAGCGGGAAAAGAACCACGCCTTCTTGGCCGGGCCAAAGAGCGGGAAGAAAAGTTCGAGAAAACAAAACCGACCACTCTAGGGTCACAAAGGGAAAACTCACGTTGCCGTGTCAATTAGACGGGACGACAACGCCATACCCGAGCTCCTCCAAAAAAAAAAGGAAAGAGAAAAACACCGGCTTCCAGAAGAGCAGGTCAATATCAACACTACCAAAAAAAGGAGTGAGACAGTGCACCTTTATCAAGAAGGAAAGGACACTGTGCTTTCTGAAAATTCCTTCACTCGGGTGGTAAATCGTGTGACGGAGTCGCCCGCCGTCAGGGGGCTCACACTCGTGCTTGTTTCGAAAAAAAAAAAGATCTACTGGTTTACACCGCAAGTACCAAAACTTGTGCTCTGGTTCCGAGTAAAAAACTCTTCGACTAAGATTCTGCTTGCTTCGGCTTTGAAGAAGAGGGTACCACCCGATTCATTATTGAGCTTTCCTATTGAAATTTTCACGAGAAGGGGGGACTATAACTATCCTGAAAAAGATCAGACTCCCGCCTGTCCGCAGGAAAAACCGGCCACTCACCTCCAAAGAACTGAAAAACCAACCCGAGTCCTGATAGGGGGTTAAGGGAGAAAGAAGACCGCCCTCAAAGCCCGAATAAGGTAGGAAAAACATGAAGCTGCTGTAAGAAAGCGGTCTCCCTAAAAGTGTCCTGAAATCGTCCCCCACAAGTCGAAAAAGGAAAGACCCAATCGACTCTAGTCCGCCAAGAATGGAACTTATACAAAAGCCTTCCGATGATCATTCCGCCTGGTCAAAAAAAAAATCAAAAACTATCCTCGACTTGGAAGGGGCCCGCAGCTCTAACTAAAAAAGAAAAAAAGGTCCGGAAGCCAAGAGCTCTTCAGGATGGGAAGTCCGCATCCCTACGTAAAATACTAAGAGGGACAAGTAAAAACTTCATAAAGGGATAATCGGAAAGTAATAGGTCACAACCAAAATGTTAAGTTTTAGGGGTCTTTGCGACACCAGAAAAGGAGGAGAAGGACAAAAAGTCTCGCTTTTGGGGTAGAAGCTACCTCCTCCAAAACTACGAAAAAAGAAGTGCTCGAATCTTCATCCTTCGCGCAATTGGAGAAAACCGCCACCGCCCCGTGTACTCTAAAAGGGGCTGACGGATCCTTCACGGGGAACGGGGCAGGTTGTCGGCCGACTTCAAAGGGAAAAAAGCCCGATTCAATGGCTCCAGGGAAATGAGATTCGTCCCCGGGTCTACGATGGGGAAAAGTAAAACAGAATCCTCATCGCGAAAAAATAGGAAATCCAACTCCTTATCTGGGTCCAGAAAAAGGGAAAAGAAAAAAAACGGCAAAACTGCCGCCTGGACCCCTTTCTGTCACTCAGAGGGAACTTGGGGGGAGCAGGTACTTACCATCTCTCTCACAACAAACCGTTAGGAATATAGGATTGTCATTAATCTCCACTAGAGAAAGGTGGTAAACGACGTCATACCTCCCGTGGTCTTAACAAAGGGAGAAGAGTATTTCCACCTATACGAAACTTTGTAAAAAAGGGGGAAAAAAAAAGCGTGGCGGTAGGATTCGGGATAATTGTGGGCGGTACATCTCTCACTGCCAAAGAGACGGCGATCGAAGTGGCCGCAAAAAAGGAAAGTGGAACAGTACGGAACGTTCTCATGACGGAAAGAGCCTGTGCGTGGGACCCGGAAGGATCACGCATCTAAAAAAAAATGGGCACGGTGGGGCGGGGTTTCGAAACACGCGCCAAAAAAACAAGCGAAGGCCGTCGAGAACCTTGGCGAGGGGGGTCGTGTCAGAGGTACCAAAGAATGCGGGTAGGAGACTTATAAACAAGACGATCACCCCGCCCCTGTTGGGGATCATCAGGACAGGAAAGTACTATCGCATGCACGGGGGCGTGGAGAAAATATGAGGCAGTAAACTACGTCAGGGTCTGAGGGGGCCCGGAAGAAAAGAAGGAGTAAGGGTGGAACGTGCCCTAAAAAGAAAAGAAGGGGCTGTGCCACACAGTAAAGCATGAAGGGGTGCTGGGGGGAAAAGTAAAGCGCGGAGGCCGAAAAGGTCAGCTCCAGGCCTTTTTGAGGAATTATAAGTAGGTGGAAAGGGCCGAAACGGTCTACGGGGGGCCCGGTTGCTGGAATCGAAGGAAAAAACCATGTATCTGAATTTTCTCACAGTTGCCGAGGCCGATGGTGCGGCTGGTAGGACTTGAAAGACGATCCACTAAAGGGACGGAAGCGACTAGAAATGTGGGTGAGGCTAAGAGAGTAGTGAGGTTGATGTGCCTGACTTGAGGAGGAGAAATTCTTCTGACGTGGGGTTGAGGTCTCTACTTGAAAAAGGGGGAGTGAAACGGCTCGGCCAGGGGTTCTTAATCAGGTGTGTACCACGGGGGGACGTAGGAGGAAGAAAGCACTGCGGCCAAGGCGAAAACGAGGTTTACCTCTTAACCAAGAAAACCTGGGATTTGAGGGCGGGGTTTCCCATTCCTCAGACCGGGAAAAGAAAACCACTGAAGTTCTTCTTAGTCTGAACAGCAGGCTGAAGGCCGTATTCAACGAGTCGGGCGTCCACTTTGACCGGGGAAGGCCCTTGGAAGGACAGCACGGCTACCGACTCTGAGAGCTTTCCTTTCTCAAACGGGGTTACGGGTGATCTTTTCAAAACAGGGGGGGGGGGGGGACCGGGAGTGAATAATCAGGTCCCTGCGAGTGCTTGCGAGCAGAAGAGACCCACGCCACGCTGTGGGGGAAGCACCCAATATCTTGATAAAGGGGGGTGGTATAGCAGATGGGAGGGAGGACGAGTCCGCGGCCACGAGAGTTTGGGGGGGAGCCTTCGCCGAGAAAAAAAACCTATCCATGCTTTTAACAGAAGAGGTTGAGAGAGTGAGTCTTACGAAGGGAAAGACTGAGGGAAAACTGGGTTGCTGGATTCTAAAAAGGGGTCGGATTAAGTCCAATAAAAAAACCGGTTCGTTGAGACGGGGCCAGGCCTGGTAGTCCCGAACTTATGGGGAGATCAGAGTCCTACTACTGCGTATGAAATGGCTGGCGGCACGAGGCGGCACCGGAAAAAGAAACTGACAAAGGACGACTATTTCTTAGTTTGGAAAAGGAAGAGTGGGTTCCTAGGTGGAGTCTGAGGTTGAGAACTCTATTTCGCTCGAAGAAAGTAACTCCCTGTGTAGACGCTGAAGATGTATTTCGATAAGGTATGCGTCAGGAGTTTCATTTCTTCTGTCATTGGACCCAGTCAGTTGCTTTGGTGATAGTGGAGGTTGATGCACTGACTTTGGGGGGGAAGTTTAGGGAATTCTCTCTCAAACAACAAGAGACCCGGGGGAAGAATTCATTTAACTTCCGCAGAAAACCACAACGTCAGAAATTGATGCTCACAGAAACCGGCCAAAAATCTGAGTCAACTTGATTCGAAAAGCCGCCCGCCCGCCAAAGAAAGTCCTATACCACGAAGCGGGCTCTACCGGGATGTGTGAAAAGATCAGAAAGGCGAGCCTAAATCGAAAATCGCCGCCACTGAAGGGGCCGAACTCTTTACCCTACCGCATAATAGAATCTCTGCTTCAAGGATCTAAATAGCGAATGGGACGCCCCTAAAGGGGGGGAACAAGAAAGCTCCACGACAAGAGAAGTAGGTCTTCATCTGAGAAAACGGGGTATCTCCGACTTCAAAAAGAAAGGCGCAAGCTTCTTCCCCCGCAGAAGGTGTCCCTTCCCCTCCCATACAGAGACACCAGAAGGGATAGGACCGGAACAGAGTTCGTGCGACTCAAATCACATCTGCTGTCAAGGTTGATGTCAGAAGATAGAGGTCGCCGGCTCTAACACGCCCCTCCGGGAAATCCATGGCATAGCACAAACGGTCGGAACACAAGAAAAAAAATCCAGCTCGGGGGTGTGAAAAAAGCCCAGGCCCAGGTGAGTGTCCAGCTAAAGGGTTGTCTCAGCAAAAAAAAAAAGGGAGACGGCCAGGAAATAGCCCGACGGCTTAAATCACCGGAACACACAGAACCCACCGGTCCGATGGAGCAAATGAATTTCTCATACCGGAAAAAAAATCGAGTCTTGAGGATCCATTTCTTGAACCGTAGGGGTCAGGAAGAGTTAAAGCATCACCCTCCTTCATAAAAAAAAAAGAAAAGAGGTGGGTTCGTCACAGAAAGAAAAAGGGGTACACCCGCAAAAGAAAGGTTGTTTCTACTCCAGGATCCAACCTATGGGGGGATCTCCGACGCCAAAAAAGGGAGCGAATACGCCTTTGCCAAAAGCGGTCGGAAATCGATCTTTCATCAGTTGCCAAGGGAGAGAAAAGAAAAAGAAGAGGCCCTAGAGAACCGCCTGTCCGCCATCCTCCCGCACGGAACATAAGGGGGTCGCACGAGATTAAGCTCAACGGAAATCTATCCTTTATTCGTTGGGAGCGTGGAAAGAGATAAGCCCTCACACCTCGATCATGAAGACGTAGAACCTCAAAAAAGTAGTGGGGGAAAAGGGCGCAAGCAACCGGCAACCTTAAAGAGAAAAAAGTCTAACTAATCTACACCACCGCGAGCGAGGGGGAAACAAAGAATTAGCGCTTAGAACCCGGGAGGGGAAGTGAGCCAAAACGTGGGGAAGTCCACCCCTTGACCGCTGAGTTGGGGAAGGAAAGCCATGGCCCCAAGATACTTAGGGTAAAGGGACCGCCATAAATGGCGAAAGGGGCCACGGAACCCGAACGTCTTTCTAAGCTAGGAATTCTAGAAGGATCGAAAAGTCCTCGTGCTTCTAAACACAAAGGGGACTTTAAGGGCGTGTGCGACGACCCGTCCAGGTAAAGAAGTCTCTCTTTGGGGCACAAAAACAAAATCTACTACGAAACACAACCGAGCATTTGTCTAAGGACTAAAGGGGGGGGGAAGTGGAGGCGGCGGTGGTCACTAAGAAAACCTAATCAACCATTGGCGCATCGGCGGGGAGAACCGGGGCAGAAAAAGGCTGTGGTCTCTAGCAAAAAGTCCGAAGACGTACTGAGGAACATTTGGCAGAAATTCCGGGAAAGAGCGCCCGCCGTCAGAAGCCTGGGGGAATGGAGAAGGAAAAAACCCACAAGACCTCATAAAGACTCGGGGGGAGGGAAAAAAGGGACCACGACGTATGTGGCCATCAGCCAAAGTCCTTCACCGAACTTCGTTTGAAAAAGAAAAAAAAAAGCGGAACGCTCTGAATGCATCACACCCCGCAAAAAAGGTAAAATCAGTCAGGCACAACAACAATGAGGAGGATTCATGCCCTATCCACAGAGGGCGAGGGGGGTAAGACCTCCCTGGGCCGGCGGACGCAAAAAAGGGGTGATGAAAAGATACGGCGTGGTCATGGAGGAAAAAAATGTCGTAGAATGCAGATCTGGGAAAACGGAGGAAAGGGAAAGACAAAACTAAAAGCGGGAGAGGAAAGGTGCTTCATTCCCTGAATCACCTGAAAAGGAGGTCTCTCCCCAAGGACCGGGGAGAGTGCACCACCGTCAGTGAAACGGCCTTCTCAAAATCGGTGGAGGAAAAAACTGGTAGGAAGGCGGTGGCTTGCCCAAAACGCGGCCGGAACCGGAGAGACAAAATAGCACCTGCTCGGAGGCAGGTGCTTTGAGGAGGTAGCCGTCTCCCACATGCTGAAGACTGGAAAGGAAGGCTGTTGCCGTCGCACAAAGAAAAGGTAAAGGGTGTTGTGTTGAGAATTACCGAAGAGGAGGGGCTTCCTGTCAGATAGATGGGACTATGACTTCCGTGGACGTGGGCTGCGACAACTCAGAAAAACTCTCTACGGGCCTCGCCGAGATTAATACGGGAGGCAACCCAGATCCGCGACCACTTCGTTCATGAGGTGGGGGAGGGGGAAAGGCAGGTCTCCAGACGGGAAAAGGGTCTCAGGCTCGAAAGAAAGGAAGCTGGACGTTGTGTCCGATGCCGAAACGGTGAGGGCTGGAAGGTTTTTTTGAGATTGGAGGAAAAATCCTTCTCTGGAAAAGGTTCAACGGTTTGGCGATTCCTAGGGTTTGAGGCGTAATACTCGCCCCGCTCCAAAAAGAGTACAGGGGGACTGCTGCCCTTTGGAGCTGAAACTGGAGGGGATTTATGCGGGGCGGGCGAGCGGCCCAGTCTTAAAAAAGGGGGGGTGTCTAGGATTCTCCAAAGGGAAAATTAAAAGACCTCGGCCGCTCACAAGCAAATAGGTGGGGGGGGACCACGGAGTCAGCACCGCTCATCACTCCTAAAAGAAGCCTCAGTTGGACACCGAGGTACCTACTTAAAAAAAAAAACGGGCTTTGGAGTGTGAGGGGGAAACATTCCTCGATCCGTAAAAAAACGAACTTCCATGTGTGAGGAATAAGGGCGGCGTCGTAAACGCGTCCCACGGTGAGGTGGAATGTCTAGCAGGAGCGAGGTTCGGCGAAAAATGGAGCTCAAGAAAGTACGGTGGGGGTCGGGTGAATATTGAAAAGGGGAGGTGTTACGGCAGGAGGAAAGGGTACCATCAGAAGGGGAGGTCCTTACAGGCCCCTGAAATTGCCATCCACGCTTGGGGAAAAATGGGGACACCCCGAGCGTGCAAGATGAAAAGATGGGGGGGGGGTTCTGCTCGACAGGCTGAAAAAAGGGAAGAGGCCAATACGGTGGTGGAGGCCTGATCTAGCGAAACCTGGTAAGAGCTGCTCGTCGAGGGGACGAACTGGAAATTCCAAAAAGGAGTGGCTCGGGATATTCGTGACGTCTAGGAAAGGGAACTCATACCCCGGGCGTTGCTTACGCAGACTCCAAAGGGGGAACCCGCCAGGGAGTCGGTGTCTCCGCATTGAAAGTGACTACTTCGTTCCGCGGGTAGGGAAGTCAATCTGAATTCACTACCAGAGCGACCTTCGATAGAACGCAGGAAAAGAAGGGAGGTGTGGTCTCGGCGGTGGTTCACAATTCGGCGTCTTTGCGGATAAAAAGAACTCGAAGGGTTCAACGGCCAAAGGACTATGGAACCAAAAGGTATAAGAGCGGTCCGTCCACGGATAAAAAAGATGCGGTAACTTCTCCATGTAGCAGTGGAGGGGGGAGTGGGGGGAGCGGGTGACTCATAAAAGAGATGGTGTCGTGAGTGGGTTCTCATGGAGGGCGGGGGGGGGTTCGTCCTGGGCCTCAATGAGAATCAACACAACAAAAAAAGTTAGGGGATTCCTTACATGATACTTGAGGTAAACTGAACGAAACCCAACGTCAGTCAAGTGAAAAAAAAAGTCTCACAAGAAAAAAAAGTTAAAACTCCCTTATCTAGTCAAACCCAGGGAAAAGACGTCCCCGACACTAACAAAAGGAGGCCTTCGGAGCCGGAAAACAAAGGACTCTGTCAGCTGAAGACATACGGGGGGGGGGGACAGCGTCCTGTCCTGCCGAGTCCAGAAATCGAGGTTCTTGCAAAAGACTCTAACAACCCCCGGAAGAAGTGAAATGCCGATACCCATAATACCGAGGGAAGGCTATCGACGTCGAGGACTGCGAAATAAAACAGCCTCGTTTGCCCTCGCAATCTTAAGGAAGGGAAGAACTCCTTAGGCTGCATGCTGCAACGCGAAACCACGGGGAGCCCTACAAAGGGAACCTTGAAGCATCGTCTTCACTCACGCCGGGAGGGGGGGATCCTCCTCACCTTAGGCCAGAAAACGGGGGTAGGTCTTTAACTTCCGAAAAATTTAATCCCATCTCCGCCCGCACTTCTTGAAAAAAAGGGGGGGGATGGGCGATCAGGCCCAGAAAAAACCCAAAGAATTTCGCGCTTATTGGCCTAAGCCCCAAGGTAGAGAAGAAACAATCATCTTCTGATCAAAGCAGGCCCGGCCCAAATTGTCCTGAAGGGAAAGGCCGGGCTGCTCAATCCACGCAAACGACTCACGATGATCCTCCCACGGCGTAACCCATGTTGAAAGTGGGAAAAACCCTACCCAACTCCGGCTAAGAAAACACCTGCACGCGGGGACCTAGTCGGAAAGACTGCTCCCATTGCTGTGACCTTCAACAGAGGGGAAAAAATACTCCCTCAGCAAACGAGACCTAGACTAAGACCTCTGAGGGGGGGGAACCCGATATAGGACTGGGCACGCCAAGCAAAACCGGTGTTGCTCGTTGTCCTCCCCTCCTAAGCGCAATTGCCTCCTTTTGGGGGCGGGGAAAGGACGCCGGGGGGCTCACACCGAGATTCGCAATGGAACGAAACCGAGGCGAGGGCTAGATAACAGGGCGATACTAGCCTCGACAACCACGGAAGTCCTCCTCCAAACAGGACATCACCCAGAGCCTGTAATCTCACCAAAGGTTCATTAAAAAAAGAGGAGCGGGGCTAGTTTTCAAGCATAAAGCCCCGCACCATAAGCCATTAATAAAAAACCGTGGCAGAAGTTAAGGGGGGGACAGTGACACGCACATGGCCCACTCTTCACCAAGATCCAACCTCGAGAAGAGAACCACAGTCCTCTGGGAGGAAAAAAGGGGTCCGAAGACGGAAGACCCTTTAACGCTGGCCGGAGCAAATCCCGACAAAGCATCAAAAAAGGAAGACGCTACGGGGGTCGAATCTCCGGGGTTTCCAAAAAACAAAAAAAAGAAAAAAAAAAAAAAAAGATCGAATTTCCTTGAAGGCACCAAAGGGGGAGTCGTCTAGATGGGGGTCCGAAGCAACGTCACGTCTACGACGAGGAAGGGAAAAGCAAGGCGGTCACTACGTCCTCGTGGCTCAACAACGCAGGTTTGGTCCGGGTGCACGACCCTCCAAAGGCCCCGAAAGGGAGAGATTTTTTCGCCCAAAGCTAACTACGCCACGACACAACCGAGAAAAAAAGGTGTTTGGGGGGGGGGCTCTACGCCGTAAGGTCGTGGTACGGAAATGGAAGCGGTGCTCCGGCCCAAGCCACCGTCGACAAGGGGGGGGGGGGGCTCACTCTTCTTCTCCCTTCCGCGGGGGGGAAGGAAACCGCCTCATACGTGTCCCTTCCTGTTATGAAAAATCAAGTAAGGGGGGGCTGGCCGGCCAAGTGTAGACTCCCGAAGAAGAAAAGGCCCTTAGTGAGAACCACAAGATCCGCGAGAAAACGGAAAGGGGAACATCCTTATCGGGCACCAGCGGTCTCACTCGAGTTACCGCCGCCTGCCCCCTTATCTTGACTCATCGGAAGGGGAACGGGGTGGAAGCGTGCCCTTCCTGACAAAAGCAACGGAATTGGGAGATATTGTCAGGCTCCACCTTCAAAAAGAAGAAGGGGCGTAAAAAGGAACTTGGCCGAAGGCTAAACCGTCGGTAGATGAACTGAATTGCCCCGTACTTCCGGTGGGGGGAAGAACGCAAAAGAGATGTGTGTAGATGCGGATTTTGGGTTCTAAGAAAGGGAGTCACAGAATCGTCCGGGGGGGGCAATTCGAACTTCCTACATGCTCCAGTACGGTAGGTCTCCAAGTGGGGTAGAGCGAAACAATCCGGTTATCTGCCCGGCCGTATTGTAAGAACACAGGGGTTCTAATCGGGGGGGGGTGGAGGCGGGTAAGAGAAAAGGCCTCGGGGAGAAGGAAAATCGACGTGCGTCTGCAACTGTTTCGGGCTGTTTAACGTGGGGGGACTCCCAAGACTGAGCGTGGGGAAACATCGGGGAGCTTGAAAGAGAAAACTAAAGACCACCCGTCTTGGGGGGTCATCAACTATCCGGACGATAACGGCCGTAGGGGAAGGGATGGGATGGTGAACGTAGAACGCGTCTGTGTCTGAGGGGGGGAACACAGGGGAATACTACGAGCCTGTTGGCGGCCAAGTCCGTCAAGAAGACGGTAAAGTTCTTTGGGGCCAACCGGTATCACAAAAAGTCGTTTTCTGCGGTGGTGCTTGAAGAAGGGGATTAGATCGGTGACGCTTCGTTTCATCGGCATAAGGGGGGAACTCAGGAGATACTACGGTGTGGTATGAGAGAAAGGTGGGGTTCTATTTTACGGGCGGTCGTTGCGGCGAAATTGGCTGAATAATACTCGGGGAGGGGGGAAGAGTTCTTCATATTGACCTATGGTAGTCGGGACTTAGGAACGACTCGACCACGATCCAAAAGAAGAATGCGGGAGACAATTTGGTGGCTTCAGCGGCGCGTTTTATGTTCAGGGAAAAGGGGCGGCGGCCGCTGAGGCAGGATATGAACTAGGTCTTCTCCGCCCTGAGTGCTAACGGAAATCTTCCAGAAAACTGAAGCATCGGTACACGTCTTAGGACGAGCAGGGGGGCCACGTCGGCGCAGGTCACAAACGCGAGTTGTACCTGACATCGAGCACCAAAAACAGGGGCAGGGGGTTGTCCCGTCTGGAGGGGGGCCTCGGGAAAAGAACGAGACTTCTGGGAGGGGGGGGGAGGCGAAGGGGGAGGGCGTCGGTGATCGTAAAACCGCGGTCTTCCGGGTTAAGGGGAGCCTGGAGCCGACATCCAAGGCAAAGGTACTATGGGGAAGGGGAGTGAAAAATGGGGTGGCTCCCAGACATGGAAGGGGGGGTGGGGTTTATAAACTAGGGTTAAGAATCCTTTTTATACCCGGGGTCGGAAAAGGGAGGGAACCGGAGCACCCTGGGCTCATGGAGCACTTCTTTTTGAATTTTTAGCCTAGCAGGGGGATAGATTCCTCTTCTGGTGTGGTCCTCTCGACCGTCTGTGGGGTCTTTCCAAGTTCCAAAGGGGCAAAAGGTGGTGGAGCCTGGAAGGAGAGGGAAACAAAATCTGAAAATCCCAGGGAGGGGAGCAAGTTTCTTCTCTCGTCGGAATGCAACGAAAAACCCTGAATTGACTTCACTTCTGATGAGGGGGAGAGGGAAAGGCTTAAGAACTGTGTTGCTTAAGAGTCCCCGCATACTCGTTGATGGGTAAGACAAGACCTTTTATTACTTTCGGGGCAGGGTCGCCGCCGTGGAAAATTCAAAAGAAAAAGGATTCGGGCCCGATTTATTATGGGGAGGACGATTCTAAGACGTCCACATTCCCTCTACGGAGAGACGGCTACTAGTAACTGGGGGACTCGTACGTTGAGGGTACAAGTTGGGGGGCGGCGGCTGATGGCGGAGATGGCCACTATGGATGTACGTGCTCTACAGGGGGGGGGAGGAACACCCTCCGGTAGAGACGCTCCGGTAAATGGGGGGCTAGAACGGCATCCGGGCAAGGGTTGGGGGATTCACCAATTTGGGATCACCTGAGGGGGGGGGGAACTTCTCGGTGATAGGAAAGGATGTTTTGAAATAGGAAGTGAGGAAA
>Ga0179593_1576852_pt1 | contig 13988 bp, 20 predicted proteins | sample CZODoug2_1_08_16_FD_185931 | JGI IMG/M metagenome (GOLD analysis project Ga0179593, IMG submission 185931) | Vadose zone soil fungal communities from Angelo Coast Range Reserve, California, USA - CZODoug2_1_08_16fungal (PacBio error correction) | ecosystem: Environmental > Terrestrial > Soil >...
GATATTGAGGAAAGGACCTAGTTCATGAACCACAAGTTGGCTACGAATCCTCCCTAAGGACCGGGCGCGGTCGAGCGAAACCACCCGACAGGAGGAAAGAGACCGCCACGTCAACACCACGCACCGACCAGTGCGCCGGAAGCCCGTCGCGATAAACGCGACGGTCTTCGACAAAAGGAAGGGAAAAAGGGGAAGGGGAAGCCCTAAGACGAGGGTGACGAGATCGCCGCGGTAAAGCTTCAGTGGGAAGGAAAGGGTAAAAAGGGAAAAAAAAACGCCGCGCTCCCCTGTTAGTCCCAGTCCAGTTCGGAAAGAGGAAAGGAGGGGGGGGGGGGGAAGAAAGTCGACGCCCTCCACCGTTAACTCTCATCAATTCGGGAGACTCTATCTATACTCCTCCATAACTCTCCCGCCGATTACGAGGAAAAAAGGAAAAAGGAAAAAAAAGGGGAGAAAAAAAAATAAGACTGACGAGCGCCTCGCGATCTCCTTCAACCTCCAAAAACACAAGCAAACTCAAAGAAAAGGAAAAGGGGAAACCGCTACGCCTTATTCGCTGGACAAACCAGTGCTGAAGGCAGCGCTTCGTCTTCCTCAGCGGCAGGAGGGCCGATGACTCTGGCGCCCGGGGGGAAAAAAAAAAGGGGGAAAGGGGAAGGGGAAGGGGGAATCCCTGCTTCTCCTCGTAGTCCTTTCCTCGTCTGCTATATCCAAAGAGTCAGGAATGGGCCAAGCAGGTCGTATCACATCGCATAGGCCTACGTGAAGAAGGGAGAAAAAAAAAGGCGGAGGGCGGCGGCCAACCCAAGTCGTTGCTGGCGTCGGTCGAGAGAGACGCTGCGAGAATCGTCTTCTACCCGAGTAAAACCCCGCCGCGTAACTCGAGGTCGGAGAAGAAAGGGAGGGGAAGCCAGGCATGCCGCAGGCACAATTGTGCACAAAGTTCTTGTGTTCACTCCCATCCTTGGCCGGACACCAGAAAAAAGGGGGAAAAAAAAAAGGAACACTGTCGCCTTGAGAGGGCTGCGAGATTGTGATAAAAGATTTGTCCGATAAGTACGCCCTCCATCTAAATTATTCGGTGACGAAAAAAAAAAAGGGGGGAAGGGAGGACGATCTCCGATTACTGCCGGATATTCAGAGCGTAACCATGCAAATATTCCCATTCGTCTAGCTCCTTGTAATGTCCGGGAGGGGGGGGGGAAAAAAGGGAAAAAAAAGGAAGGACTAACAAATCATCAAGCCGAATAAAACTCTACGTAACTGCTAGTCACCTACCGGGGAAAAAAAAAGGAAAAAAAGGAGATCAGGAACCACTCTTGCTTTCCTCTTCGAAGATGGGGGACGCTGGATTCAGCAACTAAATCCTAGCGCCCGCGCTGAAAAAAGGGGGGAGGAAAGGAAAAAAAGGAAGGTCTGCATTGATACTTGTGTCCGCGTAACATATCGGCCATAGGATACTGGAATTACTAATTTGCCGAGACGATTTTACACGGAAAAAAAAGGGAGAGGAGAGGGGGGAAGAGCGATACGCTGCAAAGAATGCTAACCGCATGTCCCCTTCACGTTTTAGGAGATTTTCACGGAAGTGGCTGTAAAGGAGCTGAAGTGGAGGGGAAAGGAAAGAAAAAAAAGGGAGGAAGGAAAGGGTGTCCGCGCCGTCCCGCAAGCTTTTTCTCGATTCTTTTTGGGGGATATCTCCCACTAGGACTTTATCAGTCTGTGCGATAGAGAGGAGGGGGGGGGGGGGGGAGAAAGGGAGGGGAGATGAATGTCGTACGCCGCTTCGAGCAGGTTCCTTTGAATTGCGTTCCGGAGGCCTATCCTCAAAACGATTGTAATCCTTGTTACGTCAAGGACAAATTCGTGCCCGGAGAAAAGGAAGGGAGGAGGAAAGGGGAGGATAATCTATAAATCCTGAGTTCGCGTGAATTCGGAATCATGGTCGTCTGCTCCACTCCTCGGAAGTACTTACGAGAGCATAAAGGAAGGGAAAGGAAGGAAAAAAAGGAAAAGGGGAAGAAAAGGAGACTTCCAGCTCCATCTGCCGTCTATCAACATCCAGCTGAAGCGAATGATCGGATGTTAGGTGAGGTTTTACGCTTCGTGACAACCTCTTCATGGGAAAGGTTCTTAGGGGAGGAAAGGGGGGGGAAGGAAGAAAAAGGGCCGCGGCAAGACATCGATTTGTGAGTCCGAGGGGGGGGTGGTATACCCGCAACGAACTCTGTCCGGGTTGCGAGTAGCGAGTCTCGAGAAGATTGTGGAAGGGGGGGGGGGGGAGGGAAGAAAAAGAGAAAGAGAAGATGAACTTGCCTTCCAGAGCGCTGCCGCCTCCCATCGCTGTCAAACGGCGGTACACGGACCCATCTGGCAATCCAAACCACGCTTCGTCCCACAGGAAAGGGAAGGGGGAAAAAAGGGGGGAAAAAAAGGGGGAAGAAAAAGGGAGTTCGTGAGCACTAAAGCCTTGCACGTTCCAGCTTTCAAAAGGCTTTCAAATCGAGCAGAACTTTCTTGATTGTCCGGATTGGCAAAACCGAAAGAAGGAAAGAGAAAGGAAGCACCGCGCCGTAATGGTGTGATTTTTGGCTGAATCGACCACTACAATGTCCCCCATTGAGGCCAACCAATGCCTGTTCGAAGACAGAGGGGGAAAGGGGGGGAAAAAAAAAAAGGGGAGAGGGGCTGCCTTTTCCTGTGCCTTGCCACCTTAAATGTTCCATCGGCTTCCAGCATACTATCTATACTCGCTTGTTCGCCGAGGATTTAAAAAAAAAGAAGTCGACTTGAGATATTTAATCGCTCGACCGGAAGCGTGGAACGTTCCCATGGACGTTGAGCAGAGGGGGAGGGGGGGGGGAAGGAAAAGGAAGAGGAATGCTGATATTCAATTCGAGATGCTCCTCAAGTGATATAAAAACGCGCCGACACAGGCATAAGCTAGTGTAGAAGGAAAAGGAAAGAGAAAGCCTCGGAACGCACTGCTTCTCCCTGTGCAAATCGCCAATTTCCGTACTTGAAAGAAAGGGGGGGGGTCAGAACCGTCACCACAACGGGATTTTTTGCGATTGAAGCTAAGGGATAACACTCATAAAGAGGAAGGGGGGGGAGGAAAAAGGGGGGGCGAAGCCACAGCATCCTCAAAACTTGTCCGGAAAGAAGCGTAACTACCTTGTCCTTCCTGTCTTGGGGCCCCGTGCAACTTGCGTAAGAGGGGAAAAAAAAGAAGGGGCAGGACTCACTACGAGCACTTCGAAATACGGTGCGGCGCAGTTTCTTCGGCCTGCTCCTGGCACACAAGGGAGGGATAGAGAAAGAAAAAAGAAAAAAGGAGGAAAGAGAGAGAGAAGGCGATTATCATGCACCTATTGGTGTCTCATAAAGGTTTGCCATGAGCCGTCGGAAGAAACGGGCCGCAAAAAAGGGGGGAAGGGGAGGGAAGGGGGAGGAAAACTGGCGCAAGAGCTACGCAAGTTGCGCAGAAGCCGTACACGTTCTTTTACGAGCCTTTATTGGTAGAGGGGGAAAAAGAGGAACTGCAGCCTCGAAGCGGTAATGATTATGCTGTGTATTCCCTTCGCTTCATCTAAAAAAAAGACCTCACACCTCGCCGCAAGTGGTAGGCCCTCGAATTCAGTCCGTACTGCTGTCGCTTGCACAGGGATGAAAAAAAAGGGGGGAGGAGGGAAAAGGGGGGAAGAGGCCAAGTGGGAGTTTGCCGGCAAAAAAGATCTGCCTGTGTCCGCGCGTTTTCTATCAAGTTGAGGAGCCTCTCGAAGGGAGAGAGAAAAAAAAAAAAAAGTCGACAACTGGCAAAAATATGTCTCAACTTCCCAGGGCCGTTCCACTCTTTGTCCTTTCTGCTCGAATGGAAAAAAAAATCCATCTTAAAGGAGAGGGGGGGAAAAAGGGGGGGAAAAACCTCTTCCTCGCGGAATCCTGGCGACTGCGGTCCGATAGTCTGCTGTATCCGACTTGTAACATTAAGGTGGCACAGGAAAAAGGTAAAAAAAAAGGAAGGGAGGTCGAACCAACGGCACTCAACTTCGAACAAGATGGGCGAACAGGCATTTTTTGCTCCTGGTGGACATTGTATTGTCGAAAGAGAAAAGGGGAAAAAGAAAAAAAAAAGAAAAGATATGGGGAAGCCTATCCGCTCACCCAATACTCCATGTATGGAAAGGGGGCCCAATCCGGACACTCAATAAAGTTCTGTGCTCGATTTGAAAGCAGAGGGAAGAGGGGGGAAAAGGGGAAGAAGGAAAGGGAATTTTGACGGGCATATCTATAACTCGAGGCGAGTCATGGAAATGGTCTCGCAATCATCCGGACCTCATTTTTCCTGTGGGACGAAGAGGGAGGGAAGGGCACCGCCGGCGGACAGCGATGTGGAGTCGGCAGCTATAGGGAAGGCAATTTCAAAATGCCGCTTACCGTGGCGGCGTACAAAGACAAGAGAAAAAGGGAAAAAAAAAAAAAGAAGAGGATCGAGACTCGCCTACTCGCCAACCCGGACCAGCGTCGTTTTGCGTCTACCAAACCAATTCTACTCATCAAATCGAGGTCTGGAAGGAGGAAGGGAAGGGAAAAAAGAAAAAAAAAAAAGAACAGGTCCATGAAGGGTTTTCACGCATGCTTCCACCAAAATAACCTCAGATCATCGCTTTCGCTGGATGTTTGCTAGACGGCAGAGGGAGCTGGAGGCTACGAAAATGAGGGGGGAAAAAGGGAGAAAGGGGGGGAAAGAGCTGATCGCGAAGTACTTCCGATGCTTGGAGGCAGAAAAAAGGATCCCGCCGAATTCCGGAACTCAGGATTATAGATTATCTGACTCCGGTAGCGAACTGGCGAGGGAGGGGGGGAAGGGAAGGAAGGGAAAGAGGGTGCGGATAGGCCGGTTTTCGACGTAAATTCAAGACTGTCGCGCGGATTACGACTTCAGCTCAATCAGACGTCTCGTAACAGCGGGAGAAGAAAAAGGGAAAAAGGAAGGAAAAGGCCCGGGGGAGAATCCAAGGAATCAGTAAAAGCTTGCGGAGGCGAACAAAGGAAGCATTCGCGGCGCGCGTGAAATCCACTGATGAGGATGTGCCGATCTTCCGAACTTCAGCGTCAGGGAAAAGAAAGGAAGGGGGAAGGGAGCATGTCGTTGGCAGCGTATCGCGAGGATCAAGAAACACTTGAAGCTTTTCAGTCCGGATTGACACGTTTGAAAAGGGGCGGACGGGGAGAAAAAAAAAGGAAAGGTCATGGGCCGGGACATTATATGTATAAACGATTGAATTCAAAAAGAAGCATGGTTCGCCGCGGCGCTGATGGAGAACCGAGGATGCGAAGAGAAAGGGAGGTGAGGAATACGGAAGAAGGGGTTAAAAGATGGGGAGTAGGAGGGCGGGAAGTGTGGTGGGAGGGGTTTGTGAAGCGGTGAGGGTCGTGATAAGATGATAGGGAAAATAAGGTTGGGAGGGGGGGGCATGGGGTGTTGGTGCTGGGGGGAAATGGGGGGTGGGGGCTTGGGCGGTAAGTGGAGGGAGGATGAAAGTGGGAAGAGGGAGAAAAAAAATGAGGTGGAGAAGGGTAGGGGGGTAGGGGGGGGGTAAAAGGGGTATGAGGGGGGCAGAAAAGGAGAAGGGGAAAGGTGAGCACTAAAAACTTAGTGGGGGTGAGTAGAAATGAGAAAAGTATGAGAAGGGTGTAATAGAGTAGAGCGGGTGAAGGAAAGAAAATACCGGGGAGAGTGGGTGGGGCGGGGCGAATAGGCGAAAAAAGTAGTATGAGAAGAAGCCAGAGGAGGAACAGTGAGGAAGGGTTGTGGAGAAGAGGAAATGGATGAGGGAGGGGATGAGTGGCGGGGGGGGAGAGAGGGGGGGGGGGAGGCTGAGATGGGCGCCAGAAAGGGAGGTGGCGGTCAATGGGTGGGAAGGTGGGTTGGGGGAAGAGGGCAAAAAGGTGGAGTAGGGGAGGCCTAGGGACGAATTGGGAAGGGGCTAGAGGGGGGGAAGGGGAGGATACGGAGTATTATGGGAATAGCGGGTTAAAATCAGCGGGGGGGGACGCGAAAGGGTAAAGAAATGGAGGGGGGGATCAAGAGGAATGAAGATTCGAAGAACGACAAGCAAGAGTGGGGAGATCTCTCCGTAACGCCAAGCCGAAAAAGGCGCGTTCGGCGGTAGGTGACTAGCCGTTCCGTAGAGTTTTCGTCGGAGAGGGAGGGGAGGGGGGAAAAGAAAGACAATAAAGACCGGACATTACAAGGAGCTAGACTAAATATTTGCATTGTTCGCTGCGACTCTCCGGTCATATCCTGAGATCGCCACCTTCCGCCCAAGAGAGGAAGAAGAGAGAAAGAAGGGGGTCAGGAAACGCTACGGCGGGCGGGCGGGCGTCCTGATCGGACAAATCATCACCATCTCGCAGCCTCTCAAGGCGACATTGTTCCTGTGTTTTTTGTTCGCCGTCGGCTACGGGTCGGGAAAGGGGAGGGAAAAAAAGAAGGGGGCATTGGGGCTGCGTGCCTCTGCCTGGGACCCTGTCTCAATCGTCAAGCTAGCCGTCCTACACCTCGTTACGCTGCGGGTTTTACTCGGGGTCGCAGAAGAGAGAAAGAGGGGGGGGGAAAAAGGGGAGGGGGCCGAAGAACCAAGCCAAGAACCTTCTCAACTCAAAGTTTGTCTACTCCGTGACCTCACATTTTCTGCCCTTCGGCTCTGAGGGGAAAGAGGAGAAAAGGGGGAGAGAGCAGAACGTGACGACTACGGAGGAGAAGCAGGGATGCGGAATTTTCGGTCCAGCACAGCTTGTGCACCTTCTTTGAAGTGCGTGGTTCCGTGTGAAGAAGGGGGGGAAGAAAGAGAGAAAAAAGGGGGGGAGAAAAGAAAAGCACGTGTGGTTGTCCAGAGCATACGGCTACGGGGTCATCGAGGAGGGGGAAAGGGGCCGTTATTGCGCGAGGGTTGATTTTGTGGCTGTTGCGCGCTCGCGAGGTCGCTCGTCAGGAAGGAGGGGGAGAAGAAAAAAAGAAGGAGGGAGGGGGGGGGGAGGAGAGAGTAGAATAGAAGGAGCCGAATTTGCTGAGCGTTTCCGTTGGAGGGCTAGAGAACTCAACAAGGCGTCGATGCAAGACGCTGGCCGAACTGGCTTGGCTCCCTGGGCGCGCGGCGGGTGAATGCAGGGGGGGAAAGAAAAGGAAGAAACGAAGCATTTAACCGCGGCGATATCGCACCCTCTTCGGGCGGAAAAAAGGACACTACCCGCTTCCGCCAATCTTCTTTATCCTCGACCCTTCCACCTGATGTCCGCAGACGTACGATGGGGGGAGGGGAGGAGGGGAGAAAGGGGGGCGCTGGGGTTGAAGGTGGGCGGAGTGCCGCGACCGTTCGACTGCGGTTGGAGCGCTCATCGCAGGGCCCGTGCCGGTGTTTTCTCTCTGACGCGCCGTTCTCGGGAAAGGGGGAAGAGAAAAGGGGGGGAGGAAAAAGAAGAGAGGATATAAGGGCCGACCGAGTCAGAAAACCACACAGTGACGAATCCTCCCCTAAGAACGTGCGCGTCGACGAAACCACCGAGCACGAGCCCTTCGATGAGCGCGCCACCCCAGTCGAAAGAGGGGAAAGGGAAAAAAAAGAAGAAAAAGGAGGAAGAGAAAGAGAAGGAGGAGACTCCTTGGCCGGTCGCGGCTCCCCGCGCTGAAGCGGTATTGTCCTGGGTCCGCCCGACTAGTGTGACGATATCGTCCTCGGTTAAAAAGCTTCGTGTGCGAAAAAGGGGGGAAGAAAGGGGGAAGCAGGAACACGCCAGCGCGCCACCGGGTAGCCCAGCCAGTTCGGCGTCTTGCCATCGCCTGCCTTGTTGGTTCATAAACGGTCGACGGAAAAAAAAAAAAGAAAGAATACCACATAACGCTCCCGACCGATTCTCGACCGCCTTCGCCACCACCAACTTCGCGCGTTCTGCATACTACTTACGACGCCTCGCGAGCTCCTGCAACGCCAAACAAAAAAGGAGGAAAAAGCAGGAGGCGAGGGAAAAAACAACACGTGCTTTGCTGTAGCAGCGCTTCTGGCCATCATCGGCACGGAGGCCATGTCCGATGACTCGGCGCCGCTGCAAAAGGGGGAGGGAAGAAGGAAAAAAAGAGGGAAGGGCTGCCTCCCTGCTTCTCCTGGAGTCCTTTCACGCGCGCTATATCAAAGCTTAGCAGTAAGGGGACACAGGGCGATCAAGAGAGAAGGAAAGGAAGGAGTGAGACAGGTCTTGACTTGGGCTTGGTCCGGCGGCCAAAAAAGTCGATTTATGGCGTCTTTCTAGAGGCCCATCGCTGCGGGATCGTCCTGCGACAAAGGGGAGAAAAAAAAAAAGCCAGGCAGAGCAAGTGCACATGGCAAAAAGGGCTTGTGGCACGCCATCCTTGGCTACACCAAAAAAACGGAGCCGACGGCGGAAAAAAACAACGAACCTGGTCCTTGAGAGGATGCAAGGTTGATCCCGATTTTTCCGATCAGGAACTCACCCGCCAGCAGAGTAGCGGTGACGGACAAAGAAAAGAAAGGGGGAGAGGGAAGGGAGGGCGACTGCGATACTTCCGAAGAATTCGCAGCGAACCATTCAATATTCCCCATAGTCTAGCTCCTTGATGGAAGGAGGAAAAAGAGGGACTGCTTGCTAACAAAATCAGCAAAATCGAAAACTCACGGAACGTTCTAGTCCCTACCGCCTACGCCGCCTTTTCGGCTTGGAGGAAAAGGGAAGGGAAAGAGGGAAGGGCCGCTGGATTCGCACTTAATCCTAGCGCAGGATGCTGAAACCATGGATTTCCTTCACGTCCGATTTTTGCGCATTAATTCAATCGTTTCTGCAGGGGGAGAAAAAAAAAAGGGAAAGGGGGGGAAAAAGAGAACAGTTCCGGCCCGAGGAAAACGCTTTCACTCTCCTGACTGAAAAGCTTCAGTTGTTCGCATTGATCCTTCGAAAGAAAGGAAGGGAGAGAAAAAAAGGAGATGGAAGGGCGGAAGATTCGGCCTCCGTCAGAAGGATTTCACGCGCTGGTCCTCGAATGCTTCCTTCGTTCCTTTCGCCATTTGGGGGGAAGGAAAGAAAAAAGGTAATAAGAGTGGGGAGATAATCGCTGCGGGTGTTGTTCTAGGGGGTTTGGATAAACGCTGTTACTATACGTCTTATTTGATCTTATGTCGGACTCCGTGCGAGCAGGGGGAGGGGAAAAAAGGGGAAGAAGGGTTACGTCAATATCCAATTCGTCCTCTCGCAGAAATTCACTGCCGTCCTCCATTTCGCGCCCGGAGGAGGGGAAGAGGAAAGAAAGGGGGGGAGGGAGCGAAAGAAACTAGGAAGTACTTCGATATCATCGGATTAAAGTTGAAAGGAAAGGAGAAGAAAGGGAGAAAGTCCGCTCCTCGCTCCCGTCCTAGCACATCAGCGGGCTATTATCTTGATGTTAGTTTTCTGTTGTACTCATGCTTTAAACCCGCTTCAGGGAAAAGGGGAGGAAGAAAAAGAGGAAGCATGCAAGACTCTATGTGTGAGTCGAATTTTGTTTGGTATAAGACCCTCCAACGAACGCTGTCAAGAGAAGAAGAGGGGGGTCTTTGGGATCGGATTGGCAAACGCTTCTTCTCTTTCTCTTTGTACGCCCGCACGGTAAGCGGCATTCTTGAGAACGGGGAAGGGGAAAAGAAGGGGGAAGAAGAGGGAGAACGGACTCCATCTGGCAAATCCAAACCACGCAGACCACGTCCCACAGGAAATTAGGGTCCGGCTTGATTGCGATACATTCTTCCATGATCGCTCGACGTTATAGAAGGGAAGGGAAGGGGAGGAGGGGGGTGAGGGGAAGGAGGGGGCCACAAAACGAAGACATGGAGTATTGGTTAGCTTATAGTCTTCCACATAGAGAGAATGCAACGGAAAGAAAAAAAAGGGACCAAGGAGAACAACAATTGCCTGTTCGACCCCATCTGTTCTGACGTTTCGGTGCCGTTGTGACGAAAAGAAGGAGAAAGAGGAGAAAAAAGGGGGAGGGGAAAAGGGAGGAGAAAAACTATCGAGACCGAAGGTAGTCGCCGATGATTCCGCGATTAAGAGGTTTAGTCCATAAAACTTACCATGTCGCGAATCCCAATGAGGGGAAGGGGAGGGAAAGGAAAGGGGGGGGGGGGGGAAAGTTAGCATATTTTTGCAACAATTATGGGGGGTGTCGTACTCGTTCGCCTATGCCGTCGAGGATGCGGGAAGGAAAAGGAGGGGAAGAAGGGTCGCAAGGCACACCTTCTCCACTTGGCGATCACCCAGTAAATAGATGTCAAGCTCGGTACCATCTTCTTCATCCCTGTGCAATGCTCCAGTCCGTACTGCCAGGAAGGAGGGGGGAAAAAAAAAAAAAGGATAGGAAAAGAAAAAGAGGAAACGAGGAGAGGGCTGGCCTTTCAGGATTTTTTTGCGAGCACAACGCAAACTTGCCGACAATACCTTCTCTTACACTAACTTTGTCCTGCGGTCTGCGCAAAATTGCGGAGAGAGGAGAAAAAAAAAAAGAAAGGAAAGAACTAGCCACTCTAACTAAGGACTGTGGCGTCGCCGTTTCTTCTTTCTTCGCCGGCTCCTGCAACCAGGGAGGGGAAAAAAAGAAAAAGGAAGGGGAGGAGGAAAAGAAGAGATGAAGGCGAGGTAGCAAACGATTGGTTTCTCAAAAGGTGCCAGGAGCCGGCGAAAAGAAAACTGCGCCGCACCGGACGGAAAAGGGAAAGGAAAAAAGGCAGCGGGGTCGGATCTGGCGCAAGAGCTAAAACAAATTTTCGCAGACCGCAGGACAAGTTCGTTTAGCAGCCGGTATTTGTCGGAAAGGGGGGGGGAAGGGGGGGAAAAAGAGGTGTAGAGGTATTCCTGAGCTTTCATCGTCACCCCACATTCTGCGTGGTTTCTGACCTCACAAAAAAAAAAGGGGAGAAAAGAAATGGAAAAGGAGGGGAACACTGCTCCCAGCTTGACCTCTATTTCCGGATCGCAGTGAGAAAAAAAAGGGGGCAGGAGAGGGGTCTTCAAGTTAGGAGCCAAAAATTGTCATCTCAGCATCCTCGACGGCATCGTCTACCGTAGCGACACCCCCTACTGAGAAAGGGAAGGGGGAAAAGGAGGGGGTAGGGAGAGGGGAAATCAAAGGACACGTCGAATTTGATTCGCGACATGGAAGTTTTATTGACTAAACCTCTTCCTCTCGGAATCCTCGGCGACTACAGGCGTTCTCATAGTCGCTTGGAGCCGACTGGTAACATTAAGGGAAAGGGGAAAGGGAACGGCAAAGCAACCGTCGAACAAGAATGGTCGAAACAGCATTGTTGCAAGGGGGACCTGTTATGGTTATCGTACTTGCCACAATCACACATTACGGCGGCAGGGGGAGGGAAGGGGGGGAGGGGAAAAGAAGGGAGGTGAATACGAAAAGAAAGAAAGTTCTGCTCGATTTGACAAAAGAGGAAACTGTACCGTGCAAGGCTTTTAGTGCTCACTAACTGCACTTTTGACGTGCAGATCTATAACGTCGAGCGAGTAAAAGGGGAAGGGAAAGGAAGAGAAAGGAAAGGGGGTAAGTCGAACGCAAGGCGACAGCGATGGGAGGCGGCAGCTCTCTGTAAGGGACAGAATGCCGCTTTACCGTGCTGCTTACAAATCGCAAGAGAAGAAGCTTTTATCCAATCTCGATCCCAAAGAAAAAAAAAGGGAAAAGGAGGGGGGGGAAAAAAACAAAGGGCTCACAAATCGATGTCTTGCCAGAAGCCTGTCATGGTGCTGTAAAGACCTCGGATTTTCACACCGTCAAGAACAGTTTCCATGAAGCGGTGGAAAAAAGAAGAAAAAGGGGGGGGGTAAACGGAAGAAGGGGGAGCTGGAAGGCTACGAATTAGTGACAGCAGTTTGGCGCTGGTGTTGCCAGGTAAGTGAACTCTCATCCGCTGATCTCGAAGTTAATGAAGAAGGAGGGGAGGGGGAAAAGGAGCTGAAGACGGGAGCGACTGGCGACGTGCAGTGGGCTCTGAGATCGGACGAATTTGCTCTTGACTTAACACGGTCTTACCCTCGTTTGCGGATGAGGCACGGGGAGAAAAAGGAAAGGAGGGAAAAAAGAAAAAAAAAGAAAGAAACAAAAAAAGAGCGATATCTGCACCGCTGATTAAAGTCCTCGTGGGGAACACAAGGAATCGAGAAAAAGCTTGCGACGGCGAACAAATGCTCATGAAGCTTCGCTGCGCGCTATGAATCCCTGATGACGGGGGGAGAGAAAAAGGAAGGGAAGAGGAAAAAGGAAGGGGGGACATGCGTTTAGCATTCTTTGCAGCGTATCGAAGAAATGCGAACTTGCAGCTTTTCAGTCCGGAGATTTGAACAAGGCGTTTGAACGAGGTGCCGAACGGGGAGAGAAAAGAAAAAAAAGGAAGAAAGGGGGGGGACAGGAAAAGTTATCAATCAGAAACAGGGAATTCATGCGCAAACTCGACGTGATGAACTCCATTGTTTTTCATCGCTTCGCTATGGATTTAAGTTGCTGAAGCCAGCAGAGAAAAGAGGAGGAGGGGAAAAAAAAAGGAGGGGACACGGCGGGAGGGGAAGACCTGTCCGTAGAGTTCTTCGAGATTTGAGGATTTGTTAGCAAGGGCCAGGATGGCAGCAGTATGACAGCAGAACCCTTTCCTCAATTAAGACGACATGACAAGAGAGGGGAAAAGAAAGGGGGGGGGGGGAAGGGAAGAGGAAATAGTAACACTCACGCTTCGCCATCGGCTACTACTGAATTCCCTTCAAGGGACTTTGCTTGGGGTCATCACCGCTACTCTGGCTGGCGGGCGGAAGGAAGAGGAAAGGGGAAAAAGGGGGGGTGTGGGGTTCGCCGTCGGCTACGGGGTCGTGCCACAGTTCGCCGCGTGTGTTCGCCAAGTATTGCGTTCCACAACCCTTTTGTGCATTGTGCAGAAAGGAAGAAGAAGAGGAGACGACCTCGGGTGACGCGGTCGGGTTTTTACTCGGGAGGCAACGATCTCCGCAGCGATGGGCCTCTCGACCGACGCCATCATCGACTGGGCGGGGGAGAGAAAAAACAACTCAATTGCCAGTTGAAAAAGAGCCCGTGACCTACATGTTCGGCACTGTCCGCTCTGCGATCGTGATCGCCCTGCGTGGGGGGAACAGGAAGAGAAGAGGGGAAGGAAAGGAAAAGGGGGGAACAGCTGGGAAGGGCGTGCGTTCCCTTGTCATCCCGGGCGCCAGATTCCTCGCCTCCGTTCCTCTTAGGCCGAAGCGCTGCTCCCGCAAGAAAGGGGGGGGGGGGGAAAAAAGAAAGGGGAGGGGAAAGGGATGTAGAGAGGGTGATGTTGTGCCGTTTTGCAGGCTGGGCGAGCTTCTCGTCAGTATTAGGGGAAAGGGGAGAGGGGAAAATTGGTGGTTGGGGGGGGGGGGGTTTTGAATTTAAAAAAGGGGGGGGGGAAAAGAAAACTTTTCAACCAAGGGGAAGGGGAAAAAGGGTCACCCCCCCTCCTTTTTCCCCCCCCCACTTTGGCAACACCGCCCTTTTTTTTTCCCCACAAAAAAAAACCGCGATAGAAGTCGACGATCCCGATTGTCTGAGCGTTCCGGTGGAGGGGGAGAGGGAGGGAGGGAAAAAGAAAGAAAGGAAAAGGGGAGAGAGGCGTGTTTCCTTGCGGAAAATCACGCGATTCCGACCGCCACTACGATCCCCATTCTGCCGAACACGCAAAGAGGAAAAGGAGGAAAAAGGGGAAAAAAAAAAAAGATGAGGGGGAGAAGCGGACCGGCCAACTGATGTCGAAATTCGCTTTTATCGGCGCGTGATTAACGTTCGCGCCACTGGTTCGGTGCGCTGGTGTTGAGGTGGGGAGGGGGGGGGGAAAGGGAAGGAGAAAGCCAGGGAGGAGGGAGGATTCCGTCTCCCACTGTGTGTTTCCTGAATCAAGCCTCATATC
>Ga0179593_1376822_pt1 | contig 13987 bp, 11 predicted proteins | sample CZODoug2_1_08_16_FD_185931 | JGI IMG/M metagenome (GOLD analysis project Ga0179593, IMG submission 185931) | Vadose zone soil fungal communities from Angelo Coast Range Reserve, California, USA - CZODoug2_1_08_16fungal (PacBio error correction) | ecosystem: Environmental > Terrestrial > Soil >...
AAAAATCACTTGAAACCTTTCGGTCTGGGATGGGGGGTTCTGTTGGGGGGGGCTCTAACCATCCTCATTCGGCCTTTCCCAAAGCTCCCGAGTGGGAAAGTGAAAGTCCAGGGAAGGAGGGGCGCAAGCCTACCGGAGTGACCTGGGGGGACGACCTTAACACGAAGCCTCTGTAACTCCGCTTCTGCTCATGGGAGGGCGGCGAAGAGAGGAGTTCAGCTGGGTACTGCGTGAGAGGGGGGCGGACTCACAGTTCCTGCAGTTTGCATGAAGGGGAAGAATTGCTTATACGAAAGAGAGCTACTCGTAAACGCGGCAGCAAATCCGACAACGTGCCCTGGCGGGTCAGGGAACTGTAAAGGAGAAAAAAAACGCGTTTTCTTCACAGCTCTGCACAGCTGGTCATTCTTCGCCGAAGTACTAGTCTCCACTCCGCTGCGCTTCCGATCTGGTATCCTGAACTGCAACTGGGCGGAGGAAGGAAGTTCGACGGTATTACCTGTGGAAGAAACGATGTTAAAGGCGCAGTGACGTGAGGCAGGACACTAATGTCTTCCTTAAAGGGGGTGTGGCTTGGGTAGTCTGGGAAAAAGAAAAGTTCGACTTCTGCGCTTAAGCCCGGGGGGAGACTGCAGAATCCTCTGTTCATAAGCAACCGATGTGAGGAAGGGCATGCGAATTTGAGACGCTGAGAGAAAGTGCATGAGATGCCATTCGTAAGGACCGGCTTGTGGTGCGAATTGAAGTACAGAGTAAACGCTGGAAAGGGTCCAGCCCCAATGGGAAGGAAAGGACTAGCCACATTTCCAAAGAATGCCAGGAATCGATTAACCAGTACTGCAAGGTCAAACAGTACGAGAAAAAAAAAAACAAAAAAAAAAAATGTTGGCCATAGAAGACACAGCAAAAAAAAAAACTCGGACGGAGAAGGGAGCGAACACCGACAGACACATCAAAACTGCACATCCGATACCACCTGAAAAGCTAACAGAAGGCCTCTGCAAAAAGGGGAGGGCTGACCAACTTAGAGACACGTTGGGATCATCCAATGCGGGGGAGTGGTGAGGATGCCTTCTCGCATGGCGTTGAGTGAAGGGGGTGGTAAAAATAGAATAGGCGCCGGGAAAAGGATCGCAGTGACGGTGATCGACCCAACAGAATCTAAGCGTAGACCGCGGCCCGGCGAAAAAAAATAGATAAAATAAGGTTCGGAGAGGAGAAATAGCATGTGACCGCATCGAAAAAGATCGACCTGCTTAGAGTTATAGAAGAAAGCAAGAGAAGCGAGCGAAATTTCAATGAAAGGTTATGAACGGGGACTGATTTGAACTCCCTTTGACCAAAAGAATTGGACAGGGGGGGTAGAAATAACACAGAACGATCGCTGGAAGGGGAAAAAGGAAGTGATCGCGAAGGTCGTTGGGTTTGGGTTGGCTGCAAGCGTTAGCGGCAAGGGAAAATGCGGCACAAAGAGGAAGTATCGACTGCGTAGTCATTGGGGAAGTTAGGAACTACGGGAGAGGAGCAAGACTGAGATGCGGTGGAGTATGGTCGAAAACGAAGGAACAAGAAAATAACGGCTCCTCAGATCCAGGGAAAAGTCGTGTGGGATAACGCTTCCCGCAAGAAGTGCCTTACCTTGATTAAACGGGGCGCCAGCCAGAAAAGGACCTAAGTCAGCCATAATGTATCGCGGTCCTCCCCACAGCGCGCAGGGAAGAGGTGCGGCGACGTGGGTAGTGGTAAAAAAAGGGAATCGCCATCGGGGGCGAAAAAAAAGGGGGGAACGGTTACGCGGCGAACTGCGCCATACGGAACGAAGGCAACCCTACGGAGGAGAAGCGACGGATTGGGGGGGAAACCATACTATCAGGGAGACCAACTGGATGATGGCGGGTCAAAAAAAACAGCTAAAGGGGTTTAGTCTTACTTGAGGGCTCCATTGGACGGGGTGCCGGTGGGGAAAGGTGGAACGGAAAGGGGTAGAAGGGGTAAAGCACGTTAAAAAACAGGGGACAAGATTCCCAACCCGAGGACTATGTTATGAACCGACCTTGGGGCACCCAACCGCAAATACGACGATTGACACACACCATCGGAAAGGGGGATATCGAAGAGGGGACGAGAAAAGAGTAAAAAAGAAACAAGTCAATGCATACGAGTCCTCTAGGGAAGGATAAGGAAAAGAACTGGTACCCATTGCGGTAAATGGACAACCGACCAAAGCCTTCACTGGACACTAAGAAGGCGCTTAAGCTCCATGGAGCCATCGTGATCCGTGCGACACCCAGTAAGTGGGTGGGGGGGGAAATCGAAAAGAATGGCATCCACGAAGTTACTCTCAACATGGTCTACAAGGCCAACATCGATTGGCTCAGACCTAAATGTGAAGGGCACTGCGAAGATCTCTAGAAAACGGAGCCAGGGGGGAAGAAACAAACCTGACTCAGATGCATCGCGAAGGGAATACAAAAATGGGAGGAAGCAGAACAGATAAGGGGAAAAGGCTGGCACTAGATAAGACATGTAAGACTTTCTTTCTCGGCCCGCACACGGTTTCCCGTCTCATTCAGCAAGAAAAAATATCAGCCCCGAAAGGAGTGACAGAAGCGGTGGGGAGCGGGTGTAAATAAAGCAACCACGAAAAGATCTGCTCCACAGTAATACAAAAGACGATTCTGTCAAACTTCGACCGGGGCCGCACGGATTAACGAAAGACCAACCACAAACTGACGCAGAGCCAGGGGCATTGTGGCCTGGCAGCGCGAGCGTCGGGTGGGAAGGGGGGAAAAAGTTATTCGTAGAAACAGGAAGACTAGACTCTAACGTTTCATAACACAAGAAATGATTGCCGCCAGTATTTGCTGGAATTATAAGAAATCCAGCAGGGGAGAAACCGGTCGGGGACTCAAATAATACCCGCAGGGAAGGCTTTATCTCACACGCCGTGATCCAGTTGGAGCACGAACGTCGAGGGAACGAGTAGAAAAAGACGGGTACCTATAAACACTGCGTCCTTGCGTTTATGCTTCTGGAACGGTCTATCAGGCGGGATCACTTATCCTATTAAAAGGAATAAGCGACCCGCACGCAGTGGCGGCGAAAAGCAGGGGGTTAACCGCAGAGCGATGAAAGGGCGTGGCGTGATTGGAGCAGCAGTCTCGAAGCAAGTGGAGGCGGAGTGTGGAGGTTGTGGGCTGTGCCGCGCAGTTATAGGTCTACGGGGGGAGGGTCGTGAGATGGAATGTCGATAAGGGGGGATGCAATACGTGTAACCAAAAAAATTACTGAGAGGGTTGCGCTTGCTGGTATCCTGACCGGCAATGTTCAAAGTAACAAGGAAGCAAGCGGGTGTGGTACTTCACTCAAAAAGCCGAAGTACTACGAGGAATGGGAAGATTGGAGAAAAAGCGACGGGCAAAAAAAGGTAGCAAAACAAGACGAAGCCAAGAATGACTGAAGAAGGATTAAACGAAGTCGCCAGACAATGGAACTCTAAGAAGGAGGAAAAACTCGAAAGTCGGCCAATCAACCACCCAAGTGGACGTCGTTCACACCGGACGAACAGTTGCAGGGGGCCACCCTCGAGCGCATAACGTACAAAAGGACATTATAGAAAAGAACCGGTAAGTTCATTAGAAAAAAAGGGAGGAAAGGAAAGAGGAGAAGCTCTTACGACGAAGCAGATTTATTAAGAGCACGAAAGTTTATGGTCGAGCAATCTCAAAAAAACAGGCAACAAATAAGGGGACTGATAGTTTAACGGTGAACGCGCAAGGTGCCAGAGACCTCTTGGACGGTTCAAAGGGCAGCTGCTTACGGAAACCTACTAAGGGGTGGACGCCAAGAAGCCGACAACATATGTAGCAGGAAGAGAGAGAAAGCCCTGATCCGGCTAAGGCTGAAGAACCGAAGGCACCGCCAAACCATGGTTGCCAACGAAAAAGTATCAGGCGACAGCTGAAGAAACTGTCTGTAAGGCGTGAGGAAAAAGAAGAATGGGACCGGCACGAAAAAAAAAGAAAAACCACAGAACCCTATTTTATTCAGCAGGGAAAAAGGTTGGGCTCTCAACAACACAAAAGGAGGAAAGAAGAAAAGGTTCCGGAAGCTGTCGGGGGGGACTGGGTGGTTCTGTTTTGGGCAGGGGTCGCCGCTAACCCATCATTCGGAGGAGCCCGAAAACCAGAGTTTAACATCCGGAAGCGCGTCGCAGGACTATTGGAGTGGGGTAAAACCCTTCCCGGGGGGGCTCAAAACGGGCACAGGAAGAATGGGAAGTGAAAAACTCATTATGCTGAGGCTGTTTCCGGAAGACTTCGAAGAAAAAAAGAGCTTCGACATCTTGCTTGGGGCGGGACGGAACATATGGTCCTTCATGTATGCTTTCCCATGGAGGCCGGAGAAAGTCCAAGATGTGTACCGGAGGCCCTGCGAGGCAAAAGATAACCGAGACACGAGCTGCGGGTGCCAGAACGTTTACAGAGAGCGAGGAGCATCTTGGGCTCGCCCTAACAGGGGTCTTCTTATCCGCCAAGGCAAAGCTTGCTGGGGGGAGTCGCTCAGTCTCAAGATAGGAGGAAGGAGTGGGGCTCAGAAGGGTCTCCTGAAAAGCCAATTCCCGACGAAGTTGAGTGACAGTATGCGCGTTTCAGAACTTTGGTAATTTGAAGGAAAGAGTGAGCGTTTCAAAACCCCGGGTGTGGTTAGAGTTTCAAAAACTGCGAAAGAGGTTACAAAAAGGCATTCGCGGCGAAGGTCTGTGCCCTTGTGGGACTGCGCGGAGACTCTGAAAAAATCCGGCAAAACTTGCGTCGCAAGTGGAAAAAAAAGGGCCCCGCAGGGCGAACAGCGTCCAGCCGTGATCATTTGCCTTATGGAATCCCGGCTAAAGGGTCGATTGGGAAGAAGTGGGGCCAACTCTCGACTACGTAAACCCCGAAATGAGGGAGAACGCCAGCCCATGTCACGAGGCAAAGCTCTGGGGTTGAAAACCGTGCCGAAAAAACAGGGAAGGGCCATATGCCGGAAAAGTCCCCTGCTCGGAAGATCCACGGGAGCGAAAAACCAACCTACAAAAAAAAAAATGCAAACCGAGAAAAAACTCTAGGGGTGACCATCGGAAGAAGGGTCCAACTGCTTGAGGTCGCATAAACCGGGGAAAAGGCGTGCGGTGGGGAGCTAAAAAATTTATAATTGGCGGGGGGTGCAAAGTGTTGGAAGAACGACCCTGAGAGCCTTATCCTGTCGAAAACAAGGGTCATGGGAATGGGGCGGCCTCAAGAATACTCCGGCAGGCCGATCTAGAGAACTCGAACTAAAAGTTCTCTAAGGAAAAGAAGTTCCTGTTAGCTTATAACGAAATGGGAGGAAAGTGCTAGGGCTTAAAGCCATCAAGGGACTAGGGAGACTTCGTCGCAATAGCAAGTGGTGAGCTTGTTATTAAAAACTAAACTATCCTGATGTGCGACGAAATCATTTGTTGGAGACACAAAACGTTAGGCCACCGGGAAACATTACTTTCGGTTTATTGGCGGGAAAAGAGGGAAGCTTCCGAGCGGGCGATGAACGACGAATGCTTCGCGGGGGGGACCGGATTAACACTGGAGGATCAGAGCTTCGGGGGGTATGCAAAAGACCGGAACAAGTCCCAGAAGGCCAGGAATATCGGAGGGATAAGGTCTTGCAAAGCTTCGTGCGCAGCCTGACTTGAACGGACGAGAAACAGCGGACCTCGCAAATACGGAAGCCAGGAGCAGAGCTTGCATCAAACAAGCACTAATGTGTTCAGGAGACGGTTGCCGACCAGATCGGAATAGGAGAAGTCCGGGGGTGGCGGTAGTTTGAGGCGCACAGATGAGCGGAAGAAAGTACAGAGGAGATTGGTGAAATGGGCCGGAAAAGAAGAGGGGGAGTCAAAGGATCCTTGAACACTGAGGGGGGCAAGTGCTTTACACATAGCGCCGGGGTGTTTGGAAGAGGTGCTGGGAGCCGGTGAGCAGTCGGCCGGGGTGAAGCAGTCCGGGCAAAGGGGTAGCCCGGGAAACGGTAACAGGAGCCTACTATCGAAACAAGAACTCGTCCATGCCTTGGAAAGTGTGAAGCAGCTCAGGAATAGTCTTTTATCTATCTCAACAACGTAGTCAGGGAAGAATATACGGTCGGATGAGAAGGAGTTAAAAAGGTCAAGCATACTATGCTTGGGATCGTCCCGGTTTCCGGGTGCGTGAAAGATGGGAAAAGGCAGAGCGCCAAAAGTCCTCGTAACCAAGGGATGCTCTGTAGGTCAACATCGTCCTCTCAAAACAAGGGCGATATGGGGTAACACCTTGCCACAGGGAGGGGACTGCCACAGGAGACACGAGACACTATTCTTGACACGGCACATCAGTCTTGAGTCAAAAAAGTGTGCAGGCCTCTTGAGAAGAGCTGATCATGGCGGGGCAAAGCGCGGCCACATAACATAATATGCCATGAGAGGATCTTGAGGAGAGAGAGTAGAAGCACGCCAACTGGGAAGAAAGCTCCCGGGGATGAACGCGATGACAGGAAGGGAGAATGTGGCGGGCAAGCTGGCGAGTCGGTTTTCCAAGCGGCAGGCAGGCACGGGCAGACGTAAAAACACCTACGTGGATCGGCAGAAAGCGCGTGTTGGAGTGGGAAGAAAAACCCCGCCGCGAGGCTCGGCCCGGGATTCGTCCGTCGAGACGAAGTCGGACAATACTGGCCGGGCCGACGCGAAAGCTAACGCTGAAGACGCCACACTACCGAATCATTGAAGTGGCGGTGGCCTCATGCCGGTCGTTTGTTATTCACAAAAAGCCAAGGTGGAGTGGATAACAGAACCACCTCGAAGGTTTGCTAAGAAGGGGGGGACGAATGCTACTTGAGGGTTCTTGCCCGGACTGAGACAGCCCTCGAAGTAGAACTCATCAAAGGGAGGAATCGGCTCCTGCGATTTGAAAGAGGTCGAGAGCGAAGAGTGTCAGGAGGACCGCGGCGACGAAAAGAGGACTGGTCATCAAATCACGCGAGCTGCATTCGAAAAATAATGGCGGGATCAACAGGAACAAAAACCTATTAAAGGGGACCTCGCACCCCGAGTTGGAACGGAAACGGTGTCTATCCACGTTGCCCCGAGGGACAAAGCGGGTAAAATCTCGACCGGGCAAGTAAAAAAGGTGGGAACTGGTACTGTGGCTTTGCCGCTAATGAGAAGAAGAGTGTAGCATGGGGGAACAAAATAAAGGTAAGTGGTGATGTACTGGTAACCACCTAATTGTGGCAACAGGAATGGCGTTATCAGGTATTTTCAGAGGGGAACGTAGCAAGGTTTAAAACATGTACTTCAATCGCAAAAATCCGCTCAAAGCCAGACAAAGGTTTTAAAGAGGGGGGAAAAAGGAGGAACAAAAGTTTCAGGAAGAAAGCCACCGGGCATGAGCACAAAGGAGTACGCGAGCAGAGGAAAGACCCCAAGCAAAGCGAAGCAGCGAAACGTCGTCCAGAAAAGCACCCGCGGCGGGTCAAAAGAACCGTCACCGGGTCTCTTTAGGGGGAGGAAAAGGAGCATACCGTTCAAGGAGATGAAAATCAGGAGAAGGAAGGAGAAGCGCACAGATGGAGAAGATAAAAGCCGCTGAAGGCGAAGCGAAAGGAGAGGAGAAAAGACGCTGATCAGAGAGAGAGAAGAAGATCAGGGCACCCAAGGGTCAGAGGGTATCAGGGCGCAGGAAGAGGCTTGCATATCACAGCATGCGGAACAAGTAAAAGAGGAAAATAGCCGCTCCCGCACCGCGCCAATGTCGCAATCGGGGAGAGAAGGAGGACAAAACTCATCAGGAGGAAAAAAAGGCATTCCCGAAGGTACCGCAGGACTACAATAATGGTTTGACACTCCGAAGGAGTACCGGCGACAGGAGTTCCAAGGGAAACTAGGAGCAAACAGAACTTGGGCCGGGGAGAAGAACAGAACCAAAGAAGGCAAGCAGACATTTCCGGAGCTCTCAAAAAAGAGGGGAGGAGGAAAAAAAAGGCCAGAAGGGTCGGTGTTCCTGGTTCTGGTGGGGTTGGGAGTATCATGACCCGAAGGCGTCGGGGGGCAACCGAACCGCCCAAGTGTTGTTCCTATAAACGCGGAACCCGGACGATAGCCGGGGTAACCCTTCCCGTGGGTCGGACCGAAACCGGGAGGACTGCTGTGCCTCCAGCTGCTGAGTCCGGCCTGCTGTAGGGGAGACTAACTGCGAAAGACAGAGGACGGGCCGAACATATTCCTGGACGTGTAACTGGGGAGAATCTGCCGAGACCGGAACGAAGAGATTCTCTCCGGAGGGAAAAGCAAGATAACACCGGCTGCTGGGGGTACAGGACGGAGGGTACTTGACAGTTCAAAACTAACGGCGGTTTGATAAACGAGGAAAAAAAGGCTGCTTACGCCGGAGAGGGGGACCGGTCGACCGCTAGAGGCCTCGGCACGGAAGACTCTTCTATACTTAAAAAACTCGGAAAAGGGCGGACGCGCCTAGTCACGCTGGTTGTAACCGGTTGGAAAAGTTTCTGTCGGGAAGATAACCGGACCACGGTGTGGGGATGTCTACGGTGACGAGGTCGCCGGAAGGAAAAGAGTGTCTTACCCTTAGCGCCCTCTGCCGGGAAGGAGGGCTTCGCCTGGGGAAAGGGGCTGCCTTAAGAATTGGCAAACTTCCCATCCAGGGCTCGCTTATTTCAACTCCGAGGGGGGGCGAGGGAATACATAATTTGAAAGACGGGTTCCAAAAAAAAGCCCAACTACACATGCCGGAGGATAAGCAACGGTAAAAACTATGCCAACAGGGAAAACGGAATCATACAAAACTTACAAAGGTTGTCCAAATTAAAAAAACTTCCCACCGTAAAGATCCACGGAACAAAGACACAAAAATCCTCAAAGACTTTCTCTGCTAGACATAGGAAAACGACGACAAACGGCACATCGCCGGTTGAATGAACTGTCGCACGAGCGCCAATGCTGCGGTGGTAACCTTAGCTTTATAATATAGAAAGTTAGTAGAAAAACAAAGATAGACAGGTAAAAGCAAGAATCAAGTGATAGAGGAACAAGGCCTCGACTCGGCGCCCGCGAAGAGGGGAAGAACAAGATCACAGTTTTCATCGGGAAATAAAAGAGGAATGAGAAGCTGATGCGCTTATGGGAGAACGCCGAAAGGTCAGAACTGACTGGGTAAGAAGGCCATACAAGAACAAAAGGGCGCGCGCCCAGATTATTCGCGGTTAATGAAACTTCAAAGTGGATAAAGGTGGGGATCAACAAACTTGTGGTTGTGAATAAAACCGAAAGATCGCGGGATGGAAGGAAAAAGGGAAACAGACGGTCGGTGTGTGTTGCCGAAAGACCGGGGGGAAAAAAAAGGAGAGCTCTGTCCGCCGAATGAAACGAGCCGTCTTCTGGGCCGGATGAACGATGGGAGATTAACGGGGCGGCGGGGTGGTGCTAGGAAAAACAAACAGAAGGACCACCGCCTCGATAAGACGTCGGGGGCTTAGTCTTGCATCGTGTCCTGCCTGAGCAAAACCGATCGAAAAGGCCCAAAATCATAACAAGATCGCGTGGCAAGAGAGCAAGGGAGGAACATATTGATGAGCGAAAAAATTGTCCCTGCAAGAGCGAAAGGGAAAATCGGGGTGTGTTGACGGTAAATGAGACTAATATATCGAGAGAATAACCAGACCGGAAGGTCGGGAAGACAAAGCGTTTTTGCCTGTTCCCAAGAAGCGGAAAGGGGCGATTTTATCCCCAGTATTGAAAGGGAAGGGAAAACAATCGCGGCGGTGTGGGTAGTCCGATGAATGAAAGGGAAGTGGTGACGGGCACGTGTGCTGCGGGGCGGAGCGGGGTGCCGGGAGTTTACCTCAACAAAAGACGTCTTCCCTAACTCGGCAAGCGTCTTGGCAAGATCCGCAGCGAGGAATGTCATCCAAACAAACAAAAGTGGGTAGGAACAGATAAAGGGATAAGAGTCAAGATGCTTGCCAAGTCCAGAGGCAGACAAGGAATATTGGGATATCGGAACCGGGGAAAGGAATCCGAAAAATCCGGCCCCGAAACCATTCCAACGCCGACAAAGAAAGTAACAAAATGTGAATGTCCATGTAGGCAAGAGATAAAAAAAACCGCGTGGGAGGACCACTTGCCAGATCCCGCGCGAAGACAACACAAGATGGTCGAAACACAGAGGGATGGTCTTCACGAACCTACTTTCAGGATCTCGGACGAACGATAAAAAATGGCGCACTTAAGAGACACGTACAAAAAGTCGCAAGGAAGACGCAGACTGGGGGTCAGGACATAAGAAAGAATCACCTATGGAGAAGGAAGAGTGACACGCATAATTCCTGGGGAAGGAGATTCTGGCGCGACCCTCTGAATTTCCAAGGACGAGGCAGACACAGTGCAAGACGTATCCAGCCCACAGACATAGAGGAAGAAAGCTCGTGTACGGGGGGTAAAACGAAACCCCCTCCCCTCTCATGCTACCGTGCGTTCTTACCGGCCATAAGAGCTGTCGGTTCGAAGGGCAGACAGCAGTCTAACTGAAGGCGCAAAAAAGAAACGACCAGTAGATATTGTCAGGGGCGTGGTGAACGTCATTCGTCGGGGGTTATTCAAAAAAAGGGGGTTTCATTTATTGAGGGGGAGAAACAGGAATAGCGATACATCAACTAGGAAAAACGAATCCTAAGAGCTCGCCCAGTGGTGTCGTGCGAAGAGCCCTCCAATCGGCCGAAAAGGGGAGATCATAAGAGGGCACATCGCACTTAAGTGAAAGTCTTCTCTAACGCGCGGATGGATGGCAAGTCAAGCCGGCGGAGCGACGTCACGAGGACGTCGAGTGAACGGGACCTGTTGGAGAAGGATTGGACCCTTCGGAAAAACTTCACGACGGCCGTTAAGGTAAGCAGCAGAACGCACCCAAGAGAGACGTCCAACTGTGCTGGGGAAGAGGGGATGGGGTCTGTACAAGTTACGTAAGAACTATCAGCCTTCCGAAGGAGCAAGTTTCAGGGATGGGTATCGTGGCTTGCAGCGACCGTGGGCGTCTATGGCGTGACAAGAGGATAACAAATTGTTCGTAGTTGGGGTGTGCGGCAGGGAGGGGTCACCCCAGAAGAGACTGGAGCATCTTGGCAAATGGGAAGGGAACTTGACGGCAGTTTCTGGGCAAAAGGTAGCAGCGTGGGGGGGCAGAGGAGGCACAAGACCGGCGGGAGGAAAATAATTGGAGGGATGGGTACAGTCACAATCAAAGAAAACGGCCCGTCACGAAAAAAGGCAGTGAAACAGAAACCCGCAGGCAAAAAGGGCAACCGCGAAGCAGAGATCGGCAACACAAAGAAAAACCACACCCTTTGCCGGTAGAAGTGAAAAACAATAACCGACGAATTTTCAAAAAACACAATCAAAGGGAACACGAAGAGGGGAAAGCCAATGCAGGAGAAGAAAAGGGGGAAGAAAAGCAACTCAGCGCCAGCGAATCGCTATCAGACGAGGAGGCGAAGGCGTTCTTCTTAAGAACGCAAGGGACGAATTACTCAGAACGCCGAAGGCACAGAGCCAGAGCAGCGGTGGTGAGGGCAGAAATGGCCAAGAAGAGATTTGACGTCGCACTGGAAAACGAGTAAAAAGAAGAGTTAGAAAAACAAAGACCAAACACTCAGGGAAGTGACTAAGCGTCTAAGAAGGATCGCAGAAGCGAAAGAAAAAGAGAAGGCTTCCCGCCCGGGAACTCAAAATGAATTTTTTCTCCAAAACCATCAAAGAATCGTCCGGCGACCGCGACGAAACTGATAGGGGGGAAGTTCGGGAAATACCCGCATTATGATAAGTGAGAAGAACAAAAAACCACCACAGAACCAAAAAGGAAAAACGTTCAGCTGTAACAGTTCGAGATCTCTAAAAAACACCAACTGGGGGGTGTAAGGAGATCGAAACTGAAAAAGTGAAGCTGTCGGGGTTCTGTGGTTGGGGTGTGGGCGTGAGACGGCATCTATCCCAAGGATCCTAACAGAAGGGGGCAAGAAAATAGCACGCTTATAATAGCCAAGGTAAACAAAGGAATTGGGAGACCGGCGTGGACCGGGCGACCTGCTGGTGAAAATCCGCTAACGGCGCGTTCCGGCCCTTCCGAGCTCTTCTTCAAAAAAGGCGCGACAACGTGGAAACGGGAGGGGCCGGGAAAGAGTAATGGAGGGAAGAGTGCAGGCAGAGCAGTCAAGAAAACGCCCTGGCCAGGGGCCCTATAAAAAAGGGAGAGTTCTGTCACGGAAAGTGTTTCTTGAGCGTAATGCAGTTGAAAAGCGCCCTACGGGCGTTTTCTTCCTCAGGCAGTTCTGCCGTCACGAAAGGTAAAAGAAGAGGAGCAGGTCTCCTAGAATCCGTCGAGCTTCTCCGGACTGCTTCCATGCGAATTTGAGGAACGGTGAAAAGCAGCACGCTGGTGTGCAATTGGCAGGGTTACGGTAGGGCTGGCACGACGTTACCGGACCAACGTGGGGGGGATCTGGGCGAGTCATGGGAACTATTCTCCTCATGCAGGAGTAACCCGGGTGTGGCAGACTGACCGGGAACTACCATTGGAGGGAAACGAAACTGGGAGACGTTAGGCTAACCGCTTCCAAGACAGTAGGATAAGGGGTTCCAGTAGAAGATACTCCGATGCATTGGGACATAGTGCAAAACGCAAATCGTTCATCCAAAATGCATAAAGCAGCCATTTTGCTAGCGGTGAAGGAGGTAAACCCGCAGTCCAAAAGGTAAAATGGTGGTCCCTGACTACAGAACAAGCAGACGATCCAACGGAGGAAGGGGCAAAAAAAAAAGCAGCAAATCCAGCAAAGTGCAAAGGAAGCAGTGAGAAAAAATGACCAAACGGCCGCTCGTCACTATGCGGGTAAACGGATAGCCAGTTTTACTAGGAAAGCCAATGAGGACTGGGTGTTAAATCAACATTCGTCGTAAATATCGTTCTTTAAGTTATCACTCAATTCAGCCTACCCAAGGGAAGAAAAAAGATAGAGGGATCATTAAAACGAAAGGTGATACTCGAGCCTGGCCGGCATCAAAATCACAGATAAACGGAGGAGAAGAGGGTAGATTCATCGATGGGGAACGACGGGTCGACGGAGCTTTTATAGAGCCAGCAAACGACTGTCGCGAACCCATGATAAGGGGGAGGAGGGAGTATGGGAAGGGAGGGTCCTTGGTGAGGCATCATGGACCCCTTGTGATAACAAAAACCCACGATCGCGATTCCTAAACGGGAATCAAGGATCTAGAAGGGAGGGTGGATTGGAATCTGCAAGCGTGAGCTGCCGCGATGGACCGGCCGGGAGTTAACTCAGAAAAATCTTCTAGAGGGAACGGATGACATCTTATGGGCAAGCGGCGGACGGTTGAGGAGAATACCAACACAAAAACAGTCCTTCCCTGATCAAGTCAGCTTAGGCAGGGGAGAACGATCGGTGCCCTCTGCGTCCTGCCAACCTTTAAGACGCGCGCACCGGGCAAGCACCTCCTGAAGGACATGACGTAGGGAGTCTTGTAAGAACCGGCACGCGCTGAAAGGGCATGGTGGATGCATCTACGTGGTTGTAGGGACCAAAGATGGAGGGAAAAAGCTTTGGGGTACGTTATTCGGTCGTGCAATCATATAGACTGAGCGAAAGACCCAGGACGTAGGTCTGACGAATTGTTTGACAACGTGTCCCAACAAAGCGTGCTGTCACTGAGAATAACGTCACTGGGGGGAAGTGCGTTAACCAACATCTCGGTGGGGGAACTGATGAACCATTGGGGCCTCCTGGTGGACGAGGGAGTTCGGCAGTGGCCCTTTCCGCGGGGGGCCAGGATGGAACCGACCAACCGAGGGGACGAGCTTCCCATAGAAGTACCTTGACCTTTGCAAGCGAGACCTAAGAGAAAAAGAAT
>Ga0179593_1409119_pt1 | contig 13987 bp, 20 predicted proteins | sample CZODoug2_1_08_16_FD_185931 | JGI IMG/M metagenome (GOLD analysis project Ga0179593, IMG submission 185931) | Vadose zone soil fungal communities from Angelo Coast Range Reserve, California, USA - CZODoug2_1_08_16fungal (PacBio error correction) | ecosystem: Environmental > Terrestrial > Soil >...
TCAGTTGGGGTTGTGGAAAGAAAAGGATTGGGTGATGTGAATCTTAGTCGACCCCAGGAAAAAGGAAAACCGACCGATAACTATAACAAAATGGACCAGATCGGCCCTTTGAAGGCTTGCATCGGCGACCTCAAGGGATCAGAATCGTAATACCCTCAAACCGCGGAGGGAGGGCGAAGTTTGAACGTCTAGGGGGGGCGACGAAGTTTACTAGCAGTGTCATCTTGGGGCCGGAAACAGCAGCTGGGACGAAGAACTCGCTCCATGCAGATAGAACCAGACACTATGGCCCGCGAAACCGATAGGGGGGTCCCCCGTCGACACGCCGAAAATAAAGCACATGTACACGGGCTCCAGAAAGAACAATAAGAACAAAAGCACCGGCGACGGGGAGCGGCATGGGCAATATCAGGAGGACAGATGCCCCAAACAGAAACGGAGGCGAGGCGAATGGGACAAAAGAAAAACCGCCTCGGCGCGGGCCATGATGAGGTCAGGGAAAGAAATGAGGGGTCACTGCAAAAAAGGTTCATGGATTTGCATAGGTCTGCGTCAAGTTCAAGCTTTAAGAATGCGCAAGATAGCGACGGGGCGAGTGGTAAAGCGTATCAAACTACGCTCAACCGAAAGGCATGCGTAACAGTGCAAACCGGATGCTAGAAATTCAGAAAACGAAAGAAAGCCGGCGACGTGGGCGACTCCAAGAAGATGCCACCAGTCATCGAGCAAAATATCCCGGCAAGGGCAAGAGGAAAATTATGAGGGCCGGGAGGAAGAGTGGGAGGTCTGGTACATCTTTGGGAGTATCAAAGGGAATGATGGGGGGAAACTCCGTGGTCACAAAAACCTGAGAGAGGAGCAGGAATAGCTTAAAAAAGAAAAGGATTGGGCCTAAGGAAGAGGGCTTAGTCTTGGGCCACAGGGACACGGCTGAAAACCAGAAGGGCACTTAAGGTAAGCGGTAAAAAAAAGGGTGACCGACTTCTAGGTGAACTTCTGGCGTAGGATAGTTGAGTGTCGCACGTTGGAGTAGAAACCGTCAAAAAGACTTTTTAAAGGGAACATGAGTCCCTAGAAGGAGGAAAACCCACGCAGGAGGAAAAGAGAGGAGGCATGAAGGTCAAGTTCAAAGTCGTTTTAACGTGCGCGACCAAGAACCCACCTGAATACTCGTTGGAGAGGAATGCCTCAACGGGGGACGCCTATTTCACCTGGTTGGCCTTCTCCTTATGGTGGGGCAGCGCTGGCGATGGGACAGGAGCCGTCAACCTAGGATCCTAGGAGGCAAGACACTTTTTTAAAGAGGGCGAGACCGACTCATGTTGTGAAAACTTTGGGCAACGGCACTCGCTTAGGATCTACAGATTTAAAAGACCGGGGTCAACTCTTAGAATAAAGACCGATCCGTGTCGAGCCCCTGAAAGAAGGTGGGCGAGAAGCGTTTGCGGTGGGGAGAGCGGTCTCAACCGTCGTAACGTCTTTCTAAGAAGGTTCTTCATGGGGGATGCAATCCGGCTTCGGAAACGGGGACTGCCCGAGTCAGGTAATGGGGCGGGACGAAAAGAGACTCAGGAAACCGACGAAAACTAGTCGGAAGGAATGCGGGCATAAGGGACGCAGACCTAAAAAACCGAAAAGGACGTGGAGAAGAAGGGACTTAGGTTACGCCAGGAGGCATTGGAATCCGAAAGGGGACGGGGGGGGTGGGTGGGACAGACGCCCGCTCGGGGGGGGGACTGGGGCGGGCTGGGGACAGGTGGGCTGAAGAATTGCCCAAGCTCTCCTCCCGGTGAGATGGCAGAGTTTCAATCGGGGGGGGGGGGCCTAGAGAGTGTCGGAGGAAGAACTATGTCTAGGTTCGGAGACGTGACCGACGGGGGGAGTGATAGGGCGCTGAATCGTGATCGGGTCGACGCGAATCTTCATGGGATAGTAACTAAACGTTTCTCTTCAACAGGGAGGGAAACCATCCTCGGAAAGGAGAGAAAATAATACGTGAAAGACCAACCTTAGGCCAAATCCGAGGGGAAGATGATGAACGAGGGCGTTGGGAGAGAGGCTCCTGTATTCAAACAATCTCACAGGCCGAATCTCTTGACGGTGGGGTGGTAGTCTTCAAGTCGCCGGGGAGGCCGGTTGAAGCTAGGGAGACCCATCAACAACGCCACTGAACAGATACGAGAGTTTAAGGGACTCGGGAATTTTCGGCTTGGTCGAACACGCCAAGAAAAAGGCACTCATGACAAATGACGGTCATGTTGGAAAAAGTCCCTCTCTCGTCTCGGTCAGTCTCACGCGCCTAAAAGAAAGAAAAGAACCACCGGGTAGGCGCAGATATTGGGGCAAACGAGTTCGAATGCGATCTTGGGGCTAGGGCCCTATAATAATTCGCAACCTTAAAAAAGTTCTCGTGGCAAGAGAGGAAGAATAAAGAGGACCGGTTAAGGCTGAGCAAGACCTTGGGCAGGGAAGATCCGGAGGTTCGGTGGATCTGCTGGCTTGTGGTAAGGCTGCGTGTAGAGAGAGCTCCCGGAACAGTAAGAAAGCTTGGCCGAGTCCCGTGTGGGGGGAAGCTGCGGCTCACGTCAATCGGGAAGTGTCGAATCTTCAACCTCTCGATCGCTTCCCGCACAAGGACATCGCTAAAGTATAGAAAGAAGGGTGATTTTCCAGCCAAGAAAAGGGGGGAGACCTAGCAAAAGTGCACATAAAAGCTTCGGGGGGCGGACACTCGCTTCTAAGTATTGGGTGTCCTCAGGCATACGGGCGTGGGCGTCAAGGCAAAAAAAAGAAAAAATTGAAGAACTGGGAAAGGGCCTTGGATAGAAAAGGGAATTTCTATTGAAGGATATTCTAGAAAGTTAATGACCCCATAATATAGTCGGGGAGCGGTCGGACGTCTGGCAGAAACACTTGGGGGGGGGGGGAAAATACAACCAGAGAAGAGGGGCCTGCGAGCAGAGAGGCGTCCCACAATTCCCTAATAAAAGTTCATGCGCGTCGCAACGCAGGCGGAGTAGACGATACCATACGTGAAGCAAGGACTGGACCCGTCACGGAAAAAAAGAAAAAAAGGGAAGCTCTAACGGAGTGGGAGCCATCAAACTGATGAGGGAGTAAAAGGATCTAGCTTAGCGCACTCGCGGACGGGGGGCAAGCAAATTGTTCCACATGTGCAGGGACGTCTACACCAAAGATAAGCCCTGGAGGATGGGGAAAAGGGGGGAGAGGCGTGCGAAGAGTCGAGAGAACAGGGCGCTAGCTCGACAAGGCGGATTCCCAACCACCCGGGATGCCGGTAAACGTATTGGAGACTGGGCCCAGAGAGGTGCGCCATATCACGGCGCTAAAACATGTTTCGGGATGCGTTCTGCCAGAAGCCTAAAGGCCAATGGAGCCAGAACTAACTGGCGGCGGATGAAATTTCTAGAAAGGAAAGCAAAACCCCAAGAAGAAGAGAGCACGTAAAAACGTCCCCATACTTCAACTTATGGAATCGGTTTAAGTATGCGAAGGGCTAAGAAAAACCAAGGCGCTGACCTAAGCCCTTGCAAGGGTAGCAGGGGTTCAAAATATCTATCATCTAAGCTTCTCAACGTAGACGACACGCCTCGAACACAAAAGCGCGGAGAGGAGGCTTCTGCCTTTAAGGAAGGAAAAAAGATCGACAAATCTCCCAGAGCTTCCACTTAAAGCGCGGGAGTCAAATGGAGGGATCTACCTGCGGTAACGATTTGTCCGGGAAGAAGGGGGCCAGAGAAGCAGGTTAGGAGATTTCTTAAGGCATTTCTTACGCCCCGATCTCGAGGTTTGGAACAAAAATCAGTGAAGAAGGGCGAGTAGCAACAAACCAAAGATCTATGGGGAGAAGGCTCGCTAATGGGACCGATTTCGTTCCTTGGATGGTTTGAAAAAAAAGAAGAATGAGCGAGAACAATATCGAGCAGTTTGGGTTGGTTGTCTAGATTCTACCCAAGAGCCGCTCGGGACAAGGGGGAAGAGACTAAAAACACGAGAGGCAACCGCTATCAGGGGCAAATTGGGAATCGGGTAGACGGGCGCCGTGATATCCAAAACCATCACTAACCGGGGGGTGCTAATGTTGCCTCTTGGTATTTTGCGAGACTGGAATGTGAAAGGAAGAGGGGGCGCCTTGTGGGACCCATTAAAAGAAAGGAGCCCGAAATAGAAAAGCAGGAGAACGAGGGCCGCGAAAGAAAAGGAAAAAAGTTCGGTGGAAAAAAAAGTAATCGGAAGATATCCAGAGCAGCCCAATAGAGGAGCGCCATCACCTTTCTAGCTGGAGGGTGGCCAGTAAAGGGCCCTAAGGAACTAATAAACTTTGTGGGATGACACACGGAGGCTCCTCTTCGGACAAAAGTAGGAGGAGAAAGGTAAAGGGCCGGGACGAGGGCAGGTATAGTCTGAAAACTGGCAAAGGTATCGACGGGAGCGTTGAGGGTGGGAAAAAAAAGCGGGGGATCCGAGAAAGGGAAAAAAGAAGGGAAAAGGCCCAGAATCCCTTTGAAGAGGCACAACAAGACAAATAAAAACAAGGAGACTACTATGGACCCGAATCAGAAACCGGAATAAGAAGAACTCGGAGTGCCGGAAATAAAGGCCATCGGGTACTCAAATGAGTTGACACCCGTGGTCACACATTATCGTGCTTAAATACAACTTCAAAAGAAAGGAGGGGGAGTTAGGCCTCGAGCATCTCTTCTCTGAACACCATGTTTAAAGTAAAAAAGGAACACCATCGGTCGGAAAGGGGAGGTAGTCCGTGGAGAGGGACAACGATTTCCCGGTCTAAAAAAAGCAAAACAGACATCGGAGCCAGATCCATAGATCTCAACAACAAGGGGATGATGGGGAAGGGAAAGATGGGTCCCGGGCCCCGGCACATACTGGCAGGGGGGGCCTAGACACTTAAAGATCGAGTGAAGTAAGGCAAGTTCCGGGAAAGCACGAGGATGGAGCTCAACGTCCTGGTGTCAAGGACTTTAGGGGGAGGGGAGCAGGGAAAAAGCATCTAATCGAAAAGAAAGGGAGGAGGTTAGCTCAAAACTGGTGGGTTGGCAACTATCTCTCTTTAAGAGATACAGATGGGACCCCAGCAACATCATTCATTACCCTCCGCAAGCCTGGTAGAGGGGAAGGCGGCCTGAGACTATGAGGGGGGGGGGGTCTTAATCTCTTAGGAGAAAAAAAGGGAGAAGATTGATGGGCTAACTGGATGAGGAAAGGCGGAGGGACCAGGTGCCAGCTGTTCGAGGAACGCTGAGAGATTAAAAGCCGCTCGAGACCAAAAAGAAAGTGAAAAGACCAGAAGAACGGCCAAAGTAGGGGGGAAAGGGAGGGGAAAGTTTTTCGCAAGAGGGAATGGACGGGAGGCGTTGGTGTGAGAAGAGAACGCGACGGGTCTGGGGGGGGGTGTTTTTGAGAAGGGCCAGCTCGCTCCTGAAAAGGTGAGGGGCGAAGTGACAAGATGATGCTCTGCGGCGGGCCGAGGTCATTAAAACGACCGTTGTGGACTTTAGAGTCTAAAGCAGAGGGGAAAAATGGGGGAGTGGCAAAACTCGGGCAAGAGAGGGTCCGGGCTTAAAAAGAGGACGAAAGAAAAATTACGGAAGCAAATTAGAAAGACCGGCCACCCGGTTGGGGACTATGGGCGGTTAGTGATAGACAACAATGGCCTGGACGCGAGTGGGGTTTAAGGGGACCAGGACCCGGGGACAAGAAAGAAAACCATCGACCATCAAAACCAACCATTGAAACGTAGGGGGGTCGGCAGGCGTGGGGGGATCACACCAAAGCATAGAGGGAAGGAATGGATCTCAAAAAAGAGGAGGAGAACAATCGGCGGGGAAGGCTACTCGAGACGGCAAACGGTCAGATTCAACCTGCGAAGGAGGACCGAAGAATGCAAAAGGAGAATAAGCCTGACGAAACCGTACTTGTGCCTAGGAAAAAAGCGTGAGAGGTATAGCTGGAAAACAGTTGAAGAGGTGAAAATAAGTGAATGGGAGAGGTAAAATGGGTCGAAGCTCCCGAAAGCAAATGCGTCCTTTCTGTAGTTGTTACAGCGCTGAGGAGAGAGAGCGGCGAGGGTCCTAGCGAGGCCAGCAAAAAACTCCAGGGGAAAGCAGCAGGGGGGGGAACATCATTCAGCCAATCAAACTGGGAAATAGATTCCAAGAAGAGTAGTGGGGGGGGGGAATAGGAAAACGCGATCGCTGGTGGTTTGCCTAGAAGGATGCTTCGTTGAAAGGATCCGAACACGGATTTAAGGTGAGAAAAAAAGGAGGCAGCATCGAACATTTCTATGGCAATAAGGGAATATGGCGAATGGCCTCGGGAGGCCTCTCACATAAGACGGGGTGCCGGGCGCAGGTTCATCGGGTGTCCGAAAACTAACAAAGGAACCTGCGATGATCCTATTGGTTGGACTTAGAGGAAAAAAAAAAGGCACTAGAAGAGCAGGGTCCCATCATCTAAAGGAGCTCCTCTCCCAATCTTTGAGACTAAAAGGAAAAAAGATTAAAACAAGTCATGGTGCTCTTTGCACAATGCTCTCCCAACAAAAAAGGAGAGAGAATATTCTAAGGGGGAATGAGAATTGAGACAAGCTTGAGAAGAACGAATCGGAAGGGGCTTCTAACTAGGATTAAGTGGCTTATAGGTGAGCTAGGAGGGGGCTCCTCCTGTCGGTCGAGCGAGGAGACAATGGCATGACTGGGGGTATAGGAACGCACCAAAGAAGAGCAGACTTGCGTCGAGAGGGACTCAGGTAGGGAACGAGCGGAATGTACATTTGACGAGGAGGGGAGGCAACACTCCCGAGCCCCATGCGGTTGAAAAGCCGGCAAGGTTGTAACTCAGGGGGAAACCCGTATGGGAACCAAAAAAAAAAGAGGAAAAAAGAGAGTCTCAGGTGGAAAGGAAAGACCTCCGGAGAATAATCGCAATCTGGTGAAATCAATCAGAGGGTTGTTCGACTCGCTAACAATGATTCTATCAGGCTTAAGGGGGGGGCGCGGGAAGAGAGAATAAGGAAAAGAGCTGAACAAGGCCTCCACAATTCCGACGAAGTAGGCCTAAAGAAGGTACAGGGAAAAGAAAAAACTGGACGCAATAATAAGATGGAGATAAAAGGGAAACAAAGGAAGCACCACTGCTTGCCCCAGGAAAAAGAGACAGCGTTAAAGGAAAGACAGAAATCCGTCACTGAAGGAGGGTCATACAGGGGAGGGTCTCGCCACCGATACGAAGTAAAGGGGGAGGGGGGTGAAAAAAGATCTGCCGAAAATATCTGGCAGTGTGTGAAAAACTAAGATTGATCTCGACAAGGGGCATTGATGGGGAGGTTGGATGAAAAAGAAGGAAGAGAGAAAAAAGGGCCAGGGTTTGACTTGATGACTTTTGGTTTTAGGCAAAAGAAAAATTCCGCGCCGCGAAAAAACTATCTCCTGCTAGGCGCTGTATTTGCATGAGAACCGTCGTAAAAGGACCTAAAAGAGAAACGGAGGAGGGGCAGAAGGGGGCATCTTATTCTCTAAGGGGCCTCACTTGTGGATAATTCGGTATGGCCCCTCACACCAGGGGGGTAGCCCTAAGGAAAGAACTGGAAAAGGGGCAAGCGCAAAAAAAGGTAAAGAAAGGCTAAAGAATCTAAGTAATGAGGCTCCAAGAAGATCCCAAAACTCATCACAGAGGAAGGTCTCTCTGAGCGACTGAGCAGGAAAAAGTAAACCAGCCAGCAAAGAAAAACATGCTATAACACAAAGAGAGTTAGCTTTCCGACGCAAAAGATAACAAGAAGAAAGGGGGGGGGGGGGGGTGAGGGAGAGGGTACTTAGTACCTACTATTATCTAAGGGGTTGATATCTATTGAAGAGGAGGTAAGAGGTCGAAAAACTATCAATGGAAAGAGGAAAGAAAGGTGAAAGAAGCCCCGGATCCCAAACTCCTATAAAACTTGAAAAAGAATTTCTAATTAGAGAGTCTACGTTGAAGAGAGCAATTCTCTGGGAAGAGAAAAAGAAGAGCGGCTGAGACTAGATTACGTGAGAAGAGGTCGGGAGTCTCTAAATACCAAAGGGGAAAAAAATTACTGAAAGATGGTGAAAAGGATCATTAAAACAGATGCTATTTCACTAACTATTGCTTAAGGCAAAGGGGGGCATCGCCAAGTAAAGTCTGAAAAACAGGAAAGGTCGAAAACAGGTAATGCAACAAACTCCAAAACCTAGGTCGAAGGGGAGTCAAAACATCCGGGGCAAATTACATGAGAATCACAAAACACCACTTCAGAAACACAACAGGCTTCAAAAAAGAGAGTGGCGATCCCTTTCCAGGTCCTTGCATGCATCCAAAATCGATATAGTAGGGAGCAAGAAAGGGGTGGAGGAACGAGGGGGACTTTGCACTCATTGCACTGGTCAGATCGCCTGTGGGGGAAGAAACACGTTCCAAGACCAAGATAAGGCTCTGCAAAAGCCGGGTCAGCTACTCGAAACTGTTTAAAAAAAGGTTTCAGGGAGTCGGAGAAGAGACAGAAAAGAAAGACCTGAAAAGAAAGGGAGGACAAAGAAGGAGAAGGGGGCGAGTCCTGGGCGCAAAAAAGGAATGAAAGGTGATGAGAGGGCTACTAAGCGGGATAATCTGGTGGAATCGCGTTCTTCTGTGAGCATTCCGGAGGAGGGAACGGGGGTCTGGCTCTTACGGAAGGATCTGAGGTAAAGGGCAACCTAGAATTGCACTGGGGTCGGAACTCCCCTAAAAAAAAAAAAAAAAGTTATCCTGCTAGGTGGCGTTAGAGGGTCAGGGGGGGAGACAACGTAGGCAGTGTGGCTCATCGCCAGAAGAGGTTCGGTCTGCGTGTTGAAGGCTGGCCAACTCTCCCGGAGAAGTTTGAGGGAAAGGAAGCTAATCGTGGAAAAACTGGATTAGGAGAAAGCGATTGAAGGGGAAGAAACTTGAGACTTTGGTCGAAGCCCATCGTGAGAATATAGGGATTTGGAGCGGGGAAAAGAAGACGGTTGGAACGCGCCAGAAAAACACCCGGAAGAGGGAGGGAGGAAAGAAAGAAAGGAGATTCAAAATTGACCCGGTAGGGGTAATGGTATTATACCTCCAGGAGAGAGGTTCAGTAGCGACTAAGGGTTGGTCGGTAGCATTGAGAAGGGTTAGGACTCAATAGCCATGATAAGCGCCACAAGAAATGAGGAGAAGGTGGGTCAGCAAACTGCATTTCCTGAAAGAACGGGTACAAAACAGAAAACCTTCAAGGAAGGGCCGACTCCGCTTAACGAAGGTAAATATAAGAGGATAAAGCGGCAACGTCATATCTTTGGAGTACACAACGAGGCGACTGTTTTCCAGAAAAGGTCAAAAAAAAAGGGAACCAACTAAACTTAAAGGGATAGGGACGGATTCGGTTCTGAAGGGGAATTTCGCATACATAGAATGGGGTCGCCGATTTTCATTGAGAGAAAGGAGGGGGGAGTTGGAATTTGTAAAATGGTAGAGGACCAGGACGATAAAGAAGAATATCCTCCCCGATGGGGTAAAGGGTATCGTTAGCTCTGAAGCTATCAATCTGGAGGGGAGGAAAAGCGCACAAAAAACTCAGCTCCTGAAGAACGGAAAGTGGGACGTAGGTTCAGAACAGGGGAAAGAAGAACCTCAATAGTTGTTCAGATAAAGAGAGTGGCGTCGTTAAAAGAGAAAAGTCGAGGGTGACCAGCTTACATGAGGGGGGGAGTTGGAGCAATTCAGAAAAAAAAAAAAAACCCGTGACTGCATGGACAAAAACGGAAGGGAGGAAGAAGCAATCGAATGGAGTGCCTACAAGCGATAAAGCGACAGACGGGAAAGGGAGTTAAGGTAAGAGGAGCACTGGGGGTGGCCTCGAAATGGAGAAGAGCAAGGAAGGAAAGGAGGGGGGGAGAAAAACCAAACTCGTATCAGTTATTCCAGCGATCTAAAACTCTCAGGAGGGATAATACCCCTAGCAAGTCATAAAGGAAAAGGTGACACGACTCAAGGCGAAGGCAAGCGCTTGCAAGCGAAAAGCGAGAACAAAAAAAAAGGAGGGGAGGAAAGAAGATCTGCACGCCTTCGCGAATAACTACCGAATCCTTGGTGAGACAGGATCTTACTAAAAATGAGGGGAAATTGGCGCCCAAAAGGAAGAGAGTGACTGGCTTCGGGAAAAAAGTACTGCGGGTGTGGATAGAAGAGACGCGCCGATGCTCACAAAAATGCCCCCAAATGCTGAAAGGAAAAAAAGGACCCCCTAGAGGGGGGTAGTCGGCAACGCCCGAGGATTGCTCGCCAGAGAAGTCAAGAAAGGGGAATCGAAAATTTTCGTCGCACTCTCAGAAAGGAATTACACTGGCGGGCGGGAACTCTGCAGAACGCCCGCTGGGAAGAAAAAAACCCCTCAGGTAGTTCCCTAAAAAAAAGAGAGTCGATCGGGGAGAAAGAAAAGTCAGAGAAAGGGATAGCGCAAGGCGCTGACCTAAAAGGAAGCAAAGGGGGGGAGGAGAATAGTAGCAAACGGGGTTCGGAACTATCTGAAAAAAGCATCTTTAAAACTAGGACCTAAAAGAAGGAAGTAACCCGGGGGGGGGAAAAATTTAATCATGACTCCATGCTGGAAGAAGAAGGATCCAAAAGCAAAGCTTTGTAAAGAAGAGACAATCAAAGTAAAGCCTGAAGGGGCGAGCCCACGAGAAAATAGCGTGCAACGGGCCGCCAAGCAGGGATGGGGCATCAACGAAAATTCCGTCTAAGAAAGTGCTAAAGGGGGTTCTACCGAAACGGCCGGAATCGGAAGAAAGGGGGAAAAAAGGGGGAGACAAGATTTGTTTCCAAAAAGAACTAAAAAATGGGATCATTCTAAAGTGCAGCATGACTACTAACAGCCTTGAAAGAGCGAACACTAGTCTTCAATTCGGAATTTCGGTGGGGGGGGGGATTAGTCAATCCAAGGGCAGTAGTGACACGAAAATGAGGGATGAAGAAGTTTGTGGGGGCGGAGGAAAGGGCGGGGATTTTATTATCCTCAACACCATAGGCCGAGGAAGGACGATACGAAAAAACCTATATCGTAAAGGGGGTGAGCTTTGGGAAGGGGCTACGGCGCCTGCCAGTCCAAGCAGTCGTAAGAAAAAAAAAGAACTGGAGTTCTAAGGGGGGAGGAAGTTATGGAGGGAGCTGTCCCGAGCGTGACCTCTAAAAGATCGGGTCGGAAAAAAAAAACAGCAGATATGAGCATAGAAAAGAAAGAGAACTAAGCTCAACTTCAGTCTTTCCCTTAGCCGTCCAAAGGAAGGTCCTTGAAAAAAAAATAAAGAGCAAACCGATAAGGAAATGAGGACCAGAACAAAGGCGCAGGCGCGCGGGGAGATTAAAAATAAAAGACGAGAACAGGAAAAAGAGAAACCCACATGATATAGGAGCAAAAAACAAGAATCTTCTTATTCCAGGAGGCGGAAAAGAAAGGTAGAGGGCAAAGTTGAAACGCAGTGAGAAGGAGGAGAAAAGGGGGAGGCGGTACGGAACTACTTCAAGAGAGAGATTTTGAGATGGGGAAATGGGGTCCGAGAGTGACTATACAGGAAAAGTAAAAAGGGTGGACAGAACCGGATGCATCAGACAGCAGCGCCCCGATAAAATCCGGAGAAGATTTCAGGATCAGAAAGATGACCAAGATCGCGTCTCAAAAAAACAGGCCAGGGGTACGGAGGGGTAGAATGATGTGTGAAGAAGGGGGGCCAAAGAGGTGAAGATATTTAATGGTAAAAAATTGCACCAAAGAAAGCTAAAGAGAGGGAAAAAATATAGTTTGGAGAGACTTGATAGGGGGGGTCTTTAAGGCGGGTCCAAAGCAAAGGCGCGAACTTTCCAGTAGAGAGGCCGTTACAGGAAAAACTAACTTAACTGAAAACTCTCAGAGGGTGAGGCAGGGGAGAGAACAAGGCAAAAAACGAATATTGGGAAGTGAAAGGAGGAGAGCTCAACCACAATAACTGGGATGATGCAGCACTGGAACAGAGGGGGGTTGCACCTCGACTCCACGCGTCAAGAAGAGGTGAAAAACTTCGGGAGACGGGGGGAAAAGATCTGGGGAAGATGGCTCGGGAAAGTGGGTAGAGGAGCTGGGGGGCCTATTTCGCGTAAGCAAGAAGATACGCTAGGAACAAGAATGAATTAGAGATCTGACCCGGGGGAACTTTCAAATGCATCGAGAGAGAGACTCAGATGGACAGACCGGGACAGAAACATTAAGTAAGGCTAGAAACGCACGTCCCTCTTTCCGGGGACGAATGCACTATGTTTCTTCTGGAGCAGCCAGAAGTAGGAAACTCGTTAAAAATAGGCTGGAGGGTGTATGGCACTCTGAGGATGACCTTAAAGTAAGATCTTCGTAAGACGCGCATTGGGGGTAACGGCTACCGCTTGGACTCGCAAAAAATCCGTCACTAACTATCCGGATGCAGAGAACTCCCGGTCTGGAAAAGGGGGCACTTTGAAAGTCGCCGACTGGGCTTGGGTCCGCCTTAACGAAGAGGGGGGGGGGTCTCGAGGTTCACGATCCTGCGGTAGGTGGATGTTCCTGTACCTGGACCAGACGAAAGAGAGACGGAGAAGGTGCTGGCGGAGTTCATCTATCTTGGGAAAGAAATGGAGGGAGGGAGGAAGGATGAAATTCCATTTTTAGAGTACGGACGGTGGGAGCTTTCAGGGGAATTGATCAGGCTATAGAGGGAAGGGAGGAGAAGCGAGATGGGAGGGAGCAAAAAAGAGGCCAGAAATCAGGAAAAGAAAAACGAAGGAAGAACGAAAGATGAAAGACCGACCGCGAAGGTAGGGGTTGGGGGATCGACGAAGAAACGACAATCTCAAAAGGAGGTCGGAGGGGGGGCGGTGGGAAAAGAAGGGGGTTTCGGTCATTAGTTGTCTTCTCGTGGGATTTAAGAGAGAATCCAGGATCAAGGGAAAAACAAAAGCTGGGGATGACAAAAGTGGGAAACCTGAGGTCTTACAAGGGGGGGGAGGTGATCACAAAAAAAAGCGCACATAAGGGGGAAAAATGCCGGGGGTACGAAGAGAAGTCAGCAAGAGCGCGCAGGAGAACAGAAACGGAAAGCGACTGAAGGAAAAAGGTAGAGGAACTTTGGGGGGACCAAAAAAGCTTCGAGAGTGGCCGAAAAAAAATGACTCAAGTCTACGAAGAAGACGAAAACGACGACTTTCTCGGACCGAACAGGATGAAAATCAGAACGGAAGTGCAGAATGGAGAGAGGAAACGAAAATTTTTTCCATTGGAGAGAAGAGTTCACTGGGGAAAGAGGCCAGCGAGGGAGAAACTTTGAAGTCAATTCGGCGGGGGGAGGATGCCTCTCAGAAAGCAGGCCTAAGCGAGAGCCGCAGAAAAGGTACGGGGTGGAAATGAAAAACATCTTCAAAGACTGTGGAGGAGCTGGAGACGCGATAGATACCAGAGAACAGAAAGCTCAAGAACTGAAAGGGGGGCAGTAGGAAAAGAGGCCCACCTTTCAAAAAACAAGGGGGAAAAGATAGATCTCATGAAAAAAAAAAAGCGCTCTCTAGAGGGTGGGGGGAGAAAGAGACGGCGGGGGAGGGAAAGTTTCAAGCAAGAAAAAATGAGCCGGAAGACAATTAAGCGGTTGCTCAATCTAAAAGGAGGAGACCTCGTACTAAGAGCAATGAAAGCGGGTAGACACATAAGGGGGATGGGGGCCAGGAATCCGGAACACTTGTGTGGACGGAGCCAGGAGGAAGGAAAGAAGAAGGCTAGGAACGACTCACTTCCTGAAAAAGAAGTAGACCATGGTCCATGAGAAATGTAGCTCCTCTCCCGCAAAGACTCTCCCATGACGGAGGAAGGAAAAAGGCATCACCTGAGAGGCGCGACGCGAATGCGGGAAAAAAAAGGGGGAACACCGGGTAGGGG
>Ga0179593_1427169_pt1 | contig 13987 bp, 10 predicted proteins | sample CZODoug2_1_08_16_FD_185931 | JGI IMG/M metagenome (GOLD analysis project Ga0179593, IMG submission 185931) | Vadose zone soil fungal communities from Angelo Coast Range Reserve, California, USA - CZODoug2_1_08_16fungal (PacBio error correction) | ecosystem: Environmental > Terrestrial > Soil >...
TTTCCGGCCCGTGCACACTACTCTAACCTCTTTCACCACATCAAAGGGACTAGGTCTGTCCCCTTTCGGCACCCGACCTGGAACGACAAGCGACGCGGGCATTGCCGCCACGGAAACAAGCTGGAAAGGAGAGGGACAACAACAGTTCCTAGACAACGAGCCAACCACCCACCCGGAACAATGGCAAACGTCCTCTCGACGGTCACTTCGGAGGGTAAAGGTGCGGGAGAGGCAGAGATAATGCGTGGTGCGATTACGAGTTTGGACTAAACTGGAATTATGGTCTTGGATCGTCGAAATCAGACTCGGGAAGAAAACTGCGTATACGTATCTTAGGTGTCTCTGGGTAAAAGCCGGTGGGATGTCAGAGAGGGGGGGAAGACTCGTAGGATGTTTAGAAAAAGTAGAATTGGGGCAAGTGCTCTCAAAGAAGAAAGTGAGGGAAGACTACTTCTTGGAGGACTCAGCCCTGAGGCCGCGAAAAAGAGAGTCACGCTCGGACACAGGGAGGAGGAGCTTTTTGCTGGTAGGGATTAGTGGAAGAAGGAGTTCCACGATGAATCTGGGGGACGATGACACTAATAAAGCTGGTGTAAGGAAGGCTATTTCAGCCTCGGGAGTCATTAAAAAAGATGCGGTGTGGACGACATAGGTCGACCAGGGCCTGTGTGAGAAAGGGGAAAATCATTAAGGGAGGAGAAACTGGGAGAAATTCCACAAAAGGAATAACACCAATATTCAAGGGCATGAATAAAAAAAAGGGTGAACCTTCTTAGAAGTGGATTGAAAAGTAAGTCGACAAGCCGGATGGAGCGCTTATGACGGATAAGGGACTGACAAGAACGAGCCAGCCGGCGGGGGTCGAAACAAAAGGGAAAGAGCGGAGGATCGGAAAACATTGCCAGGTGCGCCTGGTGTCAATTAAAGGGGTGAGACTGAACGGAGGGACCGGACAGCTGGGGCAGCTTACAGCTAGCGCGCGTGGGGTGGAAAAAATCTGGTCAAGACCGTGGGGGGGTGGGTGAAAGGAACCGGGGACGACCCACCCCTTCCAGAGCAGCGGCGCTTTACCACTACATAAAAAAATCATTAGGCTCGAAATAACATCCGCGGTTGAGAGAGGTCCGAGGGCGTGTTGTTTGGCGTGAAGTGGGTCTGAAATAAGGCTGGGGGAGTGGGGAAAGAAGACCCGCCTGGGTGCCTGGGGGCATTAGCACTGTTACTTGGGCGAAAGATCATGTGCAACTGAACCGCCGAGAGACAAGAGGATCGAGTTGAGGGAGATATGAGCGTTCTAATAACACTCAAAGTGAACCCTTCCTTGCTCGACCTGGTCGGAATGAGAAGAAGAACAAAACCCAGGATACACGTTAAGGTCATGGAGAGGAGGGCAAGATGAATCTCTCATCTTCAGGGGCATGAATGGTGCCTCTGCATCAAAAACCACGGAAGAAACTTCAGAGGCACGGTGAAGGGTCTTCCTGAAAAGTGGGGAGCGAGTGTGGGGCTTGCCTAGTAAAATAAGAGAAGTAAAAAGACGCAGCTCCGAGAAATCATAATTGGGGGTGGTTGGAGTCCTATAGAGGGCATGCATCTATACGGTAAGGGTGTAATGGAGAGGTTCTGCTGGATAGACCACCAGGTAAGAAAGTCGGGGGGAATGCCACGATTGTGTCGCCCAGGGGAAAGGCATGTTGTAAGAGGGGATCTTAAGCATCCGACTGCTCAGCAACGGTAAAATTGGGGGATGGGCGCCGTGCGACCTGGGAAGGGGGGGAAAAGGGCTGGAGTGTCGTGGGGATGGAGGACTCGTCGGTTCACAGTAAAATCAGACAAGACTGACAAAGCGACTCAAAAAAAACTCCATACTTGCAAGGGGGTAACGAAACCTAGCATAAAGACCCAGGAAGGAGGAAGGGTAGAAGTTCTACACTAAGTCCAGACAGTAAGGAAAAAAACGTGTCGCGCAGAGGGCATGGAATTATAAGTCTGGTTAGAAGGGGAAAAAGAAAATATGCGACAAGATGTTCACAAACGTGGAAGAAAAGGGAGAGAGAAAAGTAAGGAGTACACTCTTCAAGAAGAGTCCCGGAGGCACTGTGGGTCAAGGAGTATCGATATCATGTCATATCTGCAAGAGTCCCGGACTCATACCGTCAAAAAAGGAAAAGGAGATAAGCAACTATCCGACAGAAAGATCAAAATTAGGGATTAAATACAATTAGTTAAAGAGAAGATTAGCTTTGGGAGGAAGACTCTCAAAACAAACAGGGGGTATTAGATAGAGAAGAAGCAATGCTCCTCGGTATAACCGCTATTTAAACTTATCGAATCTGAGATAGGGCTGGGTTCTCTATAACAATTGGGAGAAGGGGATTAGCCGGAAGGTCCACTGCCAACCGGGAAATCCTGATCACGTATGCTGTTAATCGTAGCAAATTGGAACCTTAATCGGGTAGGAAATTGAACAGCAGGAGGTGAAGTGGCTGGAAGAGTCGGTCGCAGACGCACTTAAAGTCGTCGTCCCCCAGATTTGAGTGAGAAGATGGTAAGGGGGGAACTTCTCAGACAAGACCAATTCGCTAAACAAAGTGCCGAGCATCCCTGGGGGTTGTAAAGTGCGAAGAGGCGAAGGAGTTTGTCTGCCGAGTGGCCGCCGCCGCGGCGGAGCGCGGTGGTCAGGCAAGTTGCAACAGGAAGAAGTTAAAGCGCGTCTTGGAAGACAAAAGGGAAAAATAGGGCCTAACAACGACAATGAGACAAGGGAGAAGGGTCAGACTCCTGTTCCAACAGGAGCCACGCTAGGAAGCCGCAAGCAGTCGATGGTCAATAAAACGCGTACCAAACGCGCCGTTTACGGAAATCGTTAATGAAAAAACGGTCTCCTACCCGGCGGTGAGAGAAAAAAGCAGAAAGGAAGGCTCAATAACAGGGGGGGTCTCGATGAACGATCGGGAGAGGAGAAAACTGCACTGGGTCGATCAGCGTCTAGTGAACCGTGAGTACTGCCCAGCGTTATTCGGAAGCGGAGAGTACAACCAAAAATCGAGACAACCACATTCTACCGAGCAACACGGGGGGTGCACACCCCTAGTTCGGAACTCCAGAAAATCATTCAAGGACCTGCCTGAATACCTCCACTGGGTGATTGCTTGAGAATGAAAAGAGCGAAAGCTTCAAAGCTGCCATGACGTCCAGCACGGAACAGACGCTCACACGCCCTAAATGACCATCTGCACCCCAAAGACGCATCCCGTAAGCAACCGCCCGCCCACACATCTCCTACCAACGGCACAAGCTTGCACGAAGAGATGTCAAAAAGAGGAACCAACTCGGGGCGACAAAACCCGAAGGACCCAGCAACCGACTATCCGCCCAGAGCGAAGTAATAGCGGCGGCGCTCACGGAAAAGTCAAGACAGAGGCGGAACATGATCAGTTCGGCAAACAAAAGTGCAGGTCAATAAAAAAAACGGAACCCCCCCAACCCACGTCCCGGAGGAAAGAAAAAAATCCTGGCGCCAGACACCCGACACAGACCCAAAAACACCACCCCCAGACCTACCCGCCTCTCTATCCTCACTCCCCATCACGGAAGGAGAGCAAATCATGCTTTGCTCGCCCAGGAGGGGCAATGACACCATGTGGCGCGGTCGACGCCGCGCAGCGATGCCGCTAATCCGCGTGCCCGACTCAAAACTAATCCCCCCCGCTATAACACACCGCTGCAGCTAAGAGAGATAGAGAACTTAAAACCCCCCGGCAAATCGGGAAACAACCCCCCCACCCCCCGTCGACATTCCCCCATCTCCTAGACCCGGATCGCCGACACACAGATGTTTCACGATAACTAGCAAGGGCGGCAGAAGCAGATAGTCAGCATCGGAAACAACGCTCTGATCGTCCTGTACTTGTCGACTGACAACAGAACCGAAACGGGATGAATAAACAACGCTCGGTCGAAATGCAAATGGAATAGCAGTTGGGAAGCATAGGATGCCGCCAAGGGCCTCGAGACGCTCAGTTCAGACAAAACGTCGTCGAAAAATTCCACCGAAGCAAGCTTGTCATCTTAAAAAAAGAAATAGAAAAACTACGACGTCCAAACGATTGCGGGAGAACTACAAAACGTTATCACGTTCTCTTCAAAATATACCGAAGCAACTAAAACAGCCTGCTAATAGGGACAGGAAAGTGCTAGTCGCCGAGCCGACAAGGAGAAAGGGAGTGGGGGAAAGAGGTATTTCGGCAAATACTGCAGGTCGTCCTGGATAGCTTGCCAGAGGAATCCTGGATAAAACTCCGAGGATCGCGAAAGATGTATATCCAACAAGAGGAGGCCGAAGAGTACAAGACCTAAGCGTTATCAGAAGTCAAAAATACTACACAAGCCAAGTCACTTGTTAAAAAAGAGACCGTGAGATAGGTACAGTAGCAGGCACGTATAGAAAGTAAAGGGGATCCGGGGTTAAGGGGAATTTTGTGACCGGGAGTAGGTCGAATGACCAAGCCTTATGCGATTGAGAAGGGGTCTCGAAGGGCGGGTCCTTTTAAATCAGCGACAAATCCCGCAAGGTCTAAAAGAGTTTCAAGGATAGTTAGGAAAAGAAAAATCTAAACAAAAACAGGGATGTCGTGAAAGGTGACCGTTAAGAACTAAGACTTTCCGCTCCTGGTTTGAGAGGGGGGCACGGGCAGGCGGTGGACATTCCCTGCGCGTGTCATGTGCCTACGGAGTGGAATTTCTCTAAACAGAGGAAAAGGGGGAGACTACACAAGCACAGGTCAACCTTAAACTCGGAACCCCAAAAACTTGCAGGAGTAGAGGGAGAGAGAATGCATGTGTTCGCGAAAAAAAAGTTGGGGGGGGGGAAGAGGGAAAAGGACGAGTGTCTTGGGAGCAGTCGATCAAGAAAAAGATTCTAGTAAGAAGACGTACGGGATCGCCTATTCTGGGCAAAACGGGTGATATAGGTCTCACTGGAAGGAAAGGCGAGAGAGAGCGGGGTGCAAGGAGTCCATACGATAAGTAGGGAAGACGACGAGGCAAAATTCAATAAGACCCTTTAGAGGGCCGGCGGCAACTATGAAAGGAAAAGCTTAGGTGTGAAAGGAAGGTTAAGCTTTTTGGAGGACATGAAACTGGAAGAGAGAAAAGAATCCAGCGTGGGGGGGTCAGTACCCTAGCAAGATGGTTGAAGGTTGCGTCTGATCGTGTGACATCATTACGGGGGGCGGAAAGAGAGAAAGGGATTTCCTTGGTTTGGAGAAAGGGAAGCAAATAATGCAGGATTCGCTGGGCGGCAGGGGACGGGTGAAAGAAAGTCTGATTAAGTGATTGAAGAAGCGGTGCCGCAGTTCTGTTAATGTGGCAGTGAAGTACGTCGGAAAGCCATAGAGGTTAAGACGGCAATGGAGAGAGTGCAGGAGGACATCACTGAGAAAGGGATTACGTTGAACAGTCCATACGAAGCTCGGAACCTACAGGTGTACCTTTCTCGCAGGGTTGGAAAGGGGAAAAATGATTTAGGACGTCGGGACCGGCGTTGGAGAGCTGTCGAAGGGAAAGGAGCGTACTGGTGGGAGTCGGAAGAGGACAGCATGCAACCAAACCCAACAAACGTCAAAGTGCCGAGGATAGAAGGCTTAAGGGAAAGAAACGGGGCCGCAGAAATCATGATGGGGACTCCGAAAACATCCACGAACCGCGATTGTGGTATCGGTCTCGTAGTTCTCGGCTGGTGGTGTAGGGGGGGGAGGAAGCAAGGGCGGTGGCGAGGGCCGAGGGATTCCTGGGGATGGACATGCAGGGACGTACTCGAAGAGGCCTTGGGACGTACAAACAAAAAAGAGATGAAGCTGCTGAGAGGAAAGGGATATCTCAAGGGCTGCTTCAGGACAGAAAGAGAAAGGCTGAGAAAGGCCGGGCCTCGACTGCTTTAACTGCTGACGAAGAGGGAAGAGGAGCTGTGCCGACTCAGGGAATTGGAAAGGGGACCGCTGGCGCTCATCTGGGCTTACCTTCCACAGGTTGACGCGACCTCAAAGACAGACCCAGGTGGGTTTCTTTCAGCATGCGGCTATACGGAAAAGTCTCAACTGAAGGGGCTCGTGGGCCAGCGTCACACAAGAAAGAAGAGCGAGGGAAGAGAAAACAGGGCAGATCAAAACTAGAGCAGGGGACGAGACCGTCGGTATCTGCTCAAGCAGTCTTCAAACGCCGTCTGGGAAAATCGGTTAATGCCAAGATTGGCAAAAATTTGCAACCGGAAGGGGTGACGAGGGGGAGAGGAAAAGTAATACGGACGCTGTCGTCTCCTGAGTGGAGTAAAATGGGGACATGAGGAGAAAAGTTCGACCTGTTCTGCAGTAGGGCTTTTACAAGGACCTGAGTAGGAACTGTATTCGCAATCCGTCGAAAGTAGATGCAAAAGTAATTAAATTTCAAGGGACGCCACCGAATAACTCACAATCCGGAGTATAATAAAAAGGTCTAAACCTACTCGATAAAAGCCGTCTAACACGTCAATAAAGAGGCGAGAGGGAAATGAGTTGGTATATTCATTAACTACCAATAAGAAGGGGGCACCTAGGGGTGGCCTCGAAGGTCATATCGACCTGCCAATGTACGACCAGGTTCAATACGAATGGTTGAAAAATGGGAGGACTCGATGAGAAGGGAAACGAAGACGGATCTCCGTTGGTCGCGGGGACCGGGGAAGATAAGACCGGACCAAAAGTCACTGGAGATGATCAACACCCGAGCGAGAAGAAAGATAACCAGAAAACCGTTTCAACCAACGAGATTGTCGCTCTCAAAATCACAATAGAAGGTAAGGAAATAAGAGGTAAGCAAAATCTAATCGCGAGTAAATGCCGAGGAAGAAAAGGGAAAGCACTTGGAATCTTAAGGGATCTCAAAACGTCGAGTCTCGGCGTGATACTATAAAAAGGGGAGTGGGTCGTCCTGCTGTGCGTCCCCGGAAAATGCCAAACCGATCTTATGCTTCTGCTGTGGACGAGAAGAAGAACGTGGAAGTTGGCGCGACCACCGTAAGCCGGGGAAAACGTCGTGATAGGGTAGGATCGAAAAAGAACGATCAGACTAAGACTTCGCGGGCACAAAAAACATGGGTGCACTGAGTCGAAGGCGTGGCGCGCAAACAAGAATTAGCAAGATCCTTCCCTTGCAACGAGAGACTATCACCCGTGTGGAGTCAGGGAACAAATTACGGGTGGGCCAAGCACTCCTTCTTGGCGAAGGGGGTTGGAAGTGAACACTTGAAAAAAACCGTCTTTACGGGAAGTAAGTAGTCTGGGAAGGACGCTAACCTGCACGAAAGGGGCCGCGCAAGAATCACCAAAGGCGAAAGAAGGGTCGTGCAGGCACAGTGTCCATATGCAACAAGGCGGTGAAGTTGCGTAAGCACAAGAGAAAACGTGTCCCAGTTCCTTACAAAATCGGGAATTTACACGATAGGGTAGACGACTTAGTCGGGGGGGGGCAGGAACGAAGTCATTTGTAAAGAAAACCTGAAAAGACGGAGGAAAAGATCCCGCTAATGCGATTTGAGTCGGGCGTCGTAGTCACGTAGGTGAAGCGGAACCACTCTCCCTTCACGTCGAAGTGGTGGAAAAAAGTAATGAGAAATCCTTCACTCCACCTGAACCACTGGATTGCTGGAGAGGAACAGTACGTCAGAAGGAAAAGGGGCGGCAGAGACAGATGACAAAGCCTAACTGCCATTCTCAAACTAATCGATTGGAGTTCGATTCAAGAGCTGAAGTCCTGCATATCCTGTAGAAAATAAGGTCTGAGAAAGTGCTTCAGAATCTCATTGACTGATAGAAACGGCAACGACTGAGACGAACTGCGGAGTACGGAATTTCCGAGATATCAAATTCGGCTTTGAAAGTGGCATGTGAAAATACATAAAAGTAAGCCTTTTGAGTAAATCCAACGCACAAGAAGCACGACTAACAAAAAACCTGAACAGACTAATAGAAAAACGAAGCCACAATCTCTTGGGAGTAAAGAATTATGACTTGAGAGGTAAGTCTGTGGCACAGGTGAAGAGGGTCTCCTAGTAGGCTCTGCCGAAGCCGGAGAACTGAACAACACCGCTCTCTTAGCTAGAAATGAACGGAAGAAAAGTCTCTGATATACTTTTTCAAGGAAAAGCGGATGAAAGACGGTCTTGACTTCATCTGGTCAAAACATGTCCGATCTCCAGGAATGTCCTAAGTCAAGAATAACTCGAAGGGTCTATTCGGGGTGGGGAGAACAGGCTGACGTAGGGTACGAGCTGATCTTCACGCTTTAAGAGCGAACATGACAAGACAAAATAAAAGAACGTGCTGAACAGCTGAGTGCAAGAACAAGTACAAGACGTTTCCTCTCTGTTTCAATGCGATCATTTTGCTCCATCTACCTTATGCTAAAGGGGAACCACGTCGAAGGGGCTCAGCTTCGATACGGTTGAAAGAAGGTAATTTTACACTTTTTTTTCGAAAATCACAAGAGTAGACCGCCTAGAAGGAAAAAACTGCGTGAGATGGAGCGAGCCCCATCGCGATCTTGAATCTCATGTAAACGGAACATAAGAAAAAAGAGTCAAAGAGGAAACCAATATTCGGACGGGCTTAGTAGCAGGAATTCAAATAGTCCAGAAGAGAAGGAGAGTTGAAATCTTAGCGGCACTCTTAGAGATTGACGACTGGAACCATCGCTGTCCGAATCCGCCGGGAAGTCCCAGAATCAGCTGACACCGTATCTCAATTCAGCACTGGGAGGATGGTCCATCACGTAGCACGGACTTTCTTGCTCTCTCGAGGTCGAGGAAAAGGAAAGCCAAGAAAAATCCCTTTTCTAGCACAAAACTTGTCGCTGAAAAACTGCTGGCGAGAAAGGTAAACGATCTTCAAGTGAGCACGGGTGAAGGAGGGAGAGGGGGACGGTGATGTTTAGTGACGGTATTGAGAGGGGATTAGAGAAGGACCAGCCGTATCACCACCCAGGCATGTGGACAGTTAAAACAGGCCTGTCCAGCGGGAGACCCTCCGAGCGAAACAGGAGGAGGAAAGGGGAGGAGGTTGCCACTAAAGAAATAGAGATCACAAAAACACTTAATGAAGGAAGGAAAAAGAGAGAATTTGCTCGTTCACGAAAATCTCAAAAAGCTCTGTTCAAGCGGGCAATTTTCGAAAAAAAAGTTGGAAAGGCAGACAGGCGCGTTCTGAGCAATGAATAGCGGGGCACTTCTTAACCTATTCGAAGGTTTTGGGCTGCCCCGCCGCTGGTGGTTGTTGGGGGGGGTTAGAAACAAATCACCGGTACCTACGCTCATCGTAAAGGCTAATCTTAAGGTCGGAGCTTTCGCTCCTGCAGTGTGGGTCGCGACAATGTTTGGCCTCGAGCACGGGCGTACTTTCTGGACGAGTGGAGACCTAAGGCGGGAAAGAGAAGAATACGGGGAATCGTCCGGCCTCTGCTTAGTAATCGTGACGGCGCGGGTAGGCGGGGGGTATCTGGAACGGGCGTCTCTACCGATTAGGAGGGCAAGGCTAGCAAGACGAAGAAGGTGGAAAACGGACTAGGCAACACACCTCACTGAAGAGCGCACTTACTCTGCCTGACCGCCCGACGATAAATCAAGCAAGGAGCGGGCACAGGCTGCTCTGAAAGGGGCGTTGGCATGTCAACGTGGGATCGCCGGAATGAACCGCTCCACAAGGAAAAAGCATGGGGGAGACGACAGAAAAGAGGGTGCGTTAAGTCGTCTGAATCGGAGATATTTCGCCAGAGAAAATTACCTCCGAGGCTGCTTCGCCCGCCAGAGAGTACCAGCACCCATCTTGCACGGGGGGTATTTCAGGGCCAGAAGCAATACACCAGCGAGTAGCTGGAAGTCCCTCGCCGGGAAAGAACAACACACAGAGCGGCACACCAAGGGCAGGCACCGGTGGCAACTGCGCACCGAGCGTGGGTCCGAACCCCGTGCTATGTGCTGGCGCCCAGGATTCTCACCAAGAAGGACGTATGAACGCACAGCAGGGTTACATAAGGGCGAATAATCGCTAAGATCCACCCGAAACACTCACGCTCCTAGTCCTCACTTCTTGAAAACTTGGAACGACAACCGCCTAAACAGCACACCCCCGGCGCCGAACATGTGCAGGGGTATAGGCCTGTGGTACCTTCCTGAGGGCAATTGAACTTCAGGAAATTCGTCGTTCAGAGTACACCATATCGCGCGGGCGGTGGAGAAGGATGAGGGGAAGCCGCGAAGCCGAGGCGACCCCCTCTGCCAAGGCCACTACGGAGTCTCAAAATGCGAGGCTCCAATCCGACAGGGGGGGCGACGGCCGTTCAAGCGTATGACCGTCAGAGCGGGTGGCTAGACTAACGCGTGCATAGCTCCGCGACGGATAGGGCGCCGGAAGAAAAGCACACGCGAGGGAACTGGTTAATGGACCCCACACTCTCCGACACGGGGGAACTCAATCAACCTTGTCGATACGCCTTGCGGACACCCGCGAAAAAGCAAAAACGGCGGCCGGAGAAATTCGCAAGGGGGATGGCTGCATGCAGAGCGCGAATGGCTTCGCCGTTAGGCTCGATTCTTTAGGATAGAAAGAAAAACTAACTGAATAGAGACGGCATTTGTGCAAGGGCACCGCTGGGCAATAGCTTCTGACCTTCAGGTGGAAATAACGATCACCCCGTGGGTCTTCAGGGGGGCAGGCCGGGGGAGGCATCGAAGAGTCACCAAGTGGCGTCTTCTAGGGTGGGCTCGTGGGGGGAAGAGTCCGAATAAGAAACTACCCGGAAAATCGTACTCGAGAAAAGTAGGGCCATCTAAAAGAAGGACTTAAAGGGCATTGAAGCTATAAAGGAGGCTTCTTACTAACAACACCCTGGTCCGAGAACTTCTGGGGGCAATTACACAATTTGTAAGACCTTCAGGGGGACGAGATGGGTCTTAGAAAAGCATCAGACGATTGGGGGGGGGGGGGGGGGGGGGGGGGGGGGTTTGGGTTGGGGTTGTTTGGGTGGTGTAGGCTCAGTAGGGTAGGGAAAGGTGGACATTGCGTGGGAGAAGCTAATTTCTGCCGTGAGTGAGCAGGCAGAGTCGTGCCTGTATCTCTATCCATACTACTCTCGAAGTCACCGTAAGACGGGGGAGGACGGTAACCACAATTACGAACCGAGCCTCGGCCGCATATGAGAACACCTGACGTGTCGAGCATGACGCTCACGAACACGGAACGCTCAAGAGGGAGAGGAGGGGGCTTGCTAATGTCTTTCGATGGCGTGAACTACACGATTCGACAGCATGGCATCCTAGCAGCGACGTCGCGAAACTGCAGATTTCATACACCGGGGTCAACTACGATTAAGAGTTCGGCACGTGGTCGCGGAAGACAAGGGGGGGGGGAATATAGATAGATCAAGTACACGTAAGATCCCCGTTGTCCAGTGTGGAACTGACGCTAAGAGGCAAAAGTGAAAGGGAAGAATCAGCCCGCGGAATACCACGGAACGAGCTGCTTTAAACCAGTATCTTTGGAGAGAAGCTAAAAAACAACAAGAGGATGAGAGAGGGATCCTAAACGAATCGGCGGGGGGTAGGACAAGGCTAAGGAAGGGCACCAACTTGGAGGGTGAGCTGCGTGGAGTAGGAACGCTGATCAAAATGTCAACGTGGAGCCGGGAATCGTAAAAAAAAGAAGAAACGGAAAACTGTAGCGTGAACAGTCATGCTGTCTATCGAGATAAACACTTGCCGGGAGAGGACAACTTTGAACGACTTGAGCGGTAGTTTGAAACGTGTGTCGAATAAGGAGTTCTCGAACACGTAGATCCCGAGTTCACGTGCGGAAAAGAGGGGGTGACATCGACCCGCCGTTCAAACAAGACCTGGCCGAAGCTGATGCGAGACAACAGTGTGGTAGGGGAGACTCAGCGCAATAGGCCCGATGCCTGGTCCCTCCAAAGCATCCAACAGCCTTGGCGACGGCCCCTTGACACACCGGACACATTAACGGTGAAGTACGCCCAGTAGTCATCCCCTGGTAGAAGCGAGAAACACCCCCCCGGAAACTACAGAGCTAACCATCAAACACAACCACCCCACTTTCACGCCCGCGCTCCGCCAACTCGCCAAGCCCCAATGCTAAAACGAGCACACCAGAGCTACGAGCACAAACTCGGATGACAAGTGGACCAGCCAAACCTCAGCTAAAGAGGAACTGCCTTCAACAATCTTTGATTAACCACAGAAAGGAAACCTGACCAGGGAGCTGGTTGGCCCAACGACCCCACGCGAGCCGACGAACCGTCCTCTCCTCTGGCCTAGCCTCGTGTCCGGGAACGACCTACCGACCGTCCGGCGGCTGGCGGCTCACGCCAGGAGGAAGTATTAGGCAGTGACTCTTCACCGGGAAGCGCACCATTCGAGCGCAGTGTGTACAGGGAGGAATCCTAATGGACTAAATGCATGAGACCGCCACCGGGGTGACCGTGTCCCGGAGAGAAAAACGGCCGAAGAGGACACACTGCCGAATCCTGCAGCGTCAGGCCCAGCTGAAACCACTACCTCAACTCACTGCACCACCCCTAAACTCACTGCCCGGACGAGGAGCACGACCTCCGGCAACAAAATCGAGCGGAAACGGCAGCAAAGACAACCCTCTCTACCGATCTACAATCCGCGCGCGCTAATTCCCCGCGAAAGATACTCCCCCCCCTTACCGTACCCGAGCAGCAAGCTGGTCGACGGGGGCAAGTCAACAGTCCACCACGGCGTTAGTTGAATTGCTTCAACGTGAGGGAAATCAACATTGACATGCCGGCCCACCCAAAACAGTGGGTTTGGTACGGGGGGAAGCCATCCACGTTCTGCAAACACTACACCCATATATAATAACTAAAAAGAGCACGCCTCCAATCTCGGGGGATAGAAGAATAAATGATTTGCTAAGCTTGTCTTACTCCGGGGGTGGGCATGGAATGGGTATAGTCATTAAATGAAGTGCCTTAGCCCATAAAAAAATCGCAGCCTCGCTGAAAATCTTTCTGAGGGTGCTCACATTCACTATTGGACCCCGGAGACCGGAAACGGCCAATGGCATCGGCTGCCAACAGAAGCAGACTTCTGAGGACCACCCACCTGGTCTGACAACAATAAAGAGACGGGAGCTGCGATACGCGGGGCCCCATTACTAAAGAAGGCCCGTCATGGGCTCTGAGAGTCCAGTTCTTGTTTCCGACTTTAGACAATCAAAGAACATGACGGAACGCTACGTCTCCAAGGAAACACGGAAGTCCTCCGGTCCGTCTCGGGGGGAGTCAAGGAACGACACTATCGAAACTCAGAACAACAACCAACGGCAAGTAGAGGTCTACCGCTGAGATCTCAAGGGAATAGCGAAAAGAGCACTAACGAATAGAATACCACCCCCTCTAAGCTTTCTAGAAGCAAGAAAATGAAGCCTTCACGATAAAGAAACCTCCACTAAGGAAACCTAAGATTAGGACGTTATTAACGTGCTCAGGCCTGCATCCCATGGCAGGGAGCGCGAAGTGTTGGGGGAAATACATTAGGCTTCCCTACTTTGAGTATCTTCCTGGTGAGCCGTTCACCAGAAGATGGATACCGGCCTCCGTGGGTCCCGTAAAGGGAACCCCTTTAAACAAATAGGAACGATAACGGAGCGAAAGAAAAAGATCTAGGAAAGAGACACAAGAGAAAGCACAGTTCTATTCACATATAATTGGGTCGAGAACACGGAAAATTGAAGAAAGCGCCGAAAATCAAGGTTCTGCGGGGAAGCGGGGGTGAACGGTGGAATGTTGTGTAGTATACATGGAGAATATGGGGGACGGAGAATGTGCCCAAGGATGCCTTGAGAATCAGGAAACGACTTCAAAGTTAAAACGACAGCGCACGGCGAGAAACCGTAAAAAGGATGGCATCAGTGAACAG
>Ga0179593_1452328_pt1 | contig 13987 bp, 11 predicted proteins | sample CZODoug2_1_08_16_FD_185931 | JGI IMG/M metagenome (GOLD analysis project Ga0179593, IMG submission 185931) | Vadose zone soil fungal communities from Angelo Coast Range Reserve, California, USA - CZODoug2_1_08_16fungal (PacBio error correction) | ecosystem: Environmental > Terrestrial > Soil >...
AGAAAAAAAGACTGCTCGATTCGTAAGGACTCGAGCGTGCGCGAATATGTAAAAACTTCACGAAGAAGAAGAAGGGACTGTAACCACGGTGACTACGCATTGGCACGGCCAAGACTTACAGCTAAAGTCAGGAAAATTCTCAAGGGCGGGCGGGCGTCAAATTTTATACACCGCCGAAGCGGAGCGGCCGTCCAACTTTCGAAAGGGAAGAAGGAAGAAAGACGGAAAAAAGAGGGGGAAAACTGAAATGGCTAAAACTACGGTGAGGAGGCACGGCGCGATCACTAGTCGGATCGGCTCAAGGGTACGCCGTAGATCGTCCGGAGGGAGGGATTCTAAAAGGGCTGGAAAAGCTCTGGGGCGGCGGGGGAATGGACAAAAGGTGGGGTGAATCGTAGCCCCTATACTGGCGGGATTGTTCAGAGAAAATGCTTCAGAAGGGGAGACAAGGGGGGGAGGGTTTTTTGGGGGAAACGAAAAAGGAACAGATGTTCCGGGCGGAATGCTGAAAATGGGGTATCGCTCCGAGCAAACCTACGCCATAATCACCGCAGGCTTGGGGTGAAAACGGAAAGTACTGCAGGTGCATTGGAAGGGGAACCCGCAGGAAGTGAAGATATTCACGCCGAGACGTTTAGGCGGAAAAAAAAGTGGCCATTAGAACATCTGCTCTTATATGGGTGGGGAAAAAAATCCACTGGGGAGGAATTGCCGGGCTTCTACACGTGGCGACATCTTGGAAGTATGCGACGTCCGTAATCCCCGAGGATAAGGTAACGAGGGGGGGTCGGGTCTCGAAAAGCATGATCGACGTTGAGACGCATGGAGGGAAGTACAAACAGGGAAATTGAGGGTCGCGGAGTGCGACGTAGGAGCGGTAAACTCTACTTCCGGAGTATAAAGGATCAGGGTGCAAAAAAACGAGGAGAAATTGGCGAAGCGATGCGCTTCCGGTCTCCGCTTAACTCGTGGGGGTGTGGTCGTAGAAGGGGAGCGCGGCAGAATAGTCTCAAGTACGTCATCTATATCAGGCAGGAGTGACACCCAGCCAGAGAACACGAAAACTCACGGAACACTCATGACTCGTGTTAGCACTAGAAAGTTGTTTCCTGAAATACTGCGGCCCTTGCGCCGAGGAGAGAACGCTCAAATCCCGTGTAGAGGGGGGGCAGGGAAGTTTATCATAAGCCCAGGAAAAAACTCGGGTAGATTAAGCGTTCGATGTCGACTTGCCGGCATCCGTAGGAAAGGGAGGAGCGTGGTCTCCTTCCTCGGGCCTGAAGAAACGTCATCAACCGCCTTCATATGGAAGGGGGTCTTTTCTAACATCAGAACCGGTGAAGGAATTGCAGGAAGGCAGGCTCACCGAATAAGGAGTACAGCCCCTAAGCTCGCAACCGTGCTATCAGGGCCGTCATACTGGACGCCCGCGATTTCTCGAAGACGGGGGGAGGTGGTTTGGACTAGGGGTGGAAATTGAAATACGCCGTCCCAGTGGAAAGAAGACGCAACCAAAAGGTATGGCACACTCAAGAGGGGAGGAGGGACAACGCTGAGGTCAGGCAAATCTTCCGAGTGGACGGTTATCTTCGGGAACCGCAGGCAACAGAAAACTTTGGGGGTTGGTCGAAGGGGGACGAAAAACGCAGGTCTGCGCGGAAAAGGGCCGGCATGAGACGGATACGCCCGGGGGAAACATCAATGAAAACGAAGAAAACAGAGGGCATTCTAAAATCCACTGGGGAAGGGTCGAAGAAACCGTGGACACACTCGTCAGGCGCTTCTTGTGCAGGGGATGATTGATGTGTGAGGGGGAGAAGTGGTCGGCTATAACGATCATGCACCGAGGGGGGGGCGGAATCAGAAGAGGGGGGGGGAACGACGATTTTTTCAGCCCGCCAGGAGTAGGTTCTGGGTAAGAATCCGCAGCTGAAAGGTCGCCAGAGATGGCTAAAAAACACAGTAATGACATGATCGCCTCAAGAGTCAAAGCTCCGCGGGCTCCGAGAGAATAATGGCATAAAGAGGGAGATGCCGAGAGAAACTTTTGACGTGAGACACCTGGGTTCAAAGGGTAGAAAAAAAACATCTACTTGCTGGAAACTTAGGGGGGAATAAAGCCCTCATCCTCTGAATCCCCGGAGGGGCGTCGCCGGGCAACATCACACCTGGCCGTTATCTTGCAGAGAAGGAAACTGATGACAGACATTTCAGCCGGGGGGTAAATGCGTAAGGGGCCCGGGAGAAGTTCCTACACCTACCATTTATCACCTCAACGACCGCATCAAAATTACCTCATGAAGCATAAGAATGCCGCAGCTCGGAAAAACAACAACAACTCGGAGGAGAAAAGGAAAATGATATGGCTGGCATCGTGAAAAGGCCGCGGGAAGGAGGGCTAGAGGGGGCTATGTCAGCGATGAAAAAGGGAAGGAAATAGATCAATGGAGTAAAATACGGGGACTGTCAGGGTGAAGAATCTTGCTAATTAGGGTGCCCGAACGATCGCTGGGCCAGTGCTCTTAAAGAGATCGAAAGGAAACAGCCTGAAGAAACGAGAGGAGGAGAAGGAGAAGACCGCGGAAAGTTATCTAGTGTTTCAAAAATAACATGACCAAGCCACTGGGAAACGTGTTGGTCACAAGCAAAAAAAGACACTTCAGACGCATAGCGGAGGCAAACAAGGGCATGTGAAACTTTAAGATCTGATGCACTAATAACCGGTGAGACAGGACTAGGGAGAAGTCAGAAGAAGTTCCGGGGCAAAAGTAGCGGGGGACAGAATTCCCGACTATCTAGACGAAAGAAAAAGAGTGCTGATCGTCCTAGATCTACAAGCAAAAGGAGACGTCACAGATCAGAGTCAATCAAATTTCTAAGCGCAAGAAAGTCAGGGGACAATAGAAAGGACGACTTGAATCTAGGAAGGCGAGTTGCGGGTCCCATGTGGCGACGTTGTCTTGTTCAATGTATTAACGGAGTATAGGGAGGAATGGTCCTGAAATATCCTGGTATAAAAGACAACCTGAATGAAAGCCAGTAGAGGTCGCCTCGTTCCAAGAAGACGATTGTACACAGCGTATTTCAGCCGCCGTCGCTGATGGGAACCACGGGGGGGGGACAGTTTGGGGAGTCACGCAAAAAAAAGTGGGAGAAGGCGAAGATTGCCTACGGGAACCGACTGAAAGACTCGGAAGGGCATGGACGCCGATTATCGTGCTGTTCTAGCCTTCGGGGGGGACGGGACAAAAAACTCATTCAGCAAAACGGAAAGAACACTATCCTTCAAAATGGCTGCTTGAGCCAAAAAAATTAATCGGGGAATGCGTTTTCAAACTTTAAAACGATCGAGGCCGGCAAAAACCGGCCTCGTCGCGAAGAAGGGATGAGGAAAAGAAAACTACCTCCTTATCAACCGCGTCCTAGCCGAGGGAAACGGGCGGGCTGCTAACAGCCCATCGCACCGATACGAGGAAATCTAGCCAAATGCTCGAAATCGAAAGGCGCGCTGGGTCAGGAAGGAATTTCAGGGGACCACCTTAGCTATGTCGACTCATACACAACATCGAGGGAGGGCTGGGCACCGTCGAGAGGGGCTGTGAAGTGCTGGCAAAAAGCTGGGCATTCCGTTTTTCAATCGGGTAATCCGATTAATCCGCTGAAATCGGGTTTATTGATGGAACGCCTTTCTGGTTGAGGAGGGCGGTCGGGTCATTGGCATGCTCCGCCCAAAACGTAGTTCAAGATCACAGCGCCACGGTCGAGATCATGTAAACGTGCTCTTAGTCCAAAATCGTAAAACAGACTCTCATCAGGGGGCACTCCAGCGCTGACTAAGGAGATAACTGCAAAAAATTATGAACCATGTTTAACAGGAGAAGAGGACACCTTAAGGCTGTCCACGACCGACAGCCGTTGACATATGCCCGATTACAAAGGCATCATTTACCGAGGCAGTAAGCGGCGTGCGACTCAGTCATTGGAACAATGTACAGGGGGGCACCAAGAAACGACACGGAGAGGGGGGGAAAATAGGGGTAATGGGGAGGGGACGGTCACCCAGTATGCAGCGCGTCTATATAAAAATCGGCTAAAGGCGACCTGCAAGTCCCCGGAGTAAAAACCAGGGGGGGGAGCTTCACCGAATGCCCTATTGATGAAATTTCTTCAGAAGAACAGGGCACCCGGCAAGGACAGCGAATCGAGGCCGGAACAGGGAGCGTGCCATCAAAAAAAAAAAAAAAAAAAAAAATCCACAACTCCAACCCTTAAAGAAAATATGAGGGTGATCAGGAAATGCAGCCGTCGAGGTAGAGGCTAAAGATGCAAAACCGAGGAGGAGGTCAAAGCCTCCAGATGGGGGGACGGGGTAGGCGAACTCGCGAAGGTACAATTATTCCTGGCATCCTGAGAGAGATCTTCATAGGCTCCTGAGTTCTGTGTTAGCGGTGCTAGGGGCGTGCCCGCGAGGAGGGGGGGAAAGCATCTCCAATCGGGGGAGGGAGGGATCCCGGAATACTTTCTCCGCAAAAAAAAAAAAAACGTGTCTCCAGGGTTCGTCGATGTGACGTCCTGGGCCTGATTAACTAATCATTCTAAACAAGGAGGGAAAAAGGGGGGATAGGATCTTTAGGGTACATCGCACGCAAGGCCAAAAAAGGGGGGGGGGGGTGTGACTCGACTGATGAAGCAGTTCGAGAAGAGATAGAGAACAACACAACGGAGGTTGAAAGAGAGATATCGGGGAATCTGAAGAAAGGGTAAGAACTGCGAGTCTTCCGGCATCGGGGGGAGCGCCGGATGTAAATCACTATACCCAAACCGAAGATGTTCTACCTATTGTAGCATGGGCCAATCGTTCAGCACAGCGGGAAACTGCGGGACCAAAAACAGCCGCTGGCGGAGAGAGGATTGAGACCATCTTTCGCGTCCGGCTGGCCTAGAAAGGCAGCAAGCTAAAAAAAAAAAAAAAAACATAGAAACGACTTTAATGTAAATCGGGACCTTCGATGAGTCAAGAGGGGGGAAGTCAAGCATCAGAAAGAGGGAGATGTCGTGCGATTTACGGGGGAGTCACGGGAAAAAAACGGAGTTGGGTAAAAGGCTTCGGCATTTCGCTGAAAGCAGGGGGGTAATCTAGCCCCACAGCACGGTTGAGGTATTTAGTTCTGAGAAAGCTGACTAGGGGGGGGAAAAGAAAATGGGATCTTTTATTTGGAGGAGCCTCCCGATGGACACTTCCGTGCGCTAGCTCAAAGAAACTGCGCAATATCAAAATTCGGGAGAGTTGTGAAAACATCAGAGAAACGGCGGGGGAAAAGGGGACGCCTCTTCCTTTTACCGAAAAAAACAAGAGGGGGCACGAAGATACGGGGGATGAGTCAAAAAAATCAGCGCAAAAGACACATGGGGTCTAACAATGCTGACTTCAGAAAGTACTGAAGAAGATAGGGAGGACATGACTGCCTGGTAATCCGTCCAGCATGCGAGAACGTGCGCGATTGTCGGGCAATAATAACACTGAAGAGTTGGAGGGGCCAGGGAAACAGGTGTGCATGCATCCTGGTTGGATGTGACACGGTCGAGCTCGAAAAGGACGAAGGAGAGAGAAGAGACTGGCGGGGCGTCGAGTGGAACTCGCGAACGCGGATGCTCGGCTATGCCGCCTCTTACTCGGGAATGCATGCCTGATAGGGGGTCGGGGAAACCCTCGACAGTTTCCACACGGAGAAAGTACAAGATCAGCTATTAGAAGCGATTGAACCCATAAGGACAGCGGCTCGGCTGTATCACGGTCAAGGAAAGTCAGTGCGCTGTGAGAGTACTTGGGACCGGAAAAGAGGGAAGGGCATTCTCTGTCTCAGACGCAATCGGGGCCAAAGACCGTGGTAGACTTTCCGGGGTGCGAGACAAAGAACGAATGCAAAGAGGTGTGACCGATACAGCTTGAGGGTGAGTAGAGGGACGCACGGATTAGCCTATGCCTATACGCGGTTGGAAAAGAACCGGCCTCGATCGTGACGGCAGGAAAGTCATCAAACAGGTGGCGAGGACTTTGGCTCATCATCACGGGAACGTATAGGCTCGACCCGAAGTGGGGGTGGGGAAGCCACAATAGCAGCCGGGAAAAGGGGGGACGTACCAGCAATCAGGGGGCGACGGGCATCCTACGGGTGAAAAATAGGTGGGCGTTAGGAGCAATGAGGAAGTCATCTGACTCCGCGGAAAGGAAGGAGGGAAAATAAAAAGGTCACTCCACTATTTTCCCTACGCTAAGCGGCTGTCCCCGCGGGGATCGTCGAATTCGGGCATTGTCTTACAACCAAGAAGGAGAAATCACCGTACTTTGGTTGGTGGATGATGCGACGGGGAGAGACATCGGAAAGGAACTTTCCGAATTTCGAATAGAGAGAGACCAGGAATAACAAATTACCGTCTACCATAAAAGGGCAGAATTGACGAAAAGAAGGAATCGAGGGAGTGAGGATTGAATCGCCATCCCTTTGCTTAACCGGAGAGGGAAATCAAGGAAGCAATGGTTATTCTTAAATTGGGTGCAGAATCTAGCGCGGGGTTTCCAGAAAAATCGGCTATCGCACCACGTATTCAGGAGAGAAGTAGCGCCGAAGACGGCTTTGCGTCATGCACCGCCGCTCATCTGGGGAAGGGAACGGGAAATAAAAGAGCAAGAACCGAGGTCGACCCTCATGCAATCGATCAGACCTCCCTCTTGCACAGAAATTTCTCAAATCCTAGCGTAGGAATTCTGTTGCAAGGATCTGTGAACACCGGTTCACTTTTTCAGAGGATATCATAACGAAGAGGGGGAGACGGAAGGCTCGAGAATCTCGCGAAGGGCTGGCGATGTCGAAAGCGTTAAATAAAACAGGGAACTGAAGAGCACAGAAGCAATCTCATCAAGAGACGAACGTCAGGAAAGACTTGACGGCACACACAGCTCCAGCAAGCACCTTTCGAGAAATGAAAAAACCTACGCAGGGTATGACCAATCGACTTCTCCAAAAAAAAAGGGGGGAGGTGGGCAAAGAGGACAAGAAAGCTTCAGGGACGCTTCACTTCAAGGAGGAGAGGGGCGAGGTGAAGGGCCTGGTAGATACAATTCTGCGGCAATATCCTGAAGGCTGTACGAGTGGGGGGACGAACAGGTGGTACGATAGGTTCTCCAAAAGGGCACTAGGCCTTTTCTTTCCTGACTTGACATCAAAGCCTCCAGGCGAAGATCAGCGAGGTCCAAGATTCCATGCAAAGATCGAATTTGGGGAGAACAGTACCCAAAAAGACGTCACTGAAGGTGTTAAGGGAGGGGGAAAAACAGTGAACTATTCATCCCCTCAAAGGATCTGCGACTCAAGTGGGAATGATGCAAGACGTCTCTGCACAGCTCCTGGAGTAGGAGCCCGAGCTGTGTACTTCTTCCCAATCAAAAGATGAAAAGGGAATCTAGAAAAAAACAAATCTTCGGCGCGGAGATCGGCCGCCATCCCGAGTATGATCTCAAAAAGCCGCAACCATCCGACGGCACGGATCCAAAAAATCAAAGGAGAAGAAAGACAGAAACAAAGGATTGAATATCATGAAGGAAGAGTTGCCGGCGTGGTGGGGGAGAATCGCATTTACCCAGGGGGTAAGCCGGGGGACATGTATTCCGTAAGTATCGAAACGAATGAGGCCCCGGAGCCAGGAGTTAGGCGGGAAACGGCTACTCCAAGAACCAAACAGGCGCTGATATCCATCATGGTCCCAGAAAAAAAAGCAAGAGGGAAGAGGGGTAAACATCAGGTGGGGAAGTAAAGTCGCTGATGGACCGACCTTGTGGTTTTTTCCGGGGTTCCGACGGGTCAACGAGGGCGTCGGGACAGGAGAGTTCAAATACCAGAGCCGTGACGTCCTGCTATGGGGGGGCCAGGCAAAACACCGCGGAATGTGGGGGCCTGATCAAAAGGGATGGGCCGAGCGAGAACGTCGTAAAACCAGAACAGGGTAGCGTGAGTCTACTAATCGCAGGCGGGTAAACTCCGGAAAAACCAAGTCCCTGATTAAGGCCGGTGGGGTAGACGGTGGAAAGTTCACGATGAGGGGTGCCGTGTCGCAGAGGGACACGTCAATCCGGCATGAGTTCTCTGGGGACCACTAACGAAGCATCAAGAGAGGATCGCTAGAAGAGCGAAAAAAAGGGTCAACAAGCCGAGAAAAAGGAATACACTGTGCTCGATAGCGCATTAGCATGAATAAATAACGAATTCTGCTCTAGATTTGGGTGGCGACCCCTGGTCAGCGCAGAAACCAGCGACCGAGGTCGGGGGGGGTAGACCGTCATCATGAAAAGAGGATGTGACTAAAGTGGAACACGAGGGGGCAATAGACTCAGATTACTGATCAGCTGGTCAGTAGGCGGACACAGGCGGGTTTGTGGGCGAGGGGATTTTCTCAAAGGTGGCCCACAAGTTAATGCAGGCGTAAAACGAGTGCACGTCAGTGTCAAAAGGCGACCGATATCTCAATTGTCCTGGCGTCCACAGAGCACCCAATTAGAATTCGTTACTAACTATCCGTCACATGCATCAGAAGTGTAGAGGGAACGCGCCGAAATAATTATAAGAGACTCAAAGCGCAGAGGGGGCAAGAGGACATGACGGTCGTTTTGCTCGGACAGGGAAAGCGTACCACGGGGTGTCCCTATATGGCAATGAAGAAGAGGCGAAAATAGAGACTATTCCGGTTGGGGGCTTAAGACGACAAGGCAAGGGGGACACAGTGATTCACCACACGAGAGAAAAGCGTAAGCCTGTGATCAAGGTTTTTTTGGTACCAAAAACACGTTTGAAGGGAGGAACTCGAGCTGCGAAGATCCGAGGGCCCGTGAATTGGAAGCAAAGGACCTGCGTTACAGAGTAGTCGTAGAAAAGAGGAAGGGGCCGGAAAGCTTAAAAACAACGGCGCTGCCGGGTCATACACACGCGATGCCCGTTTTATGGCAAGGCGCTTAGGAAGAAAGGAAAAAAACAGACTGGATAATCGCTCGCATTTGGCGTCTTTCCACCTCCAGCCCGCCAAACCTTGACACCAAGGTAAGATTAAAAAGGAGAGAGACCGGGGAGCCAGCGATTAGACTCTGGTGGGGTGCCGAAGAGCTTTGGGTAAAAGCAAGGGGGGAGAAGAGAAACCCTCGTACTAATCTTCAGGTCACGTGAGTGCCGATTAAGCCGAGAGACAGGCGAGGAAGGAAGGTAGACCTTTAGTTAGCGGCTCAGGGGCGTTAACCGGCGCATAGAGAGGGCCGGCCGAGCGCCGAGGGGATACACTGGATCCTCCCAAAAGGGGGGGTTAATGATGCAGGGGATGTAGATTAAGAAGGGGGGAAAACAGCAAACGGAAAAACGTAAGGAATGGCCTAGGGATCGTGAATTTTAAATGCTCGGGAAAGAGGACTCATATCAGCAGAAAAAGAGAGCGAGGAGGTCGACACAAGGGAGGGGAGAGGGGAAAGAAGACCTTCCTCTCGAGATTGGAAAGCTTAAGAGGGGACAAGATGTAAAGTCACGATCACGAGCAGCTACAAGTAGGGTTGGGAAAGGGAGCGTATGGACGGCAAGACGGGAAGAAACGGGAGATCTCCAAATTGGCGCTTTAGTCAAAGGTTATCATATCCTCTTCTCTCTTCGGGACGATTGAGAAACGATCATGGATGGATTTAAAGGGGGACCGGTACCGGGAGGATCCATCGGCTGTAAATCTCAAGGTACATCTGCAGTCCTGAAAAGGGCGGAGAGGTCCTACGGACGCAAATGGCGCCTCATCTCTGGAAGAGGCGGAAACTACAGGGGGAGGGATTTCTCCGGAGCTGAACGGTCGGGCTGATCAGTTTGGGGGGAGGAAGTGGTAGGTGGCACGCCCCGATGGGCCGGCGAGATCGAAGAGAGTGGATGCTTCCCTCAACGAGTCTAGCAAACTGGGAATCGAGTTGGAACGGTCATCCGAGAGGCCGGGGAAGTCCGGCCTCTCAGGGGAATGACCTCGTCAGAAAGGAAAAGGGTGAACGTGCAAAACGGCTAAAAGGGTGGTCCTGGCGTAATAGGGGTTCTCTATTGGAAACCTTCTTCCCGATGCCGTCCGAGGAGGGATAAAAAAAGGGGGCGGGGAGAATCGGAATAAGTGACTCGGCACTGTCGCGAGGTCAGAGACCAGAAGAGGCGACTTCTCTGCGCCTAGTAAGTTGCCAATTGAAAGGGGGGGGGGATGACTGCGCGAGGAATGGACACTTCGTGCTGAGCCTGCTCAGGAGAGAACGATAAGCGAAAAGGGGCCATATCAGGTCACTTTGCTATGGGGGGGGGGGGGATTCCACTGGGAGGGACGCAGATGAAATATTTGTGTATTGCGAAAAACTGAAGCGACAGGGGAAAAACACTGGGCTCAGTCCTGCCCTTCGCAGGATCGCAGCCCAGCAGACAAAGAGAAGCGAACGCGGCGACGGGCCACGCCAAGAGCTAGGGTTGAAGGGAGAAGGGGGGTGACTGAAGTCCCTGGCGAGTATAAGACGAAATCTCCTCTAAAAGAGGTCGCTTACCTTGTAAAAAGAGACCTCAACGACGGCTACCCGGATTTTGGGGACTGCTGGGACTTCGTCTGTGCCGTCAAGATGTACGAAGCGTTACTCAAGGAGAGGGGAAAAGGCATCACGCTTGGCATATGATAGCGTTCTGGGCGAACAACAATCATTGGTGAAAAGTCGTTGGCAGCAGTTTACCTGACACTGCCCCATGATTGTTATAAGAGACGCCGAGCAGCGGCCGCATCTGCCACAGCTGTTGCTCTGCGCCGGAGGTGAAGGAAAGCGGGTATTTCAGCAAAAAATCTTCGTTCTGGCAGCGCACTACAAAACTTCACCCCACCTTTAGCTCTGAGAGGATGGCCCAGAAAGGGATTGTGTACATCGTCTCTGAGGCCTTTTGGAGTCTGACGCGGGCTTTTGGGGTTAACTACTGGTGGTCATAGGAAAAGGAGGTCCAACCGGGTGCATTGAAAGAGGACCCGAAGAACATGACCTACAAGGTAGAACCATAGAGCCAAAAACGCGCATTCTTTGGAGGTATCTCCATACACGTTGGGAAGGAGGGCAGAAGCTACAGCTGAGTTCTGAGATGGAAGAGGCGACGAGCGCGGTTTTCAAACTGTCCTCGAATCTATCATCAAAGCGGGATGAAAGGCCAATAGGAGAGCAGCCGACTCTTTTCGAAGGATCCTCCGCTCAAGATGGGTTTCTTGAAAAAAGTAAAGCTTCTAAGGCTCCGGCCTTCTCATGAAGCCAAACAGTCAAAAGATAAATTTAGTCTCGGGCGAGAGGATAATATTGCACTCAATAGACGTGGCACAGGGGACGGGTGAAAATTTGGCTTCTGTGGACTTTATAACCATCTAGGAATACTTGCTGACAGGAGGAGCTCGAGCTTCTACTGCAGGAATGTGCAGGAACGGAAAGAACAAGGACGTTTAATCGTGCGGTCGCTCAAAGGAGGCAAAAGGAGCTCAAAGGGAAACTTACAGGACTTCCTCATAAGTACTCGCGTCCCATCACCTCTCCTCTCCGGGGGCAGAGAAAAAGCTTAAGACCTTCTAAGGGCTAAAGAATCAATCTCAACTTATTGTATTAAAATATAAGGGGGGCTTCGTCAAGGAGGGCGAACCAGTCAATGCTTGCTGGTTCTGGGCGTGCAGTGGGATGGGACCTGGGACGGGAGCGAATGCCAGGAGAATATCCTTACGTTCCTTTCGGTGAGGCGCTTTGGTCCTAAATTCGCGCAAATCCACTGACGGGAAAATATGACGGCGAGACAAGCACCGGAAGAAGAGGGGAGGAGGCGAATCCTCCCTCAATATCACGATTCCTACAAAAAAAAGTAACTTAACCTTTGTGAAGAGAAGCAAAACACAAGCTAAGAGGGCACTTCACTAAAGAGGGAGGCGAAAAAGGGAGATATGTGAAGGGGAAGGGGCGGGCTGATCGATGCAGACAGCGCGGAGACATATCTGCAGCCAGCTGCCATTGAAAGAACAAGAAGTCTTCGTTCTTCATCGACTCGAGACAGGCTATCCGAGCAGGCATACGAGTAGTGGATAGAAGAAGAAACGCACCATCTCGACGGAAGGAATGATCGGAATAATCACATGGGGGGAGAAGCGAATGCATCATTAAACTGATTTGCAGACCTATCGCATAATCCATACGGGACGTTGAGCGAATGGGGAGAACCAACTGTAGCGGTAAAGGGGATGCACAGTGCGTCTTCTAATTCAGTACTAAACGGGGCTCTATTTCTTAGGACACCCAGAAGGGAGCCTACACACAGCGATGAGACTAAGGAAAGAAGAATAAAAAAACATTCAAAAGAAGATTGTGAAAAATTGGCATACCGCCTTCTGGGATGGAAATACCCTAAGTGGGGTCTTGAAAGATGTTCCTCCTGGACCGGTATTCAGAAAAAAAGATGACCTACCACAAAATCAAGAACTTCGCAATAGGCACTAACCGGGGGGAGGTCGGGGAGAAGGAAGAGGGTAGCGGCCGACTAGGGGTCAGGACCCCGTGCTTCTGTAGAGAAGATACTGTAAGATCACCAAGGGTATTGACTTGCCAAACCGGAAAGATGAAGCGTTTGATGAAGTGTAGTTACACGATTCGATGAAATTGAGAAACGCGAGGAATCAGAGGCGGAACTTCTTGGCGAACGACGACCTCTAAGATGAGGATCCTCAACCGATAGGAAAGCTTTGGCTGGAAACGAAGCCGATACAAGGAACTCAGAGAGTCTATCCTGCGGCTGAAAGGAAGCTTTTTCAAATTGCATGACCCCTGTTAAGAGACAAAACCGCGAGTGACGAGGAGGAAAAATGGCGAGGGATCTCGACTACCTAGTGGGGGGCAAAGAAGCGGCCTATCCTTGAGAGGGAGGGGAAACAGTGGGTTGCGCGCGCGATAAATCCAAAGGGCATAAAACCAACGAGTTCAGAGGAGATCAGGCCTAATCCATACGCATAGAGAAGGTCTCACGAGCCTTAATCGTAATGGAAGATAACGTGGGGACCTGTGTGAATGGTCCTGAGTAATAAAACCCGAGTAATTAACTGTGCTTGAAGAATCGCAGATGAATCTCCAGAAAAGTCTAGTATAGGCACTTTCATCACGATCACAAGTCAATTCGAAGGGAAAGCCGTGGGCGTATACGAAAGGAAGGTCATATATATCAAAAGAAAAGAGGAGGCACGGCCCAGAGAAAAATGTTACCGAAAGTTTATCAAAATCTAGAAAGAAAATTCTCTGGGAGAAAGCCGTGCAAACAAGAGCGGCGGGACGGTTTCGTGCCGAAAGAACAGGGGGAAGTCCCCTTTAACAAAAAAAAAACCGCCGATCACTTGGAACTTTTTAACAAAAGATCGGATTGGACCTGCTAGCAGGGAGAGAAATAGCCTGCGGAGATCTAGGAAGGCCCATCTGACGGGTGCCAAATAAGGCCAATCGTCAGCAAGTATCTAGTTCAGGGACAATAGGTGGGCAGGATAAAGCTAGTAACCTGAAACAGGTCGAGGAGATGAATGCACAGCGTCTTCAGAGCATTGCAGGAATATCAGCTCGCCCTATAACATAGGAAAAGGGAGTAGCTAACATGTCCACTGGGGGAAGAGGACATGTGAGGAGAAGGGAAAAAACTGAAAAAAAGGTCCTGTAGCGTTCAAGCAGGAACCTTGGGGCAGGCATAGACGAAAGCGACGAGGCTATGATCACCTTCATTTGGCCGTCCCGCCATCCCTTTGAGACGCTTCTAGGGTCGCGAGGACTTTAGTGTGAAACGAAAAAAGGTCCGAACCAGTGGACGTGATTGGGCTGCTCTCGGCGGGGACGGGGGGGGGGGGGGTTAAATAGGGGCTCCGCCAAGGAACGTTAAAAACTAGAAACCTTGCGACAGGATGC
>Ga0179593_1507717_pt1 | contig 13987 bp, 17 predicted proteins | sample CZODoug2_1_08_16_FD_185931 | JGI IMG/M metagenome (GOLD analysis project Ga0179593, IMG submission 185931) | Vadose zone soil fungal communities from Angelo Coast Range Reserve, California, USA - CZODoug2_1_08_16fungal (PacBio error correction) | ecosystem: Environmental > Terrestrial > Soil >...
GTACACGCCGGCCAGTGGAAAAAAAAAAAGTGAGACTTTCCGAGGAAAAAAGCCATGGTGGCGGAGGGAGTCATGGTTGGGACCCTACACAAAACCAAGGAGGCCGATGAGTGAAAAACACAATCCAACACGCAAACTAGGGAAGTGCCTGGGAGGAGAAGAAATCTGAGGCAATGACGGGGACAATCGTCCCGGAAAGGGAAAAACGGGCTGTGGAGGGGGGGGGGCTTGGAAAAAAAATCATGGTGAGTAATGAAAGCCACTGACGGAAAATACAGGACCCATTCCGCAAAAAAAGCGGAGAAGCAGCGCAGCAGTCAAAAAAAGGGACGGTCAGAGGCATAGGCAATTAGGACGTTTCGGAGGCTGGGGAGGGTGGTGTACAAGAAGGGATGCACAGAATTGTATTACACACCAAGGCAAAAACTTGGTTCAAATCGTGGACCCACATCAGAAGGGAGGCGGGAAAGGAGGGCAAGAGGAGGGGGGAAAAAAAAAATGCAGGGATCGAAAACACGTAAAGGGGCGTGACATCAATCGGCTCCGGGGGAATCATTGAGAACAGGACAAGGGGAGAATACAATTACAGTGGGAGATACTTCTGGCACTAACTCCTAAAACAATGCTCCTGGGGAGGACCGCAGTTTTGCCTACTGTGTAAGGAGTCACAAGGGGGGAAATGCAAGGGGGAAAAAAACTAGAAAAAAACTTAAAAACTTCGTGAAAAACGATCCACCTCGTTAAAGAAGGAAAAAAAATACCTCAGGGGGGGGGGAGGTGAGTGTATCAGAACCACCGGGAGGCGGGGGTGAAATTAAGAGACTTAAAAGGAAAAGGTGAAGGGGAAACTTGAAAATAAAGGGAGAAAAGGCCTTCAAAAAGAGTCCAACTTGGAAAAAGGGAAAGTTCTGCTGCTGGAAAGATCACAAAGTAAAAGGGGTCCGTGCTGCCCTGGGGCAAAGAAAACTACGTCTGAAATTCAGAAAAGTTGGTTTCCCAGTGGAAAATTTCGTCTAATCTAATCGCCTCTCGACAAGAACAGGGCATGCGGTAAACTTGCAAAAAGGGGTTAAAAAGAAAACAAATGTCATGACCAGGTTTGTTGGAAAACGTGGGGAAGACACAAACGGGGACACTGGATAAAAGTGTGTGCTCCTTCCGGGTTCAAAAACGGGGTCAGCAGGCGACGGCAACACGAAGAAAAACATCACACACCCTGATTCTGAGACAAAAACAAAAGAATTCGGTGATCGAAAGAAGGGGGGGGAAGGAAACAGGGAAATGGGGCATCAGGGCGGAAAAGGAAAGTAAAAGGCCCTTCGGACGTGAAAAGAACTCGAACAGGTCGGGAACCTAAAGTTAAAAAAGTAGCAGTCTTGCAGAATGCCCGAGTCATAAAGTCATTCGGCCCAGAAGAAAAAAAGGAAGAGGGGAAAGTCTGAACCGGAAAAAACTTGCAAAGGGTCTCACAAATGGGAAGATCGAAGAAGGGGGGAAGAGGAAAAGATTCACATCAGTCGCGAGACAGTACGAGTAAAACGTTTTCCCTTAAGGTCTCCGACTTGATCAGATTGGGCGAGAAGGGGGGAGCCAAAATGTACAAAAAGGTGTCCATCAACGGCCGGCCCATCCGGACAAACATGGGCAAAGGGGGGGTAGTAGCGTGTTGATCAAAATGGGAGGGGCCTAAACGCTGTTACTGGAGGCCGGTAAAAGGGGTCGGGGGTAGGCTGGTTAAATCTTCAGGCAAAACGAGTTTTGATGGTTAAACTTCCGAACTTTAGATAAGTAGGGCATGCGAAAAGAATCATAGACTATTGAACTAAAAAACTCGACCAGGAATGAAGGTAAGAGAGAAGGGTACAGTAGACTCGGACGCGAACACTCCCTGGAAAGTAACAGACTCTGAGAACGCTCGTCTGAAAAGGGAACTTTGTAGGGGAATCAAGGAAAACAAAAGCGGCCGATCCATAAGAAAAAAGTCTGATGCGGAGCATTGTGGGGAAAGAGTTGCCTTCCTCCGATTTTTCAAGTATCTCCCCTAGAGCACAAAGTGACTTTTCTTGGCGAATAGTTGTCTAAAAAAACCTATGCGGAGGCTCTAGTAAAAGAATGAAGAGCTGGGTTTAGTAGTGTGATTTTGTTGGAGGGGGGGTCAGTTGTAAAGAAAATAAGCGCGGGGGGGGGGGGCAGGGTGGCGCACTTTCACGAAGGATCGGTGGGTTCTGGACCTATTCCTTCAGTGGCTCAACCACTAGAAGAGGCTCGGTCAAACGCTCGGCCAACTACCACAACATCGTCACACTTTCATCAGAGAAACTAACCTCTCCGGGCTCCAGGTGGCCAACCAAGTGCGACGGCAGTCGGTAGACTCTCCTCCGTGCGGAGAGGGGGCGGGGGAGTACTAAGGCGTGGGGGAAGGGTCAGAGGGGGGGGGGGTGCGGGAGGGAGGTCCAACGGGCGCATTTTAACGGAACTAAACGGTCAGGATTGCTAGGGGGTCGGCTCAACTAGAAAAGCGCGTAACCACTGCCTTCAAGGCGGCGTTGATGGGTTTGGGGCGCAGAACCAGTAGTCCAAACACGAACGGGCTGGTTGTCCAACCTCGCACTCGCTTGTGGTGGATATTAGCTAAAAAGAACACGTCAGACAAATAAATGTCAATGGGGGCTAAGACTAATGTTCATGGACCTGTCAGACATGGTGCAGGGGGCGTCTGTCAGCAAGAATATCTGGTTGTGGGGGAACGTGTCCGCTAATTTAAAAGTAAGGGCATGCGTGAACTAATTCGGTCCCAACGGACAAGGAGACAGAAGATAGGTCACCTCAAAAAAGTAGGGAGGAAATATAAAAGATATCGGGATGAAGCCATGGGATAACAAAATACACCGGGGGCCTAACGGAGGATAAAGAAGGGAATATATCGGGGCGTGACACGGAGATACTCTCAGAGGGGGGCCTCACGAGGCGAAACAGACAATAAAACGGCACGCTTGATCGGAGTGGTAATTCAGCGAAGCGTTGAAGCAAGGGGGGTGCCTCCCCTGGGATGTCTAGAGTACGTCCCTCGAGGTTGTCGCCCAAGTAAAGCTTCTTGGTCAAACAAAAGCTCTCAGATTATCGGAGAGAAAAATGAAGATCAGGTCGGGGCAACAGGAAGCAATTGTGGCCATTCGAAGGAAATGCAGGGGGGCTCGAACGCAGGAAAGCGGGGGGGCAAAGAGGTGGTGGAGGACAGCTAACCCAGGAAAAGACCCAGAAGAAGAAAGTCAAATTGGGAAGAGAATCCAAGGGGGCAAAAACGCCAAAATAAAAAACCGAGTTCCTCTGGAGACTTAAGTACAGCTTGGGTGTGAGCCATAAAAGTCAATCAGGAAATCGAACACACATCGGAAAAAAGAAGGCAGAAAAACTAAGAATACGATTACCAGAAAACCCCACCTTAGATTTTAAATGCAATTCCGTGGGGGGAGGGGCGAAATTGAAAAGGCGTCTCAACAACTAGTCTGCTCTCTGGGAAGGGGAAGAACGAATTAGATCCAAAAACAAGTAAGAGGCTCGCTGTGGAAAGAACAGCGTGCCTCTCGGTAAGGACAAAGTCGGGGGGCCTGTAGACAGGACAGCAGGACCAGTGTCGGGAAAACCAATATTTTGCCGAAGAAGGACAACAGAATCGAAGAGGTCAAAAAACAAACAAAGGAGGGAAGGAGCAAAAGACGCAAGAACAGGACCAATTATTGTTGACGGGGCCAACTTTATCCCGGGGACCCAATAATGGCATCGACCACCCTAGGGGATCCAACCTGCTCTATGTGGTCTGTCTCCACTCTGAAGAAAACGTTAAAACACAGCAGGTCTGGGAAAAAGAGAAAGTGGGAGCGGCAATCCAAAGGCACGCTAAGGACGAAGATATGGTAAGCAAACCAAATAGTACGCTAAGCTTGACGGGGGGTACCGGAGCGGTCAGAGGCCAGAGGCCGAGTGTGCGAAAAAATACACGGGGCCACTATTCGGTTGGACAGGCTGGCCGGTTACGCACGAAAACACGAAACTGGGGAGGGGGGCAGTCGTTGCCAACTAAAGAAAAGGACGAGTCGGAAAATAGAGACTGAAAGAGCGAACCTATCTTTATAGTGCGCCTCATGAGACAGGGTTGGAGGAAAGGAACAGTTTTGAACGGGGTTGGGCTGGGCTGCAAACCTCCTCTGAAAAGAAAACAAAGAAAAAAAAGGTCCAAGGCCTGCAAGGGCCTCAAAACGCTAAAAAATGAAAACACTGAAGGGACGGGAGCACCGAAATTTTAATGAGGGAGCCACACTGCGCGAAGGGTTATGCAAATAGTGAGGCGAATGAGGGAGCTCCAGTGCGCTACGCATACCGTCAGATTTAGGGAACCATGATCACCGTGATGGTACAAAGGAAAAAAGATGAGGCGACTAACCTTCATGCGGATGTCCAGGAAATAAGACAGTGCAAAATGAACCAGCCCGGGAGGGGTTCAAGAGCAATCTATACTACCTAACAAAGACAAGTCACAGGGGGGTTAGAGAATGGCTGCCGGCACGCCGTGCCAGCTCTTATCATCGCAAAAGAGGGACAGTGCTGGAGAAGAAACCTGATTGGGAGACGACAGGCAAAGGGTCAAAAAGGAGGTCACTCTCCATTCGCAAGGGGGTGTGGGTTCCCCTAGGGAAACCTACTGGTCTCACCAAGGTCATTTGAGAGACAAGGACATCTTAAAGGAATTTAAAAAGGGGAGGGCCAGTCCACACGAAGAACGCGGGAGCCTGCTCAACAGAAGACCCACGGCCAACCAGGAGGAGGGGGGGGTGGGGGGGGAAAAGTGAGAGTCATGGGTTGCCGGAAAAAACGCCGTAGGGGCTAGTTAACACCATCCCGACCACGGGCCCCTCCGCCCGGAAAAGACAGCGGGGGAACCGGCGAATGCCGTGCGGAGAGGCCTCTCTGGTAGGACCTACGAGCGGGAAAAGGAAAGCCCGGGAGGGAGGTCTCAAGCAGCCGATCAACGGGATTGTAGACAAAACCCACCCGCAAACCTGGGAAAAGAACCCACCACTCTCCCCGCACCTAGGGAAAAGCCCGTTAAAGTGGCGATTAGGACATGACAAGAGGAGAAGAAATACTTCGGTTGGGAGGACGTGACCCACTTCAGGGGAGTCTTGTGTTGGGAAAGGAGGTGACAGCCAAACAGAAGGAAAAAACCTCACACAAGGGGGTCGTGTTGAGACGTACAAAACTGAAATTGCTCACTCTGAAAGGGCTAAGACTCTCAAGGAAAAACAAAAAGAGCACAACAACACAATATAAAGGGGGCCAAACGCGAAAAAAAACCACAAAAATAGGACCTCAGACGGCCGTCTGTACGTGAGGGAGAAAAGACCAGGGGGCGGCCTTGCAGTGGGTCAGGGTGTCTACTAAACCAGCCAGGGGGAAAAAGGGAAGTCCACCAACCGGGACAGGGCTCTTTCCGGTGAATTAGGGCAGAAAAGAGCGGACCTAAAAAGGTAGGGGCAGACTGGGGGGAGAGTGGGGGGGGGCGACTGGGGGAGGAGCGGGGGGGGGGGGGGGGGGGGGGGGGGGGGGGGGGGGGGGGCGTTTCCATCATGGGGGGGGGTTGGGGTGGGTTGTTTTTTGGGTTTTTTTTGGGGTCTCTGAGGGAGAATTTTACTTTCCCGCCTGAGTAGAAGATGCGTGAAAAGGGCGGGGGTCGCAAACAAAACATATCTCCTCAAGGGTGTTACTGTAAGGGGGTGGCGGAGCCGGGGAATTAGAGATGTGCAGGGGGGTGGACAAAAAAAAATCGGGGGGGGGGGGTAATATTACTTGTGGGGGAAAGGAGGGAACAACCAAAGGGACGCAACTGGGAAAGAAAAAAATTAACATCACCCCCCTGGGCGAGGAAGGGCTGTTCCTCTTTGGAGCGGCCTCTCAGACGGACGTCCACTAACTGCTGGAAACCACACTGACGGAGAACTCATTATTTGTTTGAGAGACAGGGAGTCAGGGGGCTTCAAACAATTTTGGAGGGCGTACAAAGGGTTTGGGGAATCAAAGTTGCCCCGGCCACAAAGAAGTACCTCGCAAGCCCGTCCTTTTTTGTACCGTCCAGTCCGATCACTGATGAAAAAAAATGGAATCCACACAGGAGGCGTTTTTGTTATCGAAGGCCACCATAGCTTCCCCCATATTGAGCGAACTGAAAGAACAAAGAAGGTGAGACTGATACGAAGAGGGAACGGTACGACAGTGTATGAGGTCCGATGGCGAGGGTCTCTTTGTACTCAGTCGAAATCCCGCTAAAAAAGGGAAAGAAAAATCTACGTGGCTTTCTGCCCAGGGACAGTTCAAGAGGTTCCCGCTCGCGAGAAAGGAATACAAAACGATGCATCCCTAAGTGGAGAGAGGAATACCATTTCTAAGACAGAAATTGACAATGGAGAACGCCAAGACGGCAAAAGTAGATAAACTTCCAGGTGAATCAACACAAGGGTCAGTCGGGTGGGTGTCTCCGTAATTCTGGTTGGGGTAACTTGGCGTGCAGCACCCGCGGGACTGTGAAGGGGCCCGTGTCATAGGGGCTAAAAAAAAGGAAGAAAAACTCAACACCAGAAACGGAAAGGCCTAAACAACAAATCTCCAAGCAGGAGAATGGGCGCCAGACCGGGGGGGTGAGATCGGGGGGGGGAGAAAAAAAGTAGTGATCGGGGAACAATCTCTCACTGTTAAAGCAAACTCCGGAAAAGCAGGTTTTCGGTAAGGAAAACAGTCCTGCCTATAGTGGAAAAATGAAAATCTCAGGTTCCGAAAGTAACACATCGGAGAATCGGCCGGGCACTAAAAAAAAAGAAAGATCAGGAGACCGAGGGGGGTGCAGGGTTTTCTAGGTCAGTTAAGGGGAAGATGCTTCTAAATGACTCGGGCCAGAGGGAAGTTTCTGATTCGAAAAAAGACGCCTGAAAATAACTTGGCAGGAACATTAAAAAATCACCTCCGTGACGGATCACTGGGTGGGGGGCTCATCGAATTCCGATTCACAGGGTCTGGAAAGGGGGTCCGGGTCCAAAACATGCCACCTGGATTCACCTAGCCCAGTGAGTCATAAAGGGTGGGGAATTCCCGACAGCCGGTGGCGCTTGGTGGGGGATAAAGACGGTGGAGGGCGGTGGGACAACCTTCAACGCTCAAAAAAATTGGAACTTGGGTCCGACAAGCCCGGGAAACGAGGAAATGCAGAAATATAACAGGAGACAACGCGCAATTTCCTAGGCGATGGGAAGAAAGGAGGAGACAGGAACTGGAAAGGGAGAAATCAGAGAGAAATCCATGTGGGAGAAAAAAAAAAAAAAACGGGGCGGGTCTTGTGGCGAGAAAAAACAAAACGCCGATACGGCAAAACCGGAGAGACGTAGCACGAGGGAATTTTCGCGGGAAAAATTAAACCTCTGCCGGTGTTCTGAAGAGGGAAACAAAGAGTTATTCCCTTGGGCACGGTTTAGGAATAAAAGCTGCAACGCGAGGGTTACTACGCGAGCAGCGGGAAGCGTGTTTGGTTTGAGGGTTTCTGGGACTCCTTTGTGACAAACTGCCTACTTCGGGGGCAACTCCTGCGTCGTGGTGTTGGTTATCTGATGTACCGTTCCAAGCCACCGGCCTCAGCGAACCGTTAAGGAACACTTTGTCCAGGTGTCGCATATCACCTCGCACCCTCCTTGACGCACGCAACGGCGACTTTCTCTCCAAACATCCAGAAGCCGAGCGTGGTGGGAAAAAATGAAGAAAGCCCTGGGCGGGGGGTACGGGAATCGAGGGAAGGGAAAGCGTGGAAAATCGAGGGGGATCGGGTGCGGGCAGTAAAAAAGGAAAGAGGAAGACTTAGCGGGGTTCGGGGAAGCGTGTTGGAGACCCGGTGCGCAGGTTCAAAAGGTTGACGCGTGCAAGCGGAAGGGGGGGGGCGGGGAGGAAGAGAGGGGGGGGAGGTGGGAGGGGTGGGGGGGGGGGGGGGGTAGGGGGGAATGAGAGGGGAAAGGAGGCGGGGGAAGGGGGGGGGGGCTCGAAGGTGGAAGGGGGTGAGGGGGGGGGGAGAGGGTGAAGGGAGGGAGGGGTAGGGATTGGTAGGGGTGGAGAGGAAGAGGAGTGGGGGGAGTGGGTATTTTGCCTAACAAAACTCACGCTGCCAGAAAACTCTCAAGCATCATGAGACATGGAGGTAACGCCCGGTGGCCAGGCACGGCGCTCATTTTCTCTCACCAAGGGGGAAAAAAGGGAAAAAAGATACACCGACATTCAGCGAGCGAAAGGCGAGATGGAGGGGGTACTCGGCCAAAAAAAAAAAAAAAAAACGTTGGGAACATGGGTGTTCGTAATAGAGTGCGGGGAAAGCCCACGGGGGTGTATCAGACATGGGTTAAGTTTTTAAGGGGGAGGGGTGAAAAAAACCCAAACTGCTCCAAGTAAAGCGACCCTGGAGACTCCCTACGTCACAACAACACTTAGAGAGGGAGGTAAATAAAAAAAAATCAGTCGCCAGAAAAGTGGAAACTACCCGTACAATGACGACGAATTCTCCGACTACAGGGAAAGCAGGAAAAAAAGACAGCGCAGCATCTCCCGCCGCTGGGAAGGTAAAATGCAAAAGGGTCGTTTCGGGGGGAAGAAGGGGATCATGGGGCAAAAAGGAAGAAGCGCGGGATCTCTCAACCGTGGGGCGTTCCCGAGTGTTAGTAAAAAAAAGGAAGGGACCCTTGGGAAACTGGAGACCGGTCCAGACCAAGTTTGCTGCAGCCCCGTCAAGCGCGTCCGTTCAGCCTGGGGCATCAGAAAAAAACTCTAGGGGGTCGCAGTTTAGGAAGCACCAAGGGGGGAGCCAATGGCGGGGGGGGGGCAGACAATAAGATCCATTTTTTTGACTCCTTGGGGCTCCATTAGTAGCCTAAGTCTTCAAAAAGAAAGGGTTGGGGGGTAGCCCAAATCAAAAAGAACCATCTTTGGAAACTCTCAAAAGGAAAAAAGCAACAACGAACAGAAAAGATATCTCTGAGGAGCCGAAAAAAAAAGAAAGTGGGGTTCTCCCAACGAAGGTAGAAACGAAAGCAGGATAACATTTGGCAAAAGAACTAACGGGGGGATCTTTTCAATAGAAGGGCCGCGAAAAGTTATTCTGGGGGGGTGACAATCTGAAAAGATGCGGACTGTTTGTTGGCCCGTGGCGATCACAAACAAGAAAAGCCAAAAAAACCAACTAGGCTGAGAAAGCGGGACGAAACGCTTAAAAAAAAATAAATCAAAACAACTACGTTTAGAAGCTAAACCGGTGACCTGCACCAAAAGTTGAGGGGGTGCAGAAAGATGGCGCAGTGAAAAAAAAGGGGTCACCTTTTACAAGCACTCGTTTGGGCGTAAACAGACCCGACAGGGAAGAAAAAGAATATAACAGCGCAAACAACCAAAAGAAGAAGCCAAAAAAGAAAACAAATGGGTGGTGTCTGGAATGGGGGCCCCGGCCGCCGACGTGAAAAAAAAGACAAAGAAAGCAAAAAAAAAAGGAAAATAAAAGAAAGGCCCGGTTGAAACCGTCTCCAACCTTTGTTTAGCGCGGTCGGTTCCTACCAGTAAAGAGGAAGACGACATGGCCGCAACACGGACGACGGAAAGGGAGAATGGAAGGTCACAGCAAGGGCACCCTCTACGCTTTCCGGGAATCACGCGCGAGGTAAAACGGGGTAACTGAAATTAGAAAAGAGATCTAAAAGTGGGCAGAGATCCACGCGAAAAGGGGGGAGGTGTCACCTTCGGGATACGACCTGTACAACTAGTGGGGGTAAGTCAAAAAAAAGTAGGGGGGAGGCGGTTAAAAAAGGCAAACGAGAGGGGGGGGCGCCAGCTCTGTCGTGCAGAGCCCGGAAAGCTGGCTAGCTACGTTCGAAAAAATAAAGCATGGGGCGAGGGACAGCGGAGGGTCCTTTTCCCCGCCGATGCCAACGGAACAGAAAGGCGAACAAAAGTCGAAGTGGGGCTAACTACTAATCAAAACAAAAAACAAAAGTTGAAGGCCTTGGAGGAGAACCGAAAAAAAGTTGTAAGAGGAAAATAACCGCCAGCCACAATTGAGCAAATCGGAGAAGACCGAAAAACGGGGGCATCCAAAACTCCAGGAAGCGCCTGGAAGTGTAGGCCGGACCAGTATTCCTGGAAACGAGAAGGACCTTACTCCTCCTGATTCAACGGGACCCTTCCGGGAAAGCCTTCAACCGAAGATGGCCTGTCACTATGGAAGAAGGGGGTACTACTAAAACAATACTCCCTGGGTGCTAATCCAAGGCGACGAAAAAGAACGTTGGATAAACAGCAACAAAAAAAAAAGGAAGAAAATGAATCGCACAAGCGGTCCTTCTTCGACCTGCGTGTCCAGTTTCTCTGGAAAGGAACGTAGCAAGTCCCGAAAGTAGCCTTGGGGAAGTAGGAGGAAACATCCGAAATGCACGGGAGTCGGAGTAACACCAAGGCTCCAACCAAAACCGTTCTAAGGGGGGGGTGGCTTCATACAAGAAGGACCAGGAGAAAAAATCTTTGTCGCAAAAGGCAGACCAAAAAACAGAACGGAGTGTGGGTCAAAAACCCCTGGGGGGGGGGGAAAAATGGACACCGCAAGGGAAAAGGGAGGAAAAGTGGACCAACGAAAAAAACGAGCCGAAATACACTAAGAAGAAAGTAAAAAAAAAATGTGGGCTTATCTTCCGCGTGGCGACAACTAAGCGAGAGGCTAGGAACGAGAAAAAACCGATGTCCAGAAAGGAGACACCAAGGGGAATGTTAGACACGCCAAAAAACAAAGAACCACGAGGAAACAGAAACCACCTATTACAAGTTTACACAAACAGCAGAAATTCGCTATGAAATCGCGCAAACCAAGGCCCTAACGGTTTTAAAAGGGCATGAAAGGAACTTTTGGTTTGGCATCGTGCCAGCAAAACCGACGCAAAACAAGAAACAATGTTCCTTTTTGGGCTGGCCCAGAAAACGGACCGTGGGTTGGGGGAATGCAAAAAAAACATGAGGGTACAAAAAGAGGAGCAGCAAAACAACCAACTTAGAGGATACAAGATAAATAACCTCGCGGAAAGCGTGAAAAAAAGGGGGGGGTAAGGTGTCCGGGCAAAGAAACGACCAATTCGCATGTGGAATAGGGGGGGTCTGGCAAAAAAAAAAGCAAAAAACAAAAGACATTAACAAAAAAAATTAGGGGAACTTCAGAAAAATTACTTACACGCTTCAAGTTAGTAGGCGCGTGGGGGGACTGTCGAAGACAGCTCACGGGAAAAATAAGGGGATCGGGGCGTTTCGGTTGCTCCAATGGAGGGTAAGGAATCACTTTACGTGGAGAATGGTGAATTAGGGTCGTGGACTACCTCACAAAAAAAAAAAAAACAAAACCCAATAGATAAAATGAAGAAGGCTCGCTAGGGGGCCACCAGCGGACAGATCACCGCACCAAGTGAAACAACTCTCTAAAAGGGCTGGGGGGGCAAAAAAAAGGGGGAGGATGAGGATATTGTGGGGCCCCTCAAAACGGTGTATCGCACGAAGGTGCCGTTGGGGGGGGGAGGCCACCAAAACTTGACTGCCAATCTGTAATTCCCACATACAGGGGGGGTCAACTTTGGGGGGAAAGCAAGCGGGGAGGGGGGGGGAACTAGAAATCGAGGCGTAGAGAAAAGCACGCGGAAAAAAAAAAAACGGGTTTAGAAAAATCGGGAAAAAAGTGGTACCTGAGTGGGGGACGAACCAAACGGCTTTCCAAACCAAGGCTTTATGCATACATCCCAAGGGGAGTTGCGGGGGAAAAAAGGGAAAAACACAGACAGGGGTGCTCAAACTTCCGCTAAGGGTGGGGCAAGACCTGAAGGACCGAGGGAAATGTGGTGCGCACACATGTTGTTCTTGTTTTTCGATTACAAAATAGATCCAGAAAGGGAGTGGAGGGCGTTAAATGAGTAGAGGGTTCCGGGGGGACACAGGGGACTTGCACACCAGAGACGGGATGGGAAGACTGTCATCGGAAAAGTGGGAACGGACGGCTAATTGGGGGGGGGGGGGCATAAAAAAAGAGTCAAAGAAAGACCTTCCTTTGAACCCAGGTAGGAAATCACCCGGGAAAGTGCTTCAATGGGCGAAAAAAGGGGGGAAAAAAAACAAACTAAGGGATCCAGCACAAGGTCATTAACCCGGGGGTGGGGGAAAGGGTTTTCAATTCGACCTGTTGTGGTGCTCTTGAAGTGGGGAGGAAAAGTTGGTCGCCCTTCCCGGGTGGCGGGAAAAAGAAACGGAAACAAAAAGAAACAGCTGTAACAACAACAATCGAAAAAAAAAAACACTAGCTAAGGGAAGGCAAGGGAGAAAAAAGAGAAAAAGGGGGGGAAAGAATCGAAAAAAAGGGGAAAGCCCTTTTGAAACCAGAGTGGCGACAGGGGACGCAACAGCCCTAAGGAAAACCTTTGGAAGGGTGAGTGGAGTAACGAAAGTACGGAAGCACAAGAAAAGAAACCTGGACCAGACGCGGAATCAATTGGGCGAGAGACAAGGTCAAGCAAAGGTGACCGAAAAAAGGGGGGCGCGAAGAATCTGCGGAACTTAGAAAAAAAAAAAATCATAAAAAGGTTGAGACGAGTTTTGCTGGAAAGGTCAAAAAGCACTCGAGCTTCCGGCTCGGCCCAGCAGGGAAGGAAGGGAATGCTGAGAAAAGGACATCGGCGGAGTGTGTCTAAAGAGTTTAACCGACAGTGAAAAAAAAATAGAGTCAGGGTTAGAATTTCAAGTCAAAAAAAGAAGGCAATCGGCGGCCGTAAAAAAAAAAGGTCGGGCCAACAGAAAAAAAGGTTGGTCGAGGGAGTGATCGTGGGTGGCTGGAGGCGGGAAATCGGTGGGTAAGCTTGCCAACGTAACAGAGCCTTCATCAAGTGGATACCAAGGTCCCCCGGCTTCCCTCATAATGGTTGAAGAACAAACGGAACAGACGAGAAAGCCAAAGAGGGGAAGAGATGACAGCAAACACGATGCAGGGGAAACAAACCAACAAAAAAATGGTATCAGGAAAGAACCGGAAAGTCGCGACTCCTTCTCGCCAAGAACATCGATAGACGATTAGTTGATTCAGAGACTTCAGAAGCCACAACAGAAAAAGCCGGAGACCTTTAAAACGAGGACGAGCAAAGGCAGGTGGGGAGGGGGACAGGGAAATCGAAGAGCGTGGGGGGGGTTAAAAGTGAAAAAGGCTCCTACGGGGAGGGTCTTCCTCTAGTGCGGCCAAAAAGCTGAGAGGGGGAAAGAGACGGGTCACCTCTACAATCGGAAGGGGGTTTTGGGAAGGTGTGTTTTAACAACAGAAGATTAGGGGGGAACGAAGACGAGCGCTTCTGCGGTGAGGGGGGGGGTTCATCAGCTAAGGGAAAAAACGACATCAAAAACCGAAGAACTCTAGATATCAGAGTCGCCAAACGCAGACGCCTACAATGCATAGGCAAGGTACAGCCCAAGAAAAAAGAAAGGGGGGGGGACTCTACATTCAGCAAACGCGTAGCGAAAATCAGACATCTGGCGGGGAAAAAACAAAGAGAATACCTTTCAGGCGAGACCTTCTGCGAGGGGAGGTAGGAATGGTGAAAAGCACAGAAAAAAAAGAAATGTGGGTTCAGACCAACGTCGGTCATACGTCTAAGCCGAGCTAAAAAAAAAAAAAAAAAAAGGGGACAGAGGGGGAAAGACAGAGGAAAACTTACCGTGATAACGCCGTTGCACAGGTGGGCCACGCGCCGATGAAGGGCAAAGTAGGGGTCATGGGGCAACAACTGTAGTACTTTCCGTGGCGGCGTTGGCCAGGGAAAAACTAATAAAAGAAAGGGGACGGTCGAGGAGGGAACGGCTGGGTGAGTTTCCTCACCCTGCCTCCCTGCCGACAAACGAAAACGAGCGC
>Ga0179593_1295118_pt1 | contig 13986 bp, 13 predicted proteins | sample CZODoug2_1_08_16_FD_185931 | JGI IMG/M metagenome (GOLD analysis project Ga0179593, IMG submission 185931) | Vadose zone soil fungal communities from Angelo Coast Range Reserve, California, USA - CZODoug2_1_08_16fungal (PacBio error correction) | ecosystem: Environmental > Terrestrial > Soil >...
CGGAGCCATGCCCAGAGGAAGTGCCAAAAAGAAAAGAAAGGAATACTCTTTCTTTGGCGGGTGATAGAGATCGAGGGAGGAGGAGCTATGGTAAAAGAGGCTAAGGAGGGAGGGTAATCAGGATAAATTAAAAATAAGGGGGGCAAAAAGTAACTGAAAAAAGCTTAGGTAAAAAAGGGATCCCCATTTGTAGCGAATTACTTCGTCATCGGAGCGGGGGGAGATGTATATGAGAAGCTCGGTAGGGAAAGTAGAGCCAATCACAGCAGCCGAGCTGGCCGCGATAGGGGGCTCTTAATCGAACCAACACCATGGAAGGGTCAAGCCGGTGAGGGGGGTCCCGTATGGGTCAGAGGGGGGAGGAGTCAGATGACACTGAGGAATTGGAAAAAAGAAAAGCTCGAAGTAGAAGAAGAAAGGAGAACATGGGCTGTGGACGGATCACATCTAAAACACTAAGGGAATTCCAAGAGGTCTAAAGGAATAAGAAGTCCGGAGGGGAGAGACTTCAGGAAAAAGGGAAGAGTCTCGGCGCAGGAAAAAAGAAAAAGAATTTACTAAGTATAGGCTTCCTCTGGAATTTTCTTTAAGTTTATTGACAGGTCAAAAACCCATCGAAAGATAAAGGACATACAGGGAAAGGAACGCCAGAGAAAAAGGGAGCAAGAGCCGGACTGGTCCCTCATCTCCTGAGACGGGGGGATCATGAGTTATGTGAAACACCGGAACTTAACGAGCCAATTAAGGGGGAGGAGGAAAAGTAGGGGTGAGAAAGTTGATGGATTAGATGGGGTCGAGGGGGGAGGAACTTTAATGATCAGGCTTGCACTGTCGGAGGACAGGAAAAAAAAACGGTCACAAGAAAACAGTGAATATGGCACGACTCTGCACCGGAGCAACTCGAGCTAGAGACAATTGAAAAGCGCCGGCGGCGGCTGTTAAGGACCATCAAGGGGGTGAGAGACTCATACGTAACATAGGTTACAACGAAACAAAGGAAACGCGCTCATGCGGGGTGGTTTCCTCGGATACAAAACCTCTAAAACCCAAGAAGCCGCTAATAAAAGAAAACCATATCCGAAGCAAAAGGAGCGCGAACATCGACTACAGGAAAAAGGACTTTCGGAAAAGCGACGGAAAGGCAAGTTTCTTCTTCGTGCTGGTTGATCTCGGAAGGAAGGGGCATCGGCTCCGTACCTAGAAGAGGTGAAGAGAAAACACTGGTCAGAAAACGCACTGAGGACGAGGCAGAGTACAAAAAATAATTTTCGCCCAGACCATTCAACAGAAGGAGATATAAGCTGGCCTCGTGAAAGGAAAGCCATTGGGAACCTTAGGGGCCTCAGAGGGAGAAAAAGGGAAGTTGGGACAGTTCATTGGCTCTGGAAGACGCAGCCTACTACCGCCGTCCTTACACAGTTATAAGGAAGTCCAAAAGGGAAAAGTGAAGACAGGAAGACAGGGAGATTACATGTCAGACGCCAGCCATTTCGTAGCCGGGGATGGATCTCTATTGAGGAAGAACCCTTGCCACAACCTTGAAAAGCCGGCAGGGTAGGGGAGGTCTAAAAATACAGGGAGACTGGATAAAAAGAAAAAAGGGGGCTTGCAAAAAGGAGGGGAGATTTCCAAAAGGATGAGGCTACTCTTTAAATCTCAAACTGGGGGAGGAGATCTCGAAACATAAGAGCGAACGGAAATGAAGGTGGGTCCGACTGCATGGATTATCTGGGGTGGACATGTTCATGGATTAGAATCATTTCCCAAGAGGGGGGGGGGGGAAGGGACAAGAGGCGGCGCGAGATATTCCTCAGGGGAGAAAATGGTCAGAGTGTCTAAGATTCCGGGGACAGATGGTGGTTCACCCATGAGTTAGCATTGAGAGGGGGAGATCGGATTCATTCCTACCAAGGACCGGATTAGGACTCCTTCCCTTTAAGGAAAGAGGGGGAAGCCTAGAAGTGGTTTGACGATGGCCAATAATAATGAGGAAGGAGAAAGGATACATGATTTTCGATTTCGAGGAACGTGAACATTGGAGGTATCTTTTGAAAGAAAAAAGGGGGGAAGGAGGATCCTCTCTCACAAAAGAGGATAGGAGGAGCTTCTCTCACGAGTAAAAAAAGGGGACGAAGAACCGACATGGGCCGTTGACTAAAAGGAGAGGGGAATTAGGTCATGGATGAAAATCAATGGGGGAGCATTATAGCCTCTGTTTCATCAGACACCGAGGAGACGGGGGGAAAGAAAAGGCCAGGCCGCATATCTGAAGTAAAAGGGGAGAGGGGGTGAACCCTTCCTCAACAAAAGCTCTAATCCGGGGTGAAGACCTTCCCTGCAGTAGACAAAAAAAGCGGGATGAAGTGACGCCCTTAGCGGGGACTCCGAGGGTGCCCTTCCAAAATCTACGACATAAAGAAGAAATAGCAATAAGGAGAACAAAAGATAACCAAAGGTAAACTAAGAGAAAACGGACCCTTATTTCTCCGAGAATGAAGAAAACCCTGTATTTGATGGGGCGCGAAGGTGAAGAGAGAGAACTTGAGGGGGTGTAAGGCCAGCTAGGAAAGGTGTTACAAAAAAAAAAGGAGAGGAAAGGAAAACTCCCCTTTCGGGGGGACCTCATCAAGTCTTTCGAGACTCATGACCTGAGGTGGATTCGTGTGGAAAGGGGTCAGGTGAGGAAGAGGGCAGCATGCGGTAGCGACTGGGAAAGGAGAGGACTCGAAAAATAGTCTGAAAAGGGCGTTTACTAGGCAAGGTTAAAACCGGGGGGGGACGACTCGGCGGAGAAGGGAGGCGCCATGGGTGGAAAACAACCGCAACAGAAGGAGGGAAATTAATCTTGGAGGTACGAAGACCGCAAGTTAACCTTCGCAAAAGGCCGCCGGGAGACCACTAGCATCGTGGAAAACAGCAAACGGGGCGCAGGGGCGCCAAAATCCATTTTAACTTCAATCGAAGGGAGGGGGAGATTCCGCAATTGGCGAAGAAATCCAGCGATGGACATAAAACGGGCAAAGCGAGAAAACAGAGACTCTCCATAAAGTAATCAATTCTTGCGTGAAGGCGGGGGGGGGCAGGAGGGGGAAGGACGCGAGGGCCTTTAATACTGTTGAGCGTAGCGATCAGGTAGGCAGGGTTCCCCTGTGGTTGGTTGACTCCCCCGAAAAAGAGGAGAGGAAGCGCGGGCGGGGTCGGAGTGGGGCAGATAACCAACAGGACGTTACAGATCGAAAAGATTTAGTTGAAAGAAGAGTACGGAGGATTACTTTGTTACGAGACTGAGAGAAATTTCTCAGGGAGGAGCAATATAGTAAAGTCCCCGTTTTAAGAAGGGACCGATCGTCTCACGAAAAGGAAAACATTTCCGCGAGGGCCAAAAGGAAAGACAACTCTGAAGAACCTATAAAGAAAAGAACCAGGACGCCACCTACTTGCAGAAGACGGAATTTGAGTCTTGAAGAGGGTAAACAATACCTGACATGGTAGGAACTCGAGCTCAAAAAAAGCAGAGAGTGAGTACTCTCTGAATTGAGTCTCAGGAGGAGGTACGGATCAAGACGCCCGTACTTTCAGATTCGGGAGATAGAACTGGGAGAGAAAAGAGGGGGCAGACCGAAACGTAACACTCTGAGCCTCCGGAAGAGGCTCGTCACTATGGGGCAAAGAAGGATGCTGTACCACTGGCAAAGAAACTAAGTTTACCAGGCGAGAACTATACGTCGGGCGAGAGGATACCGGTAGAAAACTTCCGCTTCGGGAGGAGGAAAGGGGAACCTTTGGAAGGAAAGGGGAAAGCAGACCGGGGATCAATACGAGACTAAACCGGAGTGCTGCCGAAACGGGGCCAAAGAGAGACGATTAACAATAGAAAACCGACAATAATCCAAGCAAGGATGTTCAAAGAAAGCCGGTTATACAACTGATTCGTTGGGGGGGGCCATCGGAATAGCTTCATACTCATAAAGGAGGAAATAGAGGATCTGGTGTATCAAAATAATGTCCAATGAAAGAATCATAAGGGGAGTAAGGGCTCCAATCCGGAAAGCGGGCTGGAAAAGGGGTAATACAGGAGAGAACATTCAGGACTCGCAATTTTTGAAAAAACAGCTCGCAAGAAAACCGCTGGAGGCCCCACTGGATTTGAGGAATCACTTTCTCCTGACAGTAGACAGCCGAGGGAGATCTTCTCACTGAAAGGAATAACTCCGAAAGTCCAGATAAAGGGGGGGGGACAAAACTTAAACAGCAACTGTCTAATCCATGGAGGGGGGAATGTGGATTTCGAAGAACTAGTGGGGTAGAGCCGATCCCCGAAGAGTGGAGATGAAATGTCACCTTGAGGAGCGGGGGGGGGGGGGACTGGGGCTGCAGCAAAGACTGCGAATGTAAAGAAGAGGGGCCTGAGAATACTGCTGTTGAAGAGGTGCTGTCTCGGGGACTTCGGGAATCAGGTCGAAGTGTAAGTAAAATAGTATCAAACAAAGTGTTCGGCTATACATCTATCACTCACAACAAAAAAAAGGGGGAAAAAGGAAGCTATGGATAAAGACCAGCTCATTCTAAAGGGGACACGAGATCCGTTCCTCCGGGACAGCAATATAGAGAATCCCGCCAGAAGAGGATTCAGGCTTGGATGACATTAGACAGGCGGGGTGAAAAAGAAAAATAAAAGAAGGACTCTCCCCGAAAGACCGCCACTTCTGGACGCCATAAAATAGGCCTGAGGAAAAGGACCAGACAAAGTGACAGCAAGTTGGGGGGAGGGGGAGTGGACTCTCTTAAGAGGGTGATTGCGGAAGGTAATAGGGGGCTTTACGATAGAGAGGCTGTACGGGAAGGAGTACGGGACGATAAGACGAATACCTACCGAGTTGAGGGCTTGCATTGAGCACAATTAAAAGCGCAAAATGCATTGGGGGGGGGACGACGTTACGAAGACAAAAAAAGGGGAAAAGCTCCGTCAGCTGTCGGATGAGAAGGGGAGGGAAGGGGGGCCAGATCGCCTCCAACATAGAGGACTTAGCGAGAATGAGCGAGTCAGGCGGCCTGCAAGTCCATGGGCTATTAACCCGGACAGGGGAGCCAGCAACAGGAAGAGGGGAATGGGGTCGGTCGCGAGGGTAAAATTCTTCGTATAGGAGAGGAAAAATTAGTCATTCCCTCCAGAACGACGGCAGCACGGGAAAGGCAGACGGGCTTCGGGAGAGGATAACAGGCTGACATGCTTCGAAGGAAAAAAAATATATGACCGCGCGGTAGACCGCCGAACTGAAGTAGGAGTGGGATATTACTGCAAAAGGTCATATTGGGGCAAGGAGAACGAGGTTCCCCCTCTACTCGCAAGAAAAGGGAGTTAGCGAAGTGGCGGTAACGGTCTTACACGAATAAAAAACAAAAGATGATCTTCTAAAGAAGCGAAAGGACATTAAGGCCGTCTCTCGAGATCCAAGAAGAAAAGCCCAATATTCAAAAAGAGGAAAAGGTGGTTTAACGGCGAATCACGGAGGTAGGGAAAAAAAGATCACCGCAAAAGTGTCAGAGCTGGCTTCCCGAGAAAAGTGAAAAAAATCTGTGGGAGGTTTGGCGATCTCAAGTCTCCTGAGGAAGGACGAATAGAAGCGAGGCCGGGAACGGCGAAAGAGATGGGTTTAAAAAAGGAAAAAGACAGACTCCGGAGAAAGGCGAAACCGTCTCTCTCGAAAGTGACGCGCCGGGAGAACTTTTTTCCTCGTCCAGAAGGTTTAGTCACGGTCAGTGGGAGGGGAAAAAGGACCACTACGACACCTTCCCTAGGAGAGAGAAGCAGAGGGCTTCGTAATCAACAACACCTTCTCTGGAGAAATCAGCCTCTCTACGAGAGTATAAAACTCTCAAGTCGCAAAACGAGTCGAAACACGACAGCATAGTCGTCGGGGAGGAGAGTTCTGGTAAAGAAAATAGTTGAGAACGTGACTGGGGGCGCATTAGGTGAGAAAGTGCTCTCCATTTTAAAAAATAAGCCCACGATTTCACTTGGAAAAAGGGGACCTGTGCAAAAAAGCGACTCCGGGAGCTAAAAAGAATGAGAGATAAAGGCGGCCGGAAAAAGTAATCACCGAAAGGGGTGAAAGGCCCACGAGGAGAAAGGAAACCTTTTGCCTCTCTTGTAGTTCGGTACCGAATCCTCATCAAGACTAACGCCAGAGGTCTCCATATCAGGAAGAAAGGACGTACCACCAACCAGGAAGAAGACACGGACTTCATGGAGAAGGAGTCCTCAGTAAGGGGGCAAGAAATCGCGTTCGCCAAGAAAAGGAAAGAACAAACCTTCAACGCCGAGGGAGGGGTTTACTAGAAGAACGTGCCACTGAAGCACCGGGAAGTGAGCTGTGTCATGGGGGAAAGAGAAACTGATTTTCCAAAACACGTTCCATCAGCAGAGAGAAAAACCTCCGTTAAACTGATACTCCGATCGCAAAGAATTATTTTAAAAGAAAAATCACTTGGGGGCGCCTAAGGAGGGAAGTTACCCCTAGACGTGGGAGTAGGTTGGGGTCGGGCTGGAGTAGTCTTAGTATGTCCAGGCGAGGGGGGGAATGTCACAGGGAAACAAACTCACCTGGGAGCTTAGAAAGTTTCGGAAGAGAGGAAAGCTGGCAGAGGGTGAAACAAGAATGACAGTAGAGGAAAATGTAGTCTCTCTTCAGGGGGTAGAATAGGACCGCCCTACTCCTAATAAAGAAGGGCACCAAATAAGTCAAAGAAAAAAAGGGGGGGTTTTTTCGAGTTCAAAGAGAGAGACCTCTACTAAGAAAAGGCATGCCAGGATCAGATGGCGATGCAGCGGACGTCGAATTTGGAGACTTGGAGGGAAAAAGGGGAATGCGAAGGAAAGGGGGGATCGACTCAAAAAAGGAAGAATTCAAAAGAGATAGATTCCCGAACAATTCACCTGATCAATCAATCCTGGTTCTTACTTTCATTGAGACAAGTCTAGGCATACTGATCGGGAGAATTTCAATGCTATCGAGGGCAGCCGGAAACACAAGGGGGACAAAAACTGACCGGAACGGCCAGGATGGGGGGAAAGGCGTCCTATTCTGGAGCGAGGAAGTTACCCTTCTATCGAAAGCTTCCTACGGAACGTGTGAAAACAACACTGCCGGCATCTTCGACACATTTGAGACCCAGAGGAAGGGAGTAAAAGGGAAGCCGAAGTGCCTCCCAGAGCAAGGGGACCATCCTCAAGAGCAGAGGGAAACATGATAACCAACAGCGACTGCCTTTAGAAAAGGGCTGGAAGAGATCCGATGGCGCCTCAGAAGAATAAAACTCAAGCGTCGAGAGAAAGGCGTTGAGGCATACGAGGGGAGGGAAGGAACCCCCATCAAAGCTTCTCAAGAGAGTGATATCAACACGCAAGGTCTTTGAGTAAGAAAAGCAAAAAACGACGTGGATGGTACTGGCCGGAAAAGAGGGGTCGCCATATCATCGGCGATAACCTTGGGCACGGAGTCAGTCACTTCTAAAAAATGGAAATAGGTGCAAAGGACGGAAATGGGAAAAGGCCGAGAATATAACCTTGACACAGGCTTAGGGAGAGAAGGAATTGGGTCCAACACTCGCCCGCCAGCAACCGGGATCGTAAACCAGGGTTCCAGGAGGGCCGCGAAAAGGGGGAAAACAACCATTAAGCAACACTTTCCTCAGTAGACTATCATCGGGAAAAAACGAAAGGTGCGCCAGCAATCTCTGTGATTGTCGAAAGGTTGAGAGCTAATAATTGGAGAACGTAAAACAAAAGATGGCAACGGGTCAGAGGTTATAAACGAGAAAAGGGGAAAGTGGCTCAAGACACCGTTAAAAAAACGAAAACAAAGAATCCTAAAGCCTTCGAAGGGAACTGCGGTGCATCCTCAAAGGGGGGGATGGATAAGATGAATAAAAAGAGGGTTAGGAAAATTGTTTCTGAATATAGGGGAATCTGGACGTCGCCCGTTCTCCTGTGGGGGGGGGAGAATCTTAAAAAAAAAAAGCACTCGCGGAGGGAGAGAGGGCTTTGTCGTAGGTGAGTCAACACAAAAAGAAATCTGAGGAGATCAAAGATTCCCACATCCACGCTCGAAATGCGCGACGAATGGGTGGACTCGATGTCACCGCGAAAAATTTCTCAGCGCGTCGGGCTGGGGGCCAGAGAGTCACGGCATCTGAGTTTCGCCGAACCGAACGAACGCGTCCGCTAATCACCATCAGGGCAACCAAAATCTCACGCAAACGCAAGCAAAAATCAACTGAAAAGAAGCATAGGCCAAGAATGAATCTCATAGTGAGTGGGAATGAAGGGGGGGGGAACCGTTCGGGCAAAACGCTCCTATCACCACGTACTTTCGGATGCGGGGAACGCGGCAATAAACGGCCCTGACGACCCTTTAGATTGAGTGATATAGAGCAGCTGTGGGTTCGCGGCCGCACCGGTACGGAAGGAAAAAACAGACGGAAAACTCGGGGCTAGTTTAAGGAGTATTCGAGGACCTGGAACCATAATCCTATGAACTGTTGAAGGAAGGACAAAAAAACGCTATCAGAAGTAGGAGGGAAAAGAAAAAGGGTCCTATCGGCTGGCTGTCTATTTCCTTTTAAGAATGATGGTCGAAAAAAAAAAGCAGAAAAGGGGTTCTCAGAAGGAAGTTAAGGAACTTGCCGATCGAGCAAGGGAGGGCCTTAGCGCAAACGGTCATGCTTAGAGAAACAGAAGAAACTAGCAGGCATGAGAGAAAAAAGGTTTCTCAAAAACGGACTAAAAATGGGGCAGGGCGGGCGGAATAGCGTAAAAAGGAAAAAAGGGAGTCCTCTGAGGAAGAATTGGGAGGGATCATGGGAAACTGATGGCACGACGAGAACCTCCTTACAGATTGTGACTTGCAGACCGAGAAAAAATGACATTTTCAATTGTGAGACAGCGCAGAAGGAACAGATAAAAAGGGTAAGAGGACGTTTATAGAAAACGTGAAGCCTTTGAACCGTACCATGCGATATGTACCAAGCAGAAACGAAAAAAACCCGATTCCGGGGCAGGTAAAAGGGGGAAACGGCACGAAAGGGGGACCGCCTGTCGGTGGAATCAAAGACGGGGCGACGGAACTATTCTTGTTCCTAAGAAAGGAAGGCTTGCGACGAAAAATAGCGTGATCTACGGCGTCGTTGGGGGAAAAAAGCGCCATGTCCATTCCAGAAGGCCAGATTAACAGTCTTTAATTGAGGGTGAAGTCGCGGCAATTTTTACTGACGCCGGGGAAACAATTAGGCTGGTCGACTAGACTAAGAAATCTACGGAGTGATTGAAGGGGGCAAGGGAAAAAACTCAGTGAGAAAGCCGGTTGGTGGGCAAACTCCTGCCAGAAAGGAAGGAGAACTAAACTAGGGGAAACGGAGATTGGGCATGCGGAAGCGGTGGGCAAAAAGAAAAAAGCCGGAAATCAGCGCAAAGTACAAGCGCAAGCTCCATCAGTTTTGAGCTGTCGTTCATACAGTGAGGAAAAGAGAACAGGAGAGAAAAGCAAAGGATTGACCACCCTACGGTGACTTGTGGAATAAAAGGTCGGCGGATCGAGAAGGGGGCTTGCGCAGAATTCTTTCAGCACACCAGAGCACTGGGAGATAAATCGGCAATACCTTCAAAATTTGAAAACGGAATGGGGAGAAATTGGAATCCCCAAACCTTTGGAAGAGACGGCTAAAGGAATAACTCTGTCCGGAGAAAAGGGAGAAGGAAAGAAGGACCCGACTTGTTTCAGGGGCGAAATCAAACTAATAAGTCCTTCAACAATTAGGAATCTCTTCAGAAAAAATGACCCTGGGGATTAAACAGTACTGTTAGCATATGTCCTCGCGGTTCGTCGCGGAAAAGGTGGGGACCTAAAAGGCGATCTTGCAGGACCTCACAGGACTCACCAACGGGAGCATCAATGAAAGAGGAACGTCTCCCAAAGGTCGAAAGAAACAAGCTTAAACAGTCCAAGTGACGGACCACAGACAAGATCTACACAAGGAGAACGGCGCAACGGCGGATCGGGATCGGAGGGAAGGAAACGGGGGACTCTGTAAAAGGTCCAATCGGAAGAAAGAGGGGGCCCCAAAAGCAGCGCCTCATTAAACTTGAAGGGAGGGGGAGGGTGCGGACAAGAAGAAAACAACCGGAGGAGATTAGACTAAACAGAAGGCGAAGGGAAAACTTCTCTAAAGCAGGAATTCACCGCCAAGATCATAAATCTTTGTTGGGAGGAGGGCGACCAGATGTGAAACAACATTTAACATTAAGAGAAAATGTCGCTATACAGGGGGGGCGGTGGGTAATGGAAGGGGGGAAGAGTGTCTTCTGTAGGGAGCAGTGAAGGATTCATCTGGTCTGTACTTCATGGGGGTATCTCGCGGCAAAGCTCAGGGGGCAGTGGGAACGATCGGTAAACCAACGAAGGCCTTACAAAAGTCGAACGCAGACTCTGAAAACCCGAAGGTCAGGGACGATGCCTCTAAATCACTAGTTGGTATCGGCACTTCGTAAAAGAAAAAGAAAAGGGAAGAGAAGCTCGCAAAGAGCTTTGTGGAAGGAGGAGAAAACACCAAGGGATACCCAGCAAGCGGAGCGACATCACGAAGACCTCTCCAAAATGGGCGGGAAGAAAGAAAACTTGCTCTTCACACAGAATCGTAAAGGAACATTTCTGGGGGAAAGAAGCTTCTTCGGAAAGGTGCTGGGGCTGCCAGTCCCGTAACGGTCGAAGGGGGGGAATCAAGCCGGCCGAAGGGGGGACAATTCTTACCGCTCAATTGCGCCGGGGAAGCCCCCAAAAAACCCACAAAATTAGAATTGAAGAGTGGAAGGGACCACCGGAAAAGGGGGAAGTCTACTTGGTAAGACACTATTTCTTAGCCTCCTTGAAGAAACAGAAATGGGTCCTGAGAGAAGAAGGTCCAGGAAAAAGGTAAGATCCCTGGAGATGGAGGGCAAGGTTACAACTTCTTCGAGGAACCCTACCCAGGAGGGTTAAAATCTCGATTACCAAGGAAAAAGACCTCCTGAAATTAGAGGAACCTTACACAAGAGGCCCCTTGAAGGGAATAAGGGATAAACTGAAGCCCGGGGAAAGGGGAACATGCTGAAGTCCACAATACGCACAAGATTAAGGCTTTTTGTACTTCGGAGACGATTTATTAACCAATGATTTCAGAAGATGAAGGGTATAAATCAAAAAAAGGTCAAGAAGAACCTAAACCAGAAAAAAAAGAAAGACGCGAAAGCGCCAGGATCCAAACCTATAGGGAGGACGACGCAGGGAGAATCAATATAGATCAACGTAATTCCCTCTAGGAAGTACTGTTGGTGGGCAAGGCACAGGGAGAGCTGGGTCCGGTTCGGAGGGGGGAAGGGGCCACATGCTGCAGGAAGGGGGAACGTAGGTCGGAAGACAGAATCAAGGGAGATGCATCTCATTCTTTGTCTAGAATCACGATTTGGGGAAAAGGCCATGGAACGCCAGGTAGAGGCTCGCATGTAATGACCTGACCAAGAAAACTTTGATCGTACTGAACAATCGGGGCTTCATCTGACCTGAGATGGGAAAAAGATGAAAAAGACCTCTCCTAGCCTTCACCGACTCCAAAAGCCTTCTCAGAGGATAAAAATGATACCAGTGATCTGGATGAATCGTTTCTATAGGGGTAAAAAATGCGTGGTAAGATCTCTCAAATGAGTGATTAAAAGGAGGGACCAGAGAACACGGAAGCTCGACGACTTCACATTATTCACTACCAGGCAACTTTCAAAGGAAAGGACTGGAATCTTGAATCTTAACCGGTCGACCGCGTCTGGGCCAGTCCAGGAAAACAAAACTCAGGAGGCACGGGGCCTGAAGCCCATTCTTCCGGCGACAAAGGAGGGGCTTTTGAAGACATGAACCTAATATCTGCCCCGAGAAAGGGGGAAGGGAGAAAAGGAAATCAAGTTTGGAAAAGAAGAAACTGCAAGTCGGCGACAAAAAGCGAAAGAATTCTACAACGGAAGGTGACACTACCTTAAAACAAGCTCCTGGGAATAAAGAAACTTCCCTCAAATGAAAGATCCCAACAGCTAAAAAAAGGCCGATGACTAGCAACTTTCAAGTTATTTCTCCGAAAGGAAAAGAAGCACTCATTGTAGGTGGGGAAACGCGTTAGTTGCAGAAGAGTTCTTCTGTGACGTGGGAGGGAGAAAACCCACAAAAATTCATGAAAAACCACTCCCAAAGGATGGAGATCATCATCGAAGGGCAGGTTCGAAGAACTCACTACCGCAGGTGGACGTAGTGAAGGCAAACTATCCCATCTCGAGAACAGCGCGCGGCCATGGCCGTGTTGCATTGCAAGACCATGAGTATCCTGGGCCGGCGACGGGGCCGTTTTGAATAGGTTAAGTAGGAGGAAGAAAGTTGAGCCTAGGGGTGCTGTAATACCCACTCTTCAACTCAGTTCAAGGTATCGGCACCGGACGAAAAACATAATGAAAGGTTCTCGGTAATTTAACCAAGGAGGGATGGCTACTACTTAACAAGGGAACCTATAATAGGGTGGATAATCGGAGAATGTGACTCGGCGCCACGATAAAGGTGCAGGTAAAAAATGGGGAAAAGATACTCAGTGGATAGCAATGGGTGCTCGTGCAATTTTATAAAAGACTCGCCGCAAAAAGCCAAGCAAAAAAGGGAAGCCGCCCGACCCCTAACTCGCCGGAAAAAGGGGATAGAGGACTGAACGTGGCCCGACCAACATGGGTAGGGAGTACTCTACTCCATGGTGAAAAGATTCAGAGAGCATGAAGGCCCTGGTTGCTCGGTTGGGGGGGGGGGGATAGAAAAAACGAATCCAATCGGCGGAGAAAGGAGGTTTGAGGGGGTTTATTTGTTCCTGCGGTAACTACCCCGCAGAAGGTTCAGGTCACCAAACAGGATGGCCAAATGGGCGAAAAAACCTCGAAGAGAAAAGTTAGACGAAAGGGGTGAATCTCTAACTCTATTGGGATCATATGCGTAGAGGGTACAATCAGGTAAGAAGTCCGAGCCTGGGGGGGAAGTCCGAACCTCCGGAGGGAGGAGGATTGGAACGCAATGCGACTTAAGAGAGAGAAAAACCGCGACCTTCCACAAAAAAACTTAGAAAGCAACATGGCCATGTAAACTCTTACAAAGAGGGGGGAGGTGGGGGTAGGGGAGCATACAAGTCAAATCGGAAAACAAAACCTCTCAACGGCGACTTGCGAACGGCATGGGCAGCGCGGCCGGAATTTCACGGATGCAGGAACGGACAAAGAATCCAGAGGGGGAGGAATCGGAAGACAAGCTGGGGGGGATCGGTGAAACGACAAAACAAAAGCCTGCGCCTGGGCTAGAGAGGAGATTGGGGGAACAAAGAGGAGGAGGGGAGGTTTGAATTTAAAACTGTCATCAACTCCCAGATAAGGAAGGACTTGTTAGACAGGCAGGGGAACAAATCGGGCGCGGCGTTAGGGCGGTCCCTGGCATGTTAAGGACGGATGTGAGAAGACGGGTTGCACGAAAGCTCTCAATCCCGGCGGAAAAATGAAGACGACAAGGGTAAGGCCTTATCGGAAAATTGTCACGGTCGATCCGCAGACGCCTAAACAGAGAGACAGAAAAGAGGGACACCGATGTGAAAAATGGACGTTCAGCACATGAGCAGGGAGCCGCCTGACGAGCTCTTAATTAAATAAAAGAAGAAAATCGGATCTGGGAGGAGGAAAGAAGGGAACCGCTACCGCCAAAGACAGTAGAAATACTAATATCGTTCCCGGGAGACGCGTAGCTCCAAACTGGTTTCTCTTAATTGGGAGCACTCCAATTCTAAGGAAAAAACTGGAAGAGAGGGAAGCATGGGAATTTGGTGCTCAACGGAAAGAAGTACAAATTCAAAACCTCGCTCGCGCGAAAGCCCCCGAGGCCCAAGAGAACT
>Ga0179593_1397718_pt1 | contig 13986 bp, 12 predicted proteins | sample CZODoug2_1_08_16_FD_185931 | JGI IMG/M metagenome (GOLD analysis project Ga0179593, IMG submission 185931) | Vadose zone soil fungal communities from Angelo Coast Range Reserve, California, USA - CZODoug2_1_08_16fungal (PacBio error correction) | ecosystem: Environmental > Terrestrial > Soil >...
TTGAGTGCTACCGTGGGAAAAACCGTCAAAAAAGAAGAAAGCGAAAATACACCTAAACAGCCATCGTGAGATGCAGGGTGGACGGGATAGGGTCTAAAAACGAATATGCTCTTTTGCAAACGACCTGCAATCACAATTGAGCAGGCTCGAGGAAAAAGACGAGGAATGCGTGGTGGGGTGATGAAAATGGAACAATGTGAAGGGACAATGACCCGCATCATAAACTAGTCTCAGCACAGAATGCAGGGTCAGGTGAAGGCAAAATGAAAAACTTCTACAATCCGGGTAAGGGCTTCTGAGGACTACAGCAATTGCAATTAGAAACAAACAAAACAGAAGAAAAAAAAAGGGCGAGTGCAGGAACAAAAAATTTGCTTCCCAATAGGATTCTCTTATACCGTCAAGAGCGCGGACAATAAGATAGGACGGAACGTAGGAGTGGAAAGAATACAGGAACTTCCTCAGCGGAGAGTGGGCGTTTCTGCTTTGGGCCTTTCCGTCGTTTCGGGTATCTCGATGAGGAGAAGAAACGAGAAAAGACTTCAAAAAAAAGGGAAAGGGACTATCAAATTCGCGAGCGGGAACAAAAGATCGGTGCTGCGTGTGATTTGAAGGTCAGGCGGGGGGACCCAAAAAAAAAAAAAGGTTAGAAGGGTGACAAAGGGGGATCTAGCGGCGGTATAATCGGAGAAAAAGGGACAGGAACTTGGGGGAGGACGTAACGCGACGACTCTCAACACGGCCACGAAAAAGTGGAGAGTGACGTACCTCCCTGGGGAAGATACTCTGAGGGATGAAACACATATCTGAGGTTGCACAGATTAAAAACAGCACTTCAGGGTGCTCCGTTCTCAAAATAGAGAAAAGTGGGCGCGGTGATATTGACAGAAGACGTCTGTATTTGGCGCAAAGCACGAGGCAAAAAAACGAGAGACAAAAACCAAGGTTGAATTTGGGGGGGAGGAGGGTAATTAAAAAAAAAGGCAGGGACAAGAGGAGAATTAAAGAGCAAGTGGGAACGGTAACACACTTGGGACAGGGACGGGCGTCGACATCCGAGGGGGGTGCAAATCGCAAAGAAAACGTCGCTCGCTAACATGCAAGACCGAAATAGGGGTTAAGGTTTTGGAATAATGTCGAGACCTCGGGGAAAACTGTGATGGGTGGGCAAAAAGTCTCATAGCCAGGCTAGCCTCTGTAAAATAAATAAATTAGGGCCGCGCTGACTCTACATGGGGTTATATAACCGGAAGACGTACTTCGAGAGACACGATAATCCAAAAAATGGTGAGGGGCTGGACATGGAGAGGGTATGGCAAAAAGGAGAGTGGTCTCCTCGTTATTAATAAGCCTTTGTAATGCAAAGGATGCGGGCAAAAGGATTACTCTTCCTCGAGGTTATCATTAGCGGAATAGTGGGGAAGGTCGAGGGCTTCCGCAGGTGACTTGCCCATGCAGTCCACTCTAAATTCCCAGAAACCAATCTATGGGATAAGGATAGGCATGTAAAATAAAGAGAGGAAGCAAGCAGCACACGGAAAGAAACGGGCCTGTACAAGTTCATGTAAAAACAAAAAGGAAGTATGGGAGTACTCGTCCAGATTTGTTCAATACCAAAATCAAGAAAGAATGCCCAGCAGACTACATGGGGGGGAAAACGCAAATCTATGCGGCGAATGGGAAAACTCGCATTGGTCACAAGGGGATATCCATGGTGATTAGGCACCGGAGCTTGTAAGGGAGAACAGGGACATGACCACTTACTGCCCACAAACGAAGACAGATGGAAACACCTAGGGGGCTCGAAATGTCAAGATCGCTAAGCTGTACCCACTTTGTTATTTGTAAAGGGCAACTCGAGCAGACTGGAATGACGGCAGTGGTGGCAACTCTTGGGGGGGGGGGAATCTAATGACAAAGGAAGGGTAAAGAACCAAGGAGATGGCATAATCGAGGTCAGTCTACCCTCAACTGTCCAAAGAAAAAACCAGTGGGCGGATCGCAGCTCGGGGATGAGTAAGCAGTCTCTGCGCAAACAAAAAGCGTAGCTTAAAGAGGGGCCCCGATCTAGAGATCGAAAGGACTGAAGCTCAGCTAGTTTGAAAGAAAATGGCAAAAAAACAGACTTGAATATCAAAGACACACGCAGGAAAAAAGAAAAATTGGGAGGTCGGGACGTTGAGGGAGAATTGAAAAAGACAAAGAAGGGAGTCCCGGCCACTTAAAAGAAGGAGAAAACCGTGTCCGACGAGAGAGGACAACATATGGGATAAAAGAGAGAGCTAAGGCTACCGGCACCTGAAAACGAAATCACCTAAAGGTTAGGTTGAAACCGGGAGAGCGTCAGGCTAGAGTGGTCGTGTAGGGCCATTACATTCAAGCTCAACGCAAGCCCCACTAAAAGGTACGGTAAGAAGCAAAAAAAGGGAACCGTAGGTCCGGGTATCGTGGAGCGCACGGGTTCCAACGCCTATGGTTCCGAGAAGACGACTGGCTAGAAGAAGACGGCATCCGCGAAACTGCTGGACAGGCATCGGCGGAGTGTGACTGATGGGATACGAAAGCTTCATTCTCTGCCCAGGAGGTCGGTAGGTTGAGAAATAACCACGGAGAGGAGTCGCGCCGACAGTGCAGGTTGCGAGTTCCAAATAGAAACGTAGGGACCAGAGGCGGGGAGCTCCGGGGCGAGGGGGGCGAGAAAGAACACTCGGTCCACTCGCATTTTCACACGTTGCTCTACACCCAAAAAAGCCGGCACAGTGCGGAACTTAACTACCAGAATTAACTTCTTTGGGCAACTCTGCCAGCGGAGGAAAAGTGCAGCACATCCTCAAAAAGGTTCGGACTTCGTAGAAAGGCAAACTGAATCTCGAGGCGTCTCCTAGTTGGGGACTGAGATAGGGCGCGAAAAAAGAGCTCAAAAAGAGTAAACAGATAATGTTAAGAAGTGGGCGCCGAATGGAGCGCGTGCGACCTAGCTCAGAGTTGAAAAAAAAAAAAAGAAGTTCAAAAACGAATACTCGACGGGAATCGGTACAGAAACTATTGAGGAAGAAAGGCAATTGGGGGAGCCATGGAACCGGGCGACAGGGTCACTTTGGTCAGGACGGCCTCTTTTTAGGGGACAAGAAAAAAAAAAATAACCTATCGCTAAAAAGAATCGTCAAGAAAAAAAAAAGAACAGGATATGGACGAGCAACCTGCTTCAACGCCGCACCATGAGAAAAAACCGGAGAAAATACACAAAATGACTAGGTGAGTTAAACTTTCTCAGGGAGGGAACGGAAGCAGCTTTCGGGCGCAAAACGGGACAAAGAGAGGGACAAAAGGGACCGCAAAAACCGAGCCCTAAGAAAAACGGACCAGGAAAAGAGGAAGTCGTAACCACGTGCACCCACGATAAGGCTTCGAGAATTGAGGGGTAAAAGAAGAGGAAAAAAAGAAAGCCAAAAATTGGAAAGGAAGGGGGGGAATCGGGGCCCAAGGAAGGGTACTTAACTGAGCGTCCCTCGCAGAAAGAAAATCGGGGGAAAAATCTCTAGCACGCTTCCGCTTAAACTTGCGAGATGGGTTCGTAAATAGGGGATGAAGGCGGGGTAAAAAAACCTCAAAAAGGGGAAAAGCAAACGCACTTAAGTTCTGGACTGACCGGGAACTCGGTATGGTTAACCTATGCACTAGGGAAAGAAAAGGGGGGGTTGGTCAAAAGGCGGGCAGGGGATTAACGAGGAAAAGTGTTCTCTCTTTCCACGCCGCACGGATCATGGGGCGGAGCAAGAACAAGTCTGTTTCTAAAGGGCGTAACAACGGAGCAAAATAGGGGCTTTGTGATATTGTTCAGGTTCGGTAAAGAGGGGAAGAAGAAGGAAGGGGGGACGCTAAATAAAGAAAAGAGGGAAACCACAGGTCTTTCGACGAAGGGATTGGGGCGGTCAACGGGAATGAAAAACAATCCATGCGCTCGCTAGAGTCCGGCCTACCTAGCTATTTTTTCAAAGAACCGGTCAGGGAAGACCTAATCTGGAAGGGCAACGCTCACCTAAGGACGCGGTGAGACTGGAAAAAGTATTGCGCTAAGGTCTTTCTCAAGAAGAAAAAGAAAAAAAAAAGAGGAAGGGCTAACCATACGCTAACCTTCCAGCTTATTTGCCATCGGATGTCGGTAAGTCGAGATCGATTAACATAGGGATCACCCAGCCGGACAAGGGTGGGGGGAAAGCGCGCACCAGCCACCAGCATTCATACCGGAAAAGGAAGGGTAGGTTTTTCCTTGCGGCGTTATCTGGGAAGAGAAAAGGACGCAACCAAGTCCAGAGACTACCGTGGTCAAGTCAATATCTGAGGAGGAGACTCCGTAGAATAGGAGAGAGAAGGTCGGGGAGAAAAAGGGTCGGGGACTTCAATGTTCTGTCATTGTCTCAGGGCTGGACGCCAAAAAGCCGGCAAGGGGATGTCAAGGTGGGGTAGGGAGGGGAAGCGGAAGAAGTCAGAAGAAAAGACTTCCGGGCTTACGAGTAGCGGCGGGGAAAGCAACAAGTACACACGTGTGGGGGGAAAGTTGGGGGGCTGTACATGGGTAGATCACTGAAAAATCATAAGAGGACAAAAAAAAAAACAGGCCTTGGGTGAAATAAAAAAACCACGTGGTCCGAGTGTTGTCCTGGGAAAAGAAGGAAAGGGAGGCGACCTCAAAGCACGCCGATGAAAGAAAGGAACGCCTAGAGGAAATGCAGATCGAAAGAAAAGGGAACTTGATTAACGTTACCACGGACTCGCTATCCATATCTAATCTACAAAAAACCCACAAAAGGGAAGGATGAAAAGAAAAATAGAGAAAAGGGAAGGAGCTGGAACTCAAGAAGGGGTTCTGTTGTCATTTGTCGATAAAAAAAAAAGTCAAACAGATTGTATCGGCGTGCAATAGAGGAAGGGTGCAAAACGGCTTGAGGCGCCTAATGTATTCGGAGGCCCCAGGAACCCTTTGCTGATGGGGGTGAAAAAGAGTGGTTAAAGATGTGAAGCGGGGGGAAAGGTTCTGCGTCCCAAAAAAAGGGAGTCGTCTCAAAGTGCGAAAAACAAAAGAGGAAAAAGGAGAAATCGTCAGCCTAGACTTCCTAAAATGCAATTCATCTTAACAGGAAAAAAAGAACGATCCCGCAGGAATCATCGCAAAAGGGGAAGAAAAAAAGAGGAACCGGGTTTCTCGAATAACGACATCTCTATCAACAGGGGAGCCGAGAGAAGCCTGGGGCTCTTGAGCGAAACCACAGGGCCAGGGAAGCCGGGGAAGTTGAGTCCTGTCAGCGCTAAAAGGGCTCCACGAAAAAAAACGAGCCAAGAAAAAAAGGGTCCGTTAATTGAAGACTGGTGGCGTTGAGAGACTCAAAACCGGGGGGTGTCTGGCGTGGTGAAGGCCAGCATGAGAGACTGAACGCACGGGGAAAGGGGCCCTAACGCGAAGAAAGTGGGGAAAATAAAGAGGGAGAAGAAGGGTCAGTATGGAGCACAGAAGGCGCGCAAATAATTTACCTTCCAACGGAACAGACTGAAAATGGACTTCAATCATAAAAAACAGGTCAGAGGAATGACGGATGCGCACAGACGAGGATACGGCCTACGAGAGCGCATAAAGAGGAAAAAATTTAGAACAGAAAAAGGTCAGGAAGAAAGAAGGTTGTTAACGAGGTCTTATTAGCGTCGCAGGACACAAAAGCACGGTTGGGTACCGAAAAAAAAAAGAAAATCGCAACACGAGGGGGATTGTGCGCCTATGTTGACGCAACCGGGGAGAAGCAGGGAAAAGGGGAAAAAAGTGAGTCTTAATCAGAATAACCCTTTGCCCGAGTAGAATACGTCAACTCTCTTGAACCACAAACCCAATCAGCTCTGACCAAGGGAACATCGGGCAATGCCAGCACGGAGGGAGACGTTCGAAGGGGGAAGGGACTCCCCCTTCAATCCTCTTACGAAAAACGGGTGCACGTGCAGATCAGGCGGAAAGGGAGAAATCCGGGGAGGACAGCGCGGATTTCTACAAGTTTCGTCCATTCCGGGGACAAAGAATGAATGAAAGACATTTTGCGGTGAAAGGGAGCCTCGAGGACGAAAACGCTAGACGGAGAAGCTTTCAGGGTTGATCAGTGGGGAGAAGTCATACCCGGAGCCGGGGGAGAAAAACATATGGAAGGTTCTCTTCGGGAATGAGCAAGAGGGTTCCAAATCCGCGAGGGGGGGGCGGGGGGGGTGGAAAGAAAAACGGGGGCAGGAGTGGAAAAATTCCTAAACCGTGAAACAAGTAGGCATGGGAGGCGACTGACGTAACTGCCATGGTTGACGGATTGAAGGAAAGGGGGCAAAACGTAAGATCCGATGGAAACTAAGGAGGTGGAAAAGGACCTTGTCTCGTAAGAGCTCACAGTAGGAGGAGTAAACTAAAAGCAGTTCACCAAGTTAACCTGCGCCGCGCCGACAATCAAAAAAATTTCCTGGAGTCATCAGACGTAAGCTGGACTAAGACTCCGAAGGGGCCTCGGTGTTGTTCCCTGCCTTTGTCGTAAGGGCTTTTGCTGAACGATGGCGGGAAACTGCGAAAGGAGACTTGGGCCTTAAAAGATGCACTGTAAGAAATCTCTCTTGATATTGGACGGTGGATCGATCGAGGCAAAAGGACAAAAAAAAGAAACGCGCATCGATATCAGGGGGGGACGGGAATCGAAGTCCACGAACAAAAAGGCGTTTGCAACTGAAGGCAAAAAGAACGGGGACAAAGAAAATGAAGGCTGTGTTTAGGACCGAGGACCCTTGGACTTTACTGAAAAGAGAAAAACGAAAAACCAAGGGAATCCGTTCAGGACGAAGGGAAACCGCCTGGATCAGCAATCAGACCGAAGGGAGAGATTGCACGCGAAAAAAGAAAGAAACGGAAAGAAAAAGAAAGAAAAAAACTCTCGAGGGCGGCCACAAGGTCCCGGAACGGAAAATGAAGGTATGACTGGCGGGGAGCAAGGAGGAGGAAAACAGGGAAAGAGAAGAAGAGAAGAGGGAGGGGGGAATTGTGTACGGTGGGGGGGTCGGTCGTGGGTGGCGGTTCGTCGTTGAGGTAGGAGGGAGGGTGAGTATCGTAATACGTAAGAGCACAAACACCAGTCAAAAACAAAGGGGGAACTAGCAGGTCTTTTGAGAAGGTACGGAATGGGAAGAAATGGCAGCTATGCTAGCGGCGGTCCATTAACTTCGGCATGGGGAGGGAGACTGAGGGGGGGGAAGGACGTCCATGGAGAAGAAAGGGGACCCAAATAAAATTTTCAGGTAGGGGGAAATGAGCATCTCGGGAGTATCAATAGGACTTGCCATTTCAAAAAGAAAAGAAAAAAAAGATCGAGATTCGGGGGACCGAACGTCCGCTCCTCTTATTGTACGACACAGCACTAGACGAAAACAAAAGCGCACACCATGGGGCCTGGGGGAGTCAAAAGGAAAAGAGACCGAAACTGGGGACATAAAGATGTGAAAGAAAGTGAAACTGGTCGCGATGCACGAGCGCAAAAACTGAGGAGAAACTGAGAGAGGGAGGAAAAAGAGGGTTGCTGTGGGAAACATATCTCGACAATAGGGTGTGAACATCGGGGAAGGAAAGGGGTATATCATTCTAGAATCGCCATCAATCTACGTCCTCCTTACATAAAATAAAATAGATTAAAGATGGAAGACTACAAAAAAATGGAGGGCAGGGGAAAAAAGGTATGTCAGGGGTAAATATGGAAGTATTAAAATCCGTTGAAGGAAAGGAAAGGTATACAGGGGAAGAAGAAGGGGAAGGGTTGCGTAATTTCTGAATACTCTCTCAAAAACGGGAGGGAAATAGAGAGTAACAAAGAAAAAGAGGGCCGACAAAAAAGAAAGACCTCACGTGCATCGCATTCCAATCTTAATTGAAGACGGTCCTATGGGGAAAAAAAAAAAAGAAATCTTCAAAAGGCAAAAATCAGGTTTTTGGGATGTTTCCATCTCTTCGCGATGGAAAGGTAGAGGGTTCAATGCTGAGGGGGTGGAAGAGAGATCTGATGGGACCAATCCTGCAAAAGACAGAGGCAAAAAGAGGGAGAAGATATGTTAAGAAAAAAAAGCCACAAAGGTTAGACGAGGTAATGGAAAAGGTCGAGGAAGAAAACGTCAACTGTAGAGGAGATGCTAGCGAAAAAAAGCGAAAAAAGCTGAAGAGAAATCAATTCATTTTTCAGTTGTCGTTCTTGGCGCAAAGAACCAAATCAAATGGGGGGTGCGCGCTTAGTCTGGGGGAGGGCTGTCGCCCAAAGATGCGGGAAGACTAGTGAACAAGTATCGATCTTGGAAGACAAAAAAAAGGGGGGAGGGGAGGAAACAGTCGATGGATCATCCCTAGACGCGTGCGAAGAAAGGGGGTAGTGCCTGGGAGGCAGAGGAAAGAACTAAAACAGGGGGACAACCTTCCAGGACGAAGATTGAAAACAAAAAGAACAAAGAGCTTCGCTAGGTCAGTTTCCAAGGTGCATGCACAGGAAAAACGCCCAGACAAGAGAGGGAAACAGAAAGTCGAACTGACCTAGATCTTGGTTCAATTGGAAGTCCCAGTACTCGAGAAACAAAAAAAGAAAAAACCAAACGACACCACTAAGCTGACACAAACTCCTCTCAGGAGGACCTTGGTATGCGACTTAACTAGAAGGACGCAAGACGAAGTGCTCAAACAAAAAGTACGAAGCAATGGGGGAAGAGAAGAGTTGATGTCAAGAAAGGAGCGACGGGGGAAGAGATCTTCTATTCCGGATGTCGGGAGATTTGGGTCGGGAAATAACGCCCGGTGTAAGGGAGACGCTTGCGCAAGTGAGGTGAGGCGTTCCGTGTGTTTTGAAAGAAAAGTAATGGATAGTGGCTTCTTTTACGCTGCAAATCCCGGTTACTCGGTCATACACCAAAACCAGTACATCAGGCAGGGCCAGAATAAAGAATCAAATTGGACAGGGGAAGAAAAGAAGGGTGTCGTGAACTTCGATCCCGGCAAAAATGAAGAGAGGGAAAGGAGGCAGCTCATGTCTCTGGCACTCCGAAAATCTCCGCTCGTATTCTTCCCGGGAGACTGGACTGCCAGTGATAAAAGGGAGAGGAGAAAAGATTTCAAAAAAGGTCCATAAACTCCGGGGCACCGAGGAGCTCATAGGAAATTAGGGTGGCTTAAAGAGAGGAGAAAAACAAAGGGAAGAGGGGAAGGAGGAGAAGGTGAAACTTTTTCAAGAGTGCTTTAGTTTCTATCCACCAATAACCTATTACGAGAAAATTCGTCACGGAGATAAGGCCGGATCCGATCAAATTGCAAAATAAGAAAAAATTTCAGTAGAGTCGGACTCAAACTAGAAATTTTCTTGTAACGGTCGCATGGATGAAGTGCAAGATGAGTAAGAAAACTGGAAAACAGACTGATTGTAACAAAACGTTCGCAAGAAAGAAGCTCGACCTCGACCAGCCAGGGGGGTCCAGAGAGGAAAAAGTAGTAAAACGGTTCCCAGAAAGCGCTCTCCTTCGTGGTAGACGCTAGCAAACACAAAAGTCTGTAGAAGGGGGATTCTGCGCCAAGAGCAGGACATCAACTTTCCGAAAATTCGCATCGCTGAAAGAAGGAGTATACAGATCCTCTTTCCAGCTCACTTGCAGCCGTCTTGTCGGAAAGAGGGTTGAAAAAGGGGGAGACCGGCCAGTTATGAGAAAGCCGCACTTGGGGGGAAAGGAGGGAAGAAAACTGGAAAGGAAAAGAGGGAATAGTTCTTGGGTGGTCAAGAGCTTGGCGGGTACTCAGGGAAAAAGGTTTTATTACGAAAAGAGAGAAGGGGCAACCCGCACCGACTTGGTCTCCAGGTGAGGAAAAAGAGAGGCACAATCGGCGGGGAGGGTGGGGGGGGGAGGGGAAAGTGTCTCTAATAAAACGAACGCTGCACACAATTCTGGATCAAAGGGGATTGGGAAACCGGTAAGGGAGATGAAGGCCAGAGAGACGATAAGGACAGATCAAGAGAGAGGGCTCTCACGGACGGTGGAGAAGAGAAGAACTATTGGAGGAAAGGGAAGAAAATTGATTAGGGGGAGGAAAAGAACGTCTTGTCTCCATAACTTAACCTTATTCAAGCCCTAATAATTCACTACAACGCTGAACGGACAAAGCGTGGGGGGGGGGAAAAAACTAAGAGGAACTTCTCTCGTCAAGGAGAAGAAAACATAAGAACGGGGGGGGAAAAAAAAAAAGAAAGACAGTCTCATAACGGAACCGTCTTCTTTTCGCAAAAAAAGTGTGTCTTGCTAGTGAGAGGGGAGACGAAAAGAGAAGCAACCGGAAAGATTCTCGCCGGGGTCATCGAGGCAAAGCGATAGCGTCATAGTCAGGAATGATGAGAGAAAAGGGCGGGGAAGAGGAAGGGTAAAGGGACCGTTCTTGTCATTTCAGCGTCTCGCAACGAGCCTGGCAAATGATGAGGGCGTTGTCGGCGGTAAAACAGAGAGGAAGAGAGCGTCATGAGAGGTAGACTGCTTCCAGAAAGAAAGGCGCGAACCGCGGGGGGGGAAAGTTGGAGGAAGGGGAGAAAGGAGACAAACGCGCTCAAAACCCACTCCGCTCTTTTCATACCCCGCAAAAGTGGCGAAACAAGTGGTGCGGAAAAAACGAAGAAAGGTAGGAGGAAAGAAAAGCCGGAAGTAAAAAGGGGGAATGAAAAACGGCAGAAAGAGATCCGAAATGCACAAAATAACTGATTGAGAAGAGGAATGAAAAAGGAAGAGAAAAAAAAAAAAAAGAAAACGAGTATTAGTACAATATAATCTATATTTTGGATAGCGAGTCGTGCAACTCTTAAACCTCCAAAAGGGAGGTGTGCATTGTAAAAGGAGCCTCTGGTAGACGGAGTGCAGCGGGAAGGCGGGAGAGTTCTTCTGGCGCCATCCGTTTTCCCGAGGGGAAGACAAAAATGCAGGAAAAATTAGGAAACCTTGTGGGGAAGAAGTTGAGCGCTCGTGGTACGTTTTCAGGAGAAAGACCTCCGGCAGGTGGCGCAAAAACAAATCGAGAAGGGATGGGGGTGGAAACAAGAGCGACATCAGAAGAAAAAAAAAAGATGATAAAAAAATCCGACACCCAAACTATCCAGGGCAGGCGAGGGGAAAAACGACGGCGTCAAGGAAGAAGGAAAGAGAAAGGGGAGGCGAACGCAATCAGATTGGGTTCTTCGAGAGAAGAGAGAGAGAGGGGTAGAAGGAGAAACGAAAGCGGGGAGGTGGACGCAAAACCACCGCGCCACCAAAAAGACACACTAAAACAAGCAAAACAAGAATCCTGTCCGGAAGTGAAAGAGTGGAGCAACGACCCACACCTTGTCGGCTGGGGGGGAGGGCAACGCCGGGGGAGGGAGCCTATAAATCCATCTAATTTTGCCACAAGACGCGGACAGGTAACGGGGTCGGCATTCTGCTGGCTGAATCAGGTCAGGGAGAAAGAAAGTTCCACTCACGAAGTGAAAGGGGGGACCTCAAATGCCCAAGGAGGAAAAGGCAAGGGAAGACAAGAAGTTGAAACCGTCGAAAAATGGAAACGTTTAGGGGAGCCATCGCTATGAGAAGGACTATCTAGAGCGGAATGGGCAAAGGACATTGAACGGTGAAAAAGAACCGTCGAGAAAGTGGGGGGGGCACGCGTTCGTTTATTGAGCGTCCCGGAAAAGAGGGGAAAAGGGGAAAAACAACAATAAAAGCGAAAACAATAAGGGGGCGAAGTACAAAAAAAAAAAGGGGCGAATCAATACCAAACTAAGCGGCTCCGGTTCGCGAAGGCGGAAAACCTGGTTCAAAGAAAGATAACAAACGCAGAGGGGGGACCCAACAAACCCCAAGAGCTGAGCCCTAGGGGGAAGTCAGGGGGAAAGAGACAAGTCCAGCACTGCCAATTTCTCCTTTTCGAAGAAGGCAGGGGAGAAAGACGGCAAAAGAAGAGAAAGAAAAAAAAAGACAAGAACGGCGAGCGGAGAGCTAGGTTCCGTAAACGCTTGTTCGGGCAAGAGGAAGGAATGGGACAGAGCTAAAAAACGATGTGGCAGACAGAAGCATGAAAGACATTTTTTTGCTTGTCGGGCGACAAAGAGGGGAAAAAAAGAACCCCAGGCGGGAAAAAAGGGCGGGGAAGAACCGGAGCCGGCACAAAAAGGGAGGGGTCACACAGGGAGATATGGATTACACCCGGGAGTTCAGAAGTCAGGGTCGCATCCGAATGGGAAAGGGGGAGAGAAGGAAAAACGGGGGGATTGCCGTAATGGGGGGAAGAAGGAAAAGGGGTCCACCAATTCGTAAGGGTAGAAGCCAGGGACAAAGGGTTTTCGTGTTGACCGATTTCTAGCCATCTTCCGGATGACAGAGGGAAAAAATTCCTGTCTTCTACGAACGAGCAGGTTCGGGGGGGGAAAGAAAAGAAAAAGGCAGGCCTAAAAAAAAGTGAACCTGACGCCGTCTGCCAAGCCCACTCTGGAAAATGGGGGGGGGATGGAGGCGAAGATATTATTTCCCGTGACAGATTCACCAAAAAAAAAAAAACAAAAAAAGGTAGTATATTCGGTGGAAACCCGGCTTTGGAGGGACGCCGTTTGTCTTAAAAAAGATGACGGTCGAACGCGGCCATGTCGGCAACTGGCCGTAACGATTACTGATACGAGAGGTGGTAGGGGATGCGCAAGAGCTGCAGGACCAACTAAGCTCCTCTGGGATAGTAAAGGGGTGCCGGACGAACGAAAACAGAAACCGCGTGGGAGCATACGGCGAACCAAAGGAAAAGAGGCAAAAAGCTGAGGCTTATACCGAGTCCCCGCTTGACGAACGTAAAAAATAGTTGTAGAATCCTTCAAGAATCTTTTAATTAGTAACTATTAGGCGTACGAATGAGCGTACGCGGTGACCCATCGTGAGCCAAAGCCGCTCCCTTCAAAGGAAAAAAGCACGCTCAATGCCGAAAACAAAAAAAAGAAATTAGGAAACAAAGGAGGACCATCAAAGTCTTCGCTTAATTCTTCTGAAGTGGCGGAGCAAGTCAAAGAAGGCGAGTGAAAGGAAAAGACTCCGCGCGGCCGTTTCGTGGGACGGTCATTTCCTTTTCGATGGAGTGGGCGGCTGATCGTGGGGATGAAGACTGCCTCAAAAAACTAACTAGCAGAGGGAGCGGTCACGGACGCGGTCGGTTGATCGTGGGCTTGAAAAAGGATACCGGAAAAGGAGCAGGAGAAATATATGGCGGAGGGAGATGTGGAGAAGAGCTTGGACGGCAGGGAGCGCGAGATAGGATAACTAAGACGTGATAGTCTAGTCATTTGAGGATGCCATAGTTGTTGGTTGTGATTAATTAATATAGCATATAAGTATCCTGAACGTGATAGCGCTCCAAAGATTTTCTCTTCCTGAGGAGCAGCCCTTGTGTGAAATCTCGGGGAAAGACGTGAACAGGACACCATCACGCGCGGTCGTGCTAGATCGAGAAGAGGGGGGGTGAACTAGTAAGAAAAAAAAAGGAGGCCACAGCAGCACCATCCAGAAGAGACGGGGAGAAATCCCATGGGTAAAGGGGATTCGTGATAAAAGAAGAACTACAACTTAAACAAATGAGGGGGGGCGGCGGAAAGTAACTTCGCGAGCAGCTCGCAATAAGTCTTAGGAAAAAGGATGGAGAGCTAAAAGGGGGAGCGTGGTTAAGATCAGACCAGGTGAATAATCCTTGAAGGGGCAAGAGCAAAGATAAGGGGCATGGGACATCAGATGATCCGCCAAAAGGGGAAGAAAGGAAAAATTTCACTCCAGAAAAAAACAATTTCTAGGGCTGGGACAATTGGAGTATGATAGCCGGGGATGAAATAGCCTTGGAAGCAATTTGAATTTAAAGACAGGGGATCATGTAGGACTTTTCAATTGGGGAAAGCGCGTGCCGGAAAAGCG
>Ga0179593_1458072_pt1 | contig 13986 bp, 19 predicted proteins | sample CZODoug2_1_08_16_FD_185931 | JGI IMG/M metagenome (GOLD analysis project Ga0179593, IMG submission 185931) | Vadose zone soil fungal communities from Angelo Coast Range Reserve, California, USA - CZODoug2_1_08_16fungal (PacBio error correction) | ecosystem: Environmental > Terrestrial > Soil >...
TATTGCGGCGTATGAGGAAAGCGATATGCGTGTCCATACCGTAAATGGATGGCACAGAAAAAGCGTTGTAAAAAGATGGGAAGTTGCACTAGGGAGGGGCGTGGATAGTGAACAGGGCAAAGACGCAGGTGGAAAAAAAATCATAAATGTACTGCCAGAAACGCATCGGTCAACGGAGTTGGACCCCGTGGGCTTGAAGGGGGCGAAAGCGGCAAACCCAAAATAATCAACAAGGATAACGAAAAGGAACGGCGACTGGAGGACATAATTAAGGGGGGCTGGGGAGGGGTAAGGATGGGAGGGACCAAAGAACTAGGCAGAAAGATGATCAATAATAAATAGAAACACATACAGTGGGGGCGTCAGTCGGGTGGGGTGAGACGGGGGCAGATTCGGGATGATAAGACAGAAGGGAAAAAGCGCCTGAGAAAAGAAAAAAACCGAAATGGATAAAATTAAGAGATTGTTGGGGGGAAGGAGGGAGAGAAAAAAAATTTGGTAAAGCCCTGCGCATGAAAAATAAACGGGTTGGCGTGTCAAGACAAGACGGGGTGTGGACTTCGCAGCACAGCCCAGAGTCTGTAGTGATTTGTCTGTGAAGTGGTTATTACACGTCGCGCTGAAGCGGTTGAAGAATTTGTGTAACTAAGGCGAAGAGTGGGACACCGTCAGACGAGGTACAGGAAAGAAAAGCGGTAGGGGTGGTTCAGGTCTAATGCACAAACGCTGGATTCTGAACTGTTCTGCCAGTAAACAATTCAAGGGAATGCAAGGTGAGGGAGCTGGAGGAATTTTGCGGGTGGGACCATGGGAACACTGTCGGTTCAGGAAAAATCAAAAGGGGGGACTCGGGGGGTGGAAGGACACACCAGTTATAGTTACGGGTGGCAAAAACGGGCGTTTAATCAATGTCTACGTGAATGAAAACTTGAAAAATGGGAACGCACTAGAGCCCACGATCGAACATACATGCAGGGAGGGCGGAGAAAAAGGTAGTCGGTGACTTCTGGTTTTACAAGGGACAAATGTGGTACCATACTCTGGAGTAGTCAAAAATCAGTACGGAGGATTCCTTCACTAAAAACCAGGGTAATGACGGGGGATTTCCGATTTGTAACGGTAGGTGTTCAGTTTGTGGACAATAGCCAAGTGATCGACAGCTGGGGAGCTAGAAGTCCACCCCGAAAGTGAAATGGAACTGTAAAAAAGAGGGGATGGCATGGAGATGACAACGACAGCGACTGTTGCGGATGGCAGCAAACGTCAGGTCGGAATCTGGCAACCAGGGGAAGAGACGGGAAAACAAGAGAAGGTGGAAATACTTGGCGTCAATTTAAGATAACTACGGATGGGCCAGTGTCAGTCAGATGCCACCCGGTCAAAACAGGAAGAAGAGTCATCAACATGTGAGACGACCCCAAGGATGCGTGTGGTCTACACCGGGGTCTGGTAACGGGGGGCAGACGGTAACGGCGCATAAATGGCCCGATTGGGAGAGTAGACTGCAAGCAAAAATGCCAGTAGACATGGAACAGAACTGAAAACAACAACCCCTCTCCCGCAAGCTAAAAGAGAACACCCCAGGCAACCTCACTGCTATTTTCAAAAAGAAATGAGAAACACAGGGGGCTCAGCCACCGTTATGAGAAATCAACAAAGAGGAAGGCTCCAAGAGGTATAATAGACGCCTATCTGGTATAACATCCGTCAAAGTGGTAAATTGACGAAGGGGAATTGTTTAACCCTGCTATGCAATAAAAAAACAAATTAAACGGATCAAAGGAAAAAGAATACGCAGGGTGGGTCGGGACGACGCCAACTCCTTCAGAATGAGTGATACTATGCACTTGAAAACTCATCGCTAAGGAGAAAGCAAGGACTGAGAAAGAAAAGTTCCAGTGAAAAAGAATCCAGTCGGGGGGGGTCAAAAAGGACACCGGGCGGTAAATTTGGTGGGGGACGGGACGACCAGGGAACTGGTCGCAAAGGGGAAGGGGGGAATAGGGCTAAAGAGGCGGGGGAAATACAACCGCGACAGTAGTGCCAAACTCAAAAAAATTAGGAGGACAGGGAGTTTGGTGGAGTCCGGGGAATAGATTTAAAAAATCTAGGAAAACGACCGATCGCTGAGATGTTTAAGACAAGGGGCTTGGAAAAAAAGTACGTGGTGAACAGAAATGTTCCGGTGCTGTTCGTGACGGCACCCCAAGAAGGGACCCAGGTAAGTGGTTCGGACTAGCCGTGAACACAACCGAAAACGGAATAGGGCAATGAAGGAAAAAAAACGATGAACAATCCCACGCAAGACGGGAAAATAACTAGATGGAAATGATGAAAAAGAAGTATGCGCAAACAGAAGGGGCGGCACAACTGGAAACCGATCAAGAAGAAAGCGACAAAAAACGCAGGAAAGGTCGGATACGGGGGCGCGGAGAATGTGTGAGACATTTCAAGGACAAGGGGGGAGATTCCGGCAAGGGAAGTAACGGGGGGCAGATAACCGGAAAAGGGATAAAGCAGCCGGGGCGGAACAGGGAAAAATTGGTACCGAAAATTGAGCAGAAGTGCGGTTCGACTGTGAGTCGGAACTGAACGGAATAAGACGAGGCGGGGCTGAAACCATGAGGCAGGAAAACTGATGAAAAGCAGCGGGCACAACAAGCACGGGGGGGGTAGTGGTGCGCAAGGGGGGAGAGAAAGATAGTAAGCGAAAATTCGCGTATTGGGGAAATGTGGGCAGGGGTGCGGATTTAAATAGTCGAAAGGAGGGATTACACAATGGGGCAAAACCGAGTCACATGGAAAGTGAAAAAGTGGTGGCGGCGACAGACGCATCCGGTAGCCCTTTGGGGAATTTGAGGAATAAAAGTAGTGGAGGGAAGTACCTCGTAGCGGAAGGAGGAATACGGAAGGGGGGGGAAGGGGAAAACTTCACAAGGACACGTGGGCGTAGTAACGCTTCTACGGTGAACAAGGGCGAACGGAAAAAGCGGAACGATGCATATGAAGGGGAAACCGGCTCATGCACGGGTGGAAGTGCTGAGAAAAAGGGCGAGTGTGGCTACAGCATTCAGGAAATAAGAGCACGAGGGTATGGCAGTTGGAATGCGCGTGTCAACCTATGGGGAGAGAGTTGCAAAAACGAGGAGGGTTTCCCAAAGGTGAGGAAATAGGTATTGGGCCGTTAAGAAAAAGGGGCAAAGCAACGTATGTGGAAGGGAAAGTTGAATGGCAAACTAAAGAAGTTGTCTTGGGTTGCCACACCACCCCGAGGCACGTCTCGCCCGCCCTATCACGTACGGAAGGAAGGGAATCTCAGGGCTCATGGAACAAGGTGCAGGGGATCGGACGGACACAAAAGGGAAGGAACAAGAAGGGAGGAAGAATCAAGAGGTGACAGATGTGATGGGGGATCAAAAGTAGGGCAACAGGGCTGAGAAAGGAAGAATGGTGAGAAGGGGGGGCAGAGGGAGAATGGCCGGGTGGGTCGCCGCCATCAGGTGGTGCACGAGGGTGGCCGCATAAAAGCCTTGGAAATAAAAAAAGAGAGCGTGAATATAGGGAACGACAGAACAAGAGGGGGGGAAATTGGTGCAAGCAAGTACGTAGGAAAGGGGAAAAGGATCGCAGTCCGAAGGATGTGGGAAATAAAAAAACAATTTGTGAACAACGTGAGCGGTGGGGGGGTGAACCCGGGGGAAAAAACAGGGGAGAATTCGGGCGCCTTCTTAAAAAGTCTGGGCGTCGTGGTAAAGGAAGAAGGAGTGGGAGGAGGGAAAGAAGGAGGGATAACGCGTGTCCCGGTATGTTTAAAGGGAGACAGTGCGAAAAAAACGGTTTATAAAAAGGGGAAGGACAAAAAATCCACATCTTATTAAAACCACAGAAGAGGAAAAGAAGGAAGTTTAAATTTAAAATTCTAGCTGTTATGCTACAAACGCGGCCAAGATACATTCAATCGGGTGGGAGGAAACGTTCGTTTAAAGGGTTGGAGGATAGGTTAAGTTTAAAGTTGAAAGGCAAACTAAGATATGCCAAAGAAAGGTGTGGCACAAAGCCGCTGAGATACAACTTAAAACAGGAAAGCGTTCCCAAAAATGAACCATCAAGTAGATAAAGTCAGATGTAGTTCGCTGATCTTCCTAAGGATGTACCTTCCCATGAGAACGGGGTAAACGTTAGAGCGCAGGAAAAAGTTGAACGTAGCTAGGTAAAGGTCATGAGTAGAGAAAAAAAGAAAACACAGGGGGGACCCAAAAAAGTAGAGGAACGAGAGTTTCACTTAATCTCAATGGTGGCCCATCACGGGGGAGGGGGTGATGGGCTTAGGGTTCCAGTGGTCGTGCGGAAAAAGGGGGATGTGCTCGTGGGTGGGGGGGGGAGCAGGTTGTCTAGACGGACACAAAGGGAAGGGAACACTAGTGGCAAACTCTGCTGGGTCTCGGGGGGGGGTGACAAAGGGGTCAGGCTAAAGGGGGTCCGAAACGGCGAGAAAGATTCACATCCACGCTGCCAGCTGGTTGAACCATTCAGTGTTCGGGTCGTGCAAGGCTTCGAAATATGAGGGACAGAGGGCTAAAGAAAATAGACAGCACCTTATCACCAAGATACCCGACCAAACGTGCGGATTGCGCCGACACAGCAGGGGTGAACGTGACCTTGTGTCATGGTTCGAAAGGCCGGGGGACCAACAACGAAGGGAACGGAGCAAAGAAGGAAGTATGTACTTTCGGTTATTTGATAATAGATTAATGACGTGTGTTGGGGAATGACACGGCGCCGAGGTAGGACAAGGTGTTAATTCAAGTAACAAAGGCACGAGTCACTATTAAAAGGGGGTCGAGGCTAGGACTACCCTGTGGGGGGGAGGAACTAACCCGTGTCAACTCCCGGAACAAAGGTGTGTACAACAGAGTAAGTGACGTCGGGGGGGGAAGAAAGCGACATCTGCAGTGCGGCAAAGTCACACGAAAACGGGGGGGAGAAAAAGACCGCAGTAACGGGGGAGGGAACCAGCTACCTTAACACAGTCAGTGTGTGAGGTTGAAAAATTTTTCTGAAAAACGGGGAGGATGGGAAGTCGAAGGGCAGGTAAATTCGATTGAAAATTGGGTTTAGAAGTTGGGACAGGAAAAAGAGTTGGAAGGGGCAAAACCCTGACTTAAGAAAAAGGAAAATTGTAAAAAGGATCCACAATGGGGACTTATTAAAAAAGGGAAAAAAAAAACTCAGGAAAAAAAACGGAAGGAACCGGGGGATGACATCGTACATTGTCAAGCGATCTAGCAGAAAAAGGGAAGGAACGAGCGGTGTGTCACATATAATGTGGCTACATCAAAGGTACAAGGAAATGAAGCGGGGCATGGGCATGGGCGTTTTGGGGTGGCCAAGAAACAGATGGATGGTGGATCGGGCCGTTCGGTTTCCCTTAGGGGAGATTTAAGGGGGTAACTTCCCATGAAAAGAGGGGGGAAAGTCGAACCAAAAAGGGGGGAAAGGGCAGGAAAAGGAAATATAGGGACCAAAGGAGCAAAAAAGGGTACCAGAGAGAAGGTTGGATCAGGTATAAAAGAGAAGGGGAGGGATGGAGGGGGTCAGGGGCGCGGGAGGGGGGAAGATGAAGATGGAGCTTTAGAGTTGGAAACAAAAAAAAAATAAGAGGGGGACTTCCCTATGATTGTAATCTCGTATGGGTGGACACTTAAGGTATAAAGATTAGTGCGGTAAGGTCACTTCAAGTTTATATAAAAAAGTATTGAAGGGTCCAATACATACCCTCACAAAGAGTCCTTTAAAAACCATGGGATCAACGGATCCTCCCTGGAAGAAAGAAAACAGAAAGGAAGTCACGGGAATTAATAGTGGGAAGAAGGAAAAGTAAATAAAACAGTAAGGGAAAATGAACCAGATCATTAATTCAGGGCAGTGACTTACCGGCCAAGGGGAGGGGGGGGGAAATTACTTCAATCTCAAAGGGAAAGAAATCCCTTGGCACAGGGGTATAGACAGTCACAACGAAAAAAAAATGTTAATTAGCAAATGGAAACGGGAGGTTGGATTGTGTAAAAGGATGGGGAGGAAAGGTTCTGGCGGTTTGTAGGAAATAAAGAGGGGGTGATTAGTGGAGCGGGTTGGTCGTAACGTTGGGGGTAGGGACTGGGTAGGTATAAAGGGACGTTGAAGGGTAAAAGACACCCCCTTCAGGGAAAGAATGGGCAATTCAAGACCATCATCTTGAGGAACAAAGGGGGGGGTATCAGAAGAGGTAGGGATTTTTTCTACAAAGCTGGTGAAATTAAATCAAAAAGTTCCATTTGCGGAGTGGGGCGGTCCTGTCGTGGTGAGTGGTGGGGTCTGCAATACACCCCTGGCAAATTCGGAACGCCCAACTATCTCTCACGACTGTTTTAACAGAATTTTGTGGGAAAAATGTGGGGACGGGGGGGATGAGCAGAAATTTAAAAGGCCTCACTTTGGGAAGGTATCAAGAAGACAGTTGGTCAACAGACCTTTTTGTTTGCTCGAGGGGGACAAAGAAGGTTCAGTTGGATGTTGCAAACTGGAGGCCTTTCCATAACGAGATTTGGCAGGGGACAGAATGGCGAGAACAGGAGAGAAATCGGAAGGGGTGGGCGGCCTTGCTCCTGAAGGGGAGCTACTAGCGGGGATTTTTTGGGGGAAGAATTTAAATAAAGTTCCTAAGAGCAAAGCTTGAGGGGGTTCAGAGGTCGTTTTGTGGCCGGGGCTGAAATGGACCATTGAAGAACGAATAGATGAGGGGGGTCACACATTAATCATACAACCTGGTTGGTCAGTCCGGTTAAACTGGTCAGTCTCCTCGAAAATTTTTGAATGTAGTCGGAAGGTTCAGCTGTTAGGAGGGGGGGGGAGATACTTGATAGAAGGTCAACTCGGATTATAGAAGGCCCAAGGTGGACATTAATATTAACGTCTGGGGAAAAAGGGCGAATCAGGGTTGACTGTAAGCTTTAGATACTATTCATCAAGAAAATATAGGAGTAAACAAAATAAATAGGAGGAAGAGGGGTCATCCAGATGGTAGATAGACTCACCGATGGAACAACCCGTTTGCCCTGTACATCCTCCCTAGCGAAACGGTCAGTCTCTAGATTACTAAAGAAGTTGAACACCACTCGAGAAAACAATAAACGACATCATCACACTTTGAGAGTAACCAGCCGGATAAGGGTGGTTTCCGTCACCTGTTTCGATAACAAACCGATTTTCTCAGAAAAAAAAAGGGGGGTTCCGAACGAAACAAAAAAACTCAAGAGGGGAAAGTAAAAAATACGCCGCTCTATGGGTCAAATAAAGAATAAGTGCCGCATGAGGGAGGAAAGCTAAAATCTAAAAATGAGGGGAAGGAGACCTTGCTGTCAAGCAAAAGCAAACAAAGATTGGAACAATGCTTCAAAGTAAACGATAAAAGGGAAAGGTCTAGGGAAAAAAACAGTCTGCTCCCCTTGACCGATGAGGCCTGCCCAAAAATCGTGGACTCTCGGGACCTTAAAACTCAAAATTCTGGGGAACAAAAACGTAATAGCGCTGTGGACATGGCACGGGAAAGGGGCAAAGGGAGGTGAGAATTGACTTAACCCCAAACGAAAGATACACCAAATTCACCACCAGGAAGTTGGGGAAATTGGAAAGGAGACTAATTGAGGAACAAATATCATCCACTGGTGATTCACACAAAAACATGTGAACGCTCAATGTACCGAGGGGGGAGGGTGTTCAAGGAGTAAAATCCGGGGTTGTTTGCAAAAACCGACTGGGTCAAAAAAAGACATAACCAGGTCAAAAAACCGACTACTAAAACTAATAAAAGGGGGATTGAATAAAAAGTCCTCAAGTAGGTAATCACCGATGAAAGGGAAATAAAACTAAGGCAGTCAAACATTGTGGTGGACTAAGAACGAGCAAGTTCTGCCAATAAAAGGGGAAAGGAAGGACGGGACCAGGGGGAGAGTGACCCGAACACTCAACAGAAGGGCGGAAAGGGGGTGACTGAATCTTAATTGTCAACAATCACGTTAAGGTGATTAAAAGTTATTACCGTGGGGAGTGGGAATGAAGAGTATTTTGGTTTGGTAGTGGGGTCCAGGAGAAGACACTCAGGTAACCCCTTATCCCGAGACGAGTTAGACGTTGCGGTGGCGGGCCCTCAATGGTGGGGGTAGACGATGTGGACGACTCAACTAGATAAGGGGGTGCCCATAGTTATTCTCTAAAGGAGGGGTAAGGATGACATGAAGGTCATATAGCTCAATCTAAGGGACTCCAAGGACTGCTGAAAGCATCGCTCTAAAAACACAGAAAGACTCACCTAAAAACAGGTGGTTGGAGGGAAAAAAAAAAAAAAAAAGGCTTTGGGGAACGCCTCATTCGTGAAAGAGGGGGGTAAGGGGGTACTCTAAAAATTGAACCTTTTGGGTCGAGTAGCAACAGAGGTAGTTGCAGAGTTCAAAGTGGGGGGAATTACCCCAAGGCATTAAGCATCAAGGCTCAACATCAGTGTCATGGTTAGAGTTGGGGAAAATACCAAAATAAGGTGGGAAAGAGTCCTTAAGAACTAGCATGGATCTGCGCCTGGGGAGAGGGTGGAACACCAGGTCGGAAGATTCATAAAACGAAAAAGAGATGGAATTAAGCGGAGTCAAATGGTCAAAGGGCTTAAAAGGGGTTAGAAGAGATCAATCTTTTGGAGTGGTCGAATGTTATTTTTGGGATGGTATAATGCAGGTTGGGAAAAGGGTTCAAACAAGGACAGAGAATTATTACGTAAAATCTCCATGAGAAAGGGGACAAGACCATTCATGTACCCCTGACGAAATAATGTCACCAAATCATGTCGGGGATATAAAGAAAACAATTTTGACAAAACTTGTTTAATTGGGGGGGAGACCACGTGAAACGCACGATAACTCGATTGATCACGGACGTAGTGGGGGAAAAAGCAATACTAGGGGTTTACGAGGCGAAATGGGGGCAAAAACGTCAACCTTGTGACGTCTCCATAACGTGGAGAAAGTAATCGAACCCAAAAAGAAAGCGCGTAAAAAGCGACAGAGCGCTGAAAGTTATTCTTTGCTAGAGGCGAGTGGGTTTTCCCTAAAAAGAAAAATAGGCGGAACCAAATAAAAAATGGGACTCATTTGAGAGATCACACGTGGTTCAGTATTTATTTTAAAATGGTCACAGAAACTAAGCAACACTATATCCAATGGGTGAAACACAGGCCGTATTGACGATGTTCCAGGGGGGCAATAAAAAACGGAACATCGGGAACTTACAAATCCCCAGCCTGACTATCGGAGTGGGGGGGGAAGGTCTAGAAAAAGGAAATAAGTTATGAAAAACAGTCGAGCTGATTGGAACTAGACGAAACACAAACCTGGAGGGGGCGGAGAAAAGATACTAGATGGTTCACAGAGTTAAATGCCCAGGGGTGTCTCCAACTCCTGGATAAGTTGGGGGGGGGAAGGGGGGGAAATTTCCGGTTGGCACAGGGTCAGCTTCATACAAAAATGAGGAGGGAGGAAGCGGGTGATGTTCTCGTACCATAAATGCTAGGGAAGAAAAGTGCCAGCCCTGTCGTAGAAAAGGAGGAGGCTTGTGGGCAAGGGGCGGAGGATAGGCGGCAAAAAGGGGATGGAAATCATTGACGGGAACATCCCTGTTGAGGGTTGTGAACGCTCGGTCTGGTGGGGGCATTAACCGGAGATGGTACCACTTTTTTGGGTGTTCCTCACCTACAGGGCGACGTACCACGAGCTACGCTTGACAATTTGGGTCGGGACCGCGGAATTGAAGTCGAAAAAACCGACTGATAAAAACGACGATATGGAGATGGAGGGTCACCAGGCGGAATACCTTCAACAGCAAGACGTTCAAAGGTGGTCTGGAGGGAAGTTGAACAGGTAGAGGGGGGGTTCGTAGTGGAGGGCGGACAAATGGACTTGGGACTTCTGTATTGGGGGAGTGGGGCGTACAACAGTCGGGGGGGAGGAAGCGTTTGCAAGGGAAAAAAGACATGCTGACAAGAAAACATGAAAAAGGATAAAACCACAAGTGGACTGATTAAATGCAATATAACTCATTATTACTTTTAGAGGTAGGACGTTCACGCATTCGCTTGGATCAAGTATAAAGGCTTACATCTGACAGGTGCGGTTGCAGGATTGCCAAGGTTGCCTGGGGGGGGGAAACAACGACCATAAAGGCAGGAGGAAGGATTCAGCATCAGGCCGGAAAGGACATGACTGTGACCTTCTGGGCAACGAAGCATTGGTGGGGGCATCTCTAAAAAAGGGAAGATGAGATTCAAAGAAGTAGGAAGGAGAAAACAAGTTCTTCGCCAAAAATGAAAAAAAACCAATTGGGGGGAGAAAAAAGGCGAAGAGAATCCGGCAGGGGGGAGGGGTGGATCGCGTAATGGGACAAAGAGAATCGCGTTCTAACTGACAATAGAGAGGATAAATGGCCCGAAGGGGGCGAAGAATCTCGCTTCCCGGAGGGGAAGACTGAGTTGCATCGGGCGTCCGACAAAAATGATGATTGCGAGGGGGAAAAAAGGAATTGAACTTCGGAAGGGGGGAACCTGAGTTGCCATCCAGCCGGACTCACCGAAAAGAAAATGAGAGGTGATGCAAAAGACGTAACTCATGTTCATGCAACTGAAAAAAAAAGGCTGGGGTTAGTCGGTGGTAAAATCATTTGGAAAAAAGGAGATCGTAAGTACACGGCAAAAGACGTGAGTTGTCGGGGCCAAGGATCAAAACCAAAAGTCTTGCCAGGTGTCGGTAGCCCAGAACTTAGGGGTAATCGGAACCAAAGAAACTTGGGGTGAGGTAGGGGGGGGTGATGAGGTGTAGGCTGGTTCGTTTGGTATTGGGATGTGGAAGTGGGGAAGGGGCAAGCATTGGTCTCCTTGTTGCCCCTGTCCTGGTGCAGTTAAATCCAACCGAATTGAAGAACACCGGGCTAAAAAGAAAAGGGAAATGAGGAACATGGAGTGGGAGTACTAACTATTGCGGATGGTGGCGAAAAGCGGCTTCTTTTCCAGTACAAATAATAAGTGTGGGTCGGTGAAGTGTGGGAGGAGGTGGTTGGTTATAAAGAGGAAGCCTCCTTTCCTCTGGAACACAAAAGGAGACGGTAAAGGGGGGGTCCCAGTTTGGGAACTTCCTGGATGGGTCGGTGGAAGGCCATACACGACTTTGTTGTGATCATAAAAAGGGCAGAGGGGGTTTCAAGAAGAAGTGTTTGGTGGGAGGAGGGCCTTGCGTTTGGTTTCAATTTGGTTAAATCCTGGGTAAATACTGATTCATCTTAAGGCGCAATGATTATTAAAACAGAAGGCCCTCGACGGAGACAGGAAATGGGGGGGAGCCTTGTTCAGCAGCGAACGTGAGGATCTACGGGGGAACTCTACGGGCGCCTGGCTTTTTACCTGGAGGGGGCAGGTTGTTGGGTGGGGGAGGGAGCCGCATGGGGCCGATGCGGTGGTCTCCATGAAGACCAACTTGTGCGGTCAAAAAGGGATTGAACGAGCACTATATCTGGGGGGATGGGGCTAACTAGCCAACCGTTGTCCTTCGCGTGCAATCCCATAGAGAGTAAGTCGAATAGAGAAAAAAGCCCCAGTGAACGCTTACGGGGGTTGCAAGTCTGACGGGAGATTTGATGCGGGAGAGAACATCATATACTAGAACCAAAAAAAATGGGATAAAAATAGAGTCATTATGTTCTAATATCTCAGCCTAAAACGTTGACGTAAAAGAAAAGGATACTACGAGAACTATGAAAGAGGATTACGTCAACACGGAGGCCCACCGCGAAGAGAATCGAGACAGGAACAGGGGAGAGAAAGGAGTATACACCTTGGGGAAACGAAAAGTTGAGGAGAAACCGGGGGACCGGGGCATAAAAAAAAACAAACAAGCAAGCGTAAAAATAATCCACACTATACACCAACACCAAACAAAATTCCCACACCAACCAGTTAGACGCGCCAGGCGCGGGCGGGTACTGAGAATTCCGCGTCTTCCCGAATGAAAATTCTCCCATGGTTGAAGCTCGGGCTCCCTCTGTAAAAAGTCAACGGGTAAAGAAGAAAAAAGCGGTGGGAAATAAAAAAAGGTCTCCCAAAACCTGCTTTTTAAAACACGGTAGCGAAAAACAAGGCTCTTGCACTTAGGCCCAGAAGGAGCCTTACAAAAAAATCGTTGAAAAGATGCTCGAAAATACAGTTCCCATGTCTGGGCTCCAGTCTGAGGGAAGTGGTGCCGGACGGAAATGGCAGGCGGATAATGTTGACGTACCCCCACGGGCGCTACCCGAAAAGATACAAATGAATGTTAGTGCGGACGGATCACTGATTTAGAATAGCAATCGAAGACTATCTTTATGACTGAGAAGACCATGTAAGTAACATTCCGGGAATTATCCGGGCGGAAACAACCGGGGGCAACGCCCGGACGGCAAATCAAGCCCAGACAAGGAGGGAAAAAAAAACGACCAACTGACCCCGAGGGTAAAAAAATAAGCATCAAACTCGTAATCACCGGCACAAAACGACCGGCAGTGCGATAAACCGAGCTCAGTTGCTCGTACCTGCAAAGGGCACGGGCTTCCCGGGGCGTGGGGAACCTACAACTCAAGGGGAGGAACGAAGCGCAGAGAAGTGCCAGGGATATGGGTTCACAACTTTTAACGGGGAATAAAATATGAAGGTAGTGAAGAAGTAAGGGGGTTGCGTTTTTAGCGGAGGATGAAAAACACTACAAATGGGCCGACGAGACGTCCGGTTTGGGTGCCCAAAAGGAAGTTTGTTTAAAGAAGGGTACGGGAATTCAACTCCGATCACCGTGTCCGCGAGTATCGAGAGCGTTCAGCGGAAAGAGTTGCGTCCAAATTGAGGCAGTCGGTCCAACTGCGCGCTGAAAAAAAAGACTGATTAGTCTACCGGCTCAATCTGAGGGGGAGTGAAAGTGGGCGTGGGAGATTACTTTGAGTACAAGCTGGGAGGGAAGGCTGGCACATTCAGGGGGTGGGGGAGAGTTGCAAAATAGTTCGGCAACTTGGTCAATGACCTTCCAGAAGGGTAAACGAGCCTCCATGCATTCATGGACAAGGGGGGTGAACACACCCAGGACCTTGCAAACAGAAAAGGCGTCACGACTTCCAGGGGGGCAGAGAGGTCTCAAAAAAAAGCAGGACGATGCTCAGAATCGCGTAAGTAGAGTCTATAATAGAGTCTGCCCTTTGAGAAAAGTCCCTGGTGGCAGGTTGGTGAAATTAGAGATGTTGCCATTTGGGAGGCAAAGGATAGGTTTTGGACCGGCCAACCGCTTCCGCTCATGGAAGTGGTCAAACCGCTGAAAAACTCGGAATTGCCAGCATCGCTCTCACAATAAATTCAAAAAGGTTTTGGCCGAAAGCCCATTTGCCCCCGTCAACAAACAAATTTGCCAGGCTTGGAGTGTTGCCGCGGGAGAGCGCTCGAGAAACTCGGACTGTGGTGTTTCTCAAGTGGGTGGTTGACACTCGCAAGGAGAGGTAAGCTGGGATCGAAGTTTCAACCGCGATATCACGGGGTGGACGACTAGGGTACTTTGTGACCTCACTAAACAGGTTTGCTTCAGAGGGATGCATAATCCACAACGTTAGAGCGCTCTTGTGCAAACGTAAACCTGGATAGGCTGTAAAGCATACCGAAAAAACAAAAAGTATTCTTCGTTGTTCCGAGCTCCATCGCTAACTCAGCTCGCGTGAGACAATGGCACGGTTTGGGCAGTATTTTCAAGGTGTCAAAAAAAAGATACACCGAAGTAAGGTTTCCACAGGAGTAGAACTGTATCCAATGGCAAAAAAATGACATAGGACCACACAGCAGAGAGAAATGCCGACAGGTGGCTGGGGGGCGAAAACCGATTTCTTTGAAAACATTGGGTAGGAATGATT
>Ga0179593_1534647_pt1 | contig 13986 bp, 27 predicted proteins | sample CZODoug2_1_08_16_FD_185931 | JGI IMG/M metagenome (GOLD analysis project Ga0179593, IMG submission 185931) | Vadose zone soil fungal communities from Angelo Coast Range Reserve, California, USA - CZODoug2_1_08_16fungal (PacBio error correction) | ecosystem: Environmental > Terrestrial > Soil >...
GGAAACACAATGTATGGGGACGGGCAAAAGGGGGGATGGAAAACGTCACGGAAGTCAAGGAAAAAAAGAAGGGGGGACGTTGCAAGATTGATGGGAAAAAAAAAAAGGGGGCATGGACAACAGTCAAGAATTTGTGCGAAAGCCAACGGGTTGTCGGGAAGAGGGGGGTGCCTTATTGGAAGCGAAAAAAAAAAGGGGTAAGTGGGGGGCCGATGTATTGCTACTGAAAAAAAAAGTCCAAAGGGGGAAGAAAAAGACACTGTAATCGGGGGTACCTTTGCCAGGAAAAAAGGGGAACAAGAGGTGGTACGCTGTGGGTGGGGGGGTCTAAGCTTGGCAACTGAGGTTCTGCGGAAAAAAGCACAGAATAAATCCTCTGAAACTAAGATCAAAGGAGTGTTCCGTTCCCTGAAAGGGGTTTAAAAGCCACTGCTGATCAAGGAACAAGTTGAGCTTTACGAATCAGAGAAGAGAAGGTTGGGAAGAACCGGAGGAGGTGAGTTACGTGAAGCCGAGAAAAAACGGGAAATCAGCGAACAAGAATACAATCAAAACGATATCGACGTGGTGTTACAGGGTGAAGAAAGGGGGGGAAAGGGGGGACGGTAACCTCGTAGGATGGAGCAAGAAACCGGAACTAAGAGTCTCCCAAGGGGGAGAAAGTAACGACGGGGCCAATCGCAAAACGCCCGAAAAGGAAGAATGGAGTGTTCTCGGTTCTAGACCCAAGAAGCCGGAGGGGCAAAAGAAACGCGGGTTGGTAAAGACTTGGGGGGTGCAAAAAGCCCCTTGGGGGGGGAGCTCTGGGAGGAAAGGCAGGGGGGGGCAGCAAAACCTGGTTAGTAAGCCCGCGTTTTTGATTCCTAGGCCCAAATTGTGTGAAAAGGGCAGTTCTGTCTTAATGCCTCCTGAGGGGAGTTCTTTCTCTTTTGATCGGAATGCAGGGCCGGGACAAAAAAAAAAGAAACTGGATCGGCCACGAGTGCAAGGGAAAGAAATAAAGTAAGTTGGAGGGATGACAATTCCAAAATAAGAGAAAAGGTAAAAAAACAAGCACGCACGACTAGTTAGGCTGATCAAGGGGCGTACCATTAAAAAGAATGGGGGCCCGGAAGGAAAAAAACCCAAAAAAAAAAAGAGGAGAAGTTGCAAACCAAGAGAGAATAAGTGTAATTGGGGAGAAAACAGATGTCCGGGAAAAAGGTGGGGTCCAGGAACACGGGGCGCCGCAAACAATAAGCCTTCACAAGCGAAAGGGCCCGCGGAACAAAAAAAAAAAAAAAGCCGGGGGACCGTTTTGGGCGGGAGGAAGGGGGGGGGACTGTGCCTAATTGGGTTCGAGAGGGCAAAAAGTACCGGCAACAAGAGGGCGTGGACGGGGGGGGGCCGGCCTTTAGCCGCGGGCCCGGCAAAAAAAGACCTAACTATATCCGGGGGCGCGATCGGCTCATGGAAGGTGTGGGACCTGGGAACACAAGAAAACGGTCAGGGAAGAATCAGCGAGGGTGGTCTCGGGTTTTGCCGAGAGCGGAAGATGAGCGATGAGTTTGGCGACCTGAAAAGAGGGGGGAAGTGAAGGAATTAAGAGTGGAGCCTAGACCACAGGATCAGATTGGGATGAGAGGGGGGGACTGAAAAAAAGAAAAAAGAAAAAAATCCCTACTACACAGCAAAAAGGGTCGGGGGAATACAATCGAAATCGGCGGAACGGCATGGAGGGTGGGGGTGCGAGGGAGAAACGTGAATGTGCGGGTGGGGCAAAAGCCAAACGTGGGTGGAACTGGAACCGTGGAAAAACTGATGAGGGTGCAACCGGGAAAAACCATCGGGGGTTAACATGGAGGAAGAATGAGGGGTCAAAAAGGGGATGCGTCTAATATTTCAGGGAGAAAAGGTCCCCAGAGGGCTTACTGTGCGGGAGGTGGCAAGGGGTTCTCCCGGCGGAAGAGGGGCGGGGCCCATGCAAACTTATGAAGAAAGGCAAAGAAATAAAAGCTTTTTTGATTTTCCTCGCTTGCATGGTGCAGAAATTCACGCACCGAGAAAATTAGGGAAAAATGGGGGCCATCAGGGGGAACTGGAATGAAGGAATCAACCCTGAAAATTCAGTGACCGGCGGAATTCAAAAAAAAAAAGAAGGGCATTTTCAAGACCGTCGACGGAGTCAATAGCGGCTTGGGGTTTGGAACAAAAATAGAAAAGAGCCTTCCTGTTGCGTCAAAGGGGGGGGGAAATATTACGAAAAATCAGTAAACGGTGTGGGGGGGCAGGGGGGGGGGGGGGAGAGGGTGACAGTTGGGGAGGGGTGGGGGGACGGGTCGGCGGTGGCGAATTGATAAGAAAAACTAAAGTAAGCTACCGGAAGAAGCAGGGGGACAGAAAGAAGTACGGGGAAGAAGGGGAAAAAACCACGAACCACGGCTTCGATTTGAACGAAAAGAGGATCAAAAACAGTCAAGGAGCAACTTGGGCAAGCGTTGTTGGGGGACAAAAACGGGTGTTGACCGCCGAGGAAAAAAATGCTGCCGGGTCGAGATGGCAATAAAACAACGCCGGGGACACGGAAAAACAGAAAAAAAAAAAGAACCCCTTTGGGTGTGTAGGGAAAAGATCATACCCCAACAACGAATTGAACGATGCTTCACGGCGGCCAAAAAAAAAAAAAAAGAAAGGCCGGTAAAGAACCATCGCGTGGAACAAAAAACAAAAAAACGGGTTCCCTAAAAGAACCGGGGGAGAGAGCGGGGACACTGCACCCATCTTAAGGGGGCATCAAGAATATCAGAAATCGGGGGAACCCAACCGTTAGACAGGATCATCACGAGTGGGAAATTTAAAAAAAGGAGGTGGGGTTTTGGCAGGGCTTCTTAACGGAGGGAAAGGGTGGATATATGGTTCCCAGAATAACTAATGAAGTTGGTTGATTTCAAGACAAAGGAAAGGATTGGGTTGCCTAATTGTGAGTGATGGGAACCGTCCGCGACTGGCAGTTGCAAAATCCCGAAAAGGAAAACAGCCGAGGGGGAATTCAGGGGAAGCGGAGAAAGAAGGGGGAGGAAGGGCAAAGGCCCGGTTAATACCGGGGGGGGGGACAGAGTCAAGAAAAAAAAGAGGGGGACAGGGGGCCTGTTGTAGGTTCAAGGAGGAGAGACGGGAGAAAAAGGGAGGGGAAGGGAAAGCTTGAATTGAGAAAAAACAGATTAGTGCCGCTGGCAGTGGGTCGAAACCAGGAGGAAAGAAAAAAAGGAGGGAGGGAAAGAAAAGAGATCAGCTACAAACTGGGTTGAAAAACACAAATACATCCCCGTTCGGCAAAAAAAGCTGGGGGAACCGACTGTCAGGGGTGAGAAAGAGAAGCAAAAAAACGGGTATTCCCGAACGCAAAGAAAAAACAAAGCCTAACACGCTTATTAAGAAGAAACGTCAGGGAGGGGGGGAAAAACCGGGGGGTTTCGCCTCAAATCCTCCGGGTTAAAAAGGAAACGAAAAAAAAGACAACGCCGGAAACTTCGGTACGTTGTGAACGGGGGGCCGGTGAACGGGCACAAGGAGAAAGGAAACGAAAAAGAACAATTCGTCAATTTTGGGTGACGGGGAAGGGGGGGGAAGGGGGAAAAAAACAAATCAGGGAGACGTACATCCAGAAATTGATTACGAAGAGAAGAGGGGTCCTAGAGGAAAAACCCGGAAAAGTATGGGGAATGCACCACTCGGTCTAATAAGGAACGAGGGAGGGGGGGGGGACGTGAATCCATTCAGCCCATGTCCCTTCTGGGGAGGTGACAAGTTTTGAAAGAAAAATTAAAATGAAAAGAAAATCTGGTGGAGAACGGTTAAAGCACTGCTTAAGAAAAAGAAGATGTTTCAGCTACGGCCCAGGCAGAACGTTGGCGGGAAGATAAGAGGAAAGAAGAAACGGCTTTGCGGTTGGGAGAGAGAAGGGGAAAAGAAAACGTTGAAAAAGCGCGCAAAACGGGAAGGGGGGGGCAAAAAAATCATAGGGGAGTTCAGTCAGAAAAAAGACTACGAGTTTCTGCAAGGACCACGGGGAAATAAAGGAAGGAAAATGGGACCAACAAACGGGACAGCGTCCGCGAAATTTGGTATCATGAAGGAGACATGAAAGAATAAAACCTGGAGAAGATTTTCTAAAACAAATCCGTGATAACCCAAGGGGTGTGCTTCACGATTCTTTTAGAAAAGAATGGGGGGGATTCTCTAAGTCAATTAGTGGAGGAATGAAAGGACGCCTTTTGGTTGGGCATGGAAGCAAAAGGGTAGGGGGGGGTTGGGAAACATCGGGGCCAAGGACGATTCGGGGCTACCAAAGCAAGGTTTCAAAAAAAAGCAGACGGAGGGGACGTCGAAAGAAAGGGGTTCCGGGAAATGCTAGAGTAAACGGGGGGAGAGGGGGGAGGTCCGCAAAAGGCACAGTAATCTTGGAATCCCTCAAGGCGAAAGGGTGTCGTGCATTATGCACCAAGTTCAGGGGGACAAGCACTAAGGAAAGAAGGCTGCAGGGACTGGCATAAGTGTGAATGAGCCAATTCAAGCAAATGGAGAAAGTTGGAGGGGGGAGCAAAAACCGCAACAGCCACAAAGACCGCAAGAGGCCATGGGCCTCCCGAAATATTTCGAAAAGGCAAAGCCAAAAAAAGAAAAGAAAAAGTCTTAAAAGGCACATCGTGGGTAAACAGGGGGGGGGGGGGGAAAAAAAAATTTTACTGCAGGGTTTCAAAGCGAAATAAAGGGGGAAAATCCGGAAAGGGGGTCCTCCAGCAACCCTCAAAAGTGACGCAAACGTGCAAAAAAAAACAAGACTTCTCCTTTGGGCGCCTGGATTAGGAGAGGAAAAAGGGAGGCTGTTAGATTTGCAAGGGACTAGATCTAAACGAAACACTCCCTTGGGAAAGAGAACCTCAACTCCTCCCCCGAAAATCGAGGACCCCGGCAAAAGGCTCAGAAACAAAGGGGGAAACCTTTTCCGGACTTCCAGAATGGCCTCAGCGGCCAACGAAGAGCGCGGAAGGAGATTGCAAACAGGCAGCCCTGCGGGACCTGAAGGAAAAGGGGAAGGGGGACACCATCGCAAAAAAAAGAAAGTCAATAAAAAAAACAGTCAAGTGCAAGGTCAGCAGGAGGGGAGAATAGTATTGGTAAAACGTCAAAAAAGGGTTTGGGGCAGCAAAGGGGGAGAAAGGCCGAGTACGGGGCTGTTGCCCTTGGTTTGGCAGGAAAACACGGGAAACATCTTTGCGGTACGTTTGGAAAACGCCCACAGAAGACAGAAGTCCGAAAAAACCAGAAAAATATACTCACGGGCACAAAAAAAAGTACAGGACTTGCAGGGACAGGGGTTGTTTTGGAGGCAAGTTGCCACCTTCTTGTTTTGAACGGGACTCGACCATAAAGTGGGAATTAAGGAAACAAAAAAGGGAGAGAAAGAATTGGATTCCTCGCTGAAAGCGTTTGCTAAAAAGTCCCGTTAAGAAAAGATAAAATCGGGGGTCACCGGGGGGAAACCGGAAAGGGACCAGGGAAAAATTCAAAACTCCTGTGGGGGAATGGGTAACTAAGGGGGGAGTCAGGAAGGTAAGGACTGGGGAGGTGCGGGGAAGGGAACAAATCTTTTCGTTTCGAAAAAGACCAATGGAGAAGGGCGAGCTGAGGAACGGAGAAGGCCACTGCGGCCCGGGGGAAGAAGGTCAAAACAGCCCGGGACCCTCCCCAAGGGAGGGGACCAAGTCAAATCAAAGGCAACTCACCGACACGGGACAATTTAAAAAGGGAAAGCACGAAAGGGAACATCGTCATAACAAAAGGAAAAAAACCTTCAAGGACGACACCATTGGGGGAGGGAAAAAAGGACTGGTCCCATCGAAATTCCTTGCACAAACGAAGGAATGAAAGGGAGGGCCCAAAAACGGTACACCTTTTCGACTGGGGGGGCGTACGAACAATAAGGTGCGGAGGGTCAAGGGGGGGGGGGGGGGAGGGGGGGACTGAAGCGATGGGGGGGCGAATTCAACAACCAAAAAAGCTTACGTCCGAATCGGGGAAAAAACGGGTCCAAGGTGATAATCCGTAGGCGGGAGGTTTGGGAAAACGCATAAAAACAAAAAGATCATTGCCGTTGCAAAAAGGGGGGGGATCCTATTCCTCCCTCAAAAAAAAAGCGCCTTCCAACGTACTGGTGAAAGAAACACTCCACACATTTTCCCACCACTAAAACAAAGAGAAAGTCAGGGTTAAGATCGGCCGTTGTTCCAAGGCAGAAAAAAAAAAAAAAAGGTTGACGGGGGCCAGTAAAACCCAAGGGGAAAGAAAAAAATCTTGAAAAAAATAAAAAAAACCAGGAATCTCGGATGAAAGGGTGAACTCGAAAAAAAAATAAACGGAACGCAGTGCTATGCAACCCTTAGCAAAAGGGGGGGGACATCAACCACGCCAGAGGGGGAAAAAGGGGGGGAAAGCGTTATTTATGCCCTGCCGTTTGAAGCCGGGAGAACAAAAGAAAAAAACAGCCCGTTGGATCAAAAAAGCGAGTCAGAAAAGGAAGCCGAACCCAACGGGGGGTACAAAAGAAGAGGCACGCATGAAAAACGACGCGGGAAGAGACAGGTGACAGCGCCCTTCGGTAAGTGAAAAAGAAACTACAGCCAAAACAAAGGTACCGGTTGTTCTACGGGAAAAAAAATACAATAGGAAACCGGCCATGGGGGAACCGAACCACGGGGGCACAAAAGAAGTTATGGAAACCGAGGAAGAAAGGGGACCATTTTCAAAACCATCAATTCCTGGTGCAAAGGAAAAAAGAATTCCCCGGGAAAAAAAAAAATGCGGGGAAGGGACAGGCGAAATCGACGGGCTCTTACTAACGGAGAAAACCGCAATAAATGGCATTTTGACAGGGAAGGTAAAAAAAAAAGGAGGCTCAACACCCCCACTTATAGTATGGCTAAGAGATAGGGGGGAGCCGTGAGACCTGAATGTATGGATGCTGGCACGCCTGTTATAATAATAAACTTCGGCGAGGAGCCGCGGAAGCAGAGGGAAAACCGGAAATGGATTTTATGGAAGAACCAGGAAAGTAGGGGGGGGGAAATGGAAAAGAAGAGGGGTGCAAGGCGGAAGGCTTATTGTAGGGCTTTCCTTTGCCGGAGAAAAAAAGGGGGGAATGTGTGCCGATATGCGACTTCCAGTCACCAGAGGGGGGTTCACGGGGGGGGGTGGCCAAATGCGTCAATCGTGTTAAGCGTTTGGGTGGGGGGGGTTGGGGGGGAGACCTCGGTCAACGGCATGGGGGCTTGAGGGAACGCCAAAAAAAACAACAGCCATTTCCTGGGAATATGCGGAAGAGGGGAAGGCGTTAAAGGGAAAGGGGTTGAAAAAAAAGAAGGATCAATTCGTAGCCAGAATTGGGAGGACCTAAAAAAAAAGAAACATCACATGGGGGGGTTTGGGGGGAAACCATAATTGTGAGAAGGAAAATTGGATCCGGACACGACGAGGGGAACGAAAAACCCGATCCCCGTCGAGCAGGGGGGGGGGAAAGGTTTTTGGGGGATACAGGACAAGAAAGTAATCTGAAAGAGTTCGTGTAGGCAATAACTTGGTAGAGGGCGAAGAAAACGAAGAAATACGGAAAAAACCAAAAAAAACTAAGCGTACGGGATGGGCGCCGCATGGGAAAAAATCTCGAAACTCACCGACCGAAAAACCCGGGGGTGGAGGAGGGAAGGAGGAAAAAACACAGCATCCGAGATTGTTCTCAAAGCGTGGGGGGGGACTACCAGGGGGTGGCACCTTGAGAGATAGGTTGGAAAGGGGGGGTGCTCAAGGAACTGTTTTTGGGGGGGAACCATAGGTTTAAGGGCCACGTTGTGTGTGAAAGGTTTTACGTGGGGGCGAGGGGGCACGCTGGCAAAGTGCCCGGGTTGTTATCTCCTGCGTTTTGGGTCGGAAACAGGTACGGAAAAAATTCTGGCAGTGCCAAGAGAACTGTTAAGCAGAGAGGGGGTTCGGGCAATCCATGAAGAAAATAGGATCCAATCACAGCACAAGAGGGAGGGGGATCAAAATTGTTGAACATTCCCAACAGGGAAGGAAAGGGAGGTCTAGTAAAGGGGAAACCACTTCCTTGAATAGGGGGGAGTGTCGCCAGAAGATCTTAAATGTGGGGGAAGAAGAGGAAACCAGGATAGGGGGAAGCAGAGCCCTGCAACCATGCGAAGGGGAAAAAAAGGGCGAGGGCTTGGAGGTGTGGCGGGGAAGATGGGGGGAGGTTGCGACTTGGTTTTCGTGGCAACGGCACGTGGATCCCGTGACGGGTGAAAGCGGAGGTCGAAAAAAAAAGCGGAAAAACAAGACGACCCTACTTTATAGAGGAAGAAAAAAAAAGGAAGGGGCATGAATAGAATTGTTGGAAACGGTGAGGGGACCAATTGAAAGGGCCAGGATGCCTGGGGACGCCCAAAGGGAAAAAAAAGCACACAAAAAAAAAAAAACGGGAAAGCGGGGATCCCAGTTGGCGACTTGAAAAGGATGGGGAAAGTTCCTGACATGCCCTACGGGGCACCCGAGCCGGGGTAGAAATCAAAGGGGAAATGCGAGGAAAGGGTATTGTAGGTGAAACCCACCACTATATCCGAGGACATCAAAACGACTCCAATCGAACTAAGACGGCGACAAAAGGAAAAAGGGAGGGTGTTTGCCCGCCGGCAGACAGCGGGAAGAGGGGGGGGTGAGGGCTGAATCAACAGTGGTGGACGTGGAAGGGATGAGACACCGGAAGAAAGCCGAAACCATCGAAAGGGAGAATGATATGAGAGGCCTGGGGTAGTCAACGTCAGGGAACATATTGCAGGAAAAAACATAAAGGGTGCAGGGGACGTGAGAACCCCGCAAAAGGGCGCAAACGTGGGCCAGAGGAAGCCTGGGGCGGTGGGGGGGGGGCAATCCAATGACAAAGGCCCAAAGCGATACGCTTTTTAGGGGGTTGCCAGTGAGTCGACAGGGGTGGCATCAAAAATAAAACACGGAAAACTGATCAAAGGGGGTCAGATGCACAGGGAAACTGGCGGTGCCCGGGACGAATCAAGCAACGTCCCTTGAGCATTTTCACGGAGTGAAGGTCGGAAGTGCAGAGGACGCTTTTTGGGGGGGGGAGAAAAGAAAGGGGGGGGAAAAGAAAGGTCTTCGGAGGGGCCGATGGAGCAGACACACAAAAACCAAACAGGAAAACAAAAAGGAAACGGTCTCTCGGTCATGCGAGGGGGAAGGGGCGAAAAACAAAACTCGCAGAAAAATTCAAGACGAAAGTAAGAGGAAAAAGACCTTCGGAAGGGGGGGGGGGGACACCCATAAGCCTCGAACCACGGTCTTCAAAAGGGGGGGACTGGGGGGACGGGATACCCAGTTCCGCTAAAAAAGTGGGGTCAAAGCGTGTGGGGGGGGGGGTGGGGGCAGGCAGGCCCGTTGTTCCCAAGACAGGAAAAAAAAAAAAAAGGGGGGGAATGCCCAGGGGCACGAGATTTTCAGACAAGCAGGTGAAGCGACGGGGGGTCCCACTTTTCTTGAAATAGAAGAGGAAAAAAACGCACGCCGTAATTGAACGAAAGGGAGGGATGAGGGAGACCAAGCCAAGTGGCCTGGCCTGAACTCACTTCTGGCGCGCAGCGGCGGTGGGCAAACTGGTGAAAGAAAAAAAAAAACCACGAAAAACTGGGGGACCACGTCACAAAAAATAGGGGAAAAGAGGCCAGGACCGCCCGTGTGCAAACCGGGGAGGAAGGTAAAGAAAAAAACGAAGGGGTAAAGAAACCGTGCGTTTGCGTCGGGACGGAGCCGGGAGGTTTCCTGAGCAGGATGTCCGCTACGAAAGGGGGAGGGGGGGGTTTGAGGGAAAGTCAACAGAAACATTGACGATTAAAAAATTGGAAAGGTCCTAGACGGGGGTTGCAACGCCCGCAAACCCGTCAACACGAGGACATCTGGTTGCTAGGGAAAAGGTTTGAGGAAAGGCAGGGCTGAACAGCACCGGTATAAGGGGAAGAGAAAAAAAAGAGGGAAACCGGGGTAGGGGGAAATAGCGGGTCGCGGGGGCGGGAAAAGTTGGAAGGGGAGGAGATACGGCAAGGGTCTGGGAGAAAAAGCGGAAGTCGGTCAACCCCTATCATTGCCGACTGAGTGTAAGGGAGAGAAGAAAAAAGACCAACAACAAGGAGGGAGGAAAAGAGAGAATTCGAGGAAAACTTTGGGGGAAAAGAAACCGAGAACTTGGGGGGGGGGGGTTGACCGACTTCCTGAGGGGGGTTGGGAGGAGGAAAAAAAATAGAAAATCCCCATACAGACATACGAAAAAAAGGGGAAGAACAAAAAGGGACACTAAACCCCGCAAAAACGAGAAGGAAGAAACCCTGTTTAAAGGAAACTCGCGGAAAAGAAGGCGGTTTCCCTCCGTCTCCCTTTCATGAACGGGCTCAACTATAGCAAAAAATCGGGGAAGGGATTTGAAACAGGAGGGAATTGCAAAAAGAAAACAAGAAGAAGCGAACAGTTCAATTTCTCAAAAGAAAATGGGGGTCTGAGGGGTTCAGACCTCAAAAAAAAAACGGAACATCACCGTCTCCTTAGGTCCAAAAGGTCCGCGTGGGAGGCAGCGACTGCCAACAAACCGGGGGTGAAAAAAAAGGGACTCAATCGGGCCCACATAACGGAAAGAAAAACTCTTGAACCAAAAAGAATGGACTGACCTGGAATTCGGTGGGGTGACGGACAAGGGGGGGTCAACAAAGAAAGCAGTCGTGAAGCAACAAAAAAAGGTTTGTCAAAAACTCGCTGAAAAAAAAAGGAGGGAAAGGGTTCTTAGATTCTACGCCCGATACTTGGGCAGTGTGACGCCCAAGAATCCGTCATTCACTGGCCTTTAGTTGGGAAAGATTGTCCAGGAATGAACGGGCAGGAGACCCCAAAAAGTTTTGCAAGGCTCGACCAGGGCCCAAGACCACGGGGGGGCAATACGGCAAAGGGAAAATACCAACAAAGAGGGGTTGCGCGGTGTTTGCTCACGCGATGGGGAGGCCTATCAGGAAGGGCAAAACGTGGGGGAAAAAAAGAGAAGGCCTTTATGGAGTACCCCAACCGGCCAGGGGGACTGCTGACGAGGATGCGGTAGCCCTGAAAAATGCGAAAGTGAGGGCGAAAAAAAAGCAAGCGGCTGCGCCAGAAAAAGGAAGAAAGGTTTTGTCATTGGGACGAAAAAAAGGGACGTGGAGGGGGGGGGGAGGGGAATCCATCGGAGCCGAAGGGGAAAGGGGGAAGGGGGTTGGTTTCGCAAAGCGCTTTAAAAAGATCTGGACCGGATAAGAACCGGGCCGGGAAGGCCCTGAAGAAGGGTCAAATAATGGAATTCGTATGGCTGAAAGCAACCCCAAAAGACGTGGCCAAAAAAACCCAGAGACAAAAGCTCAGGGGGGGAACGGGGCAAATGTCACCAGTGTGCTAAGTCAGATGGGGTAAAGAAAAAAAAGAGGGAAAAAATCGGGGGGGGGGCCCGTTCTTGAACAAATATTTTAAAAACTGGCACGTCCAAACGTCTGGGGTAAAAAAGCAGGAAAAAAGAATGTGCACCGCCCATCCCTCATCAAGGGGGGGAGAATTTGCAAAGTCCGGGGTTTCGGTGCTAACGTCAAGCAAAACCAACAGTGCCATCTCAAAGAAGTAGGAGCCCCCGAAGACGAGGGCAAAGCAACCTCGTGTACCCGAGAGGGGTAAAAAAGGAAGGGGTGTTGGGGGGGCTTAATCGCGAAAAAAGCGATCATTGGTTTTCAACGGGGGGGAAAAAACAAAAAAACAGGTTGCACAGCCACCGAAAAAAGGGGAAAATGGTCGCACGCTTGGGAGCCGGAAACAAAAAAAAAAACCAAAAAAACCGGTTGGGAAGGGGGAAAGCCGGAGGGGAAAGGCAAATGGCTGAAAAAGTGTCCTTTCTGCTAATTGCGGTTCCACGACACTACTGCTCAAAGGGAAATCAAAGGGAAGTAAAGAGGACACCTCTGCCGACAAACCAAAAAGGTCCAGGTCTTTGGGGCGAAGACGAGCGATTGAAAACTCACCGAGACGAAAAGCGCTCATTACAGCCACCGAAAAAGAGCAAAACCCATGCATCCATGCAAAAAAAACAAGGCTTCACGTCGATAGGGAACATCCGCAAAGCACGGAGGACATGCCGCCAAGCGCGAATAAGAGTAGTCAAAATGTGTGGTTGGGCAACACTGAAAACTCCAGGAAAGGGCGGTCAAAAACACAAGGACAAAAAAGAAAAAAAACCGAGGGGGAAAAAAGGCTTGGAAAATACCCAAGAAAAAAGAAAAGGAAATCGGACACACTTCCAAGAAAAAACCCAAATTCCAATCATCGTTGATACCGCCTCTTGAAGAATAAAAGAGGAGTGTGCAGGTCGTGTTTGTTTTTGCTACTACGAAACAAAAAAACCAAAAATAACGTTGGTGTCCCCCCCTGATCCCAAGAAAAAAAAAACGATGCTTCTGCCTCGGAGAGTTTCAAAAAGAAAAAAAAGGGAAAGCCGGAGAAAAGAATTCTTGGTTTTCACAGGTTAAAAAAAAAACCTGGAAGCTTCACCTCTGTGGAAGTAAAGAAAGGTGGAACAGCCGGACGAAAAAAAAAAAATGAGGGGGCGGGGAGCAATCTTTTTTTCTAAAATGGAAGGCATAAAAAATAAACGGAAAATTCCGACAGGAAACTTGTAACCAAAGGAAATAAGGGGAAAGACGGGTCAGTTCCCGAGGACAGAACGCGCGCCAAAGAGCATTCCGAAACAAAAGAAAGACACAGGAAGGAAAAACCGCGGAGAAATCACGAAACTTTCCACAAACCGTGACCAAAGAAAAAGGGGGGGGCAGATAACCAAACGGGGGCTGGCGAAAAAAAAAAAAAAAAGGTCCAAAAAGGGGGGCTGGCACACTGCAGGGTAATAAATCAGATGAGAAAAAAAAAAACCGAAAACATCCTTTAGGACAAACCTCCACGCGGTGCAGCAAAGAAAAAAAAGGGGGCTGTCGAACGAACAATAAAAGGTGCTTTCAGAAAGGTCGGTGAAAGGTTTTCCAAAAAAAAAGAAAAGGGTTTTTGTGCCAATGCCACGCCCAAAGGACTCGAAGATTGGCAGGTGAGATGTCAGTAGTAGACCTTCAGGGGGGAAAGCGAAGACCAGCGTCTACTCAGAGTAAAAAAACAATCATTCAGAGGGATCAGAAAGTGCACCAAAAGGTAAAAAGTCAAAAAACGAACGGGGGGGGGATAATATGTTGGGGGTGAGGAGAGGGATGAAAAAAAAAGAGGCGTTTCGGGAAACAAGTGGAAAAAAAAAAAAAACGGTCCGGACTCAAAAAATCTCAAACGGTCTCAAAACTGACTCGGAGGAGTCTAGCATCAACTCGTCACCACGCAACCAAAGGGAGAAGTAGTGCTATTTTTATGTGGAAAACAAGGGAATTGACAGTGGAAAGAAATAAACTCCAAAAAGGAGAGTCAGAAACGGGATTGTATCAAAGGGCGCCGTTGCGCACGAAAAGCAGAAAAAACGGTGAACCAGAATACCGAAAACCAAACACAAACGCTCTTACACCAAAGATTGAAGAGAGGGGGGAAAGGACAACTTTTCAGAGAGCAGTGAACAGGAGGATTTTTTGAAATGGGGGGAAAAAGAAACAAATAGGGCAACAAGAAGGGTACCAAGGTTGTTGCCAAAAAGAACTTCAAAAAAGGGGAGAGAAACGGCCATTGGATTCGTGGCCCAACAAATCAAATGGGGGGGGAATGCACGACGACGGTTTTTTCTTGTCCCCATCAAAAAATCAGTGGAAAAAAGGTCAAAAGGGAAAAGGTCCGGGTGGCAGTCGAAAGCAAAAGATGATTCCCAAACGGGCCGGTGCCCCGGGAAGTACAAGACAGGCATGCCGAAAA
>Ga0179593_1460345_pt1 | contig 13985 bp, 45 predicted proteins | sample CZODoug2_1_08_16_FD_185931 | JGI IMG/M metagenome (GOLD analysis project Ga0179593, IMG submission 185931) | Vadose zone soil fungal communities from Angelo Coast Range Reserve, California, USA - CZODoug2_1_08_16fungal (PacBio error correction) | ecosystem: Environmental > Terrestrial > Soil >...
GGGTAAAAATGCGAAGAAGGGGCAAGGCGGAAAATAGGCGGTAAAGTCTCAAGTTAGAAAGGGAGGAGGGGAGGGCAAATAAGAAAAGTCAGGGGGTGTGTGTGTGGCAGTCATCAAAGAGGGCTAAGAAAGCGAGTTCTTACAACGGCCGGAAAATGAAAGAAAAAAACATGAAAAAGGAGGTTGTTTGACACGGGAAAGGGGTGGATTGAGGCTGGGGGTTTTTCAGGGATGTCCAGGAATATTGTGGCGGCAAAGAGACGGAGGGAGGGTGGGAATGTTGAGGGAGGAGAAGTTGGAACGCTCTGGAAATGCAAGAAGGGGCGACTTGAAGTGGTGGGTTGCCGGGGTATGGGATGAAGAGGACACGAGGCTGGGGGGGAAACAGTCCGGTGACTCCAACGTTCTTTTGCAAAAAACGGAAGATACTGAACCTGAATGGATACAGGAGGGGACGCGACAGGGAGGGGGAAAAAGTAATTCGAGAATGAGCTTAAAAAGATAAAAAGAATTTTCAGCCGGAAAAAGTGGAGGGAGGGATAGTGTGTTGCGCTTGTTCCTAAGTGGGAAAAAAAGGCGGAGGCTGGGGAGGCGGGCCTCCCTTTCGGGCTTGAAGAGATTCGGTTGGGGGGACAAAAGGGCGAACAAAAGGAAGTAGTCAGGACGGAAGGGCTCCGGAAATTTCAGACTTACAAGGGGGAATAAAGACGTTTTGGAAAAAAAATGGGAAATGAAACTTTAACCAGAGCGAAACCAAAAGCATTGTTATGGTAAAAAGACAGTGACTTGTTAACCGCGCCTGTCCCGGGAGGAAAAGGGGAGAAAAGTCAGCTTCAATCCGGTCAAGAAATCACTTAAAGGATGGGTGAAAGGGGGGGGGTGTCGGCTGAGCACGAATTGGTCCTTGGAGGGAATGGATAAGAGGGACACAACGGAGGGCAATCCGGGACGGAAAAGAAGGGCGCTGGGGGTAATATCTCATTGATAGGCTGGAAGAAATGATTCACAATTAATGCGAGAGACAGGGAAGGTTATCCAGGGAAATAAACAAGAAAAGAAAAAAAGAAAGGAACGGGAAAAAATCAAAATGGGAGGGGCCCGCAGAGGAGTTCCTGGAGGTTTGAATGGGGGAGAAGAAAGGTTGCGAGGAGTTGTGTGGAAGCCAGAAAGAAAGTAATGAGAAAAGAGGGGGGGCGGAGAGGACATTAAAGAGTATGATCAAAGTTGACTTCCAATCACAGTGCGAAAATAACAAAAAAAAGAAAGAATTAGAAATCCTCGGTAGACCGCCGCAAGAAAACGGGGAGAAAAAGAGGGGGACCTCGGGGGGGTAACAAGTAATGTCTATCCTGCACTGGGAGGAGACGCGGTTGAAAAGGACTAAAAAGGCGGGGTGTAAGCGGTGTCAGGAAAGAGAAAAACGTGGGCCGTATGGAAAGAGGTGTACTGGGAAAAAAAAGATGACTCCAGTAGATGTTGGGGGGTGAAAAGGAGAGTGAAAAATCAAAAAAACGAGCAAAACGGCGGATCCTTGCAGAGAGTGATAAAAAAAAAGGGGAAAAGGCAGAAAACCTTCCGAAGACAAAAGGATGGGTCCAAGGTACAAGTATCCAGAACTTTAGACACGGGAGAGGCGGCTGTGAGAAACTCTCCAAACGCGGTTGGAAAAGGACAGCGCTACGAAGTGAACGAGAAAAAGACGGGACTTGAAGGTTACCGCAACCTTTGAAAGAACAAAAATGTGACCCATTAAAAATTTGCAGAGGAAAGGAAAAGTCGGGAGGGAAACTCATGGTTGGGTTTTGTCAGGGTGTCCTGAAGAAGAGACTTAAAGGGGGGCATAAACGACCCAAGAAGCCAGCCCGGACAAACACTGTGGGGACTGTTCCCGCCAAAAGAAAAAAAAAGGTGCAATTTTGAAAGGGGGGGGCAAAGAGGGAAAAAGGGGCGTGGGGATGAAAGAAGGGGAAAAGAAGCGCGTATTCATCTAACGAAAGCGAACAGGGGAGACAATACTGGTTCCTAGGTAATGGAAAGATGAGGGAAGGGGTACTCCGCCAGAATGTGTAATTTGGAAATCAGCTCCCGAGGGAGGGAGAGAATCGGGGGAAAAATGTCACGGAAAGAAGCCGCAGAAAAAAAACTTGTCAGGGGGGGGGTGTGGGGGGAAGAGAGGGGGGGGGAGGGGGGGGCTAGGTGGGGGTATGGGGGGGGGGGACGGGGAGGTTGAGGGGGGGGGGGAGTTGGCGAGGGGAAGGGGGGGGAGGGGTTGGAGGGGACTGGAAGGAGGGGGGAGGAGGGGGAGGGGGTGTGGCGGGGGGGGGGGGGAGGGGGTGTAGGGGGAGGGGGGGGAGTGGGTGGGAGGGTGGGGGGGGGGGGAGGGAGGAGGATTAGAGGTGGGGGGGGGGATGGGAGGGGAGGAGGGGGTGGGGTAGGAGGGGTGGGGTGGGGGTGGGTGGGGAGAGGTGGGGGTGGTGTGAGGGGAGGGGTGGAGATGTGGAGAGAGGGGGGAGGAGGGGGTGGAGTGAGGGGGGGGCGGGGGGGGGCTGCGGTACTGGGTGGGGGGGGGGGAGATGGAGTGGGGGGGGGGGGGGGGGGGGAGCGGGTGGGGGAGGGGTAGGGGGGGTGAGGGGTGGGGTGGGGGGGGGGGGGGGGGGGGGAAGGGTGAGGTAGGGGGGGGGTGGAGGTGGGGGGGGTGGGGGGGGGGGGGTAGGGAGGGGGGGGGTGAAGGGTGGGGGGGGGGTGGGGGGGGGGGGGGGTGGGGGAGGGCGGGGAGGAGGGAGTGGTTAGGGGAGGGTGGGGGGTGAGGGAAAGGAGGGGGGGGGTGGGATGGGTGGGGGGGGGGAGGGGGAGGGGTGGGGGGGTGGGAGGGGGGGGGGGGGAGGGAGGGGGTGGGATGTGGGGGAGGGAACAGTGAGTGGGGGGAGGGGGGATGTGTGGCTGGTGTGGTTGGAAAGGGAGTGGGGGGGGAGGGGTGGTGGGGGGGGGGGGGGCAGGGGGGTGGGGGGGAGGGGCGGGGGGGGGGGGGTGGGGGGGGGTGGAGGTGGAGGAGTGGGTGGGGGGAAAGGTAGGGTTGGGGGGGGGGGGGGGGGGGGAGGGGAGGGGGGGGGATGGGTGTTGAGGAGAGGGGTGGAGATGGGGGGGAGGTGGGTAGTTTGGGTGGGGAAGGGTAATAGGGGTTGGTGGGGGGGGGGGGGGGGGTGGGAGGGGGGGGGGGGGGGAGGGGGTGGGAGAGGGAGGGGGTGGTAGTCACAAATGGGGACGGAGAGGTGAGGGGGTGGGGGGGAGGGAGAGGAGAAAGGGAGAGGAGCAGGCGGGGGGGGGGGAGGGAAGAGTAGGGGGGAGGGGGGCGGGAGGGGAGGAGGTGGTGTGGGGGGGGGGGGGGGGGGGGGGGGAGAGGAGATAGGGTAGGGGAAAGGGAGGGGCCGGGGTGATGGGGGGGGCGTTTGGGCAGGGGTAAGGGGAAGAGGGGTTGAGGGATGGGGGAGGGGGGAGGAGGGAGGGGGGGGGTGGGGGGGGGGGTGGGGGGGGGAGGGGGGGGTGGGGGGAGGGGGGGCGGGGGGGAGGGAAGGGGAAAGGGAAGATAGGGGGGGGGGGGGGTGTGGGGGGAGTGAGTGGGGGGGGGGGGGGGGATGAGGGGGGGGAAGAAACGGGGGAGGGGGGGAGGGGGTGGGGGGGGGAGGGGGGGGTTGTGGGGTTGTGAGAGGGGGGGACAGAGGGGTGGGGGGGCAAGGGGGGGGGGGGAGGTGGGATAGAGTGGAGGAAAAAAAGGGGGTGGGGGGGGGGGGGAAAGGGGGTGGGGGGGGAGCGGGGGGGCGGTGGGGGGGAGAGGGGAAGGGGGGAGGGAGGGGGTAAGGGGTGGGGGGATGAGGGTTGTGGGGTGGTGGGAATAGGGAGGGGATGGTAGGGGCCGGAGGGGGGGAGGGGGGGGGAATGCTGAGAAGGGGGAGAAGTGGATGAAGGGGGTGGGGGAAGGTGGAGGTGGGGAGAGGGGGGCGGCGGGTGGGGTGAGGAACGGGGGTGGGGGGGGGGGTGGGGCGATGTTTGAGGGGGGAATGGGGGATGGGGGGAGGGAGGGGGGGGTGGAGAGAAAGAAGGGGGGAGGGGGGTAGTGGGGGGTGGGGGTGTTGGGTGAGAATGGGTGGGGGGGGGTGTAGGGTGAGGGGGGTGTAGAGAGAATGTGGCGACGAGAAGGGGGGGAGGGGGGGGTGGGTGGGGGACAAGGGAGGAGTGGGGAGGGGATGGCTGGGGGGGGCTGTGGATGGGGGGGGGGGGGGTGTTGCGGAGAGGGTGAAATGGGGAGGGGGAGGGGAGGAGTGGGGGGCGGGGGGGGGGGGGGGGTGGGTGAGTGGGGATGGAGGGGAGGGGGGCGGGAGGTGGGGGGGCGTGGGAGCGGGGTGGGGGGGGGGAGAGGGGTAGTGGCGTGGGGGCGGAGTAAGGTGGTGGGGGGAGAGTGGGAGAGAGAGGGGGGGGGGTGGTGGGCGGGGGGGGGAGGGGGGGGGGGGGGAAGGAAGTGGGTGAAGGGGGGGGGGGGGGGGGGGAAGCAAGGAGGGTGGTGGGGGGAGGAGGTAGAGGAGAGAGGGAGGGGGGGGTAAGGAGAGTGGGAGGAAGCGAGGAAGGGGGGGGGGGGTGTTGGAGGGAGGGGGGGAGATGTTGGGTGGGTGTGGGGAATGGAGAGGTTGGGGGTGGAGCCGAGGGGGGGGACGGTGGGTGGAGGGTGGTGGATGTGAGAGAGGGGGGCGGGGGGGTAGGATGGTTTCGGGGGGGGGAGAGGGAGGGAGAGGGAGGGGCGATGGGGGGGGGGGGGAGGGGAGAGGAGGTAAGGGTGAGAAGGTGTGGGGGTTGGCAGGGCGGTGCAGGTGTGGGGAGCGGTTGAGGGGGGGAGGGAGAAGGAGGGAGGGGGGAGGGGGTAAAAGGGGGGGGGGGGGGGAAGTGGAGGGAAGGGAAGAGGGGAGAGGGGGGTATGGGGAGGGGGGGGGGAGGGTGGGGGTGAGGGGGGGGGGGGGGAGGATGTGAGGGGGTGGGGGGTTAGGGAGGATTGGGGGGGGGGGGGGTGGGGGGGGAAGAGGGAGGGGGGGGGGGTAGGAGAGGGGAAAGGGAAGAGGAGAAGGGAGAGGCGGAGGGGAGAGGAGGGGGGGGAGATGGGGAAGGAGGGGGAGAGAAGAGGGAGGGGAAAAGGGGGGAGGGGGGATGCGAAAAGGAGCATGGTAGGGAGGAAGCTGGGGGAGGGGGGGGGGGAGAAAGAGGGGGGGGGGGGGCGAAGTGGGGGGGGGGGGTGAGGGGTGGGGGATAAGGTGGAAGGAGTGGGGGGGGGAGGGGGAGTGAGTAAGAAGGTTGGGGGGGAGTGATTGGGGGTGGGAAGGGGGTGGAGGGGAAGGGGGGAGGACTAGGGGGTGGGGAGGTGGGGGAGTGTGTGCTGGGGGGAGGGTGGGTTGGGGGGGGGAGAAGGCGAAGAGATGGGGGGGAGGGGGGAGGGGAGGGGGGGGGGGGGAGGGGGAGAGGGGGGGGGGGGGAGGAAGGGGGAGAGGGGGGTGGGGGGGGGGGGGGTGGGGGGGGGGGGGGCAGGGAGGTTGGGTGTGGGGGGGGGGGGGGGGGGTGTAAAAGGGAAAGAGTAGTAAAGGGGGTAAGGTGGGGGAGAGGGGGGGGTGAGGCCGGGGAAGGGGAGGGGAGGAGGAGGGGGAGGAGGGTGGGTAGGGGGGGGGGGAGGGGGGGGGGGGAGGGGGGTGGGGGGGGGGTGGGAGTGAAGGGGGTGGGGAGATGTGGAGGAGAGGTGGGAGCGGGTATGTGAGGGGGAGAGAGGTTGAGGGGAGGGTGGAGGGAGGTGAGGAGAGGGTGGGAGGGGGGGGGATGGGAGGAAGGGGGGTGGGGGGGGGGGGGGTGGGAGGGGGGGGTAAGAGGGGGGGAGTGGGGGGGGGGGGTGGGGGGGGCGATAGGGGGGAGGCGGGGGGGGGAGTACTGTTAGGGAGAGGGGAGAGGGGGGGGGGGGGGGGGGGGGGGGATAGGGGAGGGGAGGGAGGGAGGGGGGGAGGGGAGTGCGGGGGAGGGGGGGGAGGGGGGGGGGGGTGGAGAGGGGTGGAGAGGGGGGAGGGGGTTGAGGGGGGGGTGCGGGGGGGGGTGGAAGGAGGGTAGGGGGTGGGTAAGGGGAAAGAGAGGGGGGGGTAGGGGGGGGTGGTTAGGGGTGGGGGGAGGGGGGGGGTGTGGGGGGGGGGGAGAGAGTGGGGGGGTGTGGGGGGGGGAGGGAAGGGGGGAGTAGGGGGGGGGGGGGGGGGGGTGCAGGGGGGAGGGGGAGGGTGTGGGGGGGAACGAGGGTTTGGGGAGGGGTGGGGGGAGGTGGGTGGGTGGGGTATGGAGAGGGGGGGGGGGGGGGGGCGAGTAGAGTGATGAGGGTGGGGAGGGGTGGGGAGGGGATGGGGGGGGGTAGGAAGGGGAGGGGGAAGGGGGGGTGTGGCGAGGGGGGAGGGGGGGGGGGCGGGGGGGGGAGCGGGGGGGGGGGGGGGGGGGGGGGGGTGGGAAAAAGGGCGGGACGGGGGGGGGGGGGGGGGGGGGAGGGAGGGGGAGGGGGAGGGGTGGGGGAGATGGGTGGGGGGAGGGGGGAGTGCGGAGAGGGGTGGGGGGTAGTGCAGGGAGGGAGGGGAGGGAGGAGGGGGAGGGCGGGGGAAGGTTGGGGTGTGGTGGGGGGGGGGGAGAATGGGGGGGGAGGGGGGGGGGAGGGGAAAAGTTGGAGAGGGGGGGGGGGGGGAAGAAAGGGGAGGAGGGGGGGGGGGGTGGTGGGGGGTGGGGGTGGGGGAGGGGGTGGGGCGGGGTGGGAGGGGGGGGGGGGGAGGGGGGGGGGGGGGAGAAGGAGGGGTGGTGGGGGAGGGGGGGGGGCGATGGGGTAGGGGGGGGGGGTGGGGGGAGGGGGGGAGAGGGGGGGGGGGTGGGGGATGGTGGGAGAGGTGTGGTCGGAGGGGGGGAGGTTATGGGGGGGGGGGAATTGAAGAACGGCAAGGGGTGGGGTGGGGGGGGGGGGGGGGGGGGGGGGAGGAGGGGTGGGGAGGTATGAGGGGTGGGGTGGGGGGGGAAGGGTAGAGGGGGGGGGCGTCAGGGGGGGGGGGATAAGCTGGGTGAGGGGGGGTAGGGGGGGGGGGGTGGTTTGGGGGGGTAGAGGGGGGGGAAAGGGGGGGGGGCGGTGGGGCTGGGAGGAGGGGGGGGGCCGAGGGAGGGCGGTGGGTAAAGGGTAGGGGGTTGAAGTGAGGTGAGGGGGAGGGGGGAGGGGAGGTGGGGGGGAGGAGGGGGTTGGGGGATGGGGCGAAGGGGAGAGGTGGGGAGGGGGTGGGGGAGGTGGGAGGGGAGAGGGGGGGGGGGAGGGGGGGGAGGGGAGGTTGGGCGAGGGGGGGGGGGGGGGGGGGGGGAGGGGGAAGTGTGGGGTGGGGGGGTGGGGAGGGGAGGGGGGGGTGGGGGGGGGTGGGGGGGGGTGGGGGAGGGGAGGTGGGTGGGTGGGGGGGGGAAAGGATGGAGGGGGAGTGGGGGGGTGTGGGGGGGATGGAGGGGGAGGGGGGGGGGCTGGGGGGGGGGGGGAGTGGGGGGGGGTGGGGGGAAAAGGGAGGGGGGGAGGGGAGGGGGAGGGGGGGGGGGGGGGAGGGAGGGGTGAGGGCGCGGGGGGGGGGAGGAGGGGGGGGGTTTGAGGAGGGATTGGGAGGGGGGGGAGGGGGGAAAAGGTACGGAGGGGGGGTAGGGAGGGGGGGGGGGGAGGATTGTTGGGGGGGGGGGGGGGGGGGGGATGGGAGGTGGGGGGGGGAGGGGTGGTGGGGGAAGAGTGGGATGGGGGAGAGGGTGGGGGGGGGGGGGGGTGGGGGGGGTGGGGGTGGGGGGTGCGGATAGGCATGGGGGGAAAGGAGCGGAGGGGGGGGTCGGAAGAGGGGGGAGGGGGGGGGGGGGGAGGGGGGGTGTTGGTGGAAGGGGGGGGGGGGGGTTGAGTGGGGAGGGGAGGGAGGGCCGGGATGCGGGTGGGGGGTGGGGCGTGAAGTAGGGGGAGGGAGTTGGGGAGTGGGGAGGAGGAGAAATAGGGGGGGAGAGGCGGGGGGAGAGGGGGGGAGAGGTGAAAGGGGGAGGGGAGGGGAGGGGGGCTGGGGTTGGGAATGGGGGGTGGGGGGGGAGGGGGGGCGGAAGGGAGAGGGGGGAGGGGGGCGGAGAGGAAGGGGGTGGGGGGATAGGAGGGGAGGGGGAATGGAGGGGGGACAGAAGTGGGGTCGGAGGGAGGGGGGGGGGGGTAGGGGGAGTATAGGGCGAGTGGGAGGGTAGAGGAGGGGGGGGGGAGCGGGGAGGGGGCGGGTATGTTGGGGGAGGGTGGGGGCGGGGGGGGGGGGGGGGGGTGAGGGGAATGGGTGAGGGAGAGGGGGGGGGTGTCGGGAGAGAAGGATCGGGGGGGAGGGGGGGGTAGGGGAAGGGGGGGGTGGAGGGGGGTGGGGGCGGGGGGGGAGGGGGGGGGGGGGGAGGGGGGGGGGGGTGGGGGGGAGGTGGCGGAGAGGAAGAAAGAAGGAATTTGAAGGGGGCATGGCGCGGTGGTGGGTGTGGGGGGGTGAGAAGGGGGCGGGGGGGGGGGTGGGGAGGTAGACGTGGGGTGAAGGGGGGGGGGAGGAAGGGGGGGGGGAGGGAGGGGGTGGTGGGGGGGGGCGTGAGGGGAGGGTGGGGGGGGAGGGGGGGGGGGCTGGGGAGATGGAAACGAGGAAGGGTGAGGGATGGGGAGGGTGGGGTGGTAAGGGGGGGGGTAGGGGGATGGGGGGGGGGGAGAGTGGGGGTGAGTGTAGGAGGGGGGAGAGGGGGGAGGAAGAAGGGGAGAGGGTGAGGGGGGAGTGGGGAGGGGGGGGGGCGGACTGGGGGGGGGGGTGGAGGGGGAGGGGTGGGTGAAAGGGGGGGGGGGGAAAGGGGGGGAGGAGGACAGGAGGAGGGAGGGAGGGGGAAAGTGGAGTGATGGGGTAAAGAGGGGGCTGGTGGAGGGGGGGGGGGGGGGGGGGGGGGAGGGGGTGGGGGACGGGGGTGGGAAGGAGGGAGGCGGGGGGGGGAGTGGCGGGGGGGAGGGAGGGGGGTGAGGAGAGAAGGGGAGGAGGTTAGAGGGGGGGGTGATAGGGGGAGATAGGAGAGGGGGGGGGGAGGGGGGGGGAGGGGGGGGGGGGGGGGGGGGGGAGGGGGGGGGGGTGAGGGAGAAGAGGTGGGGGGGAGGAGCGGCGAGGGGGGTGGTACGGGGGGGGGGAGGGGAGGGGTGTGGGGGAGTGGGGGGAGTGGGGGGGGGGTGGGGGGGGGGGTAAGAGGGGGGGGGGTGGTGGAAGGATGGAGAGTGGGGGGTGGGGGCGGGGGGGGGGAGGCGGATGGGGGGGGGGAAAGGGGAGGGAGGGGTAGGGAAGGGCAGGGGGGAGGGCTGGGGGAGTGCATCGTGGGGGGGAGGGGAGGGAAGGAGGGGGGTGGTGGAGGTGGGGGGGGGGGGGGGGTGTGGGGGGGAGGGGGGGGGGGTGGAGGGGGGGGTAGGGGGAGTTGGGGGCGGGGGGGGGGGGGGGAAGGGGGGGGAGGTGTGTTGGAAGGGTGGGGTGAGGGAGGAAGTGGGGAGGTGGTGGGGGATAGGGGGGGAGGGGGGGGGCTGCGGGGGTGGGGGGGGCGGAGGGTTAGGTGAGGGGTGGAGGGGGGGGAGGTGGGGTGGGGGGTGGGGGGGGGGGGGTGGCTAACGGGGGGTGGGGGAGAGGAGGAAATGAAGAGGAGGGGGGGCGGGGAGAAGGGTGTGAAGGGGGGTGTGGGGGGGGGTGGGGTAGTGGGAGGGTGGGAGGGAGTGGGGAGGGGAGGGGGGAGTTGGGGGGAGGGGGAGGTGGGGTATAGGGTTGGGGCGGGGGAAGGGGAAGGATGTGAGGGAGGTGGTGTAGGGGGGGGGGGGGGTGGGGGAGGGGGGGGGGGTAGGGGGGTGGGGGATGGGGGGAGGGGGGGTGGGGGGGAGAGGGGGGGGGGGGGGAATGGGGGGGATGGCGTTGGGGGGGCGGGGGGGGGGGGTGGGAATCATGGCGGGGTGGGGGGGAGAGGGGGGGGGATGGGGTAAAAGGGGGGGGGGGGGGGGGGGGGGGGGGCGAGGGAGGGTGGGGGGGGAAGGGGGGGTGGAGGGGGTAGTGAGAGCGAGCGGGGGGGAGGGGGGGGGGTGGGGGTGGGGGGCGTGGGGGGGGAGGGGGAGGGGTGGAGGGCAGGGGGGGTGGGGTGGGGGGGGATGGGGGGGAGGGGGTGGTGAGGGGTTGGGGGCGTGAGAGAGAATCGGGGTGGGGGGGGGGGGGGAAGGGTGGGGGGGTGGGTGTGAAGGTGTTGGGGGGGAGCGGGGGGGGAGAGGGGGGGGGGGGGGGGGGGGTGGGTGCGGGCAGTGGGGGGTGGAGGGGGTGGGGGGGGGGGGTGGGAGGTGGAGGGAGGGTGTGGGGGGGGGGGGAGGGGGGGGGAGGGGGGAGGAGGGGGGGGGGTGAAGGGTAGGGAGGGGGACGGAAGGGGGGTGGGGGGGGTGGGGGGGGGGGTGGCAGGGAGGGGGGTAGGGGTGGGGGGGGGTTGTGGTGTAGGGGGGGGAAAGGCGAGGGAGGGGGAGAGGGGGGGGGAGGGGTGGGTTGGGAGAGAGGGGGGGGGGGGGCGGGGGGGGTGGGAGGTAGGGGGGGTGGGAGGGGGTGGGGGTGGGAGAGGGGGAGGGGGGGGGGGGGGGGGATGGGGGGGGGGGGGGGAAGGGGGGGGGGGGGGTGGGAGGACAAGTATGGGGGGGGCGATTCTGGAGGGAGGTATGGTGGGGGGGTGGGGTGGTGGGGGGGGGGGGGGAGGGGAGAAGGTGGGGGAGGGTGTGGGAGGGGGGGGGAGGGGTGAGAGTTGGGGGGGGGTGAGGGGGGGAGAAAGGGGGGCTGGGTGGCGGAAGGGGGGAAAATGGGGAGGGCATAGGGGGGGGAGGTGAGGGGGGGGGGGCGGGTGGGGGGTGGGGAAGGGGAAGGGGGGGAGGAGGGTAAGAGGGGAAGAAGGGAGGGTGAGGGGGGAGGGGGGGGGGGTTTAAGGGGAGGGGGGGTAATGGGTTGGGGGAGGGGGGGGGGGTTGGTGTTAGCAGGGGGTGGCGGGGGCGGACTGGGTAGGGGGAGGGGGGGGGTGGGATGGAGTGGAGGGGAGGGGGGGCGGGGGGGGGAGAGGTTAGGAAGGGGAGGGGGGGGGGGGCAAGTGGGGTAGGGATTGGGTGGAGGGGTGGGTGGGGGGTGAATGGTGGGTGAGGCAGGGGTGGGGAGGGTGGGGGAGGGGGGGGGGGAGGTGAGAGGTCGGGGGGGGTGAGGGGTGAATGGGGAGGGGGGGGTGGGGGGAGGGTAGGGGAGGGGGTAGGGGCGGGGGGACATAGGGTTGAGGGGGGGGGGGGGCGAGGGGTAGGAGCGGGGGAGGGCGAGATGGGGGGGGGGGGGGGGGGGTGGAAAGGGGGGGGAGGGATCGGGAAGAGGTGGGGAGGGAGGGGGGAGGGGGGGGGAGGCGAGGAAACGGGAGGCGGGGGGGAGTTAAGGGGGGGGAGGGGGGAGGGGGGAGAGGGGGAGAGAGGGGGGGGTGGGGGGGAGGGGGGGGGGGGTAGGAGGGGGAGGGGGAGGTGGGGAGGGGGGGAGGGGGGGGGGGGGGGAAGGGGGGGGGGAAAAGAGAGGCGTTGGAGGGGGGGGGGGGGGAGTTAGGGGGAGGGGGGCGGGAATGGGAGGAGGGGAGGGGAGGGGAAGGTGGGTGGGCGGGGGGGAGGGGGGGTGGAAGGGAGAGTAAGGGTGAGAGAGGGGGGGGCGTGGGGGGCGGAGTAATGTGTGGGGGTGGGCAGGTGGTTGAAATGAGGAGAGGGGGTGGGGGGGGGGGGGGGGTGGGGGAGGGGGAGGGGAAGGGGGTGTGGGAAGGGGAGAGGGGGGGCGGGGGGAGGGGGAGGGGGGGGTTGGGGGAGGGGTGGGGGGGGGGGGGGAAGGGGGAGGGGGGAGGGAGGTATGCGGGGGAGGCGAGGGAGGGAGGGGGGAAAGGAAGGGGTGGGGGAGGGAGAGGGGGGGGATGGGGATAAGGGACTAATGGGGCGGGGGAGGGGGGGGGGTAGGTGGGGGGTGGGGGGAGGGGGTGGTGGGTGGGGGGGGGAGAGATAGGGGGGAGGAGGGGGTGGATGAACTGGGTTGGGCGGTGGGGGGGGGGGGGAGGAGGGGGAGGGGTTTTAGGGGAGAAGAGGGGTGTCGATGGGGGGGGGGGGGGGGGGGCGAGGGGGAGGGGGGGAGGAAGAAGGGGGAGTGGGGTGGGGGGGGGCGAGGGGGGTCGAGTGTGGGGGGTGGGGGGGGTGGGAGGGGGGGGTGGGGTGGAGGGGAGGGGAGGGGGGGTGATGGGTGGTGGGGAGTGGCAAGTGTGGGATAGGGCGGGGGGGGGGCGGTGGAGGGGTGGGGGGGGGAGAGAGAGGGGAAGGGAGGATGGGTTGGGTGGGAGGGGGGGGAGGAGGGGGGGGGTTGGAGGGCGGGGGGGGGGAGGGGTGGGGGAGTCACATGGGGAGGGGGGGGGTGAATGGGTGGACAGGCAGGGAAGGGGGGCGGGGAGGTGGAGGAGCGAGGGAGGGGGGGGGGTAGGGGTGGTGAGACGGGGGGGGGGGATGGGGGGATGGGAAGAGTGTGAAGTGTGGGGAGGGAAGAAGGGAGGGGGGGAGGAGGGGCGTTGAGGATGCGAGGAAGGGGGGGTGAGGGTAGCGGGTGGGGGGGGGGGGTGAGAGGGAAGAAGAGGGGGAGGATGGGGATGGGGGGGGGGGGGGGGGGAGGAGGGGGGTGGGGATTAGACGGGGGGGAGGGGGTGATGGGAGGGAAGAGGTAAGAGAGGGGATTGGGGGGGGGGAGATTGGAGGAAGGGGGGGCAGTAGGGGTGGGGGGAGGGGCAGAGGTAAAGTGGAGAGGGGGGGTGAGGGTGGCTCGGGGGGAGGGTGGAGGGGGGGGGGGGAGAGAGGGGGGGGGGGTGAGGGGGGGGAGTGGGGTGGGGGAGGGAGGGGGAGGGGGTAGGGAAGGAGAGAGGGGGGGGCGTGAGGGGGCTCAACTCATCCCCCCACCTCACGTGGGTCAGACACTACGGCGAATAAAGAGGGGATGGTCTAAAGAGGGAGGGGCTTTTTTGAAAAATATGTTTGGGAACGGGACAGGGAGGTGGGGGAAGAAATTCGGGAGGGGAAAGTGGGATGTCTGTGTGGTCACCATTTTGAACCGGAAGGGAAAAGAAAAATACGAAGCGCCGATATCCCAGGTCGGGGAAGGTTGTTAGTGAAACAAATGATTCCCGGAACACTGACGGAGATGAACCGGTTAAGGCGGGCGTTCGACGCGAAGTTAAGTAAAATCAAAAGGGAAGGGAGCGGCCATGAGGAGAGAAAACTTTCCAAGCCGGGTACACTAACCAGAAAAGATCGGGGGGGGGAATGGCTCATAGAGGGAAAACAGAGACTTGCAGAAAACGGGACTCAACTGAAACTTACTGTGGCTTAAAAGAGAACGAAAAAAAAAGACGCTGAAAGGGGCGGGACAAATGCGCGCTCCGTAAGGGGAAGGAAATAAAGCAGCAAACCTGAGTAACCTCAACCAAAACGAGGTGACTAAACGCGGAGGGGAAAAGGGCAATGGGGCCCCTGAGCGATAAAGGACTACCAGACTGAGGTGCCAACGCACCGGTAAAAAAAAAACGGGTGCCGGAAAGGGCCATCAAAGAAGAGGGATACTGAATCACAAACGGGATTGTCCTTGTTCGAAAGCGAAACAAAGAACACCAAGCGAGGAAGGAACGAAGAAATTCACCACTCAGGGCTGGACGGACCCTCTATGAAAGGCAACGATTGGCCAATGGAGGAGGGGAAGAGGGCAGCCAAAGACCAAACACGAACGATAGTGATAGCGAACATTTTCCGCGCTAGCGTAAAGATTAGGTTTGTAAAGGAGATGTTATTGAATCCAGGTTGACAGCTGCGGGAAAAGGGCAGAAGAAAAACTTGCGGCGGTGGA
>Ga0179593_1558748_pt1 | contig 13984 bp, 15 predicted proteins | sample CZODoug2_1_08_16_FD_185931 | JGI IMG/M metagenome (GOLD analysis project Ga0179593, IMG submission 185931) | Vadose zone soil fungal communities from Angelo Coast Range Reserve, California, USA - CZODoug2_1_08_16fungal (PacBio error correction) | ecosystem: Environmental > Terrestrial > Soil >...
GAAGGAAAGAAGATCCTGAGCTGTGTACGCTCCCAGAAGCTATTCAGGGGGTGGGCCGCTGAAGGCCTCACGAAGAAACGCGAAAAGAATTCAGGGGATACAAGTGTGGGCCGAGGCGGTCATCTTCAAAGGATGTCGGGGTAAAGGTAAGGGGTCCTGGAGTCACCATTGGGGGGAGAAACAGAGTTGGGTGAGGGATCGTGACCGTAGGGGGCAACCCCGCACCCCTTCTTTAGTAAAGAGATGGAAGAGGAGATTGGGGGGAAAAATGGAGGTGTACACCGAAGAGGAGGACCGCACGGCCCCTCTTCAAACAAGGGACCTCGTTGGGAAAAAGGGGGGGGAAAAACGTGTCCTCTATCACTAATCGCAAACCGTTTTGGTGCCTCTTTTTTTAGACATTGGCCGGGTCTTCTCAAAAATCAAATGTAATATCACGTGCCGAATCGACGTAGAAGAATAGCAGCGGGAGGGGTGGACAATGCACGAGCGAAGGGGTATTACTACATAGTACAGGAATTCGTTAAAGAAAAGAAGTCAGAGTGAGAGAACGGCGCTGTCACCTGGTGTTTGTGTGGCAAGGTTAAACTTCTGCAGGTGTGTGTAAGCGGAAAATCGGACTAGCGTGCTGTGACATACACAAAGAAGCTCGTGGTATTTTTGGGGGGGTGGCGGGCGCAATTTCCTCCGGTGGTCTGTGCTGGGAAGAGCCTAAGATAAAGGGTTTGGGGTCATGACTATCAGGAGAAGATCTTGTCGAAAATTGGAAAGGGTCATAATTTAGAAGGGAGTGAGAGATAAAAGGGGCTGAGAAGAGAGCTGAGCACTAGACAAGATGACCATACTCAGGGCGCAAGGGATTCTACCCGTTGATCCATCAAACCTAAGTTTCTTGTTTGAGGAACAATCTGGGCCCACTGGTAATCTTAGGGGAAAGAAATCGGAACTACGTACTCAGCCCAGGCGATAACCTCTTTTAAAAGGGGCGCTGTGACGGAGTCATACATCAGAAGGAGGGTCCACACTCCTCCAGGCTCGGAGAAGATTGATGTGAATCGCCAACAAGAACTAAGGGATTTAAAAAATGGCAATCTGACTCGGCCTTTTGGGCTTCGCTAAGGGAGGGATTTGAAAGAAAGGAAAACCCACTTTTTCAGCGCGGCTTCTCCGAGCTTGCACCGAATCTAAGGAAAACGCTTGGGAGATGGAACCTGGGGAGTTACCCTTCTCCTCGAAAATGAAGGAGAAAGTTCAGAAAGAGAAAGGAAAGGGGGGTACAACAAAGCACGGGTCTTATTGAAAGAGAGAGATGAAACAACACGTCATTCTGCCGGTCGAGGAAACCTATAAAAGGAACCATGGGAAGAACCCCATACTATTCCGCTCTTGTGGAAGGGTTTAATACGCCGATGCACCGAGGGCACTGGGGTAGGCTTTTTTACCCTACCGGGCAGCCGGGACACAGTGAAACGGGGGAAAAGATCAGACAGGCAGTAGCGGCAGAGAAGGACATGGGGGTTGGCTAATCGGATTAGGAAAGCATGTCAAATCCCATCGCATCCAAACCAATAAAGAGGCAGCGACGATGACGCGAACAATTAAAAAAGAAAGGCCATTTCAGAAGGGAGCCAAGTAAGAAAGTTCCAGATGCAGCCTCGCAAAATCATCCATCCTATACATTGGGGGCCCATTGCTCTTACGGTTGGCCATTCCACAGGTAATTAAGAAGAAATATGAATGAAGAGAATTATCGAAAAGGGGATCCATGGGCAAGACTTCGGAAAGTTCGTTCCCGTATCAATTTCTGGGCCTGGGAAAGTATAAATGAAATTCATTGGGGCGGAACAGAGCTGCAGAAACGAGTCCGGGGAGAGGAGACTTGGGAAAGGGTAAATGAGGTCCGCCGCAGTAAAAAAACGAAAAGCCCCTATACCTCACAGTTTTCGCAGAGGGGACAAGAGCTTAAAAAACGAGGAACTAAAAACAAACCTAAGTACAGCCGACCTCGTATTAAGGAAACTCTAGGAGGGAACTTGAAAAAAGAAATGCCGGTGAGAGTAAGGACAACCACTCTCAGAGAGCATGGTCAAAGACTTCGAGGGGAAAGGTTGAATGGGGTAGCCAATCGGCCTGTGCCCGGGGGATCGAAAAAGGGGTAAAACGCAGCAAATACTTTCCCACGCCACCGGAGAGTTGTCACCTGGGAAGGAAGGGTCGCAGGGGTGCAGATATGGAAATAAACTACTTTTTAAGATCTGGGGGGGGTAAAAATCATAGGGGTACCATGCCATTGGAACAAAATCTCTTGGTTTTGACGTCAAAAGAGAGAGGGATAAACATCGTCAAGCTACCAGGTGTTCATCAAAGGAAGGGTCGAGGGGGGGGACGAATTTCAGTCTGGGAAATTATGTCAGGAATGTAGTAGCCTCAAAAGCGCGTCACGCAAATGGGGGGGTTGAATTGGGAGAATTGGAAAAAGAATAGAGGAGAAAGGGGGAACAGCTGAGGGTAAACACAAGGAATCTGGACGCCAACTACCGTCAGCAAGGAAAGACAGAACAAACCCGGTAGGAGGAAAATAGGGGGTCCTGCGGTGGGGGTTCAAAGGGGGGCCACAGAAAGATCTGGTAAACTCAAGGCGGGAGGAAAAAATACCGCAGGGGAAGCGACGTTCAAGGGACTTTCTACAAAATTTCAACATTCTCAATCCGCCTTGGGAAGAAAGCGATATTCTGCTGGTTCAGCAGAAGTCGTAAGAGGTCGATCAGACCGAGGACAAACATGGCTGGACTTTACCTATTTTGACTCGCACTCCACAGGGGAGGAGACGTCAATATTTTGGACGTCAATGTGGTTACAGAGAGGGTACTCGGGAGGAGAACGCTCTAAAGGGGACGTTCATTTCTATGTGAGAACCAACAGGGAGAAGGTCCTAAAAAAAATGACAAGGAACCGGGCTTGAAAGGCCCAGGAGGGATTCAGGGGATGGTCAGGCCGCTCACGGGCTACAGAGAAGGGGGATCATGCAACTTCATCTCGGGAAGCATTCAAATGAGTCGAGGATTCTAGTCAAAAGTCATTAGTTGGAACATAAAGGGAAGAAGGGACCTCCAGAAGGAGGGGCTCCGGTGTTTTGTGTGAAGGGCTCGCGGCGTGTCGACAACCGAGGCCCGGGGGGGGAGCTAAAGAAAATGCACTGGGGACTTTTTTTTCATGGCTGGCGAGGGGACGGGAATATCTTTGACAGATCAGAGAACGGGGTCCTATTCGGCAGATAAAGGGTTGGGGAATGACCTAGAATCTGAGACGAATTGCAAAGGCAGATTTGGGAATGAAGCCCCGACCATTAAGAGACGCTATAAAAAAGCTGTAGGCGACCGGAACCTCCTCTCATACATACTTTCGATCATCCCCCTGAGCACCGGAGACCAGGTAGTTGGGGAATGGGGGGCAAAAAGGGGGGTGTGCATCTGATGACGATTCATCGAAAGAGGAAGCTATCTGAGAGGGTCTTAAGGAGGTACGTCATAGGGGGAATCGACCCACGACGCCGCTGCGAGATGGGAATCAAATGTAATGCCTGGCAAAAAAAATCGAAAAAGAAAGGCAATGCCTGAGTACCGCGTCTTGGGGGATGAGCTTTTGCGGGGATGGTCAAGAAAGGTGCAAAAGAGTCCATTTTCCGAACTCTGGGAGACGTTACGCCCATCACAAGCGCGGGCTCATCGAAGGATGCGGACAAGGAATCCTAGAGGAGAAGCATATTAAAAATTTGGGCAAAAAGCTACTAAAAAAGGGATTATTAAAAAGAAGGAAAGTCTGTGGGGGGGAGGACTGGCAAGGATCATGTAAGGCTTACCCAAATTGAAGATCCCCATACGATAAGACATGAACGCTTGGAGGGGGGAGTCAAAAGGGGTCCGAGGAAAAAGCGGGCTAGGAGGGGTACCGAAAGGAAACTAACAAAAAGAAAAACCAAGGGGAACAGTAGCGGAAAAACTATCAGCATTGTGGGGAGAGACTTTCACACTCGCGGACGCCTTCACGCCCGGGGCTTTTGGAAAGGGTTCACATCAGGCTCCTCTCCAGCACCGCGTCGGGGGGGGGCAGCTACGTGAAGAGTCCTCAGGAATCAACGATCGCGGTATTAAGAATAAAAAAGTAGTCCTCTCTCGGACAAAACCCGGGAATTGTGCAAAGGGGAAAATAACCGGGATAAGGGCTGGAAAAGGGATGCATAGGAATGGAGTAAGGGTCTCATTATCGGCCTCAGCCGTCTCGAAAAGAGGAGGGGCGAAGGAAGGGGATTACCTTAGACGGAGCCTTTAAGACATTCAGATTGAGGGTTGACCCTCTAATACAGAAAGAAGAACGGTCTCTATCAAGGAAATATATTTCTTAATTAAAGCTTCCAATGGTCAAAAAGAAAAAAAAAACCGAATACGGGCACATGTGATAAGAGAAACTCGGAAGGGAAAGACCTGTAAACAAAGCACGCAAAGAATTATAACCAAAGGTCCGCAAAAAAAAAGAAATTAGAAACCAGAGCGGAGTTCGTTCCCAACTGAAATGAGGGGGGAAAGAGAGGATCGGATGTCAAGCTGGACGTTTCCGAGATGGAGAACCTTAGAGGGGAAGGGATTGGCAGCACTCAAGCACGTTTAAACCAAGGACAAAACTCCGGGCCCAAGCATGTGATCTTGGGAGCGGGGTTCAAATGTTTTCAAAAAACATATAACTTACGGAGTCGACTCATGGCCTCTATGTACAACCTGCCATTGACGTCCAATCAGTGGGTGAAAATGAGGGGAGAGTGGTAAAATCGGAAGATCACTCAAACGGGGAAGTGTCGAGACGAAGTAAACCCATTAAGGAATGAAGGGGGGTTCTCATCGCTCCGGCGAGGGTGCAAAAAGCATCGAGAAGGTGGTTGCATTGGGGAAGAACCCAGGGGAAAACCTGAGCTGGGAGGAAGTGAAGGGACTGTTCCCACACCCAGGTCTAAGTCGTGGTATTACCAATACGACGCGGCCGAAAACCAAAAGGAAGAAGGATCCTGCAGTAGTAGGGGGTACCTCAACCGAAGGAGATGGTTTGTGGGGAAGGCTTGGTGCCTAGTACTTCTCTCCTCAGCGAATTTCCATTTGGCGGGGCATTTATAGGGCGCGGAGCCTTAATAGGGGGAGGATGGAGCAGAAAGAAGACGGCATGGGACCGAGGGAGACAAGTATTTAAAGGTGATTTGCGATACCGCTTTTCACCGCAAGATGAAAAAAATAGGGTATTTGAGTCACAAAATAAGGAACGGGCTTTTGGAAGAAAAGGGGCATTGGGAGGGGAAGGAAGCGAAAAAGAAAAACTCTCTTAAAAGTGGGAAAAATGGGAAACGATGCACTCGTCAAAACTAGGAAAAGAGTTCTTGAGTCTGGCAAGGTTTAACGGGGTACCGTTCGGCGCAAACGCAGTGCACTTGAAGAAGAAAGGGAATCAGAGAAGGGGAAGGAAACCATGCGAACGATTTATGCGAAATTCAGGGAGTGAGGGATGTAAAAAAAAGGCCAGGGTCATCAATCTTCGTGTCTGTCCCACTGTTTGGGTTCCGGTGGGTGTAGGCTACGAATGGTTGGATTCGTAGCCAAAAATCTGTAGGGTTAACGAGGGGTGGGGGTGGTGCTGCGTAAAAGTTCCGCGTATTTTCAAAGCCCTATCGGGGGAAAGAAAGTCGAAACAGGGTCAGGGTTGGGTTCAATCCTGAGTCCGGGGAAAGGAACTGAGAGTAAAAATTTTGAAGTGGTGATAATGAAAGGATTTCCACGTCGGAAGGGCTACAAAGAAATTGGCAGTAAGAGGAAGGAGGACCTAACTAGCATTCGGTGCAATCGGTAGGGGGGTTAGAGCTACTTGGCACCAAGTCAGGGGGATTTGCTGCAGATTCATCCTGGAGGCTAATAACCTAAGGGGGTGAGAATGTCCTTGAGCTTTGAGTGAGGTAGCGAAGCGGGGGGGGAAGTCCAACGAGATGGGTTAGGAGGGATGTAAAGGGCCCAAAGGAAAAAAGGCGAAGGAGGGTCCGCAGTTACAGATTCGCAAGAGGGGGGGACAACTCCAGGAAAAATTTGGGAGTGGAAGGTATCCCATGGTAGTTAAATTCTCAACGGGTAAAACGGAGTCACGCCTAACTCTTTCTCTGTCCCAAAAGAAGACATTGAAAATGGATAACTGGAAGCACTTCCATGGAGACGAGACTGTCAAGGGAATTCTGCAGGGGGGAATCTCTACAAACGAAAAAAGAGGGAAGTCTGATGAGAAGAAGATTTCACCTTCTCGGGGGTGAGAAAAAGGAAGAAATCCATGAGACCAAGGGGGGTTCTTGGCGTCCGCAAGATGAGGCTGGAAACGGGTTAGGAGGAACCTGCGCCTGCAAAAGACAAAAATCACACATGGGAAGGGTCGTTGCGAAGGTTTTCACACCGACGCGCGGCCGATGTAGGGAATGCTGCAGAGATCGGAAGTGAGAACACCATCCTCCGGGAATGTCGGCAATCGTATGACGCGAATCCTTAAGAACGCATCAAAGGGAATGTAACTAAGGACGGGGGCTTAATAAGACACACGCGAAGCACATAAAACCTCCGATTACAGTGTCTCCGATCTTGCCCCACAGACACCGTCTAGAATTAAAGGAAAAGTGAAATCCAATCCATCGTCCAGCAGGCCAGATCTCGCAAAAAGGCTGGTGCAAGGGACTTCACCTTCAGACCAATTCTGCCTTTGGCCAAATTGAGTCGTTCGGGGAAACTCAAAAGACAAAAAACAAGCGGAAATAGGTACTGTCGAGGGGAGAAGATAGAAACTCTAAAAAAGGGTTCAGCCTCTGAAAAAAACAACATAAACAAAAAACGCCCCGAGACCTCCAATCAGAAAGAAAACGAACAACTATATATGAGCGAAATTCTAAAAAAAAAAAGGGAAACTCTAATTAAAGGGGGTAAACGGCCAGCGGTCTTTCTGTTCCAGAAAAAGAATGGACAGGAATACCCTCCGCCGTGGTTTACCGGGACTGGGAAGAGACTATTCGAAGATGATCGGCGCTGGAGAGCGGGGTCCCGAAGGTTGGGGACCCGAACGGTTCAGTAAACTCAAACTTTCACGAGAAAAAAAAAAATACAGTTCAAGAGGGGCAGGATCAGGGGGTCAGCTTTTATGTAGGACAGTTTCTCCGGTCCCCGAAGCCGAATTTACGCTGGCTCGTCCAACTGACGATTGCAACTAGGAAATGCAGGGATACAAAGACATGTTAAGTATTTGATAATAAAAACCGCCCATGGGATGGATAGGGGACAGCGGTCAGAAAATCCCTTTCAAAAGAAAGTTTTAGAGAGGAATGAAGGAACCCAGGATGTAGTGACTCAACTCAAGAATCCTCAGACCGCGGGAAGCGTAGAAATGGTGGAAAGGTTAAGCAGAAATGAAGTCTCTGGAGGAAGGGGGAGCATGACAAATCTCGATTTTCCCAGCCCCTGACATTCGGGGACAGGGTCACTAAAACGGGGGGGAGGAAGTGAAAAGAGAAGAGGGAATAGGGTTATCTCCCGCCGAAGGACAGTGTATTTGGAACGCAGGAGTCAGTTCAAGTTCCAGGAAAAGGGGCAGCGAAGTTTTGATTGCTACAAATTGAAAAAAAGTCTTAGGTCGGGAAGGGCACCGGAAGATCAGGGAATGAATCCTATTCCTGACCTAATGTCAAAAAATAAAAGAAAGGGGGAAGGAAACGAGGGCCGACACGGGGGACCGATGGTAAAACCTGTAAGGGGAGAAACTACGGGACGCTTGGAAGTCCAATGGGTGTCATCGAGGCCGAAGCGGAGGATCCAGAGCAGAGAAAGGGTCAGTGGAAAAAAAAGAGAACGCAGCTTCAACTAGGGAACCAAAGCCGGCAAAACCGGGAGGGACGTATATTAGGCTCACCAAGACGTCCTTTAAGTCCTCTACAGACTAAGGGGAAGGGGCATCGAGAGAGACTAAGGAAAACAGTCCTAAGAGAAGGGGGGGGTCTACTCTCCTCGGGACATTACAGAAGCAGCAGGGAAACTCAAAGGGACTTGAGGATGGCATTTTTGTGGTCTCATCTCAAGGGGGTAAGCTGTGAACGGGTTCACTCGCGGTGAATTAGGGTCACAAAAGGATCGTGGAGGTTGGAGGACGGACCATGGGCCTAGGGTTCTTACTCCATATTTGGGTCATATCGAGACCGTCTAGGAGAAGGGTCCATGCGAGGGAGGACATGGTCCGGGATTCTCAATTTGGTAAAGCATAATTTGGAATTCCCCTACTCGAAGGAACTGCTAGGCACAGATAATTATGACTCACGACGGAAGGAGCATTCTGAGGAAAAAAGGAAAAGCAAAAAGGTGGACATCGGGGGAAAAAGTTAGAAGTAAGGGATGCTGGCTGCGTGCATGGAAATCTTTCATCGGCACACTTCAGAAGGGGAAATGGGCTGCGGGGAAGCGTCTCGTCCTGTCAACCGCGTCTGAGGGAATGGTATCCAAGGAGGGAGCGCTAGAAAAAGCGGAAAATGGACAAAGATAAAAATTCTGATCTTTGCCAGTTCACTGTCTTCGCTTAAACCTGGGCGGGAAAAAAATCATAACGGCAGACGCCGGCGGGGAGGAACGATCTTGGTCTCAAGGGAATACCATACACCAGGGCAGGGAGGAAGATGGTGATAAAAGGGGGAAAGCTTCAGAAGAGAATCAGGAAACTAGGAGCACTGGTCTCAAGCATAATTACTTGCATCAATTCAGGAAGGTAAGGAGTGCGGAGGGAAAGGTCCTGCCAGTTCGGGAGACCGGGGAAATGGCGTCCAAAAAAAGGGCCTCCTCCCATAAGGATTGTAGGACAAAGAGTCGACGCCGGCCGTACGCACCCTTGCCTTATGATAGTTGGGACCCATGCAGCCGCAAGCGAAGCCGGGAACTAAAGGGATCGAGAAATCGTACAAGGAGACTTCTGCCTACCACTGGGAACATAAAATGCCAGCAGCCGGGTCAGGGTTGACATCGACGATTACTACCTCCTCAAGACCGGGAAGGGGGAGATTATGGAATTCCGATAAGAAGCAAAAGCATCCCTACGATGAACCGTTGTGGGAGGGATCTCCAAGAAGGCAATACTGGGTTTGTCCAAAATTCTGGATTCAGGATTTAATTCGATGATTTCCGAAAAGACGCAGGAGTCGGAAGAGTTTTCCTGAATATCAAGGCTCAAGGGCTAGAAGGAGGTGGAAAATCACAGCAAAGGAAAAAAACAAAACGAATATACGTCGTCCTTGCACATAATAGGTCTCAAGGAAGGAAGCCGAAAGGGCAAAAAAATCCCAGAATAACGAAAACCATGGTGTTGGATAAATCAAGAAGACCGCAAGGAGGGTAAAAGGCGAAGAATTAGAACAAACATCATTGACACAGAAAGAGGAACGGGGGGGGGAGTAATGGGGAAGGCAAAGAAAAAGGTCCTTAAAGAGATCGGGACTTAGGAGTAGAGAGCTTGGGGGTTCCTGATCCGTCGCTGTGAAGCCCGGAGCGCAGGGTTTGGGGGGGGAGGGGGAGTTATTAGGAAAGGCAGGGCAAAAACTCCGGGAAAAAGGACCAGGGTAGGGTGGAGGTGGACACCAAACACCTTTTTGTTCAGCACAAGAAATACAAGTCGGGGAGGGGATCCTTTTCGAATAAGGGGTAATTTAAAGAAGGACATTAAACGTAAATTGGGAAGGGACCAAAAGTATGGGTGCGTTCAAACATAGGGGGGCAAGCTCCCCTCCCGGTGAGAAAGTTTCGAGACTAGGTAGGGGAAAATATTTAACATGAGGAAGAAATTTATTTGTCTCATTCGCTCGATCTCCGGCCGCTTCCTCGGGGAAGGGTTTGGAAGGTGGAAGAAATTGGATCTCTGACTGGCGGGAAAGGATTCCAAAATGAAACTCCGGAGGCACCGGAACAAGGACGGGGAAATTGAAAATACTACGTCCCGCGGATTCCTCAAAAAGAGGAGGGTAACAGAAGACGAGGCGTTACTGTTTTGGGGAAGCATCCTTCGGTGAGTGTGGATCATTAGGGTGAAAATTCGACAGAAACCTCTCATGAGCGAGTTCTTGGAGTTAAAAACATTGAGAGGATGACAAACTGGTCTCTAGGGAGCTCTGGGAAGAAAAAGGGGAAGAAGAATCAGTCGGGAAAGCTCGGTCTACAAAAGGGATTTAAAGCTTCAAAAAATTAAACCAGATAATCCCTTCAGGGCTGTAGTCAGGCAACAAGCAGGACGTAAAAGGGAAGGTGGGATCTTTCCCGGAGGGAGTGACCTCGCCCGTACGCCTGAAAAAATTACAGTAAGCAAGGGGACTGAACAAAGACTTTCTAAAAGAAGGCCCAGAAAGGATAGGGATTGGAAACCGAAAGGGCTGGAAGAATAACCTTTCTTAGGGGGGAATGCAGTGCCTCACTTTACCCCAGAGAAAAGGCCAGGGGGCCCACCACAAATAGTCATTCTTCAGAAACCATTCTCGTCAGTTAGAAATATTAAGTCATGGTTAAAGTAACAGAAATCAAACTAGTGTTCCGTCCTCAAGATTATACTTAAGGGGGGGGTTTGGTGTAGCGAGTTGTGAAGAAAGATTGTAAATAAGAAAGGAAAAAGGTAAAAAACGGGTTGAGGTCGTGCCGTTGTGTGACTTTGTTCGCGGACTTTCGAGGGGGGGGGAGCCCATTAGGTGGACCGTATAGAATAGAGGGTGTTGGTAGGCCTGCAAGAAAGAAATCACCCATGATATTATTTTCAAAGGCATGAAAGGGAATAATTGGGTAAAGCCCGTCTGGCAGACAGACGGGAGGGGGGCGATCAAGCGGAAGAATCATTGAATCCTGAAATCATCATAGTAGGGAAAGATACTCGAGGGGAAACTTAGCCGGTGGGAAATTCATAAAAACAATGTAATCGAGGGGGGTCTGGCTTCTAGCTGCAGGAAGAAAGTCTTCTTCTCCCGGACTACCAGAGAAAAAGGGTCTGGGAAGAAAGGGAAAGATAGATCGTCATCGTCGCTAACAAGACTTGAGGGAAAAGATGGGAAAAAGAAAAGGAGGTCACCCTCCTTGCAACCTCCAGGATTCAGGAAGAAGATTACACGAATGACTGGAGTGAATGGGAGGGGAACTTGGGTGAAGGGGGACAGGCGGGAAAATATCAAAAAAAAGTTGAACGCCGGCGGCTTTCCGGAACTCCTGATCAAAAAAAAGTTCTCAGATGGGCGGAAATGGGGGGGAACTAACATGGGAAAAGGGAGAATTAACTCAGGAGGGAAAAGAAGTACGAAATGGGATGCAACAAAGAAGAGGGGAGGAAAAGAAGCAAAATCGTTATTCTGCTGAGCAATGCACTGAATTAGTTCTCCTTATTCAGAAAGGGGAAGACACCCGAGGGAATACCCTAAGGGGAGACCTGCGACCATTGGGGCTTGGAGAAAGTTCGGAGAAAAGGGACTTCAACGTTCTTATTATAGTGGTACCTGCCATCAGCCGCAAGCAGGGAAAAGGCGTCAACGGTGCAGGAAATAGGGCAAACTCAGAAGGAGACCTTCAGCCAGTAAAAGGCGGGATTCAAAAAAAAGATAAGAAGCCTGAAGGCGCATGGGCAGCGACGAGAAATCTACCTCCGAAAGAACCATTGAAAAGGAGATCGCGGGAATCGACCAGAAAAATAAAACCTCCTAAGTACTGGGAAAGTATCTGGAAATAAGGGGGGAGGGTCCACATAGCATCCGAAGATGAATCTCTAGTGAGACAATCATATCCTCCCCACAGAAGGCAGCGGAGGGGTTCAATTAGACAAGGGGGAACCTTCGAACGGGGAGTTGCGTAAAAGGGTCCAATCAGCATTACCAAACAGATCTTCTAGACGTGGACTCAAGATAGGGGGAAGGAAAAAGCGGAGGGTCCGGAACGAAGAAAAAAAAAAAGATCCCAATGGAAAAAAGCAACATAGGTTGTGAGAATCAAAGGCGGAAAGCTTTGAAAAGAAGAAGAGGGAGAAAAACAGACAGAACCCAAAGGAAGGACTTGCCATCGCTGGTGATCTTTGAAGAAAGAGGACGACTCGAAGAATGGGTGGGAACTGAGATTCTTCCTGCCGTTGCTGAGAGTTAATTGGGAAAAAATCGGTTGGGGGAGGAGGGTATGGAGGGTAAACCTCAGAAGAGGACAAAAGTTGGGGGGGCAAGAGGGGGAGGGAACGTTTCATCCCCTTGGGTCCTCACAAATAAAGAGGGGGGGAAGTCGGGCGGGAACGCTTCGGAAAAAGAAGGGTACATAAGTGACGAAAAGAGAGGGTGGTATTTTACAAAAAAATACCAGCCAGTATAGGGGAAGGGTACACAAACAGGGGGAAAATACACGCGGGACAGGAAAGGGGAAGGGAAAATGAACAGGAAGGGAAGTGCTCAAGCGCTGCTACGGCTGAAGAGGGAAATCGGGGAAATTTGTTGAAATGGGAGCAAGTAGTTCGAAGGAAGGAAGGAAAAGGGCGCTGAGGTTTCCAAAAAGCTACGAAACTCCAGAAAGGAGACGGGCTGGCGAAAAACAACTGGGAGGGGAAGAATAAAGATTAGGGGGGAAAAAAAGCCTCTTAAGGTGTGAAGAAGGCATGCAGCCGTGAAATAAAAGGAGCGAAGTGAAATTTCGTTCTACAAATGGAAAAAGGTCTCGAAAAGGTCGCTGAAAAGACTCCGAGATGGGAGCAGACTAAGGAAGTACGTTGGCTAAGGAGGACTTACGGTGTCAAAAAGGGGGGGGAAAGGGGGGGAAAGGTTCAACGTGTTTACTCGCTAAATCCAACGAATTGAAGAACAGCAATAGAGGCGGTGATAGTGAAACTATCTTCGGATTGAGAAATTTTTCAGTTTACATATGGACTCATCGGAGGGAACCTCGCGAAAGGAGGTCAGGGGGAGGGGGACACCACGGTGGATGAACGTTCCTCTATAAAGACACCAAAAATAGGCAAGGAGGGGGCCCCGGGGTTGGACAAAAAAAAAGTCTGTCTGGGGCGGTTTCAATAGGGAGAAAAAAGGGACCACCCTTTCCGCTCCGTGAGACCACCTGTATCAAAAGAGAAAAAAAGATCGGAAATGGAAACCAGGACTGGGTATGGGGGAGGAGTAACTATTCTCTGCATTTTCGCATTAACAGAAAAAATGAGGAAGGGGGAAGACTACTCTTCGTCTGTCCACCAGGGGCGTGGGAAGATAAGAAGTAAAAAAACCTTACAAGGGAAGGGGGAAACCTTGCGGGTATGAAAAGGGGGGGGGGTGGGGGGGGACGGAGGGAGCTTCCGCTTTTTCCTTCCGTATCGGTGAGATACCAGGAGAAGCATGTTTGGCAGGATCTTGGCATGAAGCGAGGATCCATGGAAAGGGGAGGTCATGGAAGGGGGGAAAGCAAGAAGGACTGACTATAGGGCGCGAGACTGACTTATTCCTAAGAAAAAGGCACTAGAACTTAAGCGTCATTCCTCCAGAGTGACATCAACAGAAGGCTTTGTCAGCCATGAAACTTTATAAAAGGATGCGGAGGGGGAAGAGGATTGAAATCGGAATCTTCTCTCCCTCTGAGGCTACATCTGGAGGATCAGGGAGACGTGAAAGGCTGCAAAATCAAACAGGAAAGGTCGGAGAGGAAGCCGGAGGTGAAGAAGAAGAAAGCTAAGGAACAATCCGTCCGCCGGTGAAAAGGTCAACAATGAAATGGCCGTGCGTGAATTGTGGGGCGCGTCGACTTGCCGGCATGGTATGACCCAAAAGAAGAAAAGCCCGAGGGGAAGCGCAAGGGCTGACCGACGATGGGGAGTTAACAAGGTTAGCGAATGTATGGACCAGGGGGGGAAGACTTCATTATAAATTACAGTCAGAAGTGGAACAAAGCAGAATTAGATTTTG
>Ga0179593_1575458_pt1 | contig 13983 bp, 15 predicted proteins | sample CZODoug2_1_08_16_FD_185931 | JGI IMG/M metagenome (GOLD analysis project Ga0179593, IMG submission 185931) | Vadose zone soil fungal communities from Angelo Coast Range Reserve, California, USA - CZODoug2_1_08_16fungal (PacBio error correction) | ecosystem: Environmental > Terrestrial > Soil >...
ACCTGATCCTCTTCCTTCCGATCTAAAAAACAAGCAAGAGAGAAGAGCACAAAAAAAAGCCTAACATCATCACGGGGGGAAAACAGAAACTAAATCCTATCATAGATTGGAATTTGAATCTCCGTACAGGCAGGAAGACCCTTAGTTTGAGGTGCTTCTAAGGGAAATGGGAACCGGGGGGGGACTGTAAATCTTCACTCCTTCATCTGTAAAGGAAGAAGTCCTAAACAAATCCATCTGTCGTCCGGTAATAAAAAAATAGAAGAGAACAATCTGCAAAAAGTTTATCAGCTTTAAGAGAAGTCATTTGGGAAATGAATTTCATCTCTCAGGGGGGGGGAGGCTGAAAAGAAAAAATTAAGATCATTTTAGGTTCCTACCTCGAACGCATCAACCACGAAAGGAAAGACATCTCAATACGCGCACGTGCTTAAAAAGGAAGGCTTAAGGAAGAGGTGGATCTCCTATCTAACGAAGGGACTCAAATAACCACCAAGTTGAGTGAAGTTAGGAAAAATAATTTTTATGGGGAAAGGAGTTCCGGGACAGAAAAGAATCACTTCCCCTCCTCAAATTCAAAGGCCAGGAGAAGAGGGGCCTCTACTATGATAAAGCCCTGAAATGAGAAAATTATCGGCCATCACCGAGTCAAAAATAGGGCCCCTCGCAGAAGCGGTCGGAGAGGAGTATCACGATCTTCCTTCTCAAGGGGGGGAAAAAATCTGAAGAGGTACAATCTCCGCCTCGGGGAGGAACGAAAACTACCGGAAGCCTTTTGGCTTTTTGTAATGAGAGCCTGAGGGATAGAGGTTCCTCGACGCGGTAGTAAACGAGGATCAAATTGAAAGGTTCTCCATCCCGCAGGCAGTTTAAAGGGGAGGAAATAAGATAAGCGCCTGCAATCGAAAAAAGAGTTTTAAAAGGACCGAGATCGATAGAGAGAATCGACCATAAAGTCAAGAATAGGTTTTGTGCAATGATCCGGGGGGAAAGAAAATTTCGCCGGCAAGAGAGACGAACACCTCGCGCCCGCCTACATTGGAAAAAAGAGGGAGCCTACACGCCATCTCAAAGCAAATGGGTTGTGAAGGAGGGGGCTCCGAGCACCTCCTCCCAAGACGTGAGGCCGCCTTCGGCGAGGGGAGGTTAGAAGTCCGAAAGATGACTTCGGCTTGGTCGCAGACGAAAAAGAAAGGTGAGAGACTATTCAAGAATACCCCTCACCCAAAAGAGGAGCAGACGAATCCCCTCTGTAGAGTTTAACTGAGTCTTTAGGGAAAGAATTCTAATAGCCTCTCTTGTGTGATGCACGAAAAGAAAAAGTGTAGGGAGGGTGAGGTACTCAGGATAAGCCCGGAACTTTGATTCAGCAACTCCGAAAGGGAACCAGAGGAATCAAAGCCGGTACGGGGGACCGGGTGAACGGGGGAAAATAAAGAACTAACCTTCGCGGGGAAAACACTCTCGATCGGAAAATTAAGGCCAAAAAACCTCAGGTCGGAGGAGGAAAAAAGAGACAAAGACAAAACGAAGGGAAACGTCCTACGGGGATTCCTACATCAAGAAAAAAAAAGGATACGAGGCGATGACCCCGGCATCCGTTTTCGGCGGGGACAAATAGGCGGACGCCGACCTTGAGGGTTTTTTATGGGAGGAGAGCGAGGGGGGGGTCGGTCCTGTAAAGGGATATAAAAAAAAGTAAAAATCCGTCTGTGACCCTCGTGGATTGCAGGCGCTGGGGGGAGTTATACATCTTTCCAGAGCGACCGCCACAGGAGCAGCGGAAGAAAAAAGAAGGCTAGACAGTTTTAATTCTACCTGAAGTGCCAAAAAAAAAGGGAGAGGAGGGAAAAAAAAGGAGAGGGTGTGGTCTTCCACGCAGGTCGCAAAGTCCCCACCAAGAAGCTAAGAGGAGAAGAAGAGGCTTTGGCGTCGTTCTGAAAAAAGAAATCGCCAAAAGGGGGCCAAAACAACGCCGTGGAGTGATAAGGAGCCGCAGTCACACCAGAGAAGAAAATTAGGGTCTAGGAGACGCGGGACAAATTTGAAAAACCCAGAGGGTGGGTAAAGTCCTCAGTTAGGAAAGGAAACGTAAAAAATTACCACATGGATCAAAACGCCGAAAGACGAAGGGGAAAACTTCTGCAGGGCGATCCCGATCTATACAGGAAGGGTCAGGGAGGACGCTGGCAAGCGCATTATCTTACCAAAAAAGGGAAAAAAGGGGAAAGAAACCTGACATTATGTGGGATTAAGCGGAGGGGAAGACAGAAGAGAAAGGACCTAGGTCGGGTCGTCATACAAACGCGTGTAAGGAGGCCGAAGTCGGCGTCGATTGGTCAGACGGGCTGTGCGAAAAAGCCATCTTCGCTCGCGAGCCGACCAGAGGGGAAAGGTATACGGCAGGCTAGTTTGAAATGTCTCGATATTCGCTCTAAAAACGTAGAAAAGGGGGAAAAAGAAAAGGTGATTGCGGAAGAATGGGGGAGATGGAGAAGGAAAAAAGAGAAAAGCCATCGTCCCCGGACGCCTGCAACAAGATTTCAAAGGGGCCAAGACCTTGGGAAAACAACTTGATAATCAGTTTAGGGGGGGGGAAAAGCCGAATCAAATGAACCGAAACCGCCCGAAATAAGAACTCTTCCGCGGTGCAAAGGGAGGAGGAGGTTCTCTGATCGGTCTTTGAAAAAAGAGAGTCGTTCGCGGTCGAAGCTCATTACTCCTCGGGAAAAAGGTCTATGAAGTGCAAAGGTGATCGACAAGAAATCTTAGGAACAAAGGACGCTCTGAGGCTTATCAAAGGAGAAGGCCTGGAGGGCCTCGCCGCGGAGCAATGAGAAGGGGAGGCGGGAGGAGAAAACCTAGCACCCAACAAGTTGCCTCCTAGGAAAAACCCCACATTCGCAGTGGCCTGACGAGGAAGGCAACGCCGGGCTGACTTCACATCGAGGGGGGGGGGCGGTGACGCTTATCTCTGAAACTTTCTAAGGATGAGTGCCGCGTCACGATCACGGGGAGGGGGGGATGGCCGAAAAGGAAGCCCGAGTCAGGGAGTACTAGTCAACCCCCAAGGGAGTATTAGAAAGCCCTTAGTCGCTTTAAAGGTGCTTCACGCCAAGTCACCACAGCAAGGAACAAGAAACTCCAGAAGAAAAAACTCTAGAAAAGTCCAAGAACGCAATAATTAAGGCCTGGCGATGGGAAAGAAATCCTAATATTCGAGACCTCTTGAGGGGGGAACAACCAATCACCTGGGTTTATAGGAGCATCAAATCTATAGAAGAGCGAAGGCCTGTGTTCGGAGAAGTACATGACATCGTCAGGGGGGAAGAAGGACAAAAGAGAGCCGAGAATTCTTCTTTGAGGATGGAGTGCAAATCGAGGGTGAGGCTGCTGGAGAGGAAAGACCCTTGTAGGACAGATCCGTGCAAAGGGAGGGAAAACTATAATTCATCAAGGAAAGAGACTTTAGGAAAAAACAAACTTCATAAGCCCGCAGCTACGAAAAAAGACTAAGGAGAAAGGTAGGTCTATCCATTTCTGAAGGTCGGTTAGAGACCGGAACGCCTGGACCCATGGGGATTAGAGTGAGAACAAGTCGGGTGGCCGGTTATGGAAGGAGAGGGGGGGGGGGGAAAGGCGTTCAGGGAACTACTGAAAAGAAGCGCAGGACGCCTCCATCCGCACGCCGCAAACACGCATCGGTCCGCAACTAAAAGCGCGCTCGTCAAGATTATAAAAAAAACTTACAAAAATCTCGGAAAAAATCAAGGGTCACTCGTCGAGGCCAAGAGTTCAGGACGGGGTAGGAACATGCACTCGTGACAAAAAAAAAGACATTCAGTAGGGTGAAAACACCGCCGTCAGGGGGGGGCTCTGTATGGTCGAGAAACAAGACAGCGGAGGAGTCTGACGAGGCCGGGAGAAGAAAATAAAAAACATGTCCGGTGCTCAACGATCATAAAGGGGGGGGAAGGAGGGTGGCAGCCTGTCGTCCGCTCATGGGAAAAGGGACCTTCGAGCCTATCTGATAAAATAAAAGGAAGCGATCTAGCCGCATCTAGTTGGTTGGGAAAGGAAAACAGGAAAAAACGGACAGCAGGCTAGCCGAAAAACGAGGCCGGAAAAAAGGGGAACCGCCATTATACATGAAAAAATCCAGCGCATTCAATCTTGATGTATTGAGGGGAGAATAAGGAGAACAAACCCGGCGGGAGAAAAAGGCTAAAACCTTCGGGGGAGTGGAAAAGCCGTAGAGAATCAGAGGCTATTGAGAAAAGAGGTGATTCGCTAGTCCGAGTGGTTGGTCCAATCACACGAGCCGGGGGGAAGACTTGCTCGAGAAAAAATCTGTTTAGATTTTACTTATACTGTGGAGAAAGGAAAAGACTCTACCGGCTTTGTGTATGCAACGCATTGGGCGGCAAGAGGGGAATGGCACTCTGTAAAAGGCTGGAAGTCCCGTATGGAATCAACGGCAATCCAATCGAAAAGACTTGTTTTAATAAATTTTGGCGGGTATAACGAAGACCCTGAAAAAATCGCGACAGCTTCGGGGGAAAAACAAAAAGGGAGGCGTCAACTAGGGAGAAGGAAATCAAACCCAACGAGGATGCTGAAGGGGTGATTTACTCTCAAAAGGGAGGGGCAGAAGATGAATCCCCAGGTTAAGATCGGTGGTATTCGGTCATATACGAGATTAAGGGGATTGGGGGGGGGCTTTAAGAGGAGACGGGGGCATGTGGGGGATCCTGAAGGGGGACCAAAAAGGGGAAAACAAAGGGGGCCAGGGGAAAACATGCGCGTGTTTTGCGGCATCAAGTCCGGCGGTTAGATCTTTCCAGAAAACAAAGATAAGGAGCCAGAGAATAAAGCCACAGCTCTTCTATAGGAAAATCATTGGCAAAAAAGTCACAAGAATATGTGAGAAGGAAGCCGAAGAAAAGTACGTTATTGGTTTCACGCTCTAAGGACAGTCAAAGAAACGCAGATACTATTTCAAACATTATCCTTCTCGGGAGGAGGAAAGAAAATCCTAGGACTTCCTACGACCCCTCAGGGGAAAAGTAGGACTCTTCATCAATACAGAAGAAAAGGTCTGGACGGGAAAGATGTTAAAATTGATCAGGGGGGGGGTTGGGGGGGGTACTGGCCGTCGAGGGGTGCCGCAAAAAGATGGCCGGCGTCACAAAAAGGGCAAAAAAATCATCTTCTTGGAAAGTCATAGATGAGATCAAGCATCCGATCCTCGACTGCGGGCACAGTGAACTGACGCTGGAGAAAAATCCTCTGCAAACGCGACGCAATTAAAACTGCAGATTGAAAACCTGGAGGACGGGGGGAATTTTGGAATATGATTCTTCTAAAGCTAGAGGGGAAAAGAGGGCTCGCCTACTCAATGCAGCGGGATACAGGGAAGGCAACTGCTAGTCGATCTCTGCTGGGAATCCGAGGGGGGGGGGAGAGGAAAATTCCTACATAGCATCTTGGTGGAAGAAAAAAAATCAAGTTTCAAAGCTTTTGGAAGGGAGGAAGGAGTCTAGGATATCGTTCGCCAACCGGAGGGAGGGAAAGAGGGATTCTGGATTTTATGGGGGAGAGCGAAAAAAAGTCGTCCCGGAATCAGGGGACCCATAACTCCGAGTTCAGGAGGGGGGACGGGGGCAAGACCTCTTTCACTTGGGGTTTGACGGCGTGAGAAAACATCCTCATTACCCTCCGAGCCGCCCGGGCCGCCGCGAAAGTTCTGCGCGTACGGTGCGAATTGGGGGGGGGAGGCCTCAAAAGGAGTTTTTCTTATAAGGAAGGGAGGGGCCAGATAGACCTGCAAGCTTCTCGTTGACTCCGCCCACTGTGGATAGGAAAGGATGCAGGCCGCTAAGCGAACTATTCACATCAGAAAGAACGTCAGGAGAGGAGGGAGAGGGACACCTTAGAAAGATGTGCCGCCAACTTCTCGCAAGGGTCGCTGAAGGGACGCTTATCGCCCCGTGCGTTGGATGTGGGGGAAGAGAAGCACCTCCACCGTCTCAATGGGGAAAGAAAGGTAATCCCGCCGGCTCTTACCTAACCGTCATAGTCGCGGAGATACGAGCAATCTCGAAAAAAGGAGGCTGGCAGGGGGGGGGAGAAATCTTGCTAGAAAAGATGAATGGGCTTTGCCGCCGAAGACGATCTCCGGATCTCTAGAAAAAAAAATGAGAAGGAGAGAAGATACCCGTTATCTCTTCCAGGGAGGAAGGAAAAAGAAATCAAAAAGAAAAAGCAGCACCGCCCTCAGCAGTCCGTCGATGCACCGGGGGCCAGAGCGCGCCGAGAAGGGATGACGCTAAGAGTTACGGGAACTATCTGGGGAGGTGGAGGGTGAAAGGGCGATTTCAGCAAAAGGAAAAAAATTTAGAAGAAGGCAAAAAAACCGGCCATTACGAGCCTTGAGAGGGGCGCAGGCCATCTCCCATAATCTAGAAAAGAAGAGGAAGGCTCTGGGGTCAGGGGGGTGAGGGATAACTGTGGCACGGTGGGGTCTGAGGTGAGGCGGAAGAGCAAAAGAACAGATGGACGACAGGAATGTAAGTCGCCCGAACCGACAACGGCATCAGAACCATAGTGAGAAACATTATCAGCGCCGACGCACGCAATGGGGGTTGAAGAGGGGAGGCGGAGAGGGCGGGTGGCTTATTCGGATGAGGGAAAAAAGCCAAAACACAGGGTCCTGGAACCCGGGGAAGGAATCCGAACTGGAAGGGGAGGGTCCGGCTACCGACGACAGGGTAGATAGGAAATCCCAGAACCAGCCAGTCAACTCTCACCAGATCCCCAAGGGGGGAAAGAGGGCCTCCCGAAAAAAGGCCAGCCCGCGGCAAAGTTCCCGGAGAAGCTCCTATTGGAAATCTTCGAGAAGAAAGATCTTCAGGAGACGGTACCGCGGCGATCGACCATCGCCGAAGTTCTCGGCAAACATGACACCGCACGGTTGAGCCGGGGAAAACCGAGAGTCTTTCTCTTCAGCAAGAAGGGAGCAGCCGAAAACACAAAAAATCGCCAGAAAAGGGGTGAGAAATAAACGCCTCACTCAGTTTTTAAGGCTGCTAGGAAGGGGGGAGAATGCTACCTGGAAAAGGAGGATCAGACGGCGAGATCGATCGATCAACGAATGAGGAAAACTGGAAGGCAGCGCAAAGAGGTTTTGCCGATTTGTGGGGGGGATGAACACGCCGGGTCAGGCGCGCTAAAATCGAGGAAAGAAACACCGATCCGACATGGGGAACCCGGCTGGCCAAGGGCCGAGTGGGGATTGCAGCGGCTCCTAAACACGGCTTGAGGGAGTAGGGCGCCTTCAGTTGAATGGAAAAGTCCGAAAAACTGAGAGGAAACCTGATGAGCTTCGTGTGGGGGAATTTCCTGGGGGGGGGAGAAAGCTCTGCTCAAAGCCTACGCTGGCGCTCAATTCTGCCCTAGAAGTTAAAAGGAAGTATCATTCTCGGAAGCTTGTGGAAAGGCTACTTCTGAACGATTTCTCGGCTCGGGAGGAAGTAAGAACTTTGAAGGCTCCCCTCGCCGCCAACCACGGGCTCAACCGAGGTGGGGTTTTGACCTTTGAGACGCATCATGATAGAAACATCGAGAGAAGCTGATGCAAAAAAACCCTCATTTCGTGCAATTCAATGGGGATGAACAAAGCCTTAAGGGAGGGAAGAATATAACAAAAAAAGGAGGTAGTAATCCTTAATTCGTGTGTTGGGCGGGGCAAGGAAAGAAAAAGAAACTGGAAAAGGGGGGGGGTTGCGAAGCTGTCGATCTCTGGCTTTGAATACTGAGGACCGGTCACCGTAAGAACTTGAAGGCCGGAGTGGTTGAGAGAGGGAAAGGGGAGGGAAGTGTCAAATATAGAATATTTAAGAGCGCCCGGGAAAACAGAAACGCAGCAGGACATCAAAAAAAAAAGGGGTCAAAATGGTTTTAATCGAGGAAAGGAAGGGGGAAAGACGGAAACGTAGGCTTTCGGGCTAGGGTCTTTCACTCGGAAGAGAGGGAAAAGTCAACCGACGCTCTCTCTGACGTGACGCAATAGCCGAGGGGGATTTCAAAAAAAACTAAAGCCTTCCTACTCTCTCAACGCTGGGGGGAAAATGATAAGGGTATATGACGGTTGTCGTACGCGGGTAATGGGCGAAAGGAGTGAGTGTTGAGATTTTAGGGGGAAGCGCCGTAATTCTAGAGCAAGTTAAGGGGCCCAAAACCTCGCTGCGGCAGTACTCGGGTATGCTTATAGAAGGGTCTCAGTCTGGACAAAGTAAAGACGCCTGGGGCGAGCAAGGCGTGAAGGGACCGTCGACCCTTAAAACCTGCGAAAGGTTAGAAAAAAACTGAAAACATTCAGGGGGTTGTAGGCTGCGAGATAAAAAGAAAAAGGACACGCGTCGTGCTCGTACATCTCACTGCCGCGGTCCGGCCAGGCCTGGGCGAGGGAGATGTCGATCGCGCGGAGGAGGGCGCCAGATCGGAGGACTCAAGATCCTACCCAAAAGCTCTTAGGGGCAGGAAAGCGTTTATTGCCGAAATCGCGCGCGAACATCTTGGTGGCAACGAGGCAAGGAGGGGAGCGGGGCGATTTTATTTGCTTAGTGAAAAAGAGAGAGAAAGCCGCCGGACCATACCGATTCGATTTCATCACCGGGGGAAGACCTGAAGGGGGAAAAAAGGGAGAAGGAGTGGTTTGGGGGACCAGGCGGTCGTCCGGACGAAAAAAAGGGGGGGAATAAAGTATCAGCCCTGATAAGGGAAGAAAAAATCCTCTTGAGCGGCGTAGGAGGATACACGCTGTCTGGGTATTTTTCTTCGAGGTGTGGGGGAAGGGTCCCCCCAAAAACCCCAACTGGGGGAGTAAATACTCGCACGGCGTCCCGCCATCCTGTGAAGGCGCAAATGAATGTGCACCAAATCGAAAGGATAGGGGGACAGATCACTACTACTTAGATATCAAAAGGAGAGGGATTAGCCGTACTCCGCTTAGCTGGTCCCTTCTCATCCAGCAGGTATGGACCGAGCCTCTTATTAGAAAAAGGGGACTATTAAAAAAAAAAATTTTATTACCTCAGAGAAGATTGCGTACTCGTTCTGGCCGGCACTCCGGCTGAAACCAAAAAAGGAGGACGCGCTTGGGCTTGTGAGCATCGGGGGGTCTGCGGGATTGGGGGGTCTGCGCTGTGTAAGGTTAGGTTGGTTTCCGAATAGAAATCTATGCGGGAAGAGAAGAGGAAAAAAAAAAAAGGAATTTAAAAGATCCGCCCTTGAAGATCGAGGAGAACAGCCAAAAGAGCAATAAGTATGAACGGCGCACCGAGAAATAAGAGGGGAGAGTCCATAAAAACGAAAGGGAAAGCCGTTAAAGGAAATCACTCTGCGTGACGCCGGAAAGCCTCAGGGGGGGGGGGACATCTAAGGGGGGAGGGGGGGGGGTTCGAAAAGAAAAGCCCCGGGGGTTAGAAGATCAAGATCATCCAGTTTGGGCGCGAAAACTGGCAGGCTCAAGAAAGAAAGAGAGGACTTCATTAATCAGATCGAGCGAGGGCCGTCGGAAGTGGTATCGGTGAGTCATTCCAATCTGCGCGAGAAAAGGGGGGGGCGGGACCACCGAGCCAGTAAGTATAGGCCAAGGAAACCGCTGAATTTCATAAAAAAGAGGGAGATACCACAAAAACGAATCATCATCCCCTCCTGGACTCTAAATGCGTATGTTTCTCTGGGATTCAGGCCGTCCGAGGGCGGTCAAGGGTGTAGGACTCGGCCTAACCACAGACTTATAAGAGAAGTTCTTGAAAGGAGAAATCCGAAGAGGGGGGGGTGGAAAAAGCTTCTCCGTTACAAAAACGGGAGAAGAAGGCCGATCCAATAAGCAAGCCCGCGAAGAAACACTGGAGAAGTGGGACCTCTAAGAAAAATGAATCCCTCAGAAGAAAGATGGGAATCACCTCGGCAAGCAAAAGGGAAAAGGAAATCAAGAAGGGAAAGTCTCTTCGGATCAGAAGAACCACGGGGGCAACCCTAACGATGAAAAGACAATCGCCTGGGGGGGGATTTTCAGGGAACAAAAACTCCTCAGTGCGGAGGGAAAAAAGAGAAAGAACGACACGCGCGGATTCGTCTAGAAAAAATAAAAAACCCACAGAATGTGAATTCCTCCATCACTCTAAAGCGGAGGGTGGCAGTGCGCCTGCTCGGCCAGGTCAGTGCACTTTTCAGCCTACGAAGACCTCGCCACGAGGAGCATAGACGAAAAACGAGGGGGGGGGGGAGAAGCATTGGGGGGGAAATCACTCCTCTGACGGAGAAAAAGAGAGCCGGGGACTCGCCCCAGCCCCTGATCATTGGAACACCGTCCCGAAGACTCTCGGAAGAGGGGAGGTGGAAGAAAGAACTTAGAACACCTCATCCCTTCTGTGAGAAGTCGCGTTCTTGTGGAAGAAACCCGAAGCGAGCTTCGGCTATGGTCGTAGGCAAACCTTGGGCTTTCCACGGAAAGAAAAAGGTGGGACAGCACCCGAAATCCTACTCAGGGGAATAAGGAGAAAAATCCATCGTGAATGAGCGTGACTAAACCCATCATGACTCTATCTTGTGGGTTGACAGCCTAGAGCAGTGTGGTCGGGAGCCTTTAATAGAGGGAACGGAAAGAAAAAAAAAAACTAGCCTGCAAGCCTCGTGAGATAATACCTTTGCCTGGTATAAAAAGAAAAAAATCAGATCGGCACCAAATGCACCTTCTCTAACAGCTGAAAAGGAAACAAAAAACGAAAAGGAAAAACGTTCATTAGGGGGGAAGGAGACCTGAAATCCTATAGAAACCACTTACTGGGGGAAGAAAAAGGATCAAACAACCGGAGGAGAGAAAATAGAGAGAGGAATCAAAGTTGAAGTGGTTCATGAGTAAAAGAACTTGAAGCCGAATGGGGAGTGAGCTTTCTGGCTAGGAAAAAGTGCGAGGACGTCGTTAGCGCCGGCAAAAGGGATGAAAAAAGTGAGACGAATTAAAATGTGGGTGGAGCGGTGTGTCTGAATAAGTTGCGTTAGAATCGGGAAAGAACATCCCGAGCCGAATCGTTCCCTCAATTAGGTCCACAAGCGAGGCAAGGAGGTTTTAAAACAGCTCCATGCACCTCAAGAAGGGGTTCGACGTAGCGCCAGCGGGGTTCGGGTATGGGGAGGAAAAAGAACACGTGAATCACCCGCCGCGCCTATGACTATTCGCCATAGCCGATCGGGGAAGAGTTATTCAAAAACCAAGAACAAAAAAGGAAGGCCACCCTCAGAACCGCCTTTAGAGGGGGGGGGAAAAGTACCTCATCACTCATACACAGCTGTTTAGAATGCGGGGCGGGCGGGGTTTCAAGGGAGGTTCGGGGAGGGTTCCGGGGTTAGTGCCGCCGCCTTCTAGGGCGCTTGAAGAAAGGAACAGGGCAGGAAGCTGCTGCCGGATATCGCAAGGCCTGCTGTCGAGAGGCCCGGGATCGGATGAGAACGGGGCACAGTTACTGAAAGATGGACTAGCCAGGGGAAGAGCGACTCAAAATGAAAAGAGTGATGAAATGACATTCTGGCGGATTGGTGGGGAGGAGAAGGCGTCGAGATAAGCATCTCTTTCTTTCCTCGAATAAGGCGAATGACGCAGTTACTGTCGTAGTAAGACAGCTGGAGAGGGGAAGGGGAAGGGGGTCGGCGAAAAGGGGAAAAAAAAAGATCTTTCTTCTCGGGCAAAAGAAGGTTGCCGAGGGGTTCGATTCTAGTTTGCAGACAGGTTTCAAAATAGCATCTGTTTTGATCGAGGCAGGGAGGAAGCAAAGTAGAAAAGGGTTTATGAGGCGCGTTAATTTCCTTAGTGGAGGTTGGAGAAGGTCGAAGAATAAAGTCGAACGCCGTGACCCATACAAGGTTCAGGAGTTCAGACCAGAAAGGCTGGATTGAAAACGGTGGGGTATTTTTAAACAGGGGGACGGAAAAGAAAACGCCCTCTCCGCCTTATCCGAAGAGACTCCCACGCTGCGTTAGGCGGGGCGGCTGATCTGGTTGCTTTTCTTCGAAAAAAGAGTGGGTGCATGCGTGAAGGGAAAAAAAACTAAAACTGAGAAAAAAGCTCGGTCCCTGAAAATCCTGGGGAAGACTTGCAATCACGACAGCTATTCACAGCCGATCAAAAGATCGTCGTAAATGAAGGAACTTAATGAGAGGCAGCTTCGCCACTGGCTGGGCTGGGGCGGCTTGATACGCAACCCCGTGCTGGGAAGGAAAAAAAAACGAACCTCGTGAGATGTACTACAGGGGACTAAAGACGAATAACCGGCGCGGCGCTGGCGGTGGACGCCTGGGGGCAGCGGGTGGGCGGCAGTGAGGCTGGAGGGGTGAGGCAAGCTTTCATTAAAAATGGCGATCGGGAGACGAGGGAGACTCAGCTAAAAAAATAAAATCACAAAAAAACGATCTTTCTTAAAAAGCGAAGGGAAAGATCGCGGCTTCCGAGAACGCAAGATCAGCACCGAGCGACGCCGGCACACCAGAAAAACACAAGATGTAAGGTTAATCAGAGCCTAAAGAGGGCCTGAAGGCCGCGGCGAACGGAAAGCAGGCACATTTGGGTTGCTGAGTCAAAACACCGTGGGTGCGATGAATCATCGGCTCATTCAAGAGAAAAAGAGGGGAAGGGTTGAATGGTCAAGGGAAAACACGCGTCTGCTCAGGATCTAGGAGACGGGGGGACGGGGGGGGAAGGTAACGGTCTCGGGGTTGAAGAGAAATCAGGCGAGCACGTATGGCTGCCTATCCGTTCTATCAGTGTGATCGGGCACTGCCGATAAACACGACGTGGATTAATAAAAAAAAAAAAGATACGCGCACCTAAAATCGCAGCGCAAGGATTGAAAAAAGGAAGCGGGGATTTCAATTATCGTCAAAAGTGTCCCCTACCAAAGGATATAAAGGAAAATCATGTCTTGGCAAAGGGTAGGGGTGGGGGGGACAAGGTTTAGTCCTTTATCAGGGGAACCCGGGACTCCCATCTCCGCAATTCCACCGTCCATCCCCTGATCTGTGAAGGACTGAAAGGAAAAAGTAGAAGAAAGAAGGGAAGTCCACACCGCGTCAAACTCGCGGCCCCCTCTTCAATATTCATTCCTGTTAGAAGCTCAGGGAAGCACGGCGCAGATACCAACAAAGCGGACGCGCCGACAGGACCGCAGCGTTTTGCGCTGTGATCTATCCAGAACTAGGGGGTCTCATAGATTAATGACTCCTCGAAGACGGAAAAAAAAGAAAGGGTTTATGTTTTAAGCGTCGCGGTGGCCGATATATCTCAAGTCCAGCGTCAGAAACTTTGAATGGGATAGATCTGAGAAGCCCGGTATCTCCAAGTAGGGGAAAAAAAAACAATTTTGCTGATCAATGGGGTGTGCACAAGTGAGAAGCGCCTCGCGTCAGGGGCAATAGCGATGGCCGGGGAAAAGAGCGAAAAAAGGAGTTTGCCCCTCTTCAAAAGAAAGGGAAAAGAGAAGGAGGGGAATATTGAAGCGGCTCCTTCTCACCTCTCCCCCGAGGGGAGGCGTGACGCAAAGGTCGTCTGTCTTGGTTGGAACAGAAAGAGGGGCTATTGCTCCTCTTCAGATAAGGGCAGGGGGAATTGAAGAGATATGTGAAACCCAACCCGAATGAATGAGGGAACCAGGGGAAAGAAATCTCCCTCATGGAATTGTAAGGGGGGAGAACCTTACATCTCTAGCCTCGCTTGTGCCGCATTTGCTGCGGAACCCAGGGTGAGGTCTCTGGGAAAAAAGAGGAAGAGGGAAAAAGAGCTGCAAAGAAAGCGCTCAATCAATGACGTTTTTTTGAACCGGGGAAAATCAGGGCCCCACATGCGCTCTCGACGACAGCTTCAAGCCAAACAGGGAGGGCGGCAAAAAAAGGAAGAGTCTATTAACCACCGAAACTGAATGGGCG
>Ga0179593_1679952_pt1 | contig 13983 bp, 16 predicted proteins | sample CZODoug2_1_08_16_FD_185931 | JGI IMG/M metagenome (GOLD analysis project Ga0179593, IMG submission 185931) | Vadose zone soil fungal communities from Angelo Coast Range Reserve, California, USA - CZODoug2_1_08_16fungal (PacBio error correction) | ecosystem: Environmental > Terrestrial > Soil >...
GGGGGAAAAGACTTCAAGTCCTCCGCCAACCGAAAATCATTTCACGTTTTGGGGGGGGGGAGGAAAAGAAAAATCATCCTTCCTGTTGGGGGCGGGAAGAACTTTTCTTGCACGTCAGCGGCAGGGGAAAAAAAAAAAATATGGGGGCATCTTGTTCAATTCGCTGGGCGGGAAGGCGTGGATGGGGAAAAAAAAAAAAAGGTGTTTCGTCCCGGCAAAGATCCGCAAAGAATTGACGGTTGCCTCATTACACGCGTGGGGGGGGGGGAGGGAAGGAGGGGGCCGCCGACACTGTTCAAAGGGGAAAAAAGAAAACGGCGTATATCTTGCCGGGGGGGTTCATGAGCTTGCGTGGGTGCGAGCTTTCGGCGCGATTCGAAAGGAAAGAGAAAATGAAGGTAAAAAAAAAAAAGAACGGATCCATGTGTTTGGGAGAATTGGACATTTGTGTCTTTGTCCTTTGCTCCAAAAAAAACAAAGACTAGCGAAAAATCTGCCTCGGTTTCAGGAAAGTCTGATGCCGATTGAGGAGAGGAACGCTGCATGGACAAAAAAGGAAGGGCGGGGGCAAATAAAAAAAAATCTTGCGTCCGGCGCCAAAAGAAGCTCTGACGATGTCCTTTCAGCGGCTGTACAAATTGGCGAGATGTGACCCGAAAAGAGAAGGGGGGTAGAGAAGGAAAAGGATGCAGCCCTGGGGGGAAAAAAAGGGGGCGTCAACAGCCGCAAAAAAAGTTTGCGTTAGTTTTCCGGAAAGGGTCTTGTTGAACTTTATCGGTTGAGGAAAAAAAGAGAGGGGGGGAGAAAAAGGGAAGGACATGGCCTTTTTGCTTTAAAAGTCCAGCTACCGGGAAGAGGGTGAAGTTTCCTCGAGAGAAAGAATAAGGAGAGAAAAGGGTATCGAGAGGGAAAAGAGGGGGAGCGCGCTTGTAAAAAACCTTTCGGAACGAGTGGAGCGACACCTGTCGAAGGTGCAATGGGGAGGAGAGAACGGAGTTTTCCGAAAAAGGGTAAATCGTACCTAAAACCTCATCTTCAGGCACTGCAGAAAGCGGTCGCTAACACCAGAGGCCGGAAAAAGAATGCGCCATAGTGGAAAAAAATTCAAGCTCGGCGAAAAAGCTGCCGTTTTAAGGGGCAGTAAGTCTTTCTCGGATGCAGGGAAGGGGGCAAAGAGGAACTAGGACTACGACATCTCCGGCACAATGTCGCGGGAGGGGGTCCATGGGCAGCTTGAATTGAAGGGCGGAAAAATTGGCAAAGAGGGGTAGAATTTGCTCCTCGGCTTGAGGGGAAAAAACAAAAATGCAGCTAGAAGCAAAGGGAATCTTTGGCGTTTTTTAGAGTCGCCTAGGTCGAGCGCAGAGAAGAAGGTGTCGGCCGAAAAGAGGGGGAAAAAGGGAGCGAGTGCTTCGCAAAAGGTCCCTGACTGACGTCCCAGTGCTGATCAACGCACGAGGCGACGAACCACGCAACGAAAAAGGAGGGGAAGTGGAGAAGAGAAGGAAAGTCACCACGGCGAAAAAGGGGGGAGCGCATCTTTGCATTACATGGTCCCAAAGAGCAAACAGAAAAAGAGGAATATTGGGAGGGGGGGGAGGGATATCGCGAAGACCAGAACCCAGGTCGTAGTCCCGCGGTTAAGGTCATTACGGTTTGGACGAGGTTTACATGAAAGGGGGAAGGGTGGGGGGTGGGACGGGGGCGCCTCAATACAGACTCCCGACGATCTAGGCAGGGAAAGGGGGGAAACGATCCGGAGAGAGCGGAGTCTAGGCGCCCATCGTGATTCTGGGTGCGAGCCACCGCGGAAAAAAATGTACGCACTCGTCCATGTCACTGTGGGGAGAAGAAGAAGAATGTATCGCCAGCCCTCGAGCCGAAAAGGAATTGCCCGTGCCCGGTCTTAGGAAAAAAGACGTCGAGAAGGGACCTTCTAAACCATACTGAGACGGGAAAGAGTAAAATAAGAACCGGAAGGGGGAAGGGATGCGGACCCCCCATGGCGACGGGAAGAGTTACGGCTGCCACCACATGCAAAAAAATTTATCAATCAGCCTTTCGCGGGGGGTGAAAAATGGGCGATAATCAGGGGAAAAAAAGAAGACCTCGGGCATTGTCTCTCAGGTAGGAGCTTGAGGACCGAGCACTTGAGGTCGGAGGGGTCTGGCACTCGGAGGGGAAAAGAAAAGAGGAGGAGAGGAGACCGACGTCCTGGGAGAAATCGTCAGCAGGAAAACGGGCAGGAGAATCGATGAGTGCGGGGAATCAGGGCCACCGCGAAAGAGAAAAGTTTTTCTCTTCTAGATTCCAGGTCAGCGTCCTTCTTTCCCGCTGATGAAACGAAGATTGAAAAACGGATTGTTGACGCTTACAAAAAAGAAGGAGTACCCTAAAGAGGGGAGGGGGCAACCTGTAATTTAGCGGTCAAATTTGACGCCCGGATCAATTGAGGCGGTTTTTGAGAAAAGGGGAGGGAGCTAGCTTTGCACACAAGGGGGGGGAAGCCCGCAGGGGGAAAAGGTCGGTCCACAAAACAACAATCGGTTTCAGAGCGAAGAGGGTAAAGAAAAAGGGGCGAAGAAAAGGAGACTCTAGCCAAATAGGGAAAGGGGAAGGGGGTCCGCGCTAAATGTCGCGCGAGCCGCCGGGCTGATAATAGCGATGTGTTTCGACGTCTCAGCAGAAGAACCGCAGTCGAGGACGTTCCTACCGTGATGTAGAGAAAAAAAAGGAATAAAAACAAAGAAGACCATACGTGTTGCAAGAAAGGGAACATAGCTGCTGCCATAAAACGAACTGGAGAAAGACCCATCTCTTATATTCCGAACGACTGAAAAAAGAGAGATCGACAGAGATGGCATCAGAAAAGGGGGAGGGGGATGGCAAGCAGCGCAAGGAGGAGAAATCACCACGTTAGGGTCGTCGAGGAAAACATCACGGTATGGGTGGGGGGGGGTAAAGAGTAGGCGCATCTGCAAAGGGGAGAGGAAAAGGGGAGGGCACCACAATCGCTACCAAAAAAAAGGCGGCTCGCGCTCCTTTAGCGCGGACAAATCTAAGAAAAAGTGGCTCCGAGACGACGATCTCAGTCAGAAGGAGGAGAGGGAATCTGGAAAAGGGAGGGCGCGGTCTAGCCTAAAACGACAGTTCACTCCGGCGTGCCTAAGCACGAGGCTAGCGCGACATAAAAAGAGCCAAGGGGGGGAAAGCCGATCCGGGTCAAATGAAAAAAAACCAATCTCTGTTGCAAGGATTGTAAAGAGCCTATTCTTTTGGTGAACGTCAAAAGGGGCATGACGTGCCGGGCTTCGTCGAGAAAAGGAAAAGAGAAGAGGGCACGACGCTGCGACAGAAAGGGAGGAGTCACTATTCAGAGACACTTACTTTAAGGGATATTGTGGGAAATGCAAAAGTCAAAGAGTAGGGAAAAAGGGGGGGACTAACTATCTGTAACCGAGTGAAGAGCTGGCTCAGTACGAGAAAACTCCGGGTTACTTTTTTTTTGAGAGAAAAAAAACAATACAGTCACTAAAGAGAAAGAAAATCTTAACCATCATCGCGGAGAAAAGGGTCTTCCCAGGAAGGGAAAGGAACTCCCAACTATGTCCGCAGAACAGGGGGAAAGGGGAAAGAACGATGTCAATCGTGGGAAAAGACGCCTTTATACGATGGCTTCCAGAGAAAAAAAAGGTCCGCAGCCTCACGAGTATAAGCTTTCCCGACATTCCTGTTCGACCGGTAAAAGGGAGACCTGGGCCCACCATCCTGGGAGGAGATACCGTGCGGCAAAAGATCGTCAGCAAGGGGACGAACCCCAAGAGGCAGATCGACGATATCGACACGTGACATGACGAGAGAGGGAGGAAGGAGAGTGGCAGAGAAAAAAGGAGGGGGAACGTACGCGCGATATCGATGATAAAAGAGCGAACTATCTCGACGCGCCTCGATCGTCCATGAAAAAACCCCCATATAAACAGGGCAGAGGGGAGGAGAAAAAAAGAAAGGGGGGGAGGTTGGAGTTTCAACAGCGGGGAAAAGCCGAACCGCTTCTGGTCTGTAAAGTGGTCTATTTCCATGCCCGGCCGGAGGGGGGGGAAGAGTCAAGTGAAAAAAAAGCACGCTTGCGACTAGAAAAATCGGGGGGGAATTCAGTTATTCTACACGGGCGGAATAGGGACGCGGTCTTAGGGGGTCGTCTGCAGAATAGGGAGCGTTCTGAGCTTAGCACTGGGGGGTACGGAAGGAGGAAGAGGAAAAAAATAAGAGCACTCGCGCCAGGGGGAAAGGCGACAAATTTCCGTGGGGGGGATCTAACTCGGCGCCCGAAAAGAGCAAAAGAAAAGAGCGCCAGGAGGAAGAAGGACGCGCATGTTTTTAAAAAGATGATCACATTCCCCGTGGAAAGCCGCGCTCACGGAAAAAGCAATTCAGCTTGCCCATGGAAGAAAAAGGCGCGCCCTTGTGAAGGTCCGGAGCATTTGAAAAAGAATTTCGGCAGCGAGAACGACAGTAAAAAGAGACGAAACTGCAAGGAAAAGGAAGATGAAGGTACATCGTGTCCGGAAAGGCAGGCATCTGGTGTTAGGACCGGATTGCGCGCCTCCGCCACCAGTGTGCCTGAAAAGAAGGGAAGGGCCGCTTGAACAAAAGAAAGGGAACTCCGTTCTAGCCGCCTCCAGTGAGAAAAGAAAAGGAACCGAGCGATCTGGTAAGAGGAATGTCATTACAATTAGCGCCTCAAGAAATTTAGAGAGACCCTTCTCGGAAAAAAACTCTTCTCGGAGACGAAGACAAATCGGGGGGGGGTATTAAAAGCAAAAGGCCATTGCGCGGTCTCCCAAGCAGAAGGGGGAGAGGAAAGAAAGGGAAATAAACCACTCTAATCTGTAAAAAGAAAAAGCCACTGGCGGCTGTTGACTCCCGCAATGAAGGAATCTTATGACGGGAGAGAAGAAGGGACGGGAAATCTCTTAAAAGGGGGGGGAGGCGCGCTGCTCCTGAAAAGTAAAAAAAAGGAACGACATCGTTACTGTTGGCACGGGAAAGAGAAGAAGACGCGCGATTGTGCACAGAAAAAAGAAGGAGAAAATGCAAGGCTTTACGCGTCGATCCACCGTAGAAAACAAATTCCCATCGGCGCCGAAAAGGATGGGTAGGACTGAGCAACGTCCCCCATCACAACAGCATGACCAAGAACAGACAAAAAAAAAGGGAGAAGGGGAGCGTTGAACAGCAAGGGAAGGAAGAGGAGGATACGCGCCCGACGAATACTGCTTAAAGAAAAAAAAACGCACGCGCTCATTAACCAGAGGAAGAAATAGGCAAAAAGGTATGTTCTACTACAGGACCCGGGAAACATCAGGCAAAAGAAAACGAAATGAGGCCAGCGAAACTTCCACGCACAGAAAAAAGGAGAAGTTGCCTTGACTCAACCAACTGAGATGCCGACGGGGAAACATATTTGTCCAGTAACGTCAGATGAAGGAGGGCAAGGAAAAAAACTTTCGTAAAATGCGAAAAGAAAAAAAGTGGGGTAGCAGGTCACCCCCAACCTTGCACGAGGGGAGAGAGTGAAGGTCTGAAGCGCCAAATATCGAGAAAAAGAGAGAAAAGAGATAAATTTTTTGAGCTTCAAGAGAAGAAGGGCTCCGCGAGGGGAAAAAGGGGAAAGAAAAACGGTTTTGGGGTGACCTTATCCAAGGAAAAAAAAGTGGACGAACGTTTCTTGCAAAGAAAACTGCTGGCGGTCCCCTCTTGGTCACATTCGCTGGCGGTCGTCGGAGGAAGGTGGGGAGTCCCGGAAGGAGGTAACGCAGCAGCATCGCGTCTTGGCTATTGAAATGGGACGACTCGGCGTGGGGTTCGGCCGGGAAGGGGCAAGAAACGATCGACTACTTCGGATATCTTTCGGGGGAGTGGGGAGGAGGAAGGAGAGCGGGGTCTTTTATTGGAAGGGGAAAAAGGCAGTATTCCCGTCGGCGCGAAATTGCGGAGGAAAAAATGGTTCCTCTACGAACGCCTGATCCAGTGGTGGGGAGTTTAGGAGGGGGCGGGGGGGGTGCTGGGGACCGGTGGAGAAAAGGAAGCGCTTCTGTCTGCATCTGGGGGGAAGGCATTCTGATTGCTATTGAAGATGAAAAAATCCATTTCCCCCGCGAGATGCTTTGGCAGGGTGAAATCAGCGCTCTGTAAGAAGAAGGAAGGAGGCCAACCGACATGGAGGGGAAAATGTCCCTTGGGAGGTGAAGCGCGTTCAAGTTGCGCGATTTACCCGAAAGAGATAAACTCCCCGTCTGGCATAAAAAGAGAGGGCGTCCAACATCCGCCAAGGTGGGTTCAAGGGAGAATGCCCCCCCCGTCTACAGAGAAAGTTTATGGAAAGAAAGAAAAAGAAAAGGGATTGGAGAAACCGGAGGAAAAGGAGGGGACTGGACGACGCAACTTTCCGCAGCTACCTCAATTGAAAAGGTTTCCTCGAGAAGAGTCTCAAGGGTATGGGCTCTAAAGAATCGTCGATTCAGCGCCTTGTACCTGAAGAGGAAAGAAAGAGAGAATCGGTCTCACATCATGAAGAGGAAGGGGGGAGACTAAGAACGAGTGTTCACCAAAAAAAAGCGACTATTCCGCACTCCGGCAAAAGCAATAACTAAATCCCTCACACCCAGGCCGTCACGCACTAGGAGGGAAAAACGATGGTCAAAAGAAAGAGAAACGCAGGGGCAAAGAGGCTTCCTTATGTCTTTGACGATGCCGAAACTTCTTTTTCCAGGCGAAGGAGAAAAGGATAAGGGACCATCCAATGGAGAAAAAGGGGGGTGATTTCAAGGAAGCTTACAGAGCGGGGCACGTTGAAAACAACGAGGGTTAAATGTGATCCTCGCCTTGAGGGGAGACGAGAAGCCTCCGGGAGAGGTGGCGTTATGTGCTGATCTTAGGGAGAGATTCTCTCAAAACAGGTTGTTCCGCCGAAGCATCGAAAACCAAGGAGAGAGGCAGTGTCCGAGGGGGGGGGGGGGGACGTCCCATTGGCAAGAAATAACAGACGCACGATGTCTTCGAAGCTACCAAAACCCGAGAAAGGGGGCTTAAAAATCACGACGTCACCAAACTGTAAAAGCGTTGCGGCAAGTACTTGGAAGAGGGAAAAAGGGAAGGGCGATATGTGCGAGGGGAGAATATATCGCTAAGACCAAAAAAAGATCCGCTTGTTGACAATCGAACGACGAGGTGTTGTGACTCGCGGAACGGGAAAGGGGGGGGGGGGGGGGACCATGGGGGGAAACCAGACAGACCTAAAGAAGGGGAAGATTTCGATCCAGTTGCCAGAAAACCAAGCAAGAAGTCTCCCAGCAACGTGATCGGTGCGAGCCCAGAGGAAGGTCGAAGAGAGGTTCACGGTGGAGGAAGAGGAGAAGAGAAGGGGGGCGCCAGCCGCGATCCTGACGAAAGGGAGCACGGTCTTCTTCGAGAAGAAATAAGGGAGCGCAGTACCGGCGAACACATTACTGCGAGGAAGAAGAAAGGAAAAAAGGCAGGGGGGGAAGAGGGCTGCGGACCCCCCAGCGGGGACTCCCTCGTATCCAGGCGGCAAGAATCGGATACCATCATCCGTCAGTTTTCTGCAGGAATAAGAAGAAAAATGAAGAAACAGAGAGGGGAAGCCGCGTGCAAAAGGTAAGAGTGATGGACGCTATGTTGGGCTGGCCGGGGGGGGCGAACCGGCCAGCACATGAGAGGAGAGAGAAAAACTACAGACAGAGCAGAAAGCGGGGAAAAGAGGGGGAGAGGGGAAGGATACGTTCTTTGCTAGTGCAGCTGTGAAAAAGGGAACCTTCAGTTTCTCTGATTATCCCAAAGGTGGTAAGACTCTTCATGAATCATGGAGAAGAAAGAAGAAAAAAGAGGGGGAAAGAGGGGTTTGACGCTTACCAAAAGGAGAACGAATTGATCGCGTTAAAAAAAAAAAAAAAAAAGAAAAAAAAAAAAAAAAAAAAAAAAAAAAACAACGTGGGACGTCGTTCAAATTTGACCAAGGGAATCCTTTGAACGGCGGGTGTTGGAGAAAAAGGAGAGCAGCGATGGGGGAAAAAAAAGGGACCGGAGAAGTGAACTTATGGGGGTCTTGTGCATCGGGCCTAGCCCCCCAAGAGGGGGAAGAAAATCTCCTTCGGGGGAGAAGGACATGCATAGGCGTCCTCGGAGAGAAACCAACGCTAAATTCTCGCGAATCTGCCCAGCGGGGGAGGAGGTGGGGCGACTCGCCGAGAGGAGGGGGGAATTGCGATTTCTCCGAAAAGAAAGTCGCTTTTTCCTACCGGGACAACTCGAAACTCGTACTTACCCTACCGTTTTTCAGGGTGAGGCGAAGTAGATAGGAAAAGAAACGTTCGGGAAAGAGGGATGATGCATCTCTTATATCTAGAAAGGAAAAAGGAGAGATATAAAGAGATTGTCATCAAAAAGCTTGGTAAGAAGCATCTCTTTCTGGAAGTCGGCATCACGACGGGAAGGTCGATGGACGCGAGACCTTATCGAATCAAAGGGGGAAAAGGAGCGCTTCGGCGCATCGCAAAAGGAAAAGGAAGCTAGCGTCGCACCACATCGCTACGAAGTACCAGGATTCTCGATCTCATTTAGCGGATCACCCGAACAGAAATAAGAAAGAAGACTATACCGTCAGCCGTGGTCTTAACCGAAAGAAGAGGGTCTGGCGGTCTAGGCCCAGAAGGCAATTACGCGTTGGTTTCCAATCGAGGGCAGAGAGGACAAAAACACGCCGCTCACAGGTCCAAAAGGGGGGGGGGGAAAGATCCGGGGTCAAATTGGAAAAAGTTTCCGCTGATCCAAAGGCGTTTCGTCCAACAATCCGGGCATCCGTGCCGGAAAAAAGGGAAAGAAAGAGACCGCGGGCGGAAAGAGAAAAAGAAAGAGGGGGGGGGATCTATCCAGAACTGCGTTTACATGGGGGGAGAAGGGAACCTAGCAAAGGAACTTCATCGAGGACTAACAGGGGATGCCTATTCTTTCAGCAGGACGGGACGGGGCTACGGGGGGAGGGGAGGAGGTGTCGCCGCGGCCAGAAAAAGGAAAAAGGACGAAGGCTCGGTCATCAAGAGGGGACCCCTGCCCTATGCGGCACGCGAACTTATCTCCAAAATTTCCTGCATAAAAAGGGCGACGGGGGGGGGAGAAGGGGGACAATCTGTTCAGACGAGGCGATGGCGTCACTCATATAGCCGTCGAAAAAAGTCATCTAACACCTGTGCGTTGAAAAACTCTTTCGAGCATCCATGGTTACGAGAAACGAACGTTGAACTGGGCGATACAGGAGAGGGAGAATAAGACCGTTCTTCAACCGTAGTCGTCAAGGGATTCCCCACCGTTCCTATCGCCTATATCGAAAGAAAAACGCTGCGAAGAAATTCGTAACGAGGGGAGAGAAAAGATTGGAGACGTAGCGCTTATATCGGGAAGACACGGGATCGAACGATGAATTCAGATGCCTGTCTTTGAGGGGGAAGAAAAAAAAAAAAAAAAACACCCATCTAAAACCGGGAAGGAAAAGAAAAACCGTCCTGACCGAGGGGTTAAAAGCGTTATACGTCTCCGCCTAGAGGGAGGGATGGTATTCTCGGATAGCACAGCGCCACAAGAAAAAGAAAAAGAAAAAAGGGGCTCTTTGACTAGTAAAGAACGACTACGAGAACCACAAAGAGGGAAGAGGAGTGAATTCACGGGGGGCGATTCATCGCTCGGTCGGGTCTTCTCGACATAGTGCGGATGGACGGAGAAGGGGGGGACGTAAGGTGGAAAAGGGAAAAAGAGCACTCGCGCAGTGGTCTGCCGGGAATTTCCGGCTTTGATTTCAAACATACTCCCTAAACTAAGCTCGCCAAGAAAAGAGAAAGGGAAGAGGCGGGGGCGAAAAAGGAGGGAAAATCGCCGAGGATCACATTCTACCAAGGTGCACAAAAGCCCCTCTTTCAGCCCTTACCTGCACTTTTTTCCAAGGAGAATGGGGCCTTAGAAGGGCATAGGAAGAAGGAGGAGGAAGTTCGCAGCGAGAACGACATGGGATAAACGTCAGTCTCGAGTCAAGGTTGCCGACTAGTGCGTTGAAACGGCCATCAGGGGGGAGGACGCGAGAAGGTCATGGCGGAGAAGAGAAAGGGCCCTGAAGTTCTGAAGAGAGAAGAGGAGAAAAGGGTTGAACACTCCCTTTATGAAAAAATTTGTCGAAGAGTCTAGATTTAATCTTAAGCGGATCATGTCAGGGAGAGACAGAAAAATTTCGTCCAGAATCAGATAAAAAGGAGAGAGAAATGTGTGAGACTCTTCTCGGAGGAACAGGAGGGGAAGGTAGCTGGCTACAGTTGCGTCGTGAAAAGGGAGGCACTCGAAGTGAGTACTTGCTACTGATACAGTTCCCAGAAACTCTATCTTAGCCGGGAGAACAACGGAGGGGGCTGGTTGCTCCAGAGGGGGGAAGGGAAAGAGGCCCGTCCGGAGGAGGGGTCAGGATTGAGGGGGTTCAATGTCTGCGCCAGCTTTGCAGAGGAAAAGGAAAGGAGGTCACCCGAGAAGATAAGAAGGCGGTCCTCCATTCCGGTTGGGCAAAAGGAGGAGCTTCAGCTCTCGCATTGAAAAGGAAAGTCAGCGTTACTTCGCTATCCACTTCGGATCAACTAGGGGAAAAAAGAGGGGAGCCTAGAACAAGAAGGAAAAGAGAAAAAAGGGGCTGGTGTTGTATTTTCGGGGGGGGAAAAAGCATGACGAAACAAGTGACGAGAGAGACCATCATTTTCTGATGCGATCGAAAGAGGCGCAAGAAGAAATAGAGGAAAAAAAAAGAAACTCAATCGCTCGAAAAAAAAGGGAGAGGAAAATCCGCCGTATCGACTACGGTCGATCCAACAGTCATGCGCACCCCACCCGATCGTGGGAATGCATAAGACTATCTGAGGCGTGATTGACCGAAGTTGCCGGAAATGACCATCATAAAAAGAATTGAAAAATATGTGCCCGGAAAAGAAAAAGGAAAGGAAGTGGCAGAACTTTCGTAAAAAAAGGAGAAGTAGCGGAAGACCAAAAAACCACTTTAATTGGTTCTGCGGGGCGACGCGGCGGCGCTTGAAGTATCTGAAAATGGGAGAGAAAAAAAAAAGGAGGATTAGTTAAAAGAGAGGAAGAGGAATCAGCAAGACCGCCGCGCTCGCCAAATTGCCCAAAAAAGTCAGAAACCCTGTTACCAATATCATCCTTCCAGGTTGCACGAGCGGCGAACGCACGAATCTGCTTTACGGGCAAATCTTTTTACAAGATGAGTCTTGATGATGGGGGGAAGGTCGTCCCGGCAACGGCGGTCATAAAAGCTATGTTTCGCTGGCAGAAGGGGTGTGGGTACCTTTTGGCCGCCGAACACGGGCCCTTAGTCGACTACGGAGGAGAAGAGGGGGGGGGGGGGAGGAGTTCTGGTTAGGGAAAAGGGAAAAGGAAAATGCCTTGTGCGATCATGGGTACGTCATAGAGGAGATTTCGCATCGAAAGGAGTTTGGCGTTCTGTCGGCTGTTTAGGTAAGGAGGGGGGAGGGGGAAGGGTTGCTAAAAAAAAGGAGAGTCTGCACTGGTTCTCGGCTGCCGGGGGGGGGGAAGGGGGGAAGAGTGCAATCCGAAGGGGCCCGGCGGGCCCCCGCGAGATGGCTTTGGCAGGGTGAAAAGAGCGCAAAAGCATTGCTGTCGGAGGAAAAAAGGGGGATGGCGGACCGCTCTGACTATGTAGGGGAGAAAGACCGGTAAGTGGGAAAGACTCATTAACGAAAGATACCTCTTCTCTCATTCATCCAGGGGATGACAGGGAGTGGAAAAGGAATGCGGAGGATAAAAAAAAACACTGAGTTGCGTTAGTTTTCCTTATCGGAAGAAGGAGGTATCGTCGCCATAAGCACACATGAGAGGGGGGTTTTGGGGGTTAACGACGCAACTGGACGCCAAACCAGATGCTCCGGCGACAGGGGGAGGGGGGGAAAAAGAAGGCCTTCACACAGGTTGAGGGGTATCGATCGGGGAAGGGAAATCACAAATTTTCCTGGGACATGCTTCCTTCCGCTGCAAGATCGCAAGTAGAAAAGAATTCGAGAAGAAGGAGGCGGCTAAGAACGAGTGTTCAACCGAGGGTAATCGGACATCATACTATGCCCGCACAGAGGGGCTTATGCGCAAGGGGGGGGAAAGATCCTAAACCAGATAAGGTCGGCCACTATGTAAGAACGCTCATGCTTTTAGGCAGAGGGGGGCAGAATGAGACTTCCTAACTGACTTTTTTCCCATGCGTAAGAGAAAACATTCTCCGCAGAAAAGGGGAGAGGGGGGGGGAACGGAAGGCAAGCTGAAATTGAAGGGGAGGGGGCTTTGTGCACACAACGAAGGTGTCCTCAGATTGAGGGGAAAAGGAAGTAAGACTCAAGAAGAGGGGTCGCGGACGGGGAGGAGGGGGGAGGGCTTATTTGGCTAACTCAAAAAAAGTGAATCAGTCCCCCCAAAAAAGGGGAGGTGGAGGGGACGCACATCGGAAAGAAAAAAGAAAGTGCTCGCGCAGGGTACTGAATGACGTCCATTTCTAATCCACTTCGGCACGACCCACGCCGAAGGGGAAAAAGAGGGAAAGTCTCCCGTGGGGGAAAGGAAAAAGAAAATCGCCGCGGCGATGTGGTTCTCGTAAAAGGAACTGGGAAAAGGACTTGACTATTTCAAGAGCCCCCGAAATGAGTTAAGCGCTAAGACCAATCGCTTCGGCGTCGCGTAGTCCCAAGGGGGGGGGGAAAAAGTCATTACGGTTTGGAAAAGGGGTGGGGAAATGACCGGTTTTAGATGTTGGGGGGAAAGACATACATCCCGACAGATGTTCGAATCACCTTTTCCATCCGGATTCGAGGGGAGGGAAGATAGCAACTTCTAAAAGGAAGAGGAAAAGACGAGCGCCCTTGAAGGAAAGAGAAAAGGACGGTTTCTATATCGAAGGGTAGCCCTAACATCCTCTTAGCCTTCGAAATCGGAGGAGGGGAAAAGTCTTTCGTGACAGGAAGGAGAGGTCCGCCCAGTAAGGAGAAGGAAAGGCTCTTAAAGCCTAGTATGGGAAATACTGGGATTCTTACCCCCAATTCCAAAGAGAAAGGAGTGACCCATCGGGGGAAGGAAACTCTGAACACGTGATTGTCCAATAAGCGGGTTAGGAAGGCCCTCTTTTGCTATAATCAGTTCTCGGAAAGAGGAAGCCGAGAATGGAAAAGGGGTTAAGCCTTGATGACCGAGCCTGGGACAAAGGGAAAGGAGTGTTTCTGGCGCGGGAATCTGCGGAGACCGGGACGTCTGCTGCCAGAAACGGGAAAAAAGAGGGGAGAGAAAATCCGACAGAGGGGGAAGGAGGTGCCTAGGTGCATCTGGGGAAAAAAGCTCTTCTAAAATTCGACTGGATCCCAAGTTTCGCTGCTGTTCGCAGGCGGCTCGTGAAAGAAAGGCCCCTTCAAGGGAGGGGGGGGGGAAAAAGAAGGGAACGCTTACCAAGCCTCGGGAGGAAAAAGAAAAGGATTGTCCATCGGGCGGGGTAGGCATGTTTACCCAGTTGATCTGCCGGGTGTTGAAAGGGGAAGTCTCGGAAGAGAGGGACCCGAAGTAAGGTCCCGGGGGGGTTCTGGGGGGAAATGGGGCCTCCCTCGTTGGCAGGAATAGGTTTAAGGAAAGAGGGCGATAGCGTCTCGGAAAACTTGATTTATAAAAGGCAAAACTCGAGCCGCCTTCTGCCCCATACGGATACAAGCGTTGAAGGGGAGGTGGTGTTCTACGCGAAAAGGAGAGGAATTGCGATGCGCCGAAGCGGGAAATTAGTTTCGCTAATTCCTAAGGGGAGAGACGGGGGTTGCATCTTGAGTCTAATCAAGACCCGCGCGACAAAGAAACGGGAAAAAAAAGATGCCATCTCTTTAT